>WNFO01003622.1_pt1 | contig 13166 bp, 9 predicted proteins | sample 5400251 | NCBI WGS metagenome assembly WNFO01 (sample SAMN13153354, study PRJNA577476) | soil metagenome | isolation source: 100 cm saprolite under Madrone tree | place: USA:California | collected 2016-06-14 | reverse complement strand
CATCAGGTGCCGGCGATTGTAGAGGCCGGTCAGGGAATCGGTGAGCGAGAGCTTCTCCAACTCACCGTGACTCTCCTTCTCGCGCAGGCGCGTGAGCACGGTATTGAACGCCCGTGTCAGGTACCCGACCTCGCCGCTACCGCCCGCGGGAAGCTCGACCGACAGGTCACCAGCCGCCACGCGGGCCGCGGCTTCGGTGAGGCGCTCGAGCGGGCGTGTGATGAACACGCCCACCATGAACGCCAACAGTCCGACGCCGAGAATCAACGTGATCAGGAGCAACACGGTGCGGGACCGCAACACACCCGCTTCGCGCAGCGCCTCGGCACGGGGGGCTTCGGCCACGGCCGCCCAGCGTAGCTGCGGAATACGACGGAAGACCGCGACCACCTCACGTCCCGCGGAGCGCGACTGCACGACGGGCTGGCCCTCGCGCTCGACGAGCTCTCGCGTGGTCGCCAGCGGCATCGTCGTCTTCATCAGATCTGCGGAGTTGCCCGCTGAGGTGACCACGATGCGTCCCGGCTCGGTGATCAGGTAGAGACTGCGCGAGCCGTCGACGGACAGCTCCGCGAGCATGTCTCTGACGCCATCGAGATTGATCTTCGCGCCCAACGCGCCGAGGAACATCCCATCATCCTGACGAATAGGTACGACCAGGACGATCGCGGCTTTGCCCAGCCCGGCGTCCCAGAACGGCTCGCCCGCGAGCGCGTCGCGGGTGCGCAGCGTGTTCATCTGGTCGGCCGACAGCCGGAAGCCTGTCCGGCTGCCGCTGCTCGTCAGGACCTGTCCGTCGCGCCCGACGATCGCGAGCCCGTCGTGCGACGGAAGATTTTGGCGGATGGTATTGAGGTAGTCGCGGAGGCGCGTGAGCGACTGCGCCGCATTCCGGCCGGTGGCTCGCGCCAGGTTGTCGGACACGACGTAGGGGCTGGCCCGCAGTCGCAGGTCGTACAACCGCTGATCGAGCCAGACGCCCATTTCGCGCGCCGCGTCCGAGCTGGCGCCGCGGAGCTCCTGCCCGATGCGATCGCTCAGCGAGCGGCGATTCCGTCCGTACAACATCACCGTCATGACGAGCGTCGTGAACAAGGTCGCCAGCACCGCGAACGCGACAAACTTGCCCCGCATGGTGTCGAGGCGCAGCGTGCGCAGCGATCGAGTGGTTTTTTCCCAGATAGTCACGGGAGGCAACATTCACTTTCGGGCCGCAGACGACAATAGATGGCGTGCTTGAAGCAAGCGTCACAACGACTTGTGCGCGGCGTGTTGCCCGCGTGACGCGCGTCACCGAGCGTCGGGTTCGCGGGACGGGACTTCATTAGAAGTGACAGGGACACAATTGAGGTGGTCGGTATAGTATCTGAGTAGAAATAACTCCGGAGGGTTAATGCACACCACACGGTTTGTTCTGCAGTTCGCTCCCGTGGCACTGCTGCTCACGGCGTGCGACTCGACCGCGCCTCACCCGATGCAACGAGTCAACCTGTCCACCACGATCGGTCCCCGTGCTTCTCTGTCGAGCCCGATGGCGGACCTCATCGTCACCGGGACGGGCGGCACAGTACGGATCACGTCGGCGAAGGTCGTCCTTTCGCATATCGAGCTGGCGAGCGATGCGGCGTGCGCTAACGACGCCAACGACGACGCCGCTGAAGCCGACGGCGCGAACGAGACGCCCGACCAGCCCGAACCCAACGAACCCGACACAGAGAACAACGACGAACACGACTGCGAGGTGCAGGTTGACCCCGTGACCGTCGATCTGCCGCTCGACGGTACCACAAAGGTGATCCTCGACGCATTGGTCCCCGCGGGCACGTACACTGGCGTGCGTGCGACGCTCGAGCACGTGAACGTGGTTGGGGTCTTCACCGATCCCGGCGGGACCGATCATGCATTCACGTTCACCTCCGACGTCGAGGCCGAGCTTTCCGTGGACTTTGCGAGCCCGGTCACCGTTGACGCCAATTCCAAGAACCTCACGGTGGACGTGGACGTCAGCAGCTGGTTCAAGGACGCGTCTGGCGCCGTGCTCGATCCGACCAACGCGGCGAATCAGGAAGCGATCGAACACGCCATTCGCGCATCGCTGCGGGCGTTCGAAGACGACGATCATGACGGTCACGACGATCACGACGAGGGAGCGGACGCGGGGACGGGGCACTAACCGCCTCCCGGTCAACAGGAAGCCCCGCACGGACATCGTGCGGGGCTTCTTTCTTCTTGGTTACTAGCGATTGATCCAGTACGATAGCTTCACGAGGAAGCTGTTGTCAGGCCGCAGATTGAACAGATCGTTCAGGTCGCCGCTGAAGCTGCGCGTGCCCTCGAGACCGGTGGACCCCTGCCGGCCCTGACTCCACACCACGAACAGGGTCGATCCGGGCCGGTACTCCCAGCGGAACACGACGTTCGAGCGGAACTGCTTGAAGTTGAATCCGCCGATGTTGTTCGTGTACGCGGTATCGCTGTACGCCTGATAGCGGCTCGCGTAGTCCGCCGCGCGCGGGGTCGCCGACAGCTCGCGCACGTTGCTGAACGTCCCCTTCGAGACGAATGGTTGCGCGTACACCTGGAGCGACATGTTCGCGCTGAATGGATAGGTGACGCGCATCGTCAGCGCGAGCTGCTTCTGCTCGAGGTGCCCAAAGAGGTAGTGCGTGATGTTGCTCGTGTCCGTCGTGGAGCCCAGCGACTGAATGTCGTTCGTGCGGCGCGAGTAACTCGGTGACACCGCGGCGGTCACGCGGCGGGCGATCTTGAAGTCGATCTCCGGCCCGAAGCTGAAGTTGCGCGACCGGCCACCGTCGGCGCGGAACCAGTTGAACCACAGATAGGGCACGATGGCCTTGCGGTCGTCGCCGTTGATGCCGAGCCAGGGAGCGAAGTAGGGATCCTGCCGCACCGCCGGGCCACCGCGCGCGCACGAATAGCAGTACGTCGTCCCCAGCTGACCCACGGTCCCGCCGAAGTGCAGCGACCAGGTGTTCCGGAATGTGGTGTGCGTGTTGGTATTGAACGCCCGCTCCTCAGGGAGCCCCGCGGTCGTCCAGTATTGCCACCAGTTGAAATTCCATTGGAACCGCTGGTACAGCTTGCGGGTGTGGCGATCGAAGTATCCGGCCCACGTGCTCCAGGCGACCTGGTCGGCCCGCTGCAAATAACCGAGATCGTTGATCTCGAACCCCGGCGAACGGCGCTCGAGGTTCGACTGGAACAAGAGATGGTTGCCGCCAACCTTGCCGAACTGCAGCATCTCCGCATCGCCCGCCAGCGAAGTACGCGTCGAGTCGAAGCGCATTGCGTCGGGCCGCTGGTAGTAGTGGGTCGCGTCGCGCTGCGTCGATTCAATCGCCTGCGCGCTCCCCGCGACTCGGCTGAAGTCGACTGACCCGGAGAGCTCGTAGCGGCCGCCGGGGAAGCGGTGCCGGAAGTCCATCGCACCCACGTAGGCGCTCGAGTGGAGATACGGCGTGCTCCAGGAATCGTTGTTGCGATTGACGCTCGTGACGATGGCCCCGATGCTCGATTCACCGCCGCGCAGGTCCTGCCGCAGCCGCAGCACACCGTAGTTGGTCGTCGGCTCGATCGTCACGCCACCCACGCCGGTCTCATGCGATGTCACGGCATCGAGCGCGCCGATCGTCAGGCCCCCGGGAAGGCGCCCCGTGAGCTTTGCAGCCCCCAGAATCGTGGTGAACGCCGCGGACGTCTTATCCGAATAGGCGTCCGCGAGCTCCGGGGCGCGGCCGATGCGCCGCGAATACACGAGTCCCTCGCCCGTATTGCAGTCGTTCACCGCGGTGCAGTTGACGTTGATCTGAAACGTCCCGGCGCCCTGCACGAAGAAGGGACGTTTCTCCTGGAAGAACGTCTCGAACGCCGAGAGGTTGAGGACGCCGGGGTCGGCTTCGACCTGGCCGAAGTCGGGATTGATCGTCGCGTCGAGCTTCAGGTTCGAGGCGACGAGGTACTTCAGGTCGCCGCCGACGGTTACGTCCTGCGTACGCCCGATGCCGCTCGATGTGAATTGCGGAACGTTCTTCGTTACGAGATACGGGGCGGCCTCGAGCCGGCGTGGGGCTTCGAGCCCCTCCAGCCCGGTGACTTCGCCGAACTGCGACACAAACCCCGCCTGCGATTGCCGGAAGAGCGGCCAGCTCACGCGCTGGGCATAGCGATATACGTCGCGATCTACCGTAAAGCCGAATGTGTGGGTCCGTTGCCGGCCGTACGGCAGCTGCGTCAAGGGGATCCGGAACTCGGCCGTCCAGCCGAGCGAGTCGATGCGCGTGGCGACGTCCCACACCGCATCCCAGGCGAAGTCCTCGTTGCCGTCATTGTAGATCTGCGCGTCCAGCTTCACCCCCGACGGGTTGACCCCGAACTCGAAGCCGGTGCGGCGGTCGTGATAGGAGTCGAGGAACAGCCAGACCATGTCGCTGGGGGTGAAGTAGTCGCGGCGGGCGAGGACCGTGATGATGCTGTCGGGGTGCGGATCGAAACATCGGACGAAGACGTACAGGTTGCCGGCGTCGTAAGCGACCTTCGCTGCGGTCGGGAGCTTCGGTGCCCCCCCCTCGCTGGGTCGCCACTCCTGGAATTCGGTGATGGGCGGCGCGTCGCGCCATACGGCGTCGTCGTCGCGCCCGTCGATCACAGGCGGCTGCGCCGCGCGCGTCGCGGCGATGCTCTTGACCGCAGCCGGCGGCGGGTCCGCCCGGCGCTGTGGCGGAGGGGATTGAGGAGACTGACTGGCAAACGTGACGGCGGCAAGGAACGGCCATCCAAGCAACATGAAGAGTCCGAGGTGGTTTCCTCGTTGGATGACGGAACCCTGAAAAAGGTTGTTTCAGCTACCGCGGCTGTACGACGAAATGCACCGTGTCGGTGGCCAGCGGGACGAGCGGGACATGCTTGAAATCGGCCAGTACCGCGATGATCCGATGCGGTCCCGGCGCCACGCTGTCCCATTGAAACTCGGTCTGCGCGCGGCCCAAGTGGATGATCCCGGTCACTCCCGCCGGAATCGCGCGATCCAGGGGCCCGGTTTCCACGTCGAGGAACAGATGGTGATGCGCCGTGCCCGGCCGCTCCTCGGCGGCGGGCGCCAGCTCGACGCCGCGCGCCGTGAGCGCAATGTGCACCGCGGAGCCGCGCACCGTGTCGCCGTTGGCGGGAGTGTCGATCGTCACGCTGGCCACGGACGACCTTCGACCACACGCGGCGACGACTAGGGCAGTTCCAAGCAGAGACGTCAGGACCAGCGACAGGCGAACGTTCATTGGATCCCCCGTACCACTGATGCCAGCGTGCGGACCTTCGCTGCGTCGGACGCGCTCCTCGCATCGCGGTCGAGCTGGGTAGCGAGTGTGGTCAATGTGGCGCGACGTCCAGCGCGACCGACTTCCGCGCTGGCCAGCGCCGATCGCGCCGCGCCGATGCGATCCGCAGCAAGGCCGTGTGAGCGCTCGAGCTGATCGAGATACGCGCGCGCGACGACGAAGCTCGCAGGCCAGGTCACACGCTGCTGATCCTGCACGTTCTGATACGCCAGCTTCACGAGCCTCGCGGCATCGATCTCGTTCTGGGTGAGCTGGGCGCTGGGCCGCAACTCGAGGACATCGAGCCCGCGTGAGATCTCAGTGCTATAGATGTAGCCATTGTACCAGTACGCCGACCAGCTACCCGCCATCTCCAGCTTGGTCGAGTCCATCGGGCCGCGATCGAAGTAGGCGATCTCGGTCGGGTGCGCGGGATCGGTAAAGTCGAACAGTGACACGCCGCCCTGATACCACCCCTGGATCATGATGTCGCGGCCCGGGACGGGAATCAGGTTGCCGTTGTGTGCGACGCAGTTTTCCGTGCTCGTCTGCTGCGCCGGCACCTTGTAATAACCATGGAAGGTCAGGGCGCGCTTGTCCGCGATCGTGAAGATCGCGTCGGCGCCCCATTCCGGCTTGTCGGTCGCGCGGCAGCGCGGCGCGACGCCGCCGCCCCACTCGTCGGTGAAGATCACCTTGGTCGCATCGTTGTTGAATGTCGCGGAGTGCCAGTAGGCGAAGTTCGAGTCCGACGCAGCCGCGACGCGGACGGGGTGCGCGGGATCTCTGATGTCGAGCAGCAGCCCGTAGCCGGCACACGCGCCGCCCGCCACGCCCATTGCCGGATAGACCGTGATGTCGTGGCATTGATCAGGACCATGCCGCACGCCACCGGGACCCATCGGGGCCTGGAACATCGCGTCGACGATACCCTGGAGCGCCCCGCGTAAGGCATTGCTGTCGGCGGCTGTGGGCGCGCCGGTGCCGCCGCGGCTACGCACGATGCTGTCGAGCATGCCAGTGATGAACGGTGGGGGCGCGACCACGGGGAGCCCCTGAAACTTCACGACGAACGCGCCGGTTGCTCGCGCGGAATCCGTCTCCCGCGCGGCCTCTGCGGAGTCAGCAGGCGAGGCACCATGAGAGCGCGGATCGACCAATGCGTCGAAGATCCGCGGCCGGCTGACGATGCTCGCCAGCTCCGGATGGGCGAGCGGTACGCGGATGATGTCGATCCGAAAGCGCGCGGAGGCGGTGTCCTGCTCCGGCAGCGCCGACGAGCACCCCGCCAGCTCCTCGGCGGGACGCACCCCGGCCTGGCCCGAGACATAGATGTAGACGACGCTGGTATCCTTGGCATCGGTCACGAGTGTGTGGGTATGCGATCCGCGACACGTCTGCACATTGGCCAGGATGCGTGGATGGGTGGGATCGCCGATGTCGATGACGCGCACGCCGCGGAAGCGCTGCGGGCTGGCGTGCTCCTGCACACCCTGCGCGCCGCAATCGATGCGCCCGTTCTGCGATTCGCCCGACAGGAACAGCAGATTCTTGTACACCGACACATCGTTCTGCTGCTCGGGGCAGCGTTCCGCGTGGACCAGGCGCGGGTGGAAGGGATCGGTGATGTCCCACACCGAGAACCCCTGAAAATTGCCCTGGATCAGGTAATTCCCCTTGAACGCGATGTCCGAATTCATGTAGTCGAAATCGCCGGGCTCGGCTGGAATGAACTCGGCGGGCGGCCGGCTCGTGGAAACGAGACGCATGTTCCACGCGGCCTGCGCGGCATCCCACCAGCCCGCGCGCAACCCCACGCGGGCGTCGCGAACCGGCGTCCCGCCGGCCGGCTCCTGCGCTGACAACGCGGGGGTCAGCAGAACAACTGCGGACAGAGCGGCTCGGCATAGGTGCAGCGTGGTCACGAGGGTATTCTCCGGTCGAGCGAGGGGATCAGGAACGCACGCGGAATTGATCGTGCGCTGATCGAGAAAGCAAGACTGCCCTAATGTGCAACGCGCCCCTTAACGCCCGGCAACGCCCCATGTCTCACAGCATTCCCCTTCGGAGCGTTTCAATGAAACAGACCGCAGCCCTCCTTGTCGCCCTCGTACTCCTCGGCAGTGCGACCGCGCGTGCGCAGCATCCCGATCTCTCCGGGCATTGGGCCTGGAACCAGGGGCAAAGCGACCACCCCCGCGAGATGACGCAGGGCCGTGACAGCGGGGGCGGTGAGCGGATGCGCGGAGGGGGAGGGGGGGGCCGCGGCGGCTTCGGTCGTGATGGGCGGGGCGGGTTCGGTCGCGGGGGTGGTGGCCACCGCGGCGGCGGCGGCGAGATGAGCGACGCGCAACGCGCCGGGATGCGCCAGACGATGGATCTGGCGTTCAACGCACCCGCGTCCCTGGTGATCACCGCCGCGGATTCGAGTCTGACGCTGGTGACCGACGGGGAGACCCTGGTCGTGCCTTCGGACGGCCGGAAGGTTCACCGCAAGGCGACGCAGGACGGGGACGCAACGGTGGACATCAAGGGGCGCTGGCTGGGGAACGACTTCGTGGTCGAGCGCAGCGTATCGGGGGGAGGGAAGGTCACCGAAGATTACCTGCGGTCAGTCGAGGGAAAGCAGCTCTTTGTGATCGTGACCTTTGATGGCGGACGAGGACGCAGTATCACATTCCGCCGCATCTACGACCCGGTCCAATAGATGACCTAGAACACCACCGTCTGGATGGAGTGGGGCCGGGCCCTGAGCTCCACTGAAGTCGCGCCGACGACGAGGTTGAATGTCCCCGCGTTGGACGTGGGGTTCATGACGACCACGACGACCTTACCATCAGGATTTACGAAACCCGTGGTGAGCAGCATGCTGCGGCTCGCTGCCGCCAGAATCCTGCGGGCGCCGGGGCGGATGAATTTCGAGAAGTGGCCGATGTAGTAGTAGGAATTCGTGTAGATGAGCTTGCCGGTCCGCGTATCGGCATGGATCGGTGCCATGCAGAAGTTCCCGACATGATTCGGCCCGCCGCGCTCATCGAGCAGAATATTCCAGTCCGTCCACCCCTCGGCACCCGAGTTGAAATCGTTGATCATCGAACGGCCGTACGCCTCGCCGAGGCTCCAGCGGCCGTACGCCGTGGAGTCGAAGTTCGCCGGCGTGCCCTCGGTGAAGACGAGGTGCTTGTCGGGGTAGAGCCGGCTGACGAGCGCGACGTTGCCGTACATCTGCGTGCCACCCGACCAGTCTTCGTACCAATGGAATCCCATTCCCCAGGCATACTTTGCGGCCGCGGTATCGCCGAAGATCGTCAGCGCGCGCTCGATGATCAGATCCCGGTTGTGATCCCAGACCATGATGTTCACGTCGCGCAGCCCGGCGCGCCACATCGCAGGGCCGAGATGGTTTTTTAGGAAGTCCCGCTCGTCCGACGCCTGATAGATGCAGGACTCCCACGTCTGCGTCGCCATCGGCTCGTTCTGAATCGTGATGCCCCAGACCGGCACGCCGGCCTTCCGGTAGTGCTCGATGAACTTCGTGTAATACCGGGCCCAGGAGTGCGCGTACTCGGGGCGCAGGTGTCCGCCGTGCAACATGTCGTTGTTGTCCTTCATGAACGCCGGCGGGCTCCAGGGACTGGCGAAGAGCTTGAGCCGGTTGCCGCTCGTGGCCATCGCGCGCTTGATCAGGGGAATCTTGTACCGGAGATCGGGTGCGATGGAGAAGGACGTCAGGGCGGAATCGCCCTCAGTGACGTAGGTGTAGCTCTCGCTCGAGAAGTCGCAGCTGTTGATATTGGTCCGGCCCAGCGTGTACCCGATCCCGCGATCGGTGCTGTAATACGCCGTCATCACCTCTTCCTGGGCCGCCGCGGGCAGTTTCGCGAACGTCTCGCCCGAAGCATCGGTGAGCGCCCCGCCGATTCCAATCAGCGGCTGAAATCTTTTCCCCGGATCGACGAAGACGTACACCTTGCCTTCCGATGTCGGCTCGGACGGCTTGAACGTCAGGGTGTCGGTGGGCGTCAGCCGGAAGCTCGTGCTCTCGGCGGTGGTATAGACGACCGCGTGCTTGCCGGGAACCTGAACCACCAAAAGCAGCGCCAAGAGTATCATGCTAGGCCTCGATTTTTGAGAATCGCCAGGCGCCGAACATCACGAACAGGACGCCAACCGCCAGCAGCACGCCAACATCCAACGTCACGCCGAAATGGGTCCGCCCGATGAGCAGGCCGCGCACGCCGTCGACGCCATACGTCAGCGGATCGATGCGGGTGAGCGCCGTGAGGACCCGGGGAAGTCCCTCGAGAGGATAAATCGCGCCCGAGAGAAAGAAGAGCGGCATCACGAGAAAGTTCATCACCATCTGGAAGCCCTGCATCTCCTTGATGCTCGACCCGATCGCCGTCGCCAGCGCCGAGAAGATCACGGCGATCAGCGCGATCACCAGAAACGCGAGCGGCACGGCGAGGAGGCTCGCGGGACGGAAGCCCGCGATGAGCGTCACCACGAAAATCAGCGTGCCTTGCAGCACCGCGACTGTTGCGCCACCCAACGTTCGGCCGATCATGATCAACAGGCGCGGCACCGGGGCGACGAGCGTCTCCTTCAGGAATCCGAACTGGCGATCCCACAGCATCGCGATCCCCGAGAACATGGCGGTGAACAGCACCGTCATGCCGATCACGCCGGGCGCCATGAACTGGAGATACTTGCCCTCGCCGGCCCGTTGAAAGACAGGGCCCAGGCCGAACCCGAGCACGCCCAGGTACATGAGCGGCGACCCAAGGGACGCGACGATCTGGACGCGCGACCGCAGGTACTTCTTGACCTCCCGCAGCCAAAGGACGTACACGACGTTCATGCGACTATCGCCTCCATACTCGGGATACCTGCCGCATCTGGTCGGCGGCAGTGGCACTCTCGTCGCGAATCGTCGTGCCGGTGAGCTTGAGGAAGGCCTCTTCGAGCGAATCGGTGCCCGTCCGCTGCTTGAGCTCGGCCGACGAGCCCGTGGCCACGATCCGGCCGTGGTCGATCACGGCGATGCGGTCCGCGACGCGATCGGCTTCGTCCATGTAATGCGTCGTGAGAAACACCGTGACCCCCTCGGCCTTGTTGAGGTTGCGGACGAGGGTCCACATCTGATTGCGGCTCTGCGGATCGAGGCCGAGCGTCGGCTCGTCGAGAAACAGCACCTTCGGGGTGTGCAGCAGCCCGCGGGCGATCTCGAGCCGCCGCTTCATGCCGCCCGAGAACGTCTTCACGAGATCCTGGCGCCGATCCCACAATTCGAACATCGCGAGCAGGGCCTGGGATCGCTCCCGCCGAATCTGGCGTGGCACGTGATACAGGACGCCGTGGATGTCCATATTCTCCCACGCCGTCAGATCGCTGTCGAGACTCGGATCCTGAAACACGACGCCGAAGCGCCGCCGCACTTCCGTCTGATGCGTGGTGGGATCGAGCCCGTCGAGCTCCAACGCCCCGCTCGTGGGGTGAAGCAGGGTCGTGAGCATCTTGATCGTGGTCGTCTTGCCGGCGCCGTTCGGACCGAGGAACGCGAAGATCTCGCCGGCGCGGACGTCGAAGGAGACGTCGTTGACTGCCGTGACTTTCCCAAAAGTCTTGACGACGTGCTGAACGCGAATCACGTCAGTAGCTCTTGCCGAAGCCAAACGGGTAGAGCGGCCGCGCGCTGTCATGCGGCGCGTCCGAGCGCTGCGCCTGCACCGCTTCCATCGACGACGGCAGCTCGAACGGGAGCTTGCCCTCCGGCTTCGCCCGCCCGGTGAGGACATCGAGCAGGGCGGCGTCGCTCACGCCGAAGTTCCCGATCAGCGCGCTCGCCCTGTCCTTGAGCGGTGTCAGGATCGCGGGGCGCTCGAGGTAGACGGTTACGATGGTCGGCACCGCCGCGCTCGCCTGCTTGAACGCCTCGTAATCGGGATCACCGTCCTTGAACGCGAGACTCCCCTCGTGGAAGAACTGGCCGAAGACGTATTGCGGATGGAGCCGCTCGAACGGCGCGCTCAGCCGCACGATGGCGACGTCGGCTTGTTTGGGGTCGGTGACGATCGTCCAGCCCTCGCGTGTCGCCGCGTCGGCCGAGACTCCGCGGAGATAGACGCGGAGCGGACGAGAGGAATGTAATGGGAGGAGGTTCCCCTTGTTCTCGAGCAGCACGAGCGCCCGGCGCTGCGCATCGACCCCGGCAGCGAGGAACGTGGGATTCCCCACCAGCCGCGCCGCGGCGTCGGGGCTGACGAAAGGATGTTCGAACAGCCCCTGCGCGAACTTCTGGGCGAGAATGCGGACGACCGAGCTGTCGAGCTGCGCCTCGGACAGCTCGCCCGCATGCACGGCATCGACGAGCATGTCGGCGCGCTCGGTCCCACCGAACTCGTCCACCCCTGCCCGGACCGCCTTCACGAACCGTGCGCGCATCGACAGATCTTCGACGCCCCAGGGCATCCCGACATCGGCGAACGACGGGCGCTCACCAGCCGGCGCGCCGTTCTTGCATCGGTCCGGGCAGTCCCACGTGATCGCCCAGTCGGTGACGACGACGCCCCGAAAGCCGTAGCGCCCGCGCAGCATGTCCGTCAGCAGCTGGCGGTTGAATCCGGCCCCGACCTGCTCGATCGGTTTGCCATCCCAGGTCGCATGCTCGAGCACCGAGTACGTCGGCATGACACCGGCCACATGAGCGGCAAAGGCGCCAAGGAATGGTCGGATGTGGTATTCGAGGTTCGGTCCCGTGAATGTCGCGAATCGGCCGTAGTAGGTGTGACTATCCCAGCCGTCCTTGGCGGCGCCGTAGCCGACCCAGTGCTTGACCACCGTTACGACGCCGGTCGAGTCCACACCGTTCGCACCATGCTGAAAGCCGATGACGTAGGCGCGCACCTGGCGGCCGGCCACGTCGGCGTCCTCGCCGAACGTCCCGGCGACACGCGGCCAGCGGGGCTCCGTCGCGAGGTCGGCTTGAGGCGAGAGGGCCATGTGGATCCCGACCGCGCGATACTCCTGTCGCGCGATGTCGCCGAACGCCCGAGTCAGCGCGGTGTCGTCGATGGCTGCGAAGCCGAGGGCTTCCGGCCACTGCGAGAACGTGGTCTGAGTGCTGACGCCGGGCAGGTACTGAAAATGGTTGCGCGGATCGGTGCTGATCGTGACCGGAATGCCGAGCCGCGTGCGCTCGGCGATCGCCTGGAGAACGTTGTTCTGGGTCGCGAGCGTCTTCGGGTCCGTGTTCAGACGCGTGATCAGGTTCGTGACCTTCACGCTGTCGATCAGTGCCCGAATCGCCGCGGTGTCGTACTGGCCGCCCATGCCCGCGCTGGCCATCGGACCGCCCACCGAGCGCGCGGTGCCGTGCATCATCGCCCCGGCTTTCTCCTCGAGCGTCATGCGCGCGACGAGATCCCGCGCGCGCTGTTCGGGGGAAAGACGCCAGTCCTCGTAGGGATCGAGCACCCCGTTGCGGTTCAGATCCTTGAACTGCAGCCCGTCTTTCTGGAGGACGGGCGCTTGCACGAGCATCAGGAATGCGATGACGGCATGCACGCTCTAGGCCCTCGGGGCCGCAGGCTTGGCCGCGTAGATGAACTCGTAGTACTCCCGCATCGTGAGGCCGGCGGCGGCCTCCTCGTCCACGATCACGATCGCGTCCCGGTGCAGCTGGATCGCACTCGCCGTCACCAGGCTGGTCACGGGGCCCTCGACCGCTTGCGCAACCGCTTTCGACTTGGTCGTGCCGCTCGCTACCAGCAGTAGCTTGCGCGCGTCGAGAATCGTGCCGACGCCCATCGTGATGGCGTACACCGGCACGTCTTC
>WNFO01003620.1_pt1 | contig 13167 bp, 14 predicted proteins | sample 5400251 | NCBI WGS metagenome assembly WNFO01 (sample SAMN13153354, study PRJNA577476) | soil metagenome | isolation source: 100 cm saprolite under Madrone tree | place: USA:California | collected 2016-06-14 | reverse complement strand
GTCCCTGCCTTGCAGGACACCTTCCTTCAGGACGCCCTTGAGGAAGACCCCCGGGTCGGTGATCTCGGTTCCGGAGCCTTCCTGCACGCCAAACTGACCGACCAGCTCCCAGCGCTCGTGCACTCCGTAGTTGACGACCGCGCTCGGCGCCGTAAACGTGTTCTCGGGCCCCGTCCGATCCAGCGTGAGGGCGCCGAATTCGATTTCGATCTCCCTGGGATCGGCGACCGCCGCGTCGGTCGACACGAAGGGCCGGTACGCCCATGCGGGTCCCGCGCCCACTACGACCATTGCGACCCCGACCATGGCAGCGCCGACCTTCACCATCCTGGTTCGGAGCTCGCTACTGCCGTTCTGAGGCCGGGCCGATGAGCGCATCGAAGACCACCATCCTCGCCACCGGTCGGCCCTGTTCCTCTTCCTCCGGCGCATAGACCCGGTGGGTGTTCACATCCACCGCGAGGCTGTGAACCTTCCGTTCCACCGGAAACTTCTCAATCTTCCGGACATGCTGCGGATCGTCCGCTTGAAATACGGAGATGAAGCCGCTGGAACAAGCCACGTAGATGCGCCGAAGTCCCGGATCGTACTCGACGACATCGGCGCCTTTCGCCATGGGCAGATGCGCCACCGGCCGGCGCGTGTCGAGATTGAAGACCGTCAGCACGTCGTTCCCCTCACATGACAGGAAGGCGAGATGACGCTCCGGATCAAGCGCCATCCCGTGATTTCCGACACAACCGCTTACCGGATACTGGCCGATCACCGTGTCAGAGGCAGGGTCGATCACGGCCAGGACATTCTGCTCCTGCAGATTGACATACACCTTACGTGCGACGGGATCGTAACGCGGCACCCCCGTCTCGCTGTCAAACTTCAGCGTCTTGACGATGCGATCCTCTCGAACGTCCACGACCGCCTCCGCCTTGCCCCGCTCGTCGGACACGTACGCCTTGTGAAACGGACCCGCGTAGGCGATTCCGTCCGGCTTGTCGGCCGTCGGTAGCTTCTTGATGACAGCCATCCGCGTGAGGTCGACGATCCCGATCTTGTTCTCGTGCCAGTTCGAGGTGTAGACCTTCTTGCCCTCCGAGATATAGGCGACGCCCTCGATACCGGGAACACCGGTTATCGTCTTCACCACCACATTCGTGCGCAGGTCGATCACATACAAGAGCCCTGCTCCGAGGTGAGCGGAGAACAGGTAGTGATCATCGTCGTCGATCGTGAGGTAGTCGAACCGACGTCCCGGTGGTCCCGGCAGGTCGATCACCGCCGCACGTTTGAGGGTCGTCCCGACTTGCGGCTCACCCGCCGAGCCGGCACCCCGACCTGGACCCGCACCGACGACACAAGCCACAACCCCGGCAATGGTCGATGTGGTAACCACACCGATCACCACCAGACGCCTCAGCTCTGACTTCGTCACTATGTCCTCCGCGTCAGCGCGCCGACACAACGAGGGTCCCGGTTCCCCTTCCCGCCCGGCCCTGCCACGACACCGCGACCTCCCACTTCCCCATCCGGGGCACACCGATCCCCAGCAGCGTCACCACGATGTCCTCCACGTTGCACGTCGCCACGACAAGCAGGTCTGTGGCTCCACTCGGCGGCGAGGAGCCTTCGACAACGGGAGCCCAAGTTCCCAAGACAATCCACGCGCACGCTATTGCGACGCTGAGGTTCATCCACCGCCGTTGACACCACGGACGGTGAGGTCGTCGAAGGCGGTGATGGAATCGGCCTTGGTCCACAGGCCGACTTGGCCGGACCGAACCCGGGCATCCCGTTGATCCAGCAAGAGCTTACCGTTCAGGTACCCCTGCATGCGATCGCCAACCGCCACCACGCGCACGGTATGCCACTGGCCGAGCGCCGGAGGCTCAACGGTCGCGCTGGCCAGCTGTCGCCGGCCTCGATCGTAGTAGTACAGTCGAAAGTTGTTCTCCAGAGCGTTGGCGCGCACCACGTAGTACCGGCCGTCCGTAAAGCGGAACACGATGCCGCCGGATGCATCCTCTCGGCCCGAGATCGGCTTGAAGCGGACGGACACGTCGACATCGCGATAGGGCCCACCCGGAGCCATGATCACGTTGAAGGCGTTCTGCACCGCCCGCTGCACGAGCACGCGCTCCCCACTCGGAGCTCCGGCCATCCCTTCGACCGCCCATTGGCCGTCGATCGATCTCCACCCCTCGATTCCCTTCTGCTCGAAGTCGAAGCGCTCCATCGGCGTGCTCGGAGGCACACTCAGTTCATCGGCCATGGCCCCCGATCCCCGGAAGGGATGCATTCCGAACCACTGTGCGAGCCTCTCCATCCTCCACACCGCAGCACTCTCCTCTCCGACCGCTTCCGCGTCGTCCTTCTCCGTCCAAGCCAGATACCCTAGAACTCCGACGAGACACACAAGTACCATCGCCGCGATCCACACGACGGTGGTCCCGACCACGGATCTCTTCGCTACCGTGGTCGGCAGGCCGTCCCGGGCGGGCACGGCCCAGCGACCGCACCACGGGCATGTCAGCCCCTCGACCGCCAGGCCATCCATCTGGCTGGGCGCCCCCGCCGGGACGGAAAATGTGCGGCGGCAGTCAGTGCAGACATAGGGAATCGGTCCTGGCTGCGGAGCCTCGGCCCCGCTCTCGCAACCCGGCGCCGTCTCGTTCATCGCCCTGCGCCTACTAGTCCAGCTTTTCAGACACCGCCTTGAACTCGCTGCCCTTGACGAGCGTCACCTCGGCCACTGGGTGGCCATCCTTGAGGGCCGGCATGACACTCACCACCCGGTATCCCTTGCTCTCCTTCGCGGCCTGATCGGCCGCCGTCCGGAGCGAGCGCTTCGCCTTGGCCATCGCCTCGCTCTGCGCCTTGGCGGCCGTCAGGTCGTCGCCGCTCGTGATCGCCTCCGTCTTCCCTACCTTCCCCGTCGTGTAGTCGACGATGACCTCTGAAAATCCTGCGCCCTTCTTGGTGTAGACCGACAGCTGCAGCTTGCCGTCCTCCACCTCATACTTCGCCGAAATTGGCGTCCCGGCGGTGGCACTGGCCGAGAGTCCAGTTTGCAAGGAGACCTTCGCCGCGCTGAGCGCCTTGGCGAGCTCGGCGTGCTCTTTGGCCTCGTCCTTCTGGGCCCATGCCGGTTGGCCACTGAAGAGCCAGGCCATCGTGATCGCCAGTGCGATGCTTCGCTTCATGATCATGTCCTCCTCGATTCGGTACGAACTCGTCTTACTTCACAAACACCCACGCGGGCTGCAGCAGCGGAAACGCGATCAACCCGATGATCGCGGTGGCCGCCACCAGCAGGGGATTGCTCACCTTCCACCGGAACAACACGATCAGGCTAAGCAGGGCCACCAGGGCTGTGAGCCAGTCCCCGATGGCGATCCGTCCCAAGAGGACGCACGCTCCGAGAATGGTCCCGATGGCGGCGGCATAGGCACCCTTGACGAATCCCTGCACGTTCCGATTGCTGCGGTATCGAATGAGGATGGGCGCGACGATCAAGACCAACAGGAACGAGGGGAGGAAGATCCCGATCGTGGAGATGACGGACCCCCAGATGCCGGCCACCACGTAACCCACGAACGTCGCCGTGATGACGACCGGGCCCGGGCTCAGCATGCCCATCGCCACCGCCACCAGGAACTGCCGTTCATCCAGCCAGCCGGTCTGCTGAACGAGGCCCTTCTCGAGAAACGGCACGATGACGAGCCCGCTCCCGAACGTCAGGGATCCGGCCTTGAGGAAGAAGAGCAGCAGCTTGCCGAGGATTGGACCCTGCGTTGCAGGCGTGACCGAAGTGCTGGCCGGGAACACGGCCAGCAGCGGCAAGGAAGACGACGCGGCGCGCGAGCGAAACAGAGACCCGTAGTACAGGATTCCCAGGATGCCCGCCCCCACGAACAACAGGGCCACTTCGGCCTGGACCGCCACCGTCACCACAAAGCACAGTCCGACGATCACCCACTGCATCCAGTCCTCCATGCCCAGCTTTGCGAGGCGATAACAGGAGTGGAGGATGAGGGCAATCACGGCTGGGCTGACCCCGTAGAAGATCGCCGTGACCAGAGACAGCCCTCCAAAATGCACGTAGAGCGAGGCCAAGGCGACGACAATGACAAAGTTCGGAAGGATGAAGGCCCAGCCGCCCGCCCACGCGCCCCAGAAGCCGCCCCGAATGTACGAAATGAAAATGCCCACTTGGATGGCCAGCGGACCGGGGAGTGACTGGCACACGGCGATGGCTTCGCGCATCTCCTCCTTCGTCACCCACTTCCGATCCTGGACCAGCTCGCGCTCCATTTGCCCGCAGAGCGCGACGGGGCCACCGAACCCAAGCGTCCCGAGCCGCAGGTAGTACAGGACCAGGTCGCGGATTCGCACCCGGGGAGCTCTAGTAGCCGGATCCATTGGCGTCCCTTCTCTCGAGATTACGGTCGGTCGGTCAATGCCGCGTACAGACCATCGAAGAGCGTCATCCCGTGGATCAGGACCTCCTGGTCATCCTTGAATGTCGCCAGGAGTCCCCGAAGTGCCAGATCGATGCCCCGCGCCTCGTCACGCGCAAACTTCTGGTCCCGGAGATCAATCTCATGGACGATCTCGGCCAGCTGCGCGAGCCGCTGGTCCTCTAGACCGCACCGGCGGAGCAGCGTTTCGAAGGTGCAATCCTCTCCTTGATGGCCGAATTCCACGCCGGCGGCATCGAAGGGTACCGCGTCGACGGGGAACTCCTTCGGGGAGGCAAAGACGAAGTCGGCCTCGGGGTCGATGAACCGCTTGATGAGCCATGCCGATGCGACCCGATCCACGTGAGGTCTCGGGCGAGTCACCCACCGTCGCCCACGGAGCGACCCTGGTGGAATGTCTGGTTCACTCGTCGTGCCAGCCGCCCTGGGATGAAGCCGCATCTCGATCGTCTCCTTGAAGCGCTTGGCCTCCTGGTACCCGGAGGCATCGAAGAAATCGATCTCTCGGATCCGGTCGAGCTCTCGGGTCAGCCGAGCGAGCTCCTCGTCGCGACGCGCCCTGGTGCGCGGTGGGGTCTTCCGGTCGAGGCCACGAGCGATCTTCCGGTAACGTTCAGCTAGGAGCCGATAGTCCTGGTCACGCGCCTGCTGAAATAGCCGGACGACCTCCGACTGCTTCATGCTTTCGATCTGGTCCACGCTGAGAAAAGTGGCTTCGCCGCCGTCCTTCACGACTTCCTGACCGAGCCACTGAAAGCGCTCGAAGTTGTCCGGCGTGGGCGGCAAAAGGTAGACGGAAGGCCTCAGGGCCACGGCTCCCAACGTGCGCAGCTTCCGCCATACGCGCACGCGCAGGCTCGATGGATTGGGAGGAAGACTGACCATCAGCATGAGCCAGGAGGCCATCGCATCACCTGTTGCAGGTGTACGCCCGCTGTTTCAGCGTGTCAAGACGTTCGCCCCATCGCCTGTTACATCGAGCGTGTTCCTGTTGCGAAAGCCGAGGTTCAGCCAATCAACTGTCGTACCGTCTGGAGTCCGCGGACCGAGGGTAGGTAAGTTCGCACGACTCCAACAATGGCGCCGGCGAGCATCAGCTTGAAGGCTCCGATCCGGAAGATCACGAGGGCGAGAAGGGTCAATGACAGAATGGCGACGGTGAGTGGGTCCGGAAGCGCAGCCGGCGCGAGACGGAACAGCGACACGGCAAGTACGCCGATCACCGCGGGAGCCATCCCTTTCATCACGGCCCTCACCCACGCGAGCTTCCTGACGCGGTCGAGCACGGGGAGAATGCCGAGCATGATGACGAAGGACGGAAGAAACGCCGCACCGGCGGCCACCGCGGCGCCGGCGCTGCCGGCGGTCTTGTAACCGACGTACGCCGCGATCATGAGAACCGGACCGGGCGTGAGCTGGCCGAGCGCGAGGCCATCGATGAACTCTCGCGGCGTCAGCCAGCCGAACTGCCCGACGACCTGGTCTTGGATGAACGCGATCATGGCCAGACCGCCTCCGATCGTGAAGGCCCCGACCTTGAGGAAATACACGCCGATGTCCCACAGACTCTTCGGATCGGGGTTGCCTCCCGGCAAGACGGACAGACTCTTCGGCAACCACCACGCTGCTGCCAACACGGCAAAAACGAGCGCCGCCGAAAGGGTCACTGCGAATACTCCTGGCTTTGCCGGCTGAAAGAGAAGCAGCCCCGCGATGCCGGCCAGGATCAGGATGACCACGATGCCGAGCGGCGTCCCAATCGATGCCGCCGCCGCCAGCACGCCGATCGCCACCTCCGGCACGGTGGTCGCGGCGGCCTTACCGAGGCGATACACGGCCACCGCGTAGAGGCCGAGAACGACCGGACCGAGCCCGTAGAGAGCTCCACGGGCCACCGGCGTCACGTTCAGCCTCGCATAGACCACAGTCAGGGCAACCATGATGAAGAAGGCCGGCAGAACGAAGCAGATTCCCCCCAGCACTCCGCCCCACCAGCCGCCACGCGCATAACCGAGAAAGATGCCCAGCTGAGTCGCGGTTGCCCCCGGCAACATGTTCGCCACCGCGAGTCCTTCGAGGAAGCGCTCCTTTGAGACCCACTGCCGTCGCTCCTGCAACTCGGCCTGCATGACACCCATGATGGCCGGGCCGCCGTACGAGGTCGCTCCGAGTCTGAAGAGTGACGCGGCGATCTCTTTCCTGTTTCCCGCGATCGTGCTGGGGGTCGTACCGGCCATGACCACCTCCTGGGCTGAAAGGGGCTCCGTCGTGCGCGCGAGTATACTTGGGGCCCAGAGCTCCGAATCCTGACGTTCCTGTCAGGGAACCGGTAGGGTCCGCGGCTCGGCCTCGACACCAGGACGGCCGTCTCGCTCGGCGAGAGGCAGGACGATCCGAAACAGGGCTCCTCCTCCCGCCTCGCTCTCGACCTCGATACGACCGCCATTCGCCTCGACGGCCCACCGGGCGATCGCCAGGCCCAGCCCCACTCCCCCGGCCTCCCTCGAGCGGGCACCATCGACGCGGTAGAACCGCTCGAAGATCCGCTGACGGTCCACCGCCTGGATTCCGGGGCCCGTATCGTGCACCTCTATCATGCCCTCGCCAGACGTCGAAAGCTTCACCACCATGCGGATCGCTCCCCCGCCGGGCGTATATTTGATCGCGTTGTGCAGCACATTGATGAGGCCCTGGCGAAGAATCGCCGCGTCACACATCGCCTTGATGTGCGACGCGGTCTCGACCTCCAAGCTCTGACGCTTCTCCTCAGCGAGGACGTGCAGGCTGTCCGACACGTTCGTCGCCAGCTCACCCAGGTCGACGACATCGCTGCCCACCACGACCCGACCCGATTCCCCGCGTGTGAGCGTCAGCAGGTTCTCCACCAGACGGGTGAGCCGGTCGACCTCCTCGAGCATGCTCCCGATGACCTCCCGGTATTCCGCCGTACTCGTCGACCGTTGCAGTGCTACCTCTCCCACGCTCCGCATCGCGGTTAGCGGCGTCCGCAGCTCATGCGAAGCGTCTGCCGTGAAGCGCCGCAGCTGCTCGAACGCGTCCTGAAGACGCGACAGCGTATCGTTGAACACCTGCGCCAATTGTCCGAACTCGTCCCGCGGATTTGCGACCGGAAGCCGCTGGGCGAGCGATTCTGCGCTGATCCTCCGCGCCGTCGCCGCCATGGCGCCGACGGGCGCGAGAAGGCGTCCCGCGAGAAAGTAGCCCCCCATGACCGCCAGAGCCGTGGCGCCTGGAGCCCCCATCGTGAGAATCATCGTGAGGGTCCAGAGTGTCTGGCGCAGCGGCGCCTCATCCCGGGCCACCGTGATCCGGAGGGCACCCAGATCGGTTGTCCCGATGCGATGCGCGCCGGCTGGCGGCCAGCCAGCCGTCTGGTATACGACCTTGCCCCCGTCGACAACCTCGAAGAGTGAGATCCCCATCCGTTGATCGAGCTCAGGGAGATCCACCGGTTCCTCGCGGTACACCTTCCCGATCGAAGCCAGGTCACCGCGAATCTGATCGTCCAGGGTGGCGTATAATCGGGCCCTTACGAAGACAAAGATGCCCACCGAGAACAGACAGATGATCAGCGCCATCACCCCCGCGTGCCAGAGAGTGAGGCGCGCGCGAACGCTCGGCGTGCTGAACCTCATCGCGGTTCGCCGCCCAGGACGAACCCGACGCCGCGCACGGTATGGAGTAGCTTGTGCCCGAATCTGTCGTCGATCTTCCGGCGCAGTCGGGCGATCGTCACATCGATGACGTTGTCGAGCGGCGTCGCGCGGGCAGTGACCTGCCAGACGTCACGCGAGAGCATCTCCCGTGAGACAACGCACTCCCGATGTCGCAGCAGATACTCCAGGACTTCAAATTCCTTCACCGTCAACTCCACCGCCTGCCCCGCCCGCCTGACCCTCCGCGTCACGACATCCATCTCGAGATCGCCCTGCTGGAGCTTCAGACTCTGCTCCGACCGGTCCCGCCGTAGCAGTGCTCGGATCCGCGCGAGCAGCTCCGGGAACGCGAACGGTTTGACCAGGTAGTCATCGGCGCCGCTGTCCAGCCCGTGAACGCGGTCGTCGACCGTATCCCTGGCCGTGAGGATCAGCACGGGTGTCCGGAGCCCGCGCTTACGTAATGTGGTCAGGACCTCGAGCCCGTCACGACGCGGCAGCATCAGATCGAGCACGACCAGATCGAACGCCTCATGGTTCACAAGGAAGAAGCCCTCCTCCCCCGTTGACGCGACATGCACGTCGTAGCGGTCCGCCTCGAGGCCTTCGCGGACTGCCTTCGCCACCTTCTTCTCGTCCTCCACCACCAATATCCGCATTGCGTCCCGAGTATAGCGATGCCCCGAGACCGCCGCACCTGACACGAATGTCAGGAACTCTTCAGTGGCGCGCGTCCGACCCGGCCGCATCATGAGCGGCATGCAGCTAGATCACCATACGAAGGAGGCGCGAATGATGCGATACATCGTCAGCATCGCCGCTGTCGTCACTTGCACCGTCCTGTCACTGATCTCGTTCCCCGCCCCTGCCCAACCGGACTCCGCCATCGAGCGTGACGCCCTCGCCCGGGAGTTGGCGGGGGCCTGGCTACCGCTCGAGAGCGGGCTGGTCTTGAGCTCGGTCCAGGGGACCCCGCTCTCGGCCAAGTACGAGCTCGAGGACGGCACGTTGCAACTCTCCGTGTACACGCTCAAGCCCGACGGTACCTTCTCGGAAGTCATCGTGGACTTCAGCGCGGGAATGATCGCCAGGGTCGATACGATCACCGACCGCGGAGACCTCTCAGCGGCCCAAAGCCAGAAGGCCGCGATGGCCGGCGCGAAGCGCTCGCTCGACGCAGTCACGGCGGACGCGGTGAAAGCCAGTCCCGGGTACCGCGCGGTGAGCGCTATGCCCGGCCTGAACGGAGGCCGTCCGATCGCCGAGGTGATCCTCCTGCGAGGCAACGACTGGAAGATCCTGTCCGCACCTCTGGACTGAGCCGCGCCGAATGGAAGGAGATCCCATGAAGATCATTCTTGCGGTCTTTTCGTTGTTGGCGCCGAGCGTCTATGCAATCGCCGGGGCCCCCGATACTCCGCGGCTCGTCATCACGTCACCGGAGACACTCACCATGAAAGAAGAGCTCACGACTGCGAACCCTAAGTGGAAATTCGTCTCGGGCCGGTGGGTGCACCGCGCGTCCGGTAGTCGCCAGGTGCTTGCCCAGACCGCCGAAACCCAGCCCTGGGCGGTCGCCATCCTCGAGGATCGGAAGTTCGACGATGTCGACGTCGCCGTGCGGTTCCGCCCCGTCTCTGGCAAGGAAGACGCCAGCGGCGGCCTCATCTTCCGCGCCAGGGATGGCCAGAACTATCTCCTCGCCCGGGCCAATGCACTCGAGAACAACTTCAGGCTCTACACGATGGTCGCCGGCCAGCGACGCGTCATCGCGTCAGCAAAAGTCGCCGAGCCAACACTCGGCGAGTGGCACAACATCCGCGTCGTTGCGAAGGGGGCCAGGGTCCAGGCGTACCTAGACAACGCGTTGCTTCTCGATCATGACGACAAGACATTCACCGGCGGATATGTCGGTCTCTGGACCAAGGCGGACTCCGTCACCGAATTCTCCGAGCTCGAGATTACGGGTACCCCCACGAAATGACGAGAGGGCCACGGTTGGAACCCGAGCGGGCCCTGGTGTGGCCGGCGAGAACCACTGAAGCCAACCGCCTTGCTGGCGCCGATACTGCTATCCACCCTGACGAGCGAGCCCGCTGCACCAATGAGTTGCTCATGCGGACGCCACGGAGCGTACCGCGGTGAAGCCCTGGATGGGACCCCTCGTCAGATCGTGGAGCGATCAATCCACGTACACGGGCGACACAAAGACAATCCACGCGGTACCCGCGGTAGCGAAGACCGCGACCAGCCCCATAATGCCGTATCGGGAAGCCGCCGTCATTGAGCGGATTCGCCACACGGCCACGCTGGCGCCCACCGCGAGGAGCGCGAGCACGACGACCAGTGCCAGCGCGAGGATCGAGTATCCGGGGTATGTCATCACCCGTGCGAGTGCAGCGGCAGGTCGTCGTGTGCATGCGGTCCGACGCGATGGTGTTGCTCGCCGCCTTGTCCGTAGGGATCGACGTGAACCATCACGCTGCCCAGGTGCGACAGGTGGTGGAGCAGCTGGTGCCGGACATCGCGGGCAATGTCATGTCCCTCCGTCACCGACAAGCCGGGCGGCACCGTGACGCTGATGTCCGCGTGCAGCCGGTGGCCGATCCACCGCGCGCGCACGTCCGTGACCTCCTCGACCCGGGCGACGTGCTCAACGGCGTGAGTGATCTCGTCCAGCGTCTCGGACTCCACGCCGTCCAGCATCCGCAGCAGGATGGATCGAGCCGACTGCCAGACGATCACCAGGATCGCCGCCGAGATCACGAGGCCGACGAGGGGATCGGCGAGCGGGTAGCCCGCCCACACGCCGATCGCGCCGACGAATACTGCGAGGCTGGTCCACCCATCCACCCGGGCGTGGTAGCCGTCCGCGATCAGGGCGGCGCTGCCGATCTGCTTTCCGACCCGGATGCGGAAAATCGCGACGGCCTCATTCCCGACGAAGCCGACCACGGACGCCACCATGACCGCCCACAGGAGGCCGACCGGCTGCGGATGTACGAGCCGGGTGACCGATTCGTACGCGGCCACCAAGGCACTCGCCAAGATCGTGAGGATGATCAGGATGCCGGCGAAGTCCTCCACGCGCCCAAGGCCATAGGTGAACCGGCGGCTCCTGCCGCGACGAGCCAGCCAGAAAGCGATCCCGAGCGGGATCGCCGTCGCGGCGTCCGCGAAGTTGTGGATCGTGTCGGCGAGTAGCCCGACGCTGCCCGACAGGACTACCACCACAGCCTGGATCGCGGCGGTAACGATAAGGCCCACGAAGGACCATTTCAGAGCCCACAGGCCCCGGTCGGTGGAGGCGATCGAGGGATCGACGACCCCGTGCGTGTGGCCGTGAACATGATGCGCGTGTCCACCGTGATGCTCGTCGTGGTGGTGGTCCCCGTGTCGTTTCATGGGCCCCTCCTACTCACCCATCACCAGTCGTTCGGCTTCGAACCGCTCGGCAGTCGTTCAGCAACCACCGGGTGCCACTTCCAGCATCCAAGGCTACCACCAATGGGAGGTCCCGGCGCCTGCGGTCTGTTGGCGTTCAGAGTCGGGCGCCTACGGGGTTTCGGCGTTCCACGTTCCCTGCTCGTGTGCTTCCCCTCGACCGCTCATTCCCGCGTCGGGAGTCCCGGGAGGGGCGGAGGACTTCCAATCCCGTGCGCGAGTCCGGACTCAGCGTGCCACGGAATGATCCTAGATGAGGCCACGCTTCACGGCCTCTGCTACGATCCCCGTTCGCGACCGAACCGCGAGCTTGTCACGAATCTTCGTGAGGCGATCCTTGACCGTGTGAGGACTGAGGTGAACTCGCTCCGCGATGTCCTTGATCGTGTGGCCCTCCGACAGGTGACGCACGATTCTGACCTCCAGATCGGACAGCGTCGCGGCGCGCGCGGCAAGCGTCCGGCCTGGTTCGGCACCCGAGTTCGGCGCGGTCACCCGCGCGACGAGTGAGCCGGTGATCTTGGGATCCAGCACCGTGTGGCCGCGATTAACGGACCGGATGGCACTCTTGAGCTCGGCAAGCTCAATGTCCTTGACGATGTACCCTTTCGCGCCAGCCGCCAAGCTCTGGAGCACTAGCCCCTCCTGCGTGTAACTCGTGAGCATCACGACCGCGATGTCCGGCGAAACGCTGAGGACACGGCGACAGACTTCCGGACCGTCCATGTTCGTGAGCTTCACATCCAGCAGGATGACATCCGGATGATGCTCGTGCGCGATCCGCACGGCGTCCTCACCCGTCCCGGCTTCCCCGACGACCACCATATCTGCTTCGGCCTCGAGCAAGCAGCGGAGCCCGTACCGGACCATCTCGTGGTCATCTACAAGGACCAAACGGATCTTGTCCATAGGGTTCATGGCACCGGGAGATGCCCTCCCACGCCGGACCGTGAGGGGCTCATGCCACCCTCCTTGTGGCCCCATCGCGACAATGGTCAGATCTCTTCATGGCCAATCTTTGGGTCAGGCCAAGCGGCCCTGAGCGCGTGACGGCACATTCTAGCTTGCCGGTACGCCGTTGAGACCCTGAAAGCTCAAGAGACAAGCAGCCGTTCGTCTATCCGATGACCCCCGAAGAGGGGTCATCGTCCAAGGCTTCAGGCGAAGAGCCCTCGTCGTCGCCGAAGGCCGTCAGCGACGGTGAACGCGGTCCTGCTGAAGCCATTCAGATCGTGAGACGCACGCTGGAGAGACCATGAGATCGCCACGAATTCGCGAAAGCGGAGACAATGGCCGAACGGCAGTGGTATTGTCGTTGCCGGGGAACGCGGACTGCGGCGGTGGATGAGTCCTTGCCGCTTCAGGTCCGCTGGGGGAGTTCACGCCCTAGCGTGCCGTCCAGCGAGGGGAACTGCCTTTGAAACTTAGGTCCCACCTCACCCTGATCGTGTTCGGGACTCTCCTGCCGGTCCTCGTCCTGACTGTGGTGCTCATCGTCCTCTACCACACCCAGATGCGCCGGGTCACAGAAGTCAGCCTCGAGGACAACGCGCGGGCGCTCGCGTCCGGAG
>WNFO01032495.1_pt1 | contig 13168 bp, 13 predicted proteins | sample 5400251 | NCBI WGS metagenome assembly WNFO01 (sample SAMN13153354, study PRJNA577476) | soil metagenome | isolation source: 100 cm saprolite under Madrone tree | place: USA:California | collected 2016-06-14 | reverse complement strand
AGCGCCTGCATTTCATTGCGCCATTTCGGACCTTCATTGCTGCCGCAGATGCCCCGCAGATAGTGCAGGGTGCCGAGGATTTCGGCCAGCCGCTGCAGGTCGCCGTCGAACGGCGCGGCCGCGTCCTCGGCCCGTGCGGGGCCGGAAAGGCACGCCGAGATGATGATGATTACCGCCAGAAAATGCTTTGACATGAAGGAGTCCGGGTCGGGACGGCGGCCGTGATATGCCTTTTCAATGCGCTGGAAGCAAGGCGGAGCCACTTTCTAGGCCCGGATCAGCTCCCAGGCCGACCGGAGCACCTCGGGCAGGCCCGCGGTGAGATTGAGGTCGCCGAGCGTGTCCGGTGCGAGCCACCGGAAATCGTCGAGTTCCTCGTTCAGCACCGGCTCGCCGGAACTCCAGCGCGCCGCAAATGACATGATCAGATAGTGCCCGCCGCCGCTGGTTCCCGGCAGCGCCTCGCGCCATCCGGCGAGGCCAATGATTTCGATTTTCAGCGCCGTTTCTTCGGCGACTTCGCGATGCAGCGCTGCATGCAGCGATTCGCCGAATTCGACCCGCCCGCCCGGCAGCGAATAGAAACCCTTGGCCGGTGATCTGGCGCGCCGCACAAGAAGGATTTTTCCATCGCGAAAGATCGCGGCGCTGACGGCTAGTTGGGGATGCGAGGGCGGGACAGTCGCTGACATCAGTGAGTCATGATGTAATCGACGTCGGCCTCGGCGCCGCCATTGATGATGCCGCCTGCCAGCGCGACCAGCGGCTTGACCCAGCCGGTGGCCTGCTCGGCCAGCCTGGCGCGGGTCTTGTCCTGGCGGACCTCGCGCATCGCAGCCCCCACCGCGGTGAGTATGGAAGTCATTGCGCCGGTGATATTGTCGAATTCGACCCGAATATGTTCATCCGCGGATTCATAGGCCTCGATCGCGAGATCGCGCGCCTTGAAATGCGACGCCATGAAATGCTCGCGATAGGACAGCGGATACCATAGCAGAAAATCCTCCGCGCATTTCGGCATGTCTGGATCATCTCAAGCAGCATGATGGCTTCGTTGAAATGATTCAGATAGTCCGTGGCAAGCCCGGTGCGGGGGTTGATGTTGGCGGCCCGCAACCGGGCACCCCGGGCTTCCTCATCAGGGCCCGTCTGGCGGTCTGATCGCGCGGGTTTGGAAGCGGTTGACGTCATCTGCCGCAGTGTTGACGGTTGGGGTTAAAAGGTGCTGAACGGATGCCTAACTGGACCACAGAATGTGCGGACGCTTCGTAATAACATCGCCGCCGGCGGCCTTGCGGCAGCTTTTTGGCTATATCGAGCAGCCCGATTTTCCGCCAAGGCATAACATTGCGCCGACCCAACCGATACCCGTCATCATCATCGAAAACGGCGTCAGGCATTTCCGCCTGATGCGCTGGGGCCTGTTGCCCGGCTGGGTCGAAGATTCGCGCCAATTCAGCCTGCTGTTTAATGCGCGCGCGGAAACGGTAATGGAAAAGCCGGCCTTCAAGAATGCGATGAAGCGGCGGCGCTGCCTGGTCCCGGCGGACGGCTATTATGAATGGCAGGCGTCCGAAAAGCGCAAGCGGCCTCACTTCGTCTATCGCCGCGACCGAACTCCGATCGGCCTTGCGGGGCTGGCGGACACCTGGATCGGCCCGAACGGCGAGGAACTCGATACGGTGACTATCGTCACCGCAGCGGCGAGTGCCGATCTCGCGACGCTGCACGACCGCGTGCCGGTGACGATCGCGCCCGGCGATTTTGACCGCTGGCTCGATTGCCGCGCGCATGATGCCGAGGCGGCGATGGCGCTACTCATCGCGCCCGCCGACGGCGCGTTCGCCTGGCACGAGGTCTCGACGCGGGTCAATCGTGCGGCCAATGATGACCCGCAATTGATCTTCCCGGTCACCGCGAAAGAGATGGCGGCCGAGCAAGCGGGCCCGCCGAAAAAGCCCGCGCAGCGCGAACCGCTGCGCCTATCATCCGAAGATGACGGGCAGGGAAGTTTGTTTTGAGATCCACTGCTCGTCATGTCCGGGGCCCGGCATGAGGCGTCATTTTGTGTGCTTGAGTCTATCGAAACGGCGAACTTTGGGCGGGGATCTACAGCACCTTGCCCGGGTTCATGATGCCGAGCGGGTCGAGCATCGCCTTGATGGAACGCATCAGTTCGATCGCGACCTTGTCTTTCACTTGAGGCAATTCGTTGCGTTTGAGCACGCCGATGCCATGCTCGGCGGAGATTGATCCACCCATCCGCAGTACGACGTCGAATACCACCGCATTGACCTCGTGCCAGCGCGCAAGAAACTCCGCGGGGTCGCCGCCAACTGGCTGGCTGACATTGTAGTGGATATTGCCGTCGCCGAGATGACCGAACGGCACTGGCCGCGCGCCGGGTATCAACTTCATCACCGCTGCATTGGCTTGTTCGATGAAATCAGGCACCGCGGCGACCGGCACCGAAATGTCGTGCTTGATCGAGCCGCCTTCCGGCTTTTGCGCCGCGGACGTTTCATCGCGCAGCTTCCAGAACGCCATACGCTGGGCAAGATTCGCCGCAATTGCGGCGTCATCGACGATGGCCTGCTCCATGCCCTGCGCCAGGATCGATTCCAGCGCGGCGCGGGCGTCATCGCGCGGAGATGACAGCTCCATCAGCACGTACCATGGATGCTTGCTGACCAGGGGATTGCGGATGTCGATGCCATGACGCACGCTGAAATCAACCGCGATATCCGAAAGCAGCTCGAAACTGGTAAGCGTGCCTGCCGCCTCGTTCTGCGAGATCGAGAGCAGCTTGAGGGCTGCCGCCGGCGATCTGAGGGCGACGAAGGCGGTTTCCACCGCGTGCGGTTTTGGAAACAATTTTAGGGTCGCCGCGGTGATGATGCCGAGCGTGCCCTCGGCGCCAATGAAGAGGTTGCGCAAATCGTAGCCGGTATTGTCCTTCTTCAGCTTCGACAGCCCGTTCAGAATGCGCCCGTCGGCCAGCACCACTTCGAGCCCAAGCGCCATCTCGCGCGCCACCCCGTAGGCCAGCGCGGTAGTGCCGCCGGCATTGGTGGAGAGATTGCCGCCGATGGTGCAGCTTCCCTCCGCGCCGAGCGACAGCGGAAACAGCCGGTCAACCTCGCTGGCGCGCTGCTGCGCGATCTGCAGCACCACTCCGGCCTCGCAGGTCATGGTGTTGGACGCGGTGTCGATGTCGCGGATCTTGTCCATCCGCCGCATCGAGATGACGACCTCGCCATTATGGGGGGTCTGGCCGCCGACGAGACCGGTATTGCCGCCCTGTGGCACCAGCGCGATCCGGTGTTCGCTGGCAAGCTTGCAAATCGCGGAGACTTCCGCCGTCGAACCTGGCCGCAGCACCAGCGGCGAACGGCCGTGAAACAGATCCCGCTCCTCGGTGAGATAAGGCGCGATGTCAGCCGCGTCGGTCACTGCATATTTATTGCCGACGATCTTGCGAAAGCGCGCGATCAGTTCGGGCGAGAGCGGCGACGCTGATGGCTGGACGATATTCATTCTTGTCACTTTACGCTTGCTCATTTCCGCCCCACGGCGGCGCGGCGCAGCCGATCGTTGATCGCTTCGCCGAGCCCGTGATCCGGCACCGGCATGACAGCAATCGCGCGCGCGCCTCTGGCGTCGAGCGCGCGAAGATAACCGAAAAGATTGGCGGCGGCCTCGTTAAGATCGCCTTGCGCGGACAAATTCATCACCGCGGTTGCGTTATCTGCTCCCGGCGCCACTGCGGGGCCGAACGCCAGCAGCGCTTCACCGGCCTCGACCCTCTCCGCATGGAGCCGCACCGGCGTGTGTGGCGCGTAATGCGACGCCAGCATGCCCGGCGCCAAGGGCTGGCTTGCATCCTTGTCGGCATCCTCGGGCGGCTGCAGCAGCGCTCGGCCGAGCACGCGTTCGATCTCGCCCCGCGGCACCCCGCCGGGCCGAAGCAGCATCGGTTCGTCAAAACATCCGACAATGGTGGATTCGACGCCGACCGCGACCGCACCACCGTCGACGATCAGATCTATGCGCCCGGCGAGATCGCTTTGCACATGCGCCGCCGTCGTCGGCGAGACGTGGCCCGACAGATTGGCCGATGGCGCCACCACCGGTCCACCGAACGCGCGCAAGATGGCCCGCGCCAGCGGATGGGCGGGCACCCGGAGCGCGACGGTATCGAGACCTGCGGTGGCGAGATCGGCGACCGCGCAATCTTTTGTCTTCGGCAGCACCAGCGTCAGCGGGCCCGGCCAAAATGCCTCTGCGAGCACGACCGCCTGCGTCTTGAAGCGGCCAACAAGCCGCGCAGCCGCGAGATCCCTGACATGGGCAATCAGCGGATTAAACGAGGGCCGGCCCTTGGCCTGATAGAGCCGCGCAATCGCCGCGGCATTGGTGGCATCGGCGCCGAGGCCATAGACGGTCTCGGTCGGGAACGCGACCAGTTCGCCGCCGGCGAGAGCACGCGCAGCCGCCGCCACGGTGGCCTCGCCGGCGGGTAGAATCTGCGTTTTCAGGCCAACATTCAAAGGGGTTAGCGTCCTCAATTCACCTTCTTGCGGTGTCCGAAACCCAAGGCTATAAGCCGCGTTCTTGTCGGAGTGTGGCTCAGCCCGGTAGAGCACTGCGTTCGGGACGCAGGGGTCGCAGGTTCAAATCCTGCCACTCCGACCAATATCTTCAGATACTTAGGGTTTTGCACTTTTTCACTGCCCGGGAAATAACGTCTTCGGCTGACTCAGGTCCTGGCAGTGTCATTCGCCATTAAATGCCGCGAACGAGCCGCGACATTGCCGACGACTGAAGCGGGACGTAGGCCACACAGGATGCTTCCCATCGCATCAGTGGCAATGCTTTTGGCGAAGCTCTACTCATATAGTGAAAAGCCGGACCCTTATGCAGCAGCCATCTGCATAAGGGTCCGTCTTGGTTGTTTGTTGCGCGGATAATCTGTCCTCGAAAGCTGGCGCCTGTGCGCGCTACGAAAGGCGTAACGGATCTCAGACGCTATCCCGATGCTACGAGGCTGTTGTCGAACGGTTACTTCTTTTTCTTCTTGGCTGACTTCTTCTTCTTTGCCTTCTTCGCTTTCTTGGCCATGTTACCCTCCGTGACCCCTAAGTTGGCTCAATGCAAGTCGACATCGACATGCATACATTCAGAATACACCACAATTTCAAAATTAATACCGAGCGCTTCGAATAAGGTAAACGACCGCCACATCGTTGCGGCTTGCGGCACCGGACGAAGCTGTCGCGTGATGCATGGACACGTCGCGCCTTGCTGGATCAAGCGGGCAGAAGTTCTCATGTGGTCGGAAGTCGACGACGGGGAAGCGGCATGGCGCAGTCCTTCAAGTCGGACTGCCAATGATCCAGGGAGCGCCGCATCACTTCTCGGAAAAGCCCGAAGTCAGGGAGCGGGTGCCTGGCGCGCAGACACCGGTCGTGCCGGAACCGATTTTGCCTTGGCCTCGCCCCGAAGCTTCTCTTTCGACAAGCGCAGCCAATGTTCCGCCTCGGCCATCCAGAGCGATCGGTTAGCCGGCTCACGCTTTGCGAGCTGTCTGCATAGCGCAGCCCGCAAGTTGAGCTCCAGCCGAGTGGTCATTGCCGCGCCCCCTGCCTGAGAGCTGAGTTTTTCCCGTGGCAAACCTACGACCGTGACGTTCTCGGGACTATTGCCCTTATGGCCATTGTCCCGACGGGCAGTGTCGGTGGCGCGCTTGCCTGCCAGTCCCACGGTGATGCGGCAAGAGAGATGGCTGCGCCAGGGCTCCAACTCTGTCCTCGCGCCAGTGGCGCCATCAGGCATAGCCGTTCGGGTTGGTCCGCTGCCACCGCCAGTGATCGGCGCACATGGTCTCGAGCGACCTGGTCGCCCGCCAGTTCATCAACTTCGACGCATAGTCGGTGGCGGCGTAACACGCAGCGACGTCGCTAGGGCGGCGTGGCTTGACGTCATATGGAACATTCCGTCCGCTCACAGCCTCGAAGGCGCGGACCACTTCAAGCACGCTGCTGCCCTCGCCGGTTCCCAGATTGACGGCAAAGCATTTCGGGCCATCGAGCAGTCGCAGCGCCGACAGATGTCCCGCAGCCAAATCCATCACGTGGATGTAGTCCCTGACGCCGGTCCCATCGGGTGTGTCGTAATCCGCGCCAAAGACGTTCAACCGCTGCCGGCGCCCGATCGCGACCCGGGCAACAAAGGGGACCAGGTTGCTGGGGACACCTTTCGGATCCTCGCCGATCAAGCCGCTCTCATCGGCGCCGACCGGGTTGAAATAGCGCAGGATCGCTATTCGCCAGGTCGGCTCGCTCGCATATTGGTCGCGCAGCATGTCCTCGATGACGAGTTTGGTTCGGCCGTAGGGATTGGCGGGATTGAGCGGATGATCCTCGGTGCAGGGCAGGAAATGCGGCATGCCGTAGACGGTGGCCGATGAGCTGAATACGATTTGCGTGACGCCGGTCTTGCTCATGGCGCGGAGCAGCCGGTGCGAGCCGACGACGTTCTGATCGTAGTATTCGAGTGGCCGCGCCACGGAGTCCTGGACGGACTTCAGGCCGGCAAAATGCATGACGGCGGTGCAACCATACTGCGTCAATACGCTTTCGAGCATAGGCTGGTCGCGAATGTCGCCTTCGACCACCGCCAGCGTTGCCGCAGATTCGTTGTACCCTGTTGAGGGCCTCGGGACTGCTATTACAGAAATTATCAATGACAACGACTTGCTCGCCGGCGGACAGCAGCGCAACGCATGCATGCGAGCCGATATAACCGGCGCCTCCGGTCACAAGGATCATTGGGTCCTCGAAATCGCAGCATCGACAGGTATGAAGATTTGACTACCTCGAAACGGACGGTGGCGACACCACCATTTCCTTGCGACATTGGATGCAGCGCGCACTCGTCCCTACGATCTCGCAAGCGTGATCGCCCGACACAATGTCGCGGCGGCATTTCGGGCAGGTATATCCAGCGACAGTCGGAGCGAAGTCATACTGTGGGCCGACATAGGCGCAGATCATGTGATGAAACACCGGAAAAACCTCCAGCCCTTCGGCGCCGCAGGCCGGGCACACCGATTGATCTCCTTCAATCTGCATCGTATGGCACTCCGCGCGACATCCGCGGCGTCATGTTCAGTAAAGTCCGAAGAAACGGATCAGCGCGTTGGCGACGCGGGCGGAAAGTTCGGTGTAGTGCATGCGAACATTGACCGAAGAATTCAGCGGCGGCGGCAACGCACCCGGATCGAAGTGGATCCGCGCGATCTGGGTCGCAGGGCGGTCACGCGCTAAAGGCTGCTGCGTCCGGGCGTACACATCGGAAACCGGCAGGATTTGGGCGATCTTTCCGGGAATCCGCCGGTTGCCGAACACCACATAGACTTCGTTCCCGACCTCAGGATCGATCAGGCGCTCATTGGGAATGTACCAGTCCACAAAGATGTCGGTCGGATCGAGGATCTCGGCGATCGGCGTGCCTGCCACCAGCGATTGGCCGACATGCGCGAGACCTGTCGAAACGATCCCGGCGATCGGCGCAAACACCCTGCCCTGGCCGAAATGGCGCTGCACCTCATCGAGGCGGCCTTGAAGCTGTTGGATAAATTCGCCCAGGGAGGCAAGTTGAATGGCGGTCTCGGCGACTTCCGCCTCCAGCGAGACAACAGCTTTGCGGGCCGAGGCGCGTTCGCGCAAGACTTCCATGCGGAAAGTCACCGTGGCGGAGGACATAGCGCCGACGTGTTCTGCTGCTTCCTCGGTCACGCGCAAATAGGAGCGCGTTGCTTCGAGGGATTCCTGCGCGACCCGGGCCTTGATGCGCAGTTCTGCCGTGCGACCGGCGATGTCCGCCATCGCGCGCATATAGGTCGCGACGATGCTGTCCTGCTCCGGTGAAACCACCTCTGCGATCTCGTCACCGGCCTTGACCGTGGCGCCACGCACCAGGTTCATGTGACTCACCTGCACGGTATAGGGAAGGGAAACCACGTAAGGTGGGGCCGAGACCGTGCCCGAACCGCCGAGAAAGACAAAGGGCGCGCCGAAATAGGTGACAAAGAAAGCGAGCACACCGAACACGATCGTTGCATAGGCAATGCGCACCAACCGTCCCGCCGCGCGCCGGCGGCTTTCAACGGGATCGGGAAGGTTTGGATCGAGGCGGTTGATCGTGACATTCATTGGGCTGGCTCCTCCCTCCGATCCCCCAAGAGGGCGCGACGAACGCGTGGTGGCACGAAATCATCGTGCCGCGACGTGGCGAAGATGATTTCCGAGGAGTACGAAAGGAACCGCCCGCATTTCAGATAGACACCCTGGTACAGGGGAAAGATCAGCGAGGCTCCCAGACCAAAGAGGCCAATCGATCGATTGAACATGACGAACGCCAGCGCCATGTTGAAAATCGAGATCCAGAGCAGCAGGAAATAGATCGCGCCGAGAAACAGGGCGGCATCGGCGCCGAACAGCAGCAAGATGTAAGCCAGATAGAATGGTAAGCTGAGCGTGGGAACAAGATCAAAGAAAATGAAGTCCAGTCTCTGAAGCGTGTCCGGCAAGCGCTCGAACGGATGGAAGAAGCTCAGCTCGCCATACGTCATGAAACGGATTCGCAAGGCATCACGATCCCAGCGCGCGCGCTGGCGCAAAAGGCTTATGCCGTTTGTCGGGCCGTCCGTTTCCGCCCAGGCGTCCGGCACGAAACGGATGACATAGCCGAGGCGACGCAGCCGCAGGCTGTACTCCAGATCCTCTCCGGGGCCGACATCCAGGCCGCCCTGTCGCTGGAATATATCTCGCCGATACATGGAACAAGCGCCGGACAGACACGCGATCGCATCCACGACGAGCCGCGCGACAGCAGTCGGCTCGAAAACCGTGTCGGCATCCACGGTCAAAAGCAGGTCGCCGCTGGCAAACCGGGCCGCAGCGTTGATTGCCGCGCTGCGGCCGCACCGCGTGCCATGGCAGATGACCATGTCCACCAGGCCCAACGCGCGAGACCGCTCCGCGACGGTGCGCGTTTCGTCGGTCGAGCCGTCGTCCACGACAATGATTTCGAGCGGCCGCAAAGTTTGCTGACGCAGCGAGTCGATTGTGGGGGCGAGCCCGGAGCCGCCGTTGAACGTCGGTATAATCACGCTGACCGAAGCGTTGCTGGCGGCCCCTCTATCGTTTCGTCTCCTCACGCCGAACAAGGCTAGAGAAACCAGCGAAAACGTGTAGCGAGGGATGTCGAATATCAGGACCGAGAAGGCGAGCAGGAACAAACTGGTTCCGGCGAGCAGATCCACCATTTCGAACATGCAGGCTACCTCCGCAACAGCAGCCCAAGAATTGACCAATATCCGACGGCACAGGGCGTCACAGCAAACGATTAGACAGGCAATGGATCGGCCGTCGAGGAGGTCGTAAGTCACCTCTGTTCGTTACAGGATGAATGACGATGGAGACGAATGCAATGGAGGCCAACGCCAACTTCGATGACTTTACCATCATTTTCCATAGGGCACCGGGGCGTCGCGATAGCGCACGCTGAAAATCATGGCGCGGTGTGCTGGGCCGCCATTACGCTCCTAGCCGGTTGCTCATGTCGTCCGTACACCCCTTGCGATAGATCAAGGCCATCCGATGTAAGCGGGTTACGTGTCACCCCAGGTTCGGGCGGTCTAAGTTAGATTTGCTTGGCTGATTTGCTGTCGGGTGGCGAGCTCTACGGCCTACCAGGCCCGTGGAGTGAGATTTTGTGTGAGGAGCAAATGAGGATAGTCGCGCTGCCGGCTTTCTTTCGTATATTTTCTGAAGTCGAGTTGTCCCAGACACCGGAATGCCAATCGATATCCATTTGCCGCGGATGCTAGGGCCAGGAGCAAGAGACTGCCAACCGATGTCGCCTCGCAGAAACGTGGCACGGTGCCACGTTTCGGCGTAAGTTAGGCCTTCTTCCTGGAGCGCGTCTGGAGTGACCAGCATGTCGATGAGATTGCCGCTCTGGATTCGCGCTGTTCTGCTCGTCGGTGCGGTCGTTCTTGCGACCGGTGCAGGCCTCTTTGCCTACCGGTACTTTACCCGGCCGATAACGCTTACCATAGCAGTCGGCTCGATTGACGGTGAGGCTGCCAAGCTAATGTCAGCCATGGCAAGCCAGTTCGCTTTGACAAGCGCGCCGGTGCGCCTCAAGGTTATCGACAGCGGAACGACGCTTGGAGCGGCTGACTCGTTTTCAGCAGATAAGGTGGATCTCGCGGTGGTTCGCGGCGACGTTGGTGACTTGTCCCAGGCGCAAGCTGTCGTCGTCGTCAGCCATATGGTCGTACTGATCATTGCGCCGCCGGGCTCGTCCATTGATGGCATAGACAAGCTGAAGGGCCAGACCGTCGCCGTGGTCGGCGGAGTAGGGAACTCTAAAATTGTTGACGTGCTGACCAAGGAATATGATCTGGTCCGCGCAAAAGTTGTGTTCAAGGATCTCGCTTTGGCGGATGTCCGCCAGGCTATTCAGTCAAAACAAGTTAGTGCTCTGCTTGTCGCGATCCCGCTGGCCGAAAAATACCTGTCCCAGGTTCGCGGATTGTTTCAGATAGACCACAAGAAGGCACCGGTACTCATCCCAATCGAATCTGCCGGTGCAATTGCAGAGGGCGAACGTGCCTATGAAAGTTTCGACGTACCGAAGGGCACGTTGCGCGGATCGCCGCCGGTTCCGGACGATGACGTAACGACTTTGAGGACTTCACTATATCTGGTTGCTCACAAGAAGCTCAGTGCTGACCTGATAACCAGCCTCACGCAGTCAATCATGAGCGCGCGCCGGGATCTTCTGCGCGAGCAGCCGATTTTCGCGCAGATCACCGCGCCCAGCACCGACCAGGATGCCTACCTGCCGCTGCATCCTGGAGCGGCAGCCGTTTATAACGCCACTACGCAGAGCTTCATGGATGAATACGGCAACTGGATCTATTTGACGCCGATGCTGCTGGGGGGCTTCGCCACCCTGCTTGCGGCGGCGTGGAAGTTTCTAGGGATCGGCAACCCCGCAAAACCCGAAGGCACGCTGGATTCTCTCTATGCCCTGGCGCGTCGGATCAGGAAAGTTGATTCAGAGGTTGAGCTGTCGGATATCGAGGAAGAAATCGACGGCCTTCTGAAAGCGGAACGCGCCAAATCGGCTGGTGGAGACGAGAGTGCGGTGGATGATGCGACGCTGAATGTGGCAGCCCACCGGCTGGAGAGCTTGATTCACGAACGACGAGGATTGCTTGCGAAGTCAGTTGCGCCCGCGACCTATGCGAAACGGCACTAATTCCGGTTTTTAGGAGCCGTTCTCATGCGCTCTGCCCATCCTGACGATTTCCGCTCGATCCCGAGCGCGACCGGCGGGATAGCGCGCCTGGCATTCGCCCGAATGCGTGAGGCAGGCAAAGGCACGGCGGCTGTTCTGTCTGGGGCAGGATTGAGGGCCGAGCAGCTGGACGATCCGACCGTTCGTCTTGAGGTGCGCACGCAAATCAAGGTCCTGGAACTGGCAGCACAAGAACTGCAGGATGATTTTCTCGGATTTCATTTGGCGCGCAGCTTCGACCTGCGCGAGATAGGTCTGCTCTACTACGTGATGGCATCTTCAGGGCTGCTTGCCGATGCTCTTCGTAACGCAGAGCGCTATAGCGGGATCAACAATGAAGGCGTCCGTCTGCACTTCCGTTCAGATCGGGCCACGGTCATCGCGCTTGACTACCTGAACGTAGATCGAGGTTCGGATCGGCATCAGATAGAGTTTTGGCTGACTGCATTGGTACGCATATGCCGGCAATTGACAGACAACCGGCTAGCGCCTCTAAAATTGACGGTAAGGCATTTTCGCGACCACCCGCCTGCGGAATACAAGTTGTTTCTTGCGAGCGATGTTGAATTTGGTGCTGAAGCCGACGAGATCGTTTTTTCGGAACAGGTCGCTTCGCTTCCGATTGTCGGGGCCGACACTTACCTGAACAAATTGTTGAGGCAATACGCGGATGAAGCGCTCGCTCACCAGCCGCACGACCGCGGCGGCGTTCGCGTCGATGTGGAACGAGTGATCCCGCAATTGCTTCCGCATGGCAAAGCCAAAACGTCGGAAGTTGCGCGCCAACTCGGTCTCAGTAGTCGTACGCTGTCGCGCTCGCTTTCTGCCGAGGGCGCAAGCTTTGGCAAGATACTGGAGGAATTCAGGGCTGCTCTCGCCAGACGCTATCTCAAGGATCGCGAGTTGCCTATTTCGGAAATAGCGTGGCTCCTGGGATACCGGGAGATCAGCTCTTTTACGCACGCATTCAAGCGATGGACCGGAATGAACCCGAGAGAATTCCGGTCATCAGCGCCCTAGCGACAGAACCGCCGCAGATGGCTTGCCACGGGTTTAAAGCGAGCCGCGCAAGCAATCACGATAACGGAGCGGCAGCGCGCCGCTCCCTGCGGTCCTCTTCATCACTGAATATTTTCTGTCCGAGATTTTCGGCGCCAAAACCCAAATTATTGGCGCGCAAAAACAAGACTTGGATGCGCATGTTCGGTAGGCATTCCGCGCCGCCGAGTACCGCACTTCGCGGCTGAACCAACATCATCCGGCAGAACCCGACCATGACCCGAGACGACGTGCTTGTCTGGCTTTCGCTTGCCTGGTTTGTGACCCTCTGTGGCGCGGCGATCTGGGTATTTTTTGCGCTTTGAGGTTAAAAGCCATCTGAGGTGTGGTGCTGGCGCACCATTCTGGAATGACGAGGAATGGATTGCTTCGTCGCTTGCGCTCCTAGGAAGAAAGTGGAAAACCTCCCAGAGTCCCTATCGCCTTGATCCACCACACTTTCATCCATCAGGGTCGACCCAAAGGTCGGTACGGAACTCGCAATGATGGCCGTACGTATTCGAATTTCAAACAGCCCGCCGCGTACAGACACGGCTTCGCGATCTCGCCGCACGTTTTCGCGCGAGTTTTGCTGGTCACGTCCCGCTCTCTGCCATCAGAGGGCGCAGGGAATGCCGGGCGCGCAATGCGCCCGCAGATGGAGTAACGGGCTCCCCGGGGGCCTTTCAAGCAAGCCGCGCTAGCTACGGCGCTGTTTGTGGCGCGCGTCGCGCGGCTTGCTTGGAAGGCAGGC
>WNFO01003618.1_pt1 | contig 13168 bp, 15 predicted proteins | sample 5400251 | NCBI WGS metagenome assembly WNFO01 (sample SAMN13153354, study PRJNA577476) | soil metagenome | isolation source: 100 cm saprolite under Madrone tree | place: USA:California | collected 2016-06-14 | reverse complement strand
CGGTCGGGGTCGTCCGAGTGGTCCCAGTGGGCGACCTCCTCCAGCAGCGTCCACTCGGTCATGTTGAGGTAGGGCTGGAGCTCCTTGTTCAGGTCGAAGGGGAAGACCAGCTTCATGGTCTCCCGGAAGATCTCCTTCAAGTGGAGGTCGATGCCCCGCGTGGTGCGGTGATAGTAGACGTTGGTGTAGAGGTAGAAGCGCGCGTTCAGGAACATGATGAACGCCTGGATCCCGCCCCGATCGAGGGTGAGCCCCTTCTCGCTGAAGAAGGAGTAGTACATGATCCGCTCGATGTCGATCGGCCCCACCGCGACCCCGCACATGTAGGAGTCGCGCAGCACGTAGTCCATGTTGTCGGCGGTGTAGATGCCGGAGAGCAGCGGCTTGAGATGCGCGAGCCAGCGCGGGTGCTCGGCGGTGGGCACGGTGTAGCTCTTGCCCATGAGGTAGCAGATCCACTCCGGGTCGATGCGCTCACCGTCCTCGAAGGGGCCGCTCGGGCTGCGCCGCAGGCCGCGGATGAGGTCGCCCAGCTCTTCTCGGATGATACGCTGGCCGACTTTCTCGTGGGTGAGGTCGAAGTCGGCGAGGAAGTTGTCGTCGAAGAAGTGGCCGAAGGGGCCGTGGCCCACGTCGTGGAGCAGCCCCGCCACCCGCATCAGCTCCTCGAAGAGGGGCGCGGAGGGCGCGTCGGCGAACTCGGCCTGGAGCGACCGGTGGAGCTGGAGCGCGAAGCGCCCCGCGAGGTGCATCGCCCCCAGCGAGTGCTGGAAGCGGCTGTGCTCGGCGGCGGGGAAGACCCACCGCGCCGACTGCAGTTGCGGCACCCGGCGCAGCCGCTGCATCCACGGGGAGTCGATCAGGTCCTGCTCGGTCGACTCGCCGGGCGTCCCCTCCGGCCGGGTATAGAGGATGTACTGGTGGATCGGGTCGGCGATGAGACCGCGGCCCTGGTAGGTGTCGACACCCTTCATGGCTAAGAGCCTAACCTAGTTGGAGCCCAACTTACTTGTCGGAAGTGCGATAGAAACGGTAGCGATCCACCGGGCGCACCGTGATCGCGTGGCGGCCTCCCGGGCGCTCTACCGTCACGTGGACGTCGCGATCCACCTCCGTCTGCCAGAGCGTGCGGTAGAAGTCCTCGCGGCTCGCGATCTGGCGCCCGTTCACCTGGACGATGACGTCGCCGGGCCGCAGCCCCGCCGCGCGGCCCGGGCTCAAGGGCGAGAGGCCCGAGATCAGCACCCCGCCGCCCGCCCCGGGCTCGGTGTAGAGCCCGAGCCAGGGACGCGGTGCGCGGCTCGTGACCCGACCGCGCGCGATCAGCTCGTCCTTGACGGCCAGGAACTGCTCGATTGGGATGGCGAGGTTGACGTGGGGCGCCCCCCCGAGACGCAGCGAGGTGACGCCGATCACGCGTCCGGCGGTGTCGACGAGCGGCGCCCCGCCGAAGGCCGCGTTGTGCGGGATCACGATGAAGGCGCGATCCAGCATGTACTCCCACGCGGCCGCGAACGACCGCACCGACTGCACGCGGCTCGCGGTGGCCACCAGGTCGCCCTCGTCGGAGACGCCCACCGTCCCGGTGACGTCCCCCGCGGCCACCGCGCGCGAGTCGCCGAGGGTGGCCGCCGGCCACGGACCGGCGCCCTCGAGGCGTGCGACTCCGAGGCCGGCCTCGAGGTCGAGCCCGGTCAGCCGCGCGGCCACCTTGCGGCCGTCACGGAGCGAGACCTGGATGCGCTCGGCGTCGAGCAGCAGGTAGCTCACCGTCAGCACGTAGCCCTGCTCGGCGTCGAAGATGACCCCGCTGCCCGCGCGCTCGGCTCCGAGCGTGGCCGCGGACGGCCGATCGGGCTCGACCTCGACCCGGATGCCGACCACCGCGGGCTCGACCCGGCGGACCTGGCTCGGCAGCGGGGAGACCTGGGAGGGCTCGAGGCGGCGGTCGACGTCGCGTGGAGCGGCGGGGGCGACGGCGGAGAAGGCGACGCCCAGCAGCGCCGCCGCGATCCAGGTGAGTACCGACCGACCCATGGCGACCACCTCCCCGCGCATTATGCCCGAGCCGCCCGCGTGGGGCGGGCTCGACCTCAAGCTCGGGCCGCGTACTGGGTCTGGTAGTACTGGCGGAACGCGCCCGACTTGATCGGCTTCCACCACGCCTCGTGGGTGCGGTACCACTCCACGGTGGCGGAGAGCGCGGCGTCGAAGCTCGCGGTGGGGGCCCAGCCGAGCGCGCCGATCTTGGCCGAGTCGAGGGCGTAGCGGCGGTCGTGACCGGGCCGGTCGGTGACCGGCGTGATCAGGCTCGCCGGCTTGCCGAGCAGGGCCAGGATCCGGTGGGTCAAGGTGACGTTCTCCACCTCGGTGCTCCCGCCGATGTTGTAGATCTCGCCCTCCCGGCCCCGGCGGAGCACCAGATCGATCGCCGCGCAGTTGTCGAGCACGTAGAGCCAGTCGCGCACGTTCTTACCGTCGCCGTAGAGCGGCAGCGGCTTGTCCTCGAGCGCGTTGGTGACGAAGAGCGGGATGACCTTCTCCGGGTACTGGTAGGGCCCGAAGTTGTTGCTGCTGCGGGTGACGAGCACCGGGAGGTGGTGGGTGGTCCAGTACGCGCGCACCAGCAGGTCGGCGGCGGCCTTGGAGGCCGAGTACGGGTTCGACGGGTTCAGGATGTCGCCCTCGCGGGCCGCGCCGTGAGTGATGCTCCCGTAGACCTCGTCGGTGCTCACCGAGAGGAAGCGGCCCACCTTGAGCTCGCGGGCGGCCTCCAGCAGGGTGAAGGTGCCGATCACGTTGGTGCGGAGGAAATCGTCCGCCCCCAGGTTCGACCGGTCCACGTGAGTCTCCGCCGCGAAGTGCACCACCGCGTCCACCTCGCGCATCGCCCCGCGCACGAGCGCGCCGTCACAGATGTCGCCGCGCACGAAGCGGTAGCGTGGATCGGCCTCCACGTCACGGAGGTTCTCGAGATTGCCCGCGTAGGTGAGCTTGTCCAGGTTGACGACCGCGTCGTCCGGGTGCGTGGTCAACACGTGCCGGACGAAGTTCGAGCCGATGAAGCCGGCGCCGCCGGTGACGAGGATCTTCACTCGCTAACCGCGCACCACGTCCCAGACGTCGGCCCCCGCGAAGTCCCAGGGCAGACGACCCTCCTCGGTCTGATCCGGATCCGGGGAGAACTGGAAATCGACGAGATAGATGATGCGGCCGCGGGACCGGGCCAGGTTCTTCACCCCGTGCGCCACCCCGGGGGGGATCCGCAGGAGGCGCGAGTGGCCGTCTCCCAGGATCACCCGCCGCTGCGCGTTCGGGCTCTTGGAGCCGGCGCGCACGTCGAGGAGGACCACCAGCATCTTGTCGTCGGGCGGCACGAACCACACGTCGGTCTGGCGCCGGTGGATGTGGAAGGCCTTGATGATCCCGGGATCCATCTCGCTGTAGTTGACCTGGCGGCACTCGAAGCCGTGGAAGGCGGAGGCCACGCCGCGGTCCAGCCGGGCCAGCTCCATGAACGAGCCCCCATCGTCGGTGAAGCGCTTGAGCTCCACGAGCTGGACCCCCTCGATCTCCGGGGGCCGCCCGTAGTCTTGCAAGGCCATCGCCCGCTTGGCGGCGTCGGAAAGCTCGATCGGGTCGCGGGTCGTCATGAGAGGATTGGCGCTTTCATTTCGTCGCTGATTATAGCAGTCTTGCCCAGAGACGAGCGCGGGGCGAGCACGGATCGCAGGATCCGACCGGAATTAGTGGTAATATGAACTCGCTGAAAAGGCAGGGGCTTTCTCCAAGGAGCGGCACATCATGAAGACGCTGAAGGAGATGCTGGCGGACGCTCGGGGCGTGGTGCCCGAGCAGGGACCGGCCGAGGTCAAGAAGCGGATCGACGCGGGCGAGCCACTGGTCCTGATCGATGTGCGCGATCCCGACGAGTACCGGGACGGGTTCATCGAGCCGGCCACCAACATCAGCCGGGGCTTCCTCGAATTCCGCATCGGCGGCGCGGCCGCCGAGCCCACGACCCCGATCGTCCTCTACTGCCAGAGCGGGCTCCGCTCGATGCTGGCGGCCAAGGCCCTCAAGGATCTGGGCTACGAGAACGTCACGAACCTCCAGGGCGGGTTCCAGAAGTGGGCGCAATCGGGCCTCCCGGTGGTGAAGGACCGGCCGCTGCAGGCCGAGCAGATCCAGCGCTACAGCCGGCACTTCCTGCTGAACCAGGTGGGCGAGAAAGGCCAGCGCAAGCTCCTGCGCTCCAAGGTGCTGCTGATCGGCGCGGGCGGGCTCGGGTCGCCGACCGCGGTATACCTGGCCGCGGCGGGCGTCGGGACGCTCGGGCTCATGGACGGCGACGTGGTCGACGTGTCGAACCTGCAGCGCCAGATCCTCCACACCACCGCGAATGTGGGCCGGCCCAAGGTGGAGTCGGGCACCGAGATGATCCGGGCGCTGAACCCGGACGTCAACGTCATCCCGCTGCCGATGCGCATCGACGTCGACAACGTGATGGACGTCATCAAGGACTACGACCTGGTGATCGACGGCTCGGACAACTTCGACACCCGCTACCTGGTGAACGACGCCTGCTATCTGGGAGGCAAGACCAACGTCCACGGCTCCATCTTCCAGTTCGAGGGCATGGCCACCGTGCTCGCCCCGAACCAGGGCCCGTGCTACCGCTGCCTCTACCCGACTCCCCCGCCGCCCGGCCTGGTCCCCAGCTGAAGCGAGGCCGGCGTCCTGGGCGTGCTCCCAGGCATCATCGGCGTGGTGCAGGCCACCGAGGCGGTCAAGCTCCTGCTCGGCATCGGCGATCCTCTGATCGGCCGGCTCTTGACCTACGACGCGCTCGGCATGCGCTTTCGCGAGGTCAAGCTGCGTCGCGACCCCAAGTGCCCGCTCTGCGGCGAACACCCGACCATCACCGATCTGTCGATCCACCGGACCGCGGCGGATGCGTGCGCGGTGGGCGACAACGGGCACCCCGCCCCCGCGGGCGCTCCCGTCGCGAAGGGGGGCGGCTAGCCGCTATCCGAACCGGTCGCGGGTGATCCGGCGCCAACCGTCGCGGTCAGCGCCGGTCCTCTCCCAAACGCTCACACACCACCTCGACCGGCCGCGCCCCGACCACGACCGCGCCGACGAACCCGGAGCGGGGCGCGAGCGACGCCATCGTCCATGCCTCCACGTGGGCGGGGTCGATCTCCACGGCCTCGAGCCGCGCCGGCACGCCGGGCGTCAGCGATACCGAGAATCGCTCGAGCGGATAGGACAGGCCGAGGCCGACCGCCTTGATGTAGGCTTCCTTCCTCGTCCAGCAGTTGAAGAAGCCGGCCGGCCGCAGGGGCGCCGGTAGCCCGCGCAGGGCCGCGCACTCCTGGCGGGAGAAGGTCCGCTCGGCGATCTGGTCCATATCCGACAGCGGACGCAGCCGCTCCACGTCAACTCCGACCGGGCCGCCGACCGTCACCGCGTACAGCGCGAGATGCGCCGAGTGCGCGAGGCTGAACTGCAGATCGAGGGACCCGGCCGGGGCCGCGAGGGCCGGCTTGCCTTTGTCACCATAGGTGAAAGCTAGCGCGCGCGGATCCGCGCCGAGACATCCGCCCAGGATCTCGCGCAGGACCGCGCGCGCCGCGATCCACCGCATCGCGTCCCGCCGGAGGTGAAACCGCTCCGCTCGCTCTCGCTCGTCCGCACTCAGGAGGGGCACGAACCGGTCGATGGCGGCGGCCCCGGGCTCGAGGTCGGCGCTCCAGATCCGCGCTTCACCGGGCCCGGGCGCGGTGATGCGTGACGACACCGGCCACGCCGCGATCACGGTGCCCACGTTCTCCCCTCCGGAAGTCGGGCAGCCTCGGCGGTCAGCTCGGTCCTCACTGCACCAGCTCCTTCTGCGTCGAGAGCACGGGGAAGCGCCCCTCCTGGGAATGACGGCATCGGATCAGCTCCAATGTCACATCGGCCCTGAGTCCCGGTAGCAGGAGCGCGAGGAGAGCGGGGACCGAGCACTTCGTTCCGAACTCAATTGTAGCGGAGGCGGGATTTTCTGAAGCGCCTCTGAGCCTTCGGCTGAAGCCCGAGTCAGGGCCGCACGACGGACCGCCGCCGCCGGGGAGGAAGCAATCCAGGCGGAAATTTGGCGCGCCTGGAGGGATTCGAACCCCCGACCCTCGGCTTAGAAGGCCGATGCTCTATCCAACTGAGCTACAGGCGCGTGCTGGTATTCTGCGGGGTTAGCGAGCGGGACGCAAGCTTCTCAGGTGCTGATGTGCCCGAAAATGTGCCCGCGGCGTCCAGGCGGCGCGCCACGTCCTGCAAATCGGTCGGGCTCACGATGTGGTAACGGTCGAACACGCTGCGGGTCTTGTGGCCGGTCACCGTCATGCATGGCCACCCGCTCCGGCACGCCGGCATTGACCCTGTTCCGCACCGCCGTCCGTCGGAAGTCCGGAACGTGGCGACCAGTTCGTTCGCGTGCAGCCGGTACGCAATACTCGGCTCTGGCGTTTCGCGCTCGTGGTGCGCACCGCGCACGAGCCATCCACGCGAGACGCGTGCAGGTGATCGGTGGCGGATGGCTCGCACGGTGCCGAGCATCATTCTTTCACCGGCGTGAGGACGGGGGCCCCCTTGCCCTTCAGCAGCACCACGATGAACCTGGCCGGCTCGGTGGTGCTGGCGTTGCGCCCCACGACGTGAACATCGGTGGGCCCCTCGTAGAACGTCTGCCCTGCCTTGAGGGTGACGGCAGGTTGGCCTTTTAACTGCATGACGATCTGGCCCTCGAGGACGTAGACGAGCGCATGGGCGTCGTGCCGATGGACCATGTCTTGGGCGCCCGGCGGGTACGACACCTCGATCATGCGAGCCTCCTTGCCGGGGTAGTCCGCGAGATCGATCGCGAACAGATCCTTCACGTCTGCGGCTTCGGCCGGGACGGCTGCGAGCATCAGGAGTGCGGCCAGGTAGGCGCGGAAGTACAAGTGTAGTGTCTTCATGTTGTTCCTTTCTCGGATGCAGGATCAGGCTTTTGCTCGTGAGCGGCGGAGCCATTCGTCGAAGCCGATGCGGCCGAGCCGCGCTTCGCCCAACGGCACGAGCGAGCGCTCCTCAACGCGGCCGCCGAAGTATCGGGCCTCGGGGTCACTCACGACCGTACGCGGGTCGCCGAGCGCCTTCAGATAGCGGGCGACGATCTCGTTGAACGGTGCTCGTTCCGGGCCGGCGATCTCGACGATGCCGTTTCGTGGCGCCGCGAGCGCCACATCGGCAACGATGGGAGCAACGTCGTCCGCCGCGATCGGCTGGAACAGGCCGGGCGACAGCCTGACGATGCTTCCAGCAGTAGCTGAAGCGGCGATGCCGCCGAGGAATTCCAGGAACTGGGTCGAGCGGATGATGGTGTAGGGGATGCCGGAGGCCTCGATCACTTTCTCCTGGGCGACCTTGGCGCGGAAATAGCCATTTTCGGGCGTCCGGTCGGTGCCGACGATGGAGAGCGCGACATGGTGCCGGACGCCGGCTGCGGCCTCCGCCCCGAGAAGATTGCGGCCGGAGGTCTCGAAGAATTCCAGCACCGCCTTGTCTTCAAATGAGGGCGAGTTGGCAAGGTCGATCACCACCTGCGTGCCGGCCATGGCCTCCTTGAGGCCCGCACCGGTGATGGTGTTGACGCCGGTATTGGGCGAGGCGGCGACGACCTCGTGGCCGCCCTGGCGCAGAATGGCGACGGTCTTCGAGCCGATCAGGCCGGTGCCGCCGATAACGACGATCTTCATTGCGAACCTCCTAGTTCGTAGCCCGCAAGCGCCGGGCTTTGTGATGGTTGTGCGGCAAGCCGCCATTCACCGAAGTCTTAGCCTTCTTGGCCGGCGCTCCCTGTCATCACAGGCTCCAGTTCAGCTCTTGATGAAGGCGAGAAGGTCGGCATTGACCACGTCGGCGTGCGTCGTGCACATGCCATGCGGGAACTTCTCGTACACGTTGAGAATGCCCTTCTTGAGGAGTTTCGCGGAGAGGAGCGCGGAGTCGGCGATCGGGACGATCTGGTCGTCGTCGCCGTGCATGACGAGCGTCGGCACGTCTAACATCCCCCTTCGCAGGTGGGCCACTCCACCGACCAGATGTCATAGCATCGTCGATGGAGCCGGATCGTCCCGCCGTTCGGCAGATCACACTCCACCTCTACGTCGTCGGCCACGATGGCCTGCTCACACGCCGCGCAGATGCCGCCCGTGCCGGGGCCGTACCATGTCATGCGACAGTTCTGCTTCGGGAGCGTGCCGTCGAGGATCTTCTGGCGGATGCCGTGGAGCAGATCATCGGACTGGCTCATGCGGTTGCTCCTCCTCGCTTGCTACTCGATCACTGATCCGCCTGCCCTATCGATACTAAGACCGCCGTCCTGGCTGATAGGCGAAGATGAAGCCACACGTCTTGCACTCCCAGACCTGAGATGGGGAGGGTGCGTTCTGTGCAGCTGCGCTTCCCCGAATAGCAACGTCGGCGCTCGCACAGCCGGGACACTTGGGGCCGTTGTCATTCATAGCCTCTCCCCCCGCATAGATCGGGGCCTCGATCTACTCGATCACCTGATCCGCCCGCTGCAGGAGCGACGGCGGGATCGTCAGGCCGAGCGCCTTGGCGGTTTTGAGATTGATGACCAGCTCGAACTTCGTCGGCTGCTCGACGGGCAGGTCGGCCGGTCTGGCGCCTTTCAGGATCTTATCGACGTACGAGGCGGCACGCCGAAAGTTGTCGGCCATGGAAGGCCCGTAGAATGCGAGGCCGCCCGCCTCCATGTGTTCTCTCAAGGTGTACATCGCCGGCAGGTGCGCCTTCGCGGCAAGATCGACGATCCGGGTCCGCTGAAGAATGAACATGCCGTCCGCCATGACGAGGAGGGCGCCGGCACGCTCCCGGCTCATGGCGGTGAAGGCCCGCTCGAAGTTCTCCGGCTGTCGCACCTCCAGCACCTGAAGCTGGATCCCCAGTGTCCGCGCCGCGCTCCTTGCCTGGTCAAGGTAGAGCTGGGCTGATTGGTTGACCGGATTCCATAGGATGGCCACGCGGTTCACGCGCGCGACGATCTCCTTGAGCAACTCCAGCTGCTCGCCGGCGATCTCGGGGGCGAAGAGGGTTAGACCGGTGACGTTCCCGCCCGGCCGGGCGAGGCTCGCTATGAAGCCGCTCTCTTCAGAGAACGCGGCTGCGACGACTGGGATCGTCTGCGTGGCCCGTCGGGCCGCAATGGCATTCGAGTTATTGGGCACGACGATGACGTCGGGCTTCCAACGGACGAGCGCTGCGCCGAGGGCGCTGAGCCGCTCAGATCGTCCCTCCGTGGAGAGGTGCTCGACGACGAGGTTCTGGCCTTCGACGTAGCCGAGCTCCCGCAGCCCCTGAGTGAGCGCGCCCCAGAGGCGCGCCCGCTCGGTGTCGCTGAGCGGGACGTTTCCCAGGATCCCGACCCGGTACATTTTGCCCGCCTGCTGGCCCTCGGCGGCGAGCGGCGCGGCGAGGAGGCCACCCGCTAAGGTGCAGATGAACGAACGTCGGTCCACACCGAACCCCCGCCTGACCGCCCGTTTAGGATTGACCGGAGCGAGCGACGGCCAAGCGGCGCGAATCTACACCAGTAGGCGGAGGTGGGCTAGGGCTGCTTGTGGCTTTTCTTATCTGAGGTCTGGTACAGCCAGAATGGGCAGCCCTGAGAGGGCGGCTCATCCACTTCGGGCGATTGCCGGGCGTGCCCGTGGACGCCCAGCACGTCGGTCCTTCTCTATTTCAACCGGTACAAGGAGCCTCACCACAGAATCCCGAACCCAAGCAGGTTCCAGATCGCGCGGCCCATCATCAGGATCCAGAGCAGCAGTCCAGCAACACCTATCGTCAAGGTGATAACCGGCCATAGCGGCCAGCTCGTGCTCCGCACCGACTCCCCCCAGTCCGTGAGTTTCATTGTCTGTTCCTCCCCGCTTACCAGCTTACGGCAGGGGGATTTTTCCCCGGTTAGGGTCTCCCCGTCGTCCTGCCGCGCGCCTCGCGCTTCTCAGGCTCCGCGGTCTCTTCCAGCTTCGCCCGCTCCCGCGCCTCCCCTCCTCGGCTTCGTCTGTATGTGCGTCCCAACGAAAGTGGCTACAAGGGGCGCGACTATCGCTTCGGCTCCCATCACCGCTCGCCGTCACGGTAGTGGGGCCGGCGTTAGCCGCCGGGCCGGCAGGATCAGGCGCTGGTCGTCCACCAGCTCCTCGAGCACATTCCGCCGCACCCGGAGCGGGCGCTTGCGGAGATGGCGGTCTCCTCGGAGGGCCGCCCGCGGAGCCACTCAAAGCGGGACAGGAGCTGGCGATCGAAGACCGCGATCTCGCCATCCAGCAGGAGCGTCGGCACCTCCAGCGCGCCCACCGCCGCGGCGAGCTCCGGGAAGCGGCGCGTGAGATCCCGCCCCTACCGGCTTATCAACCGCACACCGGCAGCGTCCTTCTAGGCCAGCACCCGCCAGCCGTCGACCTTCTCCTCGTACACCCAGCCCGGATGGCGGAACGGTCGGGCGACCTGGGTCGCGGCCATCGGCTGGGTGATGTGAGGCAGGCGGGCCGCCATGGGGTCCCCAGTCCACGGAGCCGGGCCATGGGATGCCTCGGCATTCCGGCAACGGTACGCAGTGAGACACTCGGAGCCTCGTATTGGCGAGACCGCTTATAAACAGACGCCCTTCGACGCCACGGTCGCTCGGCGTCCGGGCGCGCTCACCGCGTTGATCCAGGGGCGCTACGAAGGTTCCTTTTGGGACTGCGGGGCGAACATTTCGGGATCGCGGAGCCCGCCGGGCCTAACCCCCGGTGGGGCCGACGGCGTAGCATCCGCAGTCGAGATCGGCCAGCCGACGGGCATCGGAGGCCGGTCCTCCTCGATCCGCTTCTGCGCGCGTTCGAGCCGCATGAAGATGACGAGGAACGCCACGAGGACCACCAGGCCAACGGACACCAGGACGCCATACGCCACCGCGCTCGGGATGACCATACTCCACTATCCCACGCCTCGAATTTCACCAAGGACGCGCCGTGAGACCGGACGGGAGGGTGGCCAAAGCTCGGGACTCTGGAGTAGGGGGACTCCCATGGGCCTCGTTCGGTCGGGCCGGGGGCGGGGGCGTGGGAGCGAAGTCGAAGTTTTCTCTAAGTTGGGGAGGACACTCGGGACGTCTCGGGCTCACGCTCGAGGCGCGCGGGCCCGCATAGCTATTGGTCCGTGCTGGTATTCTGCGGAGTTACCGAACGGGAAGCAAGCTTCTCAGGCACCCCAGCCTTCCACCATGTTCCGCAATGCTGTTCGGCGAAAATCGTGTCGCAGCTTGCCCGGCAGACCGGCCTTCCAAGCTACCCATATGCCACGGTACGGTCTCGGAACGCTCAGCACTCCGAAGAGCGAGGCCACGTTCCCTTGACCTCGTGGGAGCAGCCGACTAGCCTTGACGCCCATGAATGACCTCGTCGACGTGCTCGTCCGCTACGGCTACCTGGTTGTCTTCGGCTGGGTCTTCGCAGAGCAGATCGGGTTGCCAATCCCCGCGATGCCGGTGCTGCTCGCGGCCGGCGCCATGGCCGGGACCGGCCGCTTGAGTCTCGTCCTCGTCCTCGTCCTGGCCGGGACCGCCTCGCTCGTGAGTGACGTCATCTGGTACTGGATCGGCCGCTTCGGAGGCGGCCGGGTCCTGGGCTTCCTGTGCCGGATCTCACTCGAGCCCGACTCGTGCGTGCGGCGCACCGAGGAGACCTTCAGCCGACGAGGCGCGCGCTCGCTCCTGATCGCCAAGTTCGTGCCGGGCTACAGCACCGCGGCGCCGCCGCTTGCAGGCATCGTGCGGATGCGCTTCGCGCGCTTCGTGGTCTTCACCGGCGCCGGCGGCCTCATCTGGGCCGGCGCCTTTGTTGGTCTCGGCTGGCTGTTCAGCGAACAGCTGGAGCTGGTGGCGAGCTACGCGATGCGCCTGGGCGGTTGGCTCGTCGCGCTGCTGGCGGCGGCTTTCGCCGCCTACATCGCGTGGAAGTACATCGCGCGGCAACGGTTTCTGCGGCGGATTCGGATCGCGAGAATCACACCGGAAGAGCTGAAGGCCAAGCTCGATGGCGGGGAGGACGTCATGGTGGTGGACGTTCGCCACCGGGTGGAGTTCGAGAGCGAGCCGGCAATCATCCCGGGCGCCCTCCACCTGATGATCGAAGAACTGGAAACGCGCCAGCGGGAGGTCCCGCGCGACCGGGACATCGTTCTCTACTGCACCTGACCCAACGAGGCATCAAGCGCCCGGGTGGCGCTGATCCTGAGACGCCGTGGCATCGAACGGGTCCGTCCGCTCGCGGGGGGTTTCCACGCTTGGCGCGATCGCGGCTATCCGACGATCAGCGTGGCAGACACACCGGACGCGTCCCTGCCGACTCCATAGGTCATGGGACAACCTCATCCTGTTTCCTGCTCGCCGAGCCCCTTCGTCCCGACCCGCCCTACCTGGACAAAGCGGCTCTCGAGCGCTGTGCTAGAGCTTGCGCATCTGAATTCTGCCGACGGCGTGGTCCGCGCCCTTGACCAAGACGAGGTGCGCCCGCTCGCGTGTCGGCAGGATGTTCTCTCGGAGGTTTGGGCCGTTGATCGCGTCCCAGATCTCTCCAGCCAGCTGCTCGGCCGCCTCGTCCGACAACGCCGCATACCGGTGGAAGTAGGATGCTGGTTCCTTGAACGCGGTGGCCCGTAGCAAGAGAAAGCGCTCGATGTACCAACGGCGGGCATCGTGTTCCGCCGCATCGACGTAGATGCTGCAGTCAAAAAAATCAGAGACGAAGACCAGCGGGTCCCGGCGGGCGGCGGGCGCCATTTGGAGGACATTCAATCCCTCGAGGATCACCACGTCGGGCCGGTCCATCACGAGGGCTTCCCCGGGCACGATGTCATAGCTCAGATGGGAATAGACCGGACACGACACGGGCGCCCGGCCCGCCTTGATGTCGGCAAGGAACCCGATGAGCGCCGGAACATCGTAGCTTTCGGGGAACCCTTTTCGGCCCATCAGCCGACGCTCTTCGAGGATGTGCCGTGGATGCAGGAAGCCGTCGGTGGTCACCAGCTCAACCTTCGGATGCTCCGACCAGCGCGCCAGGAGCTCGCG
>WNFO01003616.1_pt1 | contig 13173 bp, 10 predicted proteins | sample 5400251 | NCBI WGS metagenome assembly WNFO01 (sample SAMN13153354, study PRJNA577476) | soil metagenome | isolation source: 100 cm saprolite under Madrone tree | place: USA:California | collected 2016-06-14 | reverse complement strand
AATCGGCAAGCCGGCACCAATCGCGGCGGCCATCGCTTGTTCCACGAGATAAACTTCGCTCGCTCGCGCGCGATAAGCAGAGTCCTGAACGGCGCGCTTTTCCACGGGCGTGATTTCGCTCGGAACTCCAATGACGATGCGCGGATGCACCAGCACGCGCCGGTTGTGCGCCTTCTGAATGAAATATGTGAGCATTTTTTCGGTGACCTTGAAGTCGGCGATGACGCCGTCCTTCATCGGCTTGATGGCCACCACGTTGCCCGGAGTGCGTCCGAGCATTTCTTTTGCTTCGCGGCCTACCGCGACAACTTCACCGCTGACCTTATTAATCGCGACGATAGAGGGCTCGTTCACTACAATCCCTTTTCCGTGCGAGAAAACCAGCGTGTTCGCCGTCCCCAAATCGATCGCGAGGTCGGATGAAAATAAACTGAACACCGACCTCATGTTGTAACCGTTCTTGTTCATTCCCCCAGTCCTTCTGTGAAGCCTTGCCCTTCACTCGTTCGAGTGACAATCTCTATTGCCACCGAACCATTGTCACTGAACAGCGCATCCGGCGCAAAATCGCACCGCCGCGGTGGAATCTTATTTCGGCACGACGATCGTCACCTGCCGCGTCGCCGTTCCGCCCCGCCGGTTTTGACCAATGATGACAATGGTGTGCTCACCAGGTTCCAGCGCTTCCGTAAAGTAGCGGAAGTTACCGTCCGGTGCGATGTTTGCCACGGGCTGGGCGTTCACGATCAGCACCGCGCCCGGCTCGGTGCGCCCGGAAATCTCGGCCACGCGCCCATGCAGTTGCGTGCCTGAAATCTCCAGTGCCATGTCCTGTGCTTTGCCTCGAGCGAAGAGCGCGAATTTGAATGCGGAGCTCGGCTCGCTCGCCTGCTTTTTCGCGTCAACTGCAATCACATCCCAATAATAGTCCCCAGCATCCAGCCCGCTGATGTCCGCGGATGTGCCAGAAATATTCTTCACTTCGCGAACCAGCTTGGTGAACATGGTGGTCGTGCTGATGCGAAGTGTGTAGGCAACCGCGTCAGGGATAGGCTTCCATTCAAAATGGATGCTCGCTGTCTTCGGATTTTCTGAGAGGATCGGCGCGAGATTGCGCGGCTCGCTGGGCTCGGGGGGAGCAAGGACGTCCGTCTTAGCAATCGGCATGCCCCGGGTAACCGTCGCCTTCTGATACGTTCCGATTTCGACTCTTTCTTGCCCGCGCTGAACTTCCGCGCTACCACTGGTCATTGTAATTTCGCCTTCCTTGGCACTCGGATCAGCTTTAACCGACGCGCGGCTGTTCGGCCGAACGATCGCGCTGAACTCTTCCGAGCTCACTGTCGCGCGCGAATTGGGCGAAGCCGGGGTGTTCAAATCAACTTGACCAATATTGATGCGGACCGCCGTGCTGGTCTGCTCGTGCATCACGTTGTTTTCTTCCACCGTGATCAGTGTTTCGCGGTTCACAACGTAGCTAGTCGAGTCCGCAAAAGCAATACGGGCGAGGCCGTCCGAGCCGGTCTGGATCAAATCGCCCTTGTCCAGCACCGTGTGGTAGTCCGCGTCCACCCATTGCACTGAGTTCACTTTTTTCACCTGAACTTTTCCGTCCAGGTTTACAAATTTGATCTTCGACTGCCCGGCGCTCATTGGATCGGCATCGGCCGTCGTGACAGCGCTCGCAAGTTTGCTGGCGATGTAGGCGTACGCGTTGGGGAAAGCGAAATAGATGCCCGCAAAAACGAGCACGATAAGGAGCAAGACAAACAGCGCGACGGTCTTGTACGAGACCGCGTGCCAATACACTTCTACGCGCTTAACCTTATTCCCCTGTAATGGGTGTTGCGGATCCATTTTTATAGTCTTTTCCTGTTAGGTGCGCGAGGGCGCCAATTTCGCAATGTAGCACAGCGGAAACCGCGTGAACTGTCCTCGATAAACTTCGTTCTCAAGTTGCAAATAGCATTCGGGGAACAATGGGGGGGCTGTGGAAAATGGCAAGGCGCCGCGAGTAGACCAAATTGATTTGGGCATGGGACAGCGGTCGTCTATAATCTGAAGTTTGTCCACCCAATAGATAGCTCAACGGGAGAAGCAGAGAATGGCCGGAGTGCTTGACTCGAAAAAAGGCGGAGTCCGAATCCTACTCGGTGTCGTGATCGGAATCATCGCCGTCACGATGCTCACCTATCTGATTCCGCAAGGACCTGGAGGCGCGGGCGCGTCTTCTACGGATACGATTGCCACCGTGGGCAGCCAGAGCATTTCGCTGCAGGAAGTGCAGCAGCAGATGGCGCAGATGTCGCAGGGGCGACAAATCCCCAAGATGATGGAAGCGTTCTACGCGCGGCAAATTCTGGACCGGTTGATTTTCGATAAAGAGATTGAATACGAGGCAGACCGGCTTGGCATCACCATCACAAACGAAGAGATGGCAACGCTCATCAAACAAATCCTGCCGACTGCGTTCAACGGAGACAGCCCAGTTGGCGTGGATCAATATGCAGCGCAGGTTCAGCAGCGATTTCAGATGACCATACCGGCGTTTGAGACGGCGATTAAGCGCGAGTTGCTGGTTGAGAAATTCCGCAAGATGGTGACCGACGGGATCAGCGCAAGCCCCGCGGAACTAAAAGACCAGTTCAACTATCAGAATGAAAAAGTGAAGTTGGACTACGCGCTCATCAGGCCGGAAGACCTTGAAGCGAAAATCAATCCGGACGAGGCCGAACTGAAGGCCTACTACGAAAAGAACAAGTCGAGGTTTCAGGAGCCGGAGCGCCGCTCCGTGCGCTACGGTCTGATTGATGCCAACAAGCTGAAACAATCCGCCCAGGTTTCCGACAATGATCTAAATAAGCAATATCAGGACAACATCGCGCAGTATCAGGTGCCGAACCGCGTGCACGTGGAGCACATCCTCCTTTTCACCCGTGGGAAAACGACCGACGCGCAAATTGCCGAAGTTCAGCATCGAGCCGAGGAAGTTCTGAAAGAAGTGAAAAAGGGCGGGAAGTTCGAGGATCTGGCCAAGAAATACTCGGAAGACACACAAACGAAAGATAAGGGTGGCGATCTTGGCTGGATCACGCAGGGACAGACGGTTGCCGCGTTTGAGAAGGCTGCTTTTAGCACGCCCAAGGGCGCGACTTCAGATTTGGTCAAAACGGAGTACGGATTTCACATTTTGAAGATCCTTGATAAGGAGACGGCGCACACGGTGCCTTTCGAAGAGGTGAAGCCGCAGCTGATGGTGAACACGAAGGCGAACAAGGGCGATGCCGAAGCCAATAAGATCGCAGACAATGTGAGCGCGGCGATCCGGAAATCCAACAAGACTTCTCTCGACGATTTGGCGAAGGAATTCAACTTGGACCTGGCAGAGACGGCTCCTGTGAGCGCTGCCGACCCGTTGCTCTATTTCGGGAACGCACCTGCGGTGAAGGACGAGATGTTCCGTTTACAGCAGGGCCAGGTCAGCATGCCCCTAAAGACCGACCGCGGCTACGTCATCCTTAGTCTCAAGTCCATCGCGCCGCCGCACCCGGGAACGCTCGACGAAGAACGACTCAAGGTTCTTGACAGCGTGAAGCGCGAAAAGGCTTTGCAACTGGCGAAATCCAAAGCCGAGGAGCTCGAAAAGCGGGTCAAGAACGGAGAAAAATTTGACGCCGCAGCCAAGGCCTTGCGGCTGGACGGAAAAACCAGCGATTTGTTCGCCCGCAGCGGCTCAATCGGAGGCGTTGGCAGCGGAAAGCAGCTCGCGGCGGCATTCCAGATGAAACAAGGAGAGGTTGGCCCCATCCTGAATCTTGGCGCGAACTGGCTTGTCTACCGCGTTGCGGAGAAAACCGGGCCAAATCCAGACGATTTTGAGAAGCAGAAGAAGGAGTTAACGCAGCAAGTGCTCCAAGAGAAGCGCGAGTTGGCGTTTGAGTCTTTCCGGACTGCCCTGGACGATCGGCTGAAGAAGGAAGGCAAGCTGAAGATCATGCAAGAGAAGATGAAAAACTTCGGGGATTTGACTTAGGCACTAAATTCCCGTAACCTACACAAAATAAACCGTTTATATTATTGAACACAGGGGCTTGCGTTTCGCGTGGCGGCCCAGTAGCCTATTTGTGTTCCAAGAAGGTCCTTCAAGAGACTTACTTCCATGGCGTCCCAGCCCGGAATCCAAGTTAAATGGTGATCCAATGCCCTCTCCACGTACAAGTGCAAGTCGAAATGACTACCGGTGCAGTATCGAACGTAACCAGGGCGGGAAATATTGCGTGCGAATGCAAGTCTACTACCCCAGACATGCCTGGACTCTTGGGGTGTACTTCCTGGCGGGATCTTTTGACCGGGCGATGAGAAAGCTGGAAGAAGCCCTGGATTATCTTCAAAAAAATGAGGAGAAGCTGTGGTTCTGGGGCGTGGATCGCGCCGAGGACATGGGCTTTTCCGCGGAATTTCTTAAGGAAGCCGGCCTAAAGCTGGATCAGCGGACGGAATTTCCCCGTAAGGCTACAAGCCTGTCGCTTGCGCCCGAAAAGGAAGTGCCCGCGTTTGTGTTGGGGCCAATGCGGAGGGGGCTGGCGGAACTTGTGGAAGCCCCCCGAACCGCGTTGGCCGGAGATTAGAAGAGACTTAGCTCTGTCCCGCAGCGCTCGCTTTCGGCTGTGCGCTCATCTGAGCCATCCATTCGGCCGCGCGGCGCCCCATTTCTTCTTCACTGACATCTTCAACGTGCGTGGCGATTCCCCAATGATGGCCGAACGGATCCACCACTTTGCCATAGCGGTCCCCCCAGAACATGGTGGTGACAGGCATAGTTGATTCGCAGCCCGCGCTGACTGCCTGGTTGAAGAGGGAATCGGCGTCCTCGACATAGAGATAGAGGCTGGCGGAAGGAAGCGAATCCTGCGGGGGAGCAGCCGTCATGCCGGGAAACTCATCGCCCATAAAAATGATGGAGTCGCCGATGTGAAGTTCTGCGTGAGAGACCTTGCCGTCGGGTGAAGTCATGCAGACCCGCTCCACCGCGCCGAACGCAGCCTTATAGAATTGAAGCGCGCGGGCAGCGTCTTTGCAGACGATGCTCGGAGTGATCGTGTGAAAACCTGCAGGGACAGCGCGAACTGCAGAAGCCATGGGAACCTCCAAAAGGAAAGAATTGGCGTGCGGATTGTGGCAGAGGAGGGGAAAGCAAACCGCACGCAGAGAAGTTGTGTACGCCGAGACGAAGTGCAAGTCAACAGAGAAGTGCGGAAACGAGATGCTTTCATTGAAAATTCATGATGGGTCGCGTGACTGCTACGCTTGGGTACATAGGGAAGAGCAAAAGAGAAGGCCGGATACGACTTGCATCGTATCCGGCCTTCTCGCGGAGAGTTGGTCTAGAAGCTGAACCGCAGACCGACCTGCATGACGCGCGGCGTGCCCTGGATCTTAGTAAAATTGGACCAGTCGTTAGGCGGTTGGATATTCAAAAGTTTGGCATCTGGATCCACGGCCAAGTCACTATTGTTAGCGTCGGCCCCCGTCAAGTGTTGGGTATTAGTCACGTTAAAGACCTCCCAGCGGAGTGCAAGTTTCTGTTTTTCGCTCCAGGGCATCGTAAAGATCTTGCTGAGCCCCATGTCGAGGTTTACGTAACCAGGTTCACGGAGCATGTTTCGTTGGCCTGTCTCTCCGGGATACGAAGGACGGTAACTCTGGTAAGCAGCAACCGTGTCGCATCCGAAGAGCTTGGGCGCGTTATTAGCGTCACCGCGGGTTGGGCAAGTCGGAACATGTCCGACCATTGTTACGTTACTCTGAACTTCCCAGTTCGTGGACCATTGGCCTGTATCGTATGGCTGGCCGTTAGGTAAGCCCGTATTCCATCGGTAGATGCCGGAGATTTGCCATCCTCCAATAAGGGCATCCAATCCACGGTTCATGCTGCCGCCAAAGCGCTTACCGCGGCCAATCGGCAACTGATAGATGACGTTCGCATTGATTTGGTGCCTAACGTCGAAGTCCGAGTTGGCATAGTTGTCGTTCGGACGGATGGCGTTCTCGATAAAAGCGCCGCCGTACGTTGTGCTTGTCTGAAGACCCGAAGCATTGTCCAGTGAATGCGAGTAGGTGTAGTTGAAATCCCACTGTAAGTCGTGAAACCGCTGGCGTAGAGAAGCCGAGAAGCCGTGATAATTCGATTTGGCGATGGTTCCCCACGCAGAGAGGGCGCCGTATTGGGGATTAAAGAAATATGGCACGGGGTCCGCTTGGCCGAGCGTTTGCCCCGCATAGTTCTCGATTTCGTCTTGTATGTCGGTCCAGTCATTGGCCCAGAACTGGGCGCCCTCTGCGTACACGGCTTGCGTGTTCGAGGCATTGGCAGGTAGGTCGTAGCCGTTGCTGGCGGTGGTGGCCGCATACCCTGCGGGCAGAATATTTTCGAAGTAGGGAATGGGCTGAATGTTAGCGGGATCTGTGCCCAGTTGGCGCTGTTTTTCTAGCATTGTCGCCGCCGTGTACCAATCCATTCCGGATTTCGGATCGCGCAAGTTGTTCAGGGCCATGACGTCTCGTGTTGCTAAGAGATTCCTTGCCAGCCTACCTATGTAGGAAGCCTGAAATAACATTCCGGCGCCGAATTCACGCTCGAACGTCAGATTGAATTGATAGTGGTTCGGAGCCTGCAAAGCTGTGTCGAGGCCGCTTTCAATTCTGCGTTTAAAGTCCGCGGGTTGCTGGCGCGGAAATGAGACTCCTGAGGGGACCACGATGTTTGGCAGAGTCCGAATATCCTGGTCGAACCCGGTGAACAGGGGCGCGGGCCTTGAGGTCAGGTTAAAGGTATTCGCGGAGATTTCCTGGCGTGAAGTGAAGCCTAGCGTATTGTTCAGGTCAAACTGCGACGCAAGTGCTTCTCCATAATAGTCGTTCATCAGCGCAAAGCCGCCCCGAATCACCGATTTGCCATGGTCGCCGAACAGCGCGTGCCATAAGCCGCCATTAGCTCCTGAAGGTGAATAGGCAACTGAGATGCGTGGCTGGAAGTTATTCTTGTCCCAGTCGTAAAGGTAACCCTTGCCGTTCCCGCCCGCCAGTTTAAGAGTTAGCGGCTGGGTATAAGGTACGCCGTTGAAAGCGCTGGCGATACGGCGCTTCAAGAATTCCTCGGTCGAAATATCGGTCACGACTCCGAACCCATTCGTTTCCTTCACTGGCGTACTGAGTGTGTAGCGGAGGCCGACATTCACGGTCAAATTTCTGGTGATTTTCCAGGTATCCTGAACATAGAAGTCGTAAGCATTTGTATTGAAGGAGCGATTGGTGGGCGTTCCCGACGGAAGGAGCGACCCGTTCGCGCCGAACGTGAATCGCGCGGCATATTGTGTGTAACGGCCTATCAACACCGACCCGGCCGCATCCACGCCATTTTGATTGGACGCAATTTGGTCATACTGATGGGTCGTTGGCGTATCCGTTGTCGGCAGTAGATTGTTCGCGGGGTTCCCAAGGTAGGCTTCAATTGGGTCGGTGACCGCCGTACCTGCAGGAGAGTAGAAAAAAAAGTTTGTGCTGGCTGAGTCGAAGGCATTCGTGAAGCCTTGACGGTTGTTTGAGACGAACCGCAGGTTTGTGCCGAATTTGATGCTGTGGTTGCCCTTGAGCCAAGCAACATCGTCAACGATGTTGTGAACCGGGTTGGTGCGGGTTGTCGCACGGTTGTAGCTTACCGGAGAGAAAACACCTCGGAAGACGATAGCATTGTTTGAGCTGTCACCTTGTTTGCTTAACGCCTGTCTCGTAAGTCCATATCTAAAGCTGTTTACCCAGTTGTTGTTGATCGTCCAATTGTGACTTGCGAGAAGTCCCCAAGGATGCGCCCACACGCTAGGGATCGGAGTGTCCGGGAAAGCCGGGAGAAGATTCGTGTTATCCACGCCCGCGGCCTGCAAGTCATAGTAAGTATTCATCCGGAAAAATGCGCTCATCTTTTTGTTGATGACCCAGTCAAGCCTCGCAAAGTTAGAATTCAATCTGACCGGCGTTGAGGCGTTAAAACGGAACCCTCCCGTCATGATCCCATCCCCCAAGGAATTGTCATTTGACGGATACTTGGCAGCCGCGGCAGCCAGAGTAGCAATGGAAACGGGGTTTGTGTGCACCACATTCCAGACGTTATTGAGCTGAGGCGTAGTGAGCGTAAAGTCTTGAGGAGCTTCGCATGTATCACTAGACGCAGGCTTTCCATTCGGATGTGTGCAACGTTGGGCGTTGACAACCAACTGACCTTGTCCCAATCCAGCCAGAGGAACCAAGGAAGTAACGGCGGTGCCGCTGGCATCTCGCCGTCCCTCATAGCTGTAGAAGAAGAAAAGCCTGTCCTTAGCAATTGGCCCGCCCAGTGCTCCGCCAAAGGTGTTGCGGATGAGCTTTGGACGATCTACGCCGCTGCGATTGTTGAAGAAATCGTTTGCCGAAAAAATCGTGTTTCGATGGAATTCGAAGGCTGATCCATGCCAAGAATTCGAGCCGCTCTTCGTTACAAGGTTGATCTGAGCCGCAGATGACCGGCCTTCATCGGCGTTCGCGCCGACCGTAACCACGCGAAACTCTTCGATGGCTTCTGCTTGCAAGCGCAATACTGGCTTGCCCACGTCGCTCGTCTCCGCATCGTTGATGTCCACGCCGTCTAAGGTGACGTTGGACTGATCGCTTCGCCCCCCTGCGACATACCCGGTTCGCGTGACTTGAGGCTGTAGAGTCAGAAGGGAGAGAACGTTTCGCGATTCCATCGGCAATTGCGTGATTTGTTGTGAAACAAAGTTGTTACCGAGGGTGGCATCTTGAGTATTGATCTGAACCGCGGAAGAAGAAGCTTCTACCTGCACTGTCTCCGTAACGCTGCCCACATCAAGTTTGACATCCAACGTGAGCGCGTTATCTACCAAGGCATGCACGTGGTGAAATTCAGCTTTGCGGAAGCCGGTAGCCAGGACCGTTATTTCGTAGTCGCCAACCGGAACCAACTCAAAACCATAACTGCCGGTTGAGGAGCTTTCCGTGGATCTCGAGAAATTGGTCTCACCATTTGTGATGGTGATGGCTGCGTGAGCGACGGAGGCGCCTTGAGAGTCGGTGACTGTTCCACGGATGGTGGTCGAGCCACCTTGGGCCAGAGCGACAGATTGAGCTATGAAGAGTGCGATGAGGACGAGAACGAACCCAGCCAGAACTTTGCGGCCAACAGAATGCATACGTACCCCTCCTGAGTCGCTGAGGGATGGCCGCGTATGCGGTCACACAAACACGCAAATACGCAAGGGAGAATGGATTTAAAGATGGAGCTAGCCCACCCGCGAATAGACCTCTACCCCGTCATCCCCGTCGTACCCACTGCCACCACAGAGCGTTGGGAAGTAGATAGTCTCGGAATGCAGCAAAGTCAAGGGGTTTTTGAATATGAAAATGAGGTGCAGCCTATCTAAACTTCTCAAAAAGCAAATTCGCCTTGATGGAAACGTGAGAGCAAGACGATTCTGCCTATTGATTCGAATAGAAATAATTAAGAATTCTTTTCTTAACGTTAACCAGATGATTCGCTGAAGACATGAACCATCACTGAGAAAGAGCGAACTATCGCCACAGGGTGCGTTAGCCCAAACAGAGTTGCCATTGCCTTTAAGCACTCCGAAACATCAATTTCAAACCAGCCCAACGGAAGTTCGGCGTAGAGTAGTGTTGGCAGTGGGTTAGCGATTGTGGTGGCGTGGATTGGCCAGAATCCAGGAATTCAGCAGGGAGCGAATAACGATGACAATCCGAAATCAAGGGGTTGTGAGCTGTATGGCGACCGGTGCATTGCTCTGCGGCGGCATCCTTTTGGCGCAGAAGCCTCCGCGGGATGTAAGCCCGCGGCGTCACCCAAACCTGGCCGCCGCACAGCGATCCTAGATCAGGCGTATCAGAAGATTACGGCGGCACAGGTCGCGAATGAATTTGACATGAACGGACACGCGGCCAAGGCGAAAGAGTTGCTGGAGCAGGCCGACAAGGAATTGAAGGAAGCGGCCGAAGCGGCAAACAAGAACGCCAAGTAGTTGAGTTTAGATCTCGAACGAAAATTGGAAAACAGAAACCCCGTGCGGCCCTCGGCGCGCGGGGTTTTGTTTGGATGAGAAAGAGCCGAGTCAGAATGGCTTCGGATGGGCGGCGAGCGTTTCGCGGAACGCGTTCAAATTGGATTTGTCCACGACAGCGGTGCCGGTATCGACCCACTTCGGCAGAGGACCGGAAGGCGCAGTGCGCCAGTCTTTGAATTCATGGACGGCGTTGTGATGGAGGTCATCGGCGAACTTCACGCCATAGTAGCTCATGGCGTACGGCTTTTGCGTGATGGTCGCGGTGATTACGCCTCGCTCAATCCAATCCAGCGTCGAAGGATCTTTGTCGAACGCAACCACGGGGATTTTGCCCTGCATGTCCATGCGGTGAAGCGCTTCCGCAACGCCAGAACCTCCGGACGCCTCAAGGCAAACAACACCATCAAAACTTGCCTTCGCTTTGATCAACGCGGAAATACTGTCGTTTGCGACGCGAGGATCGCCGTTGTCATCCATGGTCTGGATGATTTTGATGCCGGCGTATTTCTTTACGGCTTCGGCGACGCCGCGCGCGCGTTCGTCTAGGTTGAGCTGGCCGGGAATGGTTACCACGACGATTTGGCCTTTGCCCTTCAGAATTTCCGCCATTCGTTTGCCGCTTTCCTGGCCAGCGCGGAAATTGTCAGTGCCAATAAAGAGAACTCGCTTCGAATCCGGCGCGTCGGCGTCCACAGTGATTACGGGAATTCCGCTTGTAACCGCCGCATTGATTGCATCTTGAAAGAGGTCTGGTCTGGAGACCGAAATCAAAATGCCGGCGGGGTTTTCGCTGACAGTTTTCTGAAACGCGCGCAGTTCTTCCTGCGGGTCAAATTTTTCCGGACCGACTAGTTCGGCTTTGACTCCCATCTGCTGTGCGACATCGCGAAGGCCCGCTTCCGCTTCCTCCCAGTAAGGGAGTTTGGAATTTACCGTGACGAGTACGTATCGCTCCTTCTCCTCGTGATACGGCTTCTGACAGGACGTTGTGCTGAAAACCACGCCAAGCAACAAGATGAAGACGAGCGGGCGACGGCTTCGCATGGGAGCCTCCTCAATCGAGATTTTCAACTATGGAGAACATCGTCGAGTTACCGGGGATACATACGGTGCAGATGGGGGAAGCCTACCACAGTCCGGCGGAGAGGGATGCAAGAAGAAAAGAGATCCCGCCCCCTCCAGAGGAGCGAGCGGGTGAGGATGCCGTTATGTCGGTTGCGTAAAGCTATTCTGCTTTTTTGACGACCGCGCACGCGATTCTGGCCGGAGAACCGGAAGATCCGGGCGCCGCGATCGCGTGAATTACAATAGAGGTACCGCCGTTGCTGAAAACGGAGTTAGGCTCATCGCCCATGCTGACATTGGGTGCGACGACGCTGACGTGTGCAGAGCCGTCGGCTGCGATGATCAACATGAAGTCGGGAATGTCGCCTGCAGGCATCGTTGAGTGATCGTGAGCGGCGGCATTGGCGGGACTGAAGTGCGGGCCCGCGGACTTAAAGTCCGGCGCTTCGCATTTGGCTACTTGATGAATGTGGATGGAATGATCTCCCGGAGGCAGACCCTTGACGTCCAATTTGATTTTGACGCCATGCCCGGTATCAGAAAGGGTTGCGGTGCCGACGGACTGACCTTCCGCATTTTTGAACTCTGCAGTGACCGGTTTGGATGCTGCCTTCGAATGAGTTTCCTGAGCGGCCGCACCAACAACAGCCACAAAACAGGACAAGGCGGCACACACCGACAGTTTGTACGCGATACGCTTCATGGGAACTCTCCTATACGAGCTTTAGAGATGGATGCCCTACGGGCCTGCTCAAGTACAAGTCTAGCCGCGGAAACACAACTTGCGCGCAGCGTGTCACCAGAGGGTTAAGGCGGCTGTCAGCGATAGAACTGGGGAAACTCGCGCTTCAGCAATTCGAGTTTGGGCATATCCATCGCGCGGATGTAACCGTCGTCGGGATGATGAACGAGATAGTCTTGGTGATAATCCTCCGCGTCGTAAAAGACTGGAGCGGGTACGACCTGCGTCACAATGGCGTGCTTATAGAGTTTCGCTGCGTTGAGCTGAGCGATATACACCGTGGCAATTTCCTTCTGCTCTTCCGACGTATAAAAAATTGCCGAGCGATACTGCGTTCCGATATCTGGCCCCTGGCGATTTTTTTGCGTCGGGTCGTGGGCGACGCCGAAGAAAACCATCAAGAGCTGGCCGTAGGTGATGCGCGAACGGTCGTAAACGACACGCACGCTTTCCGCGTGTCCTGTCGAACCGGTACAAACGAGCTTGTAGTAAGGATGCTCGACAGTTCCGCCGCAGTAACCGGCTGTGACTTTCTTGACGCCCATAACGTGTTCGAAAACGGCTTGCGTGCCCCAAAAGCAGCCGCCGGCAAAGACGGCGACTTCTTCCGAAGATTTTGCTGCGAGCGTGGCATCCACGGCCGGGGCCGGCAACGGAGCTCTTGGCGCGGCAGGAACTCCCGATACGGCGCGGACGCCGTACCAAACCAAGTATCCGACGACGGCGATCGTCACCAGGACACGAGGAAGCGAGGGCGATTTTAGGGAAGTTTCCATAATTTAACTCAGATTACTCCGCGGAATCTCTTTGAACAATATCGCTAGCTTTGGAGTTAGATGCATAAGACGAAGGCTGGATACGGCAAGGTGGCGTGAGAGTTGCAAATTGCATGTGTATGATTGCATCGAAACGCGCAGCCGCTGGGGTGCATCCTAAAGGAATCTTAGGTTGGTTCAGGAGAGCAAAGCGATGAGAGTTTTTTGGAGGGCATTCACGATGTTGACGGCAGTAGTTTTGCCGGGTGCTGGAAGCGCGCAAGTTACACGTGGAAACAAGCCGGACTTGCCCAAGCCTTTCATGACGCGATCCGCCGGAAATGGACCGGACGATGTAAAACGGCCACCCGGATTTCTCCCGACGGTTCCGCAAGGATTTCAAGTCAACGTCTACGCAGAGGATTTCAAGACGCCGCGGTGGCTGATCGTCGCGCCAAACGGCGATTTGTTTGTTGCGGAATCT
>WNFO01003615.1_pt1 | contig 13173 bp, 19 predicted proteins | sample 5400251 | NCBI WGS metagenome assembly WNFO01 (sample SAMN13153354, study PRJNA577476) | soil metagenome | isolation source: 100 cm saprolite under Madrone tree | place: USA:California | collected 2016-06-14 | reverse complement strand
TTTGAATCGCGGCTTGTGGACGCTGCCCGCACAGCAGACCATTCTCAAAGGCTGTGGGGGGCGCGACGCCCGCGCGGCCCGGCTCATCTCCATCGCCGCGCAATCGCCAGAACAAGGTGCAGTATGAAACACTCGTCTTATCGCGCGGCTTGCGTGGCCGCGCCGGCATGATGGTGGTGCCGTAATGGGCCGCGAGATCCTGGTAGGTCCGGTTGACCCCCGGCTCGTAGCGGCTCGCCGCCGTGACCCCAGCCTTCAGATTGTCGCAGACAAGTGCCTTCGGCACCCCGCCCAGGAAGGCAAGCGCATCCACATGGGCGCCGATCCAATCGGGCAGCGCCTCGCTGAACCGAGCCTGGGCGAATGTGTAATTCGACGCCCCCATGACCGCGACGAAGATCTTGGCCGCGCGCACCTCCCCGGTGAGCCCGTCGAACACCGGCATGGTATCGCCGGCGAAGTCCACGAACAGCTTTTCTCCGGCCGCGTGGGTCTGCCGCATGGTCGCCGTGACCCCGTGGCGCCATTCGACGTAGAGGTCGCAGAAACGGCTGTAGCCGTAGCCGTCGTCGGGATGGTGGCCGCGATATTCCTCCCACAGCAGCGCCAGCGTTACGCCGCGGCGGCGCAACTCCGCATGGACATGTCCCCAATCCGGAAGCGGCTTCGATCGCGGCGGATTGTACCCGGCTGGCGCAAAGAGCTTGCGCTCCAGCGCCGTGTCGTCGATCTCCTCCGGTATCGGCCAGCTGATGCCAATCACCGCGGCGCGACGGACATACTCCGCAATCGCCGTGCGACCAATCCCGACCGACCGGGAGATCACCCGATCGCTCGCCCCACAGGCATACTTCAGGCGAAGAACTTCTCGAATCTTCCGCATCGGCAATCTCTCGGCGGGCATCGGACCTCCCATTGCGTGAACCGCAAAAGGAGGACCTTGCCCCGTTCAGATTGCCGACAACGCTCCCCGTCTCACCCTATCAACAGGGTGGCCGCCTTCGTCGGATTGGGTGGTCGCTTTCGATCGGAATCGATGGCCGCCTTCCGTCGGAATCGGTGGCCGCTTTGCCTCGGATTCCGCACGCTGGCTGCGAAACAAACTTACGCGCACCCAAACGCGCGGGCTGGCTGAACGCGCCGGCCTCGAGCCGCAGCTTGACCGCCACGTCTAGGGGTTAAGCCCTTCATGGGCTGCTGTTGAGGCTTCGCAATCCGATTCCATTATCTCGCGGTCCGCCAGCTCCTCCGCACGATTGGCATTCCAGCGCCACGGTGTGAGCCCGGTCACCTTTGTTGGCCGTCATCCAGGCTATCCATCGTGCGAAGCCAACAAACGAGGCAACGCACATGCTTGCTGAGAAGTTTATTCTGGTCCTTGAAACGATCATTAGCCGCACCCGCCCCGACGGAAGCTCGATCGTCGTCAGCACCTCGCGGCACGTTCCGATCAAGCTGCCGAGCAAGAGCGGGTAGTTTGAGGGTCCGCAGCACGATGCCGCTGGACGCTGCCCTCACCTCGATCGGAGTGGCGAGGTTCGCGATGCCCGACATCAGGGCATTCCAGCGCCATGGTGAGCCAATCGCACTTGTCAGCCGCAACCGGGCGATGCTGGAAAAAGGGTTCACGGAATATGAGTTCCCAAGAGGAATTGGTTCGTTGCCTGCGGAAACTGACGGAAGCTCTCGCGTCACACGATGCGTGTCGGCTTTCGATCGTGCGGCAACACGACAGGCCGCCCGTCGCCCGCGCCGATGAGGCCCCTGTCGGGCCCGATCGAGACGTTGTGGATCAAGCCGCCAAGATGCTAGGCGACGCCTCGCAGCCCGACTTTGAGTAGGCCGCTTTCGGCAAATTCGTTTCATTTTGATAACTGAGCAACTTGACTAGCGGGTCCCGGAAACGCACGCTTTGCAGCGTCGTCATCCGGATCGTGGGCAGCCCTGCTCGTTTCGACCGATGCCAACAAAGTGACGGCCTCAGCTTGGCGGGAGACTGCGATAGCTGAGGCCGTCGTCGTTTCGCGAGCGTGCGTGACGGGCGCCGGGCGCCAACGGCGCACGTTGGAATCCGTTGGATCGCTCGCAATAATCATCGTGTGAGTACGACTGCACTTCTGGCAGTCGAACGTGCGGTATTCGAACCTGCCGGTCCCGCCTCGGTTTTCGAATGAAGCATGCGTGGTTCGTGGCACCTTGGACAGCGGGGCCGCTCGATATGGGACTTAATATGGGAAAAGCAGGTTGGTGGAATGGAGTTTGATTCCGACATGGCGCATCCCCGATCAGGCGGGAGCAACTGCCCGGGGCACGCACGGTGATCCGCGCGAGGGCGGCAAGGGTGATCCGGATCACATAATTTCGTGCCTGGATGGGAGAGACTGTCGCCATCATCAAATGGAGGCGACGATGCGCAAGTTTCTCCTGATTGCAGTTGTTCTTTTGTCTGCCACGGCGGCTCATGCCGGACTGGCCGTCACCGCGGCCAATACCGATGTCAGGGCTCCCGAAGCGAGCCTGCCGTCGTCGGCGCAGCGCCCCGACGCCAGCGCTCTCGCGGCAAGGCGTCAAGGCATGGCTCAGCAGAAAATGATGATGCAAAAACAGATGATGATGCGCAAGCAGATGGCCATGCAGAGAGAAATGCAGCGACACCCGATCCGCACGCGCCTCCATTTCGCACTTCTCAACTTCAAGCGAAAGCTGCACTACGCGTTTCACTAGTTGCAACGAGAAGCACTTTCGGCAGTCGACTAGCACAAGGGGACCGCCGCAAGCAGGCGCGGGATCGATCACGGCAGTGTTTGACACCCTGGCTGCCGTCATCCCGGTCGTGCAGCCGCGGTAATCGATAGCCTTCCAACCAGCGGAACGAATGGCGGGGAAAACTTCGCTCGCTGAGCATTATGGCACAGCATGTCAACGCAATCCGGCGTAAGGAGACGGCGATATCGGGGGAGCCTTGTCATGGGAAATTTTATCCATCAGCAAAACCTGGCGCATTATCGACGGCTGCTAGCCGAAGCCGAACTTGCCACGTCGGAAGATGAAATACGTCACAGCATGCTGATGAGGCTATTGGCCGAAGAAGAGACCAACGGGCTCTTGATGCCGTGGACGACGACCGGGCGCGCCAGGGGCCACGGGCCATCCACTGAGCCGGCCTTCAACGGCACTTACGTCAGACGAGCAACAGACGCAGCCACCTATCCGACTCAGTCACCGGGTGATGCCGGCGCGGAACCATCATGCGCTTCGGGTTCCCGGGACGCTGGTCAATATGGCTCATCTTCAAAGTTTATGATGGTGGTGGCGACGCCGCCTTTCAGGCCAAGTTGAAATCCAGGTTGAAATTGCCGGAGCCCAGCGCCGACACCTGACTGTTGGAGAGCGCCCTAACCTGTCGAACGCCAATTTCTTCTCGATGGTTGAAGGAATATGATGATCGCTAGGCTCCCGATGACGAACATGATCACCATCACCACGCCGCGCGGCGTCACCAGCGGCTCGGCTGCGCGGATGACCAGCGGCGGCGCGACCTGAGCGATATCAACCCAGCGCGAGCTAATGGGAGATTGCTCGATATCCACCCAGCGATTGACCCATGGTGTCGGCGCAGGCGCATGTTGTGTCGGCACAGCGGCAAGTTGTGTCGGCGCAGCGGCAAGTTGTTTCGGGACAGGCGCAAGTCGTGTCGACGCAGACGCAGACCCGCCATCAGGCGGCATCTCCGACATCGCGTCATGCCAGTTCGGATCATTTTTCTTGTGCCGAACCTGATGGATCTGGTGGATCTGATGGTGCCGACGTGTCGACGTGTCGTCCCAGCAATGCGCCGGGCCGTGCCAATAGATATGCACCGAACCAAAATGCTGGCGCGCTTCGGTCTTGCTCATGCAGGACTTTGACGCCTCCGATGGTGTCGCCACCATCAACGCAAACACAACAGTTACTGCGACGCGCATGGGGGCGCCCCGTCTCCGATCATATCCAGCCCGTTGCCCCGCCCAAATATTACTCGTGGGCCGAGCATTTAAACACCGAAGATTGCATATAATTCCAGGTTTTTAAGGACAACACGGGTGTCCTATTAACCATGTGTCCGTGCACGGAGGGCCTGCCGCAGCGCGTCCCAACTTTTGCCGAGATCCTTGACCGATTTGGCCACAATCGGGCGCGATAAAATGGCGGGGTCATGAAACCATAGTCATTATTCTTGCGCTGATCATGGTCGCCGGCGCAATCTATTCGGCGCTGCCCTGTGGAGCGGCGAGGCTTTAGGTGCCGTCGCGCCTGATGTCTCCGCCGGAGCCGTCGCGCATGGGTTCGACGGCGGATCGTGGCGCGACATGACGCCGATCTCCGTGCAGGGGATGGAAGATTCCCCGGAACGTTGGTTGAGAGATCGCATGAAGTGTTTTTTATTGGCTCTCCTTGTTTCGGTCACGGGCAGCGCAGCTCTGGCCCAGACAACTGGCGCAGTGAATCCCAGCGCCGCTTCAGCGCAACCTTCCGGGAATGCAGACGTGCCACCCGGCGGCTGTATGCCGATCGGGCTGACCACTTCCGGAGAAATCGTTTTCCCGATTCAATGCAAGGAGTTCATCGAACAGCACCGCGGCAAGGACGTGGAGCAGAACTCCGCTGCAGTGGAGCCAAAACCCGCCGACGTCGTGGAGCAGAAACCCGCTGCCGTGAAAGAGAAACCGGCCGCCGCCGTGGAAGACAAGCCCGCCGTCACGCAATCGGAGGCCATGGCACCGGTGGCGCCGGAGAACAGCCAGCCGGTAGATAAACCGTTCGAAACAGTTCCATTGCCAAAGCGTGCCGAGCGCAAGCTGCGCGAGCATGTGAGCTTGAGCGGCTGCCAGCGCTATCGGACCTACGATGCAGCATCCGGAACCTACAGGGGCTACGACGGACGGGTCCGTCCCTGCCGATAAATTCTGATCGGCGGTTTTAAAGACCTGTCACTCAATCGCCGGCCACCGACCGCCGCTTTTAGCCGCCAAGGCAACCACCTTCGTCAGCACGCCAGGCTAGGTTTCCTGATACGCCCGCGGCCGCGGCTGGAGCCGCCCATCAGGCGGAACCGACGCGCATGCTGCAACGCAGTGAAGCCAGGCGGGGCACGAAAGTCGCTCCCCCGCGTTCAAGGCCGGCTTGACCAGGCAAATCGGAAAGTTGCAAAATGCCGGAGTTCGCGGCCAGGCTTCGTACGTTGCGGTTCTTCCAAGAGAACGGTAAGCGACGATGGGTATCTTTGGGCGAAAGGTCGATGACGAATTCGATGCGCTGATACATGCGATCGGACGGCTGTTGCATGGCAAGGGCCATGACCTCCAGCGCGCCGTGCTGACCGATCTCGTATCGCGGTGGATCATGGGCCATCATCCGTCACAGCGCCGCCAGGCGCTGGCGATTCATGTCCAGGCGGTGCGAGACCTGATCGAATTGAACGAGGACGCGCTGTCCGACCACAAGCGCGGCGAACCGGAGGATTGGTGACAGCCTCGCTGGCGCGGCGCCGTGATCGGCCGCAGTCTTTATCGCCGAGCATCCTCAGGATGGATCGGGACATGGCCAGGGTTTCGCGCTACGGACAAAAATCAGTTCGGCGACCGGCCACCGTGCAACCTTAACCGGTAAGGTTAAGCCACGGATGCAATTGCGGCGAGGGGTTGTCTCGCTATCCTCATTTGATGACCGACAAGATCACCTACGACATCTATCGCGGAACCGCCGATCGAACCTTGCGCCTGGCCACGATGCCGGGCGCCGGGCTGCCTGCGCATCTCAAGCGCAAGGAGTGGGTGCTGATGCCGAATGGAAAATCTCCGGTGCATTCGGACGCGGCTCGAGACGTCGGCATGCGCGGCTACTGCTTTTTTCAGGTCGTCGAAAGCCAGTAACAGACTGAAAAGCAGCAATAGCCATGACCGATGAACTGCTCGCAGCGATGCACGGGGTACTTGCCAGGTACCATCGCAGTATCGCCAAGAAAGCAACGCTCGACATCGTGCGACAATATCACACCGATCTCGCGCAGCGGTTTGCGGATGAGGCTGCGCAGATACCAAGGCGCACGGCCATCCTGGAACGCCTTCATGAACGCGAAGTCGAAACCAGGCAGACGATGGCACCGTCGACAAATGACGTACGGGACAAACCGGCGACCCGCTACGACCATCCGTAATCGGGCAAAGCCGCCACGACATCCCATTCCGACTGGGGCGCCGCAACTGGACAAGCCCATTCACAAGCGGTTCAGGGCGACCGGAAGATCATCGGCCGACAGCCGAAGTCAGTTCGCAAATAGTCAGTTCGCAAATAAATAAAATGCGTCGATTGATTTTGAAGATAACCTTTCTGGTTGCCATCATCATCTCGACGGGCGGCTGGATCTGGTTATTGGGCCTTGGGATCAGGTGGTTGATCGTCAAGCTCTAATATTTGCGATGAAAATAGGCTTCGCCATTGGAACCGTCGTCGGCAAGTCCAATTCCCTCTCGCCACAGCAGAAACGCAAGCACAAGCATGCTCGGCGTCAATGCCAGCATCACCCCAAAAACCACGGCTTGAATCGTCGTCATCGGCGTCCCCACGCGTTCGACTTCGCCCGGCCCATACCCTGTCACGGTTGGTGCGCATCGTGGTGCTAATATGGCGGCGGTGGCCCTCCTTCACCGCAATCCACCGCCTTTCGCGGCAAACGGTCCCGCATCCCCCGCCGCGGACAGGACGCTGATCAAATTAAAATTGGAAAATGAGCAGTATTGACCAGCGAGTCAGATCTCCGCGCCGACATGGTGGGTTGATCACCGTCCTGTCTCGGCAGGTCGTCTGTGACCAAGTGTTTCGTAACCCTCCCGCCGCGGGGAATTGCCATGCCGGAATATCAGCCTGTCTACCCATCCCACCTCGCCGCGATCAAGCGGCCTCGCTGCCCGATCTGCAATCACCCGCGAATGCTTCTCTCCAGGATCGAGGGCGGACCCTCCGGCTGCGACCGCCGGACATTCGAGTGCCAGAAGTGCGGTCGTGTCCAGACCTCGACTGCATCGAGGGACCCAAAGGAATCCAACGTTCGCGGCTGGTTTGGCGGCGAACTCAAGCCGCCCCAATAAGACATGGACGAGAAGTAGGTGGGCGAGAAGCAGGAAGGCGGAATCTCCGCTGATCACCGCAGTCATAGCGCGCGAGCGGCGGACGCGCTTGAGGAAGCGCGCGAGATGCCGCCCGGAGCGCGGCGAACCGAGGCGCTGAAAAAAGCCGGCCTTCTTCGTAGAACGGCTGACCATCAGGAATTGATCTTTGCAAAACGAGGCAGGCCTCGAAAGTAGCTGAACTCAGGGAAGTCAAGTCATGCCGCCGCTCGAAGCGACCACCACAGGGCAGCGCTCGACTGAGCAATGTTGAGCAGCGTAGCCACGCCACCCCTACTACTGTGTGGGTCAGGAATACGCAGCGCGCGGTCTCATCATCGTCAAGCGCCATCATCCGCGATGTGGCCCAGCGTTGATGACGTACATGGGATCGCCCTCCGTGGAACAAGATGACACGGCGCTGCGGTCCACTCTGTGGTCGACTTCACAGATCAAGGGTTCACCTGCCTGCTGGCGACAGCCACCAGCGCATTGAGCGCGGCGAACGGCCTTCCGTTTCAAACAGTCCGCGCACGCGGCACCGTCAGGTCGAACCTATAGAACCGCTCAATCCGCCGCTATTTGCCTTGCAGAAATTGCCTTGCAGAAACTGACTGTCCGCAGGTATTAGGTGGCTCCCGGAGAGCCATCGCATGTCAGGCCGCGAACAAGAACCATCCAGAACACCCCTCCCCTCCAGGCCACCATTGCCGACTCGGCCGGACGAACCAGCACGACATCCGGAGCCGACGCGCAGGTGAAGCTTTGGCGCAGGTGACGGCGACCGCTGGACAGGTGCCCCGCCCAGGGTCTGTACCTAATCCCACTCCGCCGCCCCTTCGACAAAGGCTGCAAGACCTCGGAGTACGGCGGCAAGTCGATCCCGACCGACCGAACGGGCGTAGCGGCGCTCCAGTTCGGCCATGACCTCGAGGCTGTCGAGCATGAGCCGTTTGCCGGTTTTGGTGAGTTGCAGGACGCGGGCGCGGGCATCTTTTGGGTCGCCGTGTACGCGGATGTAGCCAGCGCCTTCGAGTTCAGTCGCAAGTCGGCCCATCGCCTGCTTGGTGATCCCCGCCCGGTCCGCCGCGACGGTCACGGTGCTGCCGGCCAGGTCGATGTTGGACAGCAGCGTCGTGTGAGTGGAACGCAGGTCGGCATAGCCTCGGGCATGTAAGCCTTCCACGACGTGCCGATTCACGATACGCGAGGCACGCAGCAGCAGCTGCCGCATGTTGGTGCGGCGCCCCTCCTCGATGGCTCCCAACGTGATCGCACCGCTTTTGCGTGAGCCTTGCTTCATATCATAACCTTGGGTTACCTTCGATCGGAACTCTAGGTTATCAACTCCTACTGGAGCCGCGCAATGACCAACCATCAAACCTTCACCGATCCAGGCGCCGGCACGTGGCTGACGATCGACTTTCTGCCGGGCGTCGAACTCATGCCGCTCGCCCAGCCGGTGCCCGACGGGTCCATTCACCGCGCGCGCCTCCGCGCCGGCACGACCATCCCGGTCCACGCCCACCCAGCCGACGAATTCGTGCTGGTGCTGTCGGGCACAATCGAAACCGCCGGCAGGCGCTGTGAAGCCGGCACATTCTGGACGACGCCGGCCGGTACCCGCCAAGGTCCGCACGTCGCCGTCACCGAAGTCGAGTTGCTCACCGTGCGGCTTGGGGCCATGGGGCCGTTCGGCGACGATGGATGACCACATGCTCCCGGCCGGGCGGAGCGGTCCGCCCCGGGGCTTGTGCGGCGCCGGCACAAGCAAAAGCCGATTGGCGTCGCGTTCGATCAAGCTTAGCTGCAGATAAAACCGCCGCTCGTCCGTTCCGTCAGCCTAGAGATCCTGGTCTGAGGTGCTCTATGCAAATAAACTACTTAAGGTTTTAGCGAGTGGTTACTGTGCTCGTTGACAGGCCTGCATTACTATCGTTAAATCATACAAATATTTTACTTGAATACCTTTTAGGCGTTTAAATTCATATGAGTACCAGTGCGTTACTTGCGTGCCTGGCGTTGCTATACGGTATCGCCAACGCAGATCCTGCCGTCTTCATCGTCACCCGCGCCGACCCTGACACTGCGGTGTCAGCGAGCGTCGCAGCCGGTCTGAAGAGCGTTTCAGTTTCCCTGTCAGGCCTCGGCGATCGCGTCGGCCCGCAGACGCCACCCGGCGGCACGTCGCATGCGATCGCTGGCGGCGCGGGCGGAACGACGGTGGCTACCGCCGAACCATTCGTGGCAGACATGCAACCGTTCGCAGAACCATTCAATATGAGGGGCGGTCCGGCTGCCAGCCAAAGTACCGGCCTTGATTACCTTATTCCCGTCATCGATCGCGCAGGCACTTTCACGCCCAACGCGGCTGACGCCAGCACCCGGGCGCTCCTCACCGGCGTCTCGTTCACCTTCGGCGCCGAACTCTACGTGGTGGACGCAACTCCCGTTGCGGAAGATCCCGAGCGCTCCAGCGGGGATATGATGATCTTGGGTTTTGTCGGCGTCGGCCTCATGCCCTATCTCGTCGCACGAGCGCTGCTTCCGCGGCCCGCTTTATCCGCTTTCACCATTCAGTCAAAGTAGCCGGGCGCGCACGGCGGACAGGTGAAGTTCACCGCCCGGGCAGGTGAAGTTCGCAGCAAGAATTGCCGGAAGAGCTGTTTGCGGGCCGGCATTCTCGCTTTAGAATTGTCTGCATCAAGTGCGACTCCCTCGGCATTGTCCTCGACTGCCCGGAAGGCGCGCCGCCCTCGACGCAGATCAAGTGCAGGCAATGCGGCGCGCCGCGCGGAACGCTCGGAGAGCTCCGCGAACTCTCTTGTTCGGATCGACGGGATCTGTTTGAGGGTTGAGGCGGTCCCCCCCCCCCCGCAACCCGACCTGACCTAGCCGGTTGCTGCCTGGGCCTCGGCTAGGCGCCTTCTTTCGTTCGAAAGATGAGGCTCATCATCGCATCAAGGAACTGCGCTTTGTCCGCTACCGGACATGGATCATGGTCGCCATGTCATTGGACCGCTGGCATGCCGGAACCGCGCGAAGTCGGCGTGGGTTACCAAATCGTTTCAGATCAGCCGTGGTTTCGATGCCGCGATTCACCCGACTCTTAAACTTTTTGGCGCAGATCCATGGAATGGTTGAGCGACGTGCACTCCCGCGGCAACGCATATTCAAGGCCGGAACCATTGAGTTCGACGGCGCGGGAATCGATTGCATCGTTCGCAACCTCTCCGCCGTCGGCGCCGGCCTCGAGGTTGCGAGCCCGGCGGGCATTCCCCACGAGATCACGCTGAATATCCGCAGCTGCGAGATGCGCCGGCATGCCTACATCGTGTGGCGCAAGGAAAAGCGGCTCGGTGTCGCGTTCGGTTAGCGAAAAAGCCGCCGTCCGTTTACGGGCCGGTTCGTTGAGCCTTCGGATCGCATCCCGCCCGACCTCGCACCGCCCGAATCGGAATCGAAACTTCCGGAAGATGATTTGAATCGGACAACGATGATCGGTGAGTCGCGCTGGCGAATTCGGCCTGATTAACGTCCGATGACCATTCCAGGTAGAAAGCAGCCGCGACCGAGAGCGCCAGCACAACCAGAATCTGGACCAGCACGGTCGCAATGATTGCCGGCCAATGGATGCCGTGGTTGCTTTGACGTTGGCTATTGAGCGATTGCATAACTGCCTCCCGGATCCGGGCTGGCATCCTCATAGATCAATTCGCGACGCCCAAATGTGAACTGGTTCACTACCGGATGCGACGAAACGCGCTATCACGCCCGTACCGGATATCTCCCCCGAGTCCGGGACCACCACTGCGAAGCCGTCAGGCGATGATATTCCGCTTGGCGGCTTTGTTTTAGGTTGTGCGCGCGCTGGCCTCGCCGTGCCCGTGCCTTGCGATTTTCCCCGGTCTTGTTGATAACCCGCTACCCCTCCGCTGCCGGCGGCATGACAGCTGCCTGCGGCGTGTTATCGACGGCCCAGATGCCTTAAGCACAAGACGGATAAGCCAACATGCGGATCACCCTCGTCGGCTCCCGCCATTTCGGCGTGACGACATTCAATATGCTGCGCCAGCACGGCGTCGAAATCGCCGGGGTCGTCGTGGCCGACGCCGAAGACCGGCTCGCCGCCGCGGCCCGTGCCGCCGACATCCACGTCACGGTACAGGCTGACCCCAGGCTCGTGGTCGCCCGCGAAATCGCCGATCGGACCGACCTGATCGTGACCGCACACAGCCACGCCCGCATCGCCAGGGAGGCGCTGGCCGCGGCAAAGCTCGGGGGTATCGGCTATCATCCCTCGCTGCTGCCGCGGCATCGGGGGATCGCGGCGGTGGAATGGACGATCCGGGAGGGCGATCCGATCACCGGCGGTACCGTCTACCACCTTGCCGACCGCATGGATGCCGGCGCCATCGCCGCGCAGGAGTGGGTTTTCGTCAAGAAGGGCGAGACCGCCCGGGAGCTGTGGGAGCGCGCACTGGCGCCGCTCGGCCAGAAGCTTTTGGCGGAAGTCATCGATTACGCGAAAATCCACAACGCCCTGCCGGCAAAAGCCCAGGACGAGCAGTTTGCGACCAACGCGCCGCGGCTTCCGAAATAGCCTGGCTTCTCGAGTAACATAATACCTATTTCTCGAATCAGGCGCTCAAAGCTCCGTCCACGGGCCGTCGTGGAACAAATTTCTGTTCCCAGCCGGGAACCAATTTTGACTTCAAATCTTTGATATTTAGGGAACTTTTCGCGTTGACGCGGCGCAGCAAATTTTAGACACATTGTGCCTAGACTAAGGCTGCATCACCAAACACATCGGGGATTTGACCCATGCGCCACAATCGCATTCGTAAGATATTTTGTGCTTTCGTTGTCACCTCTGCCGCCGCTGCCCTCAGCGCCGTTCCCGCCGCGGCCCAGACGCCCTATGACGGACTCTGGAATGTCACGATCGTGACCAAGGCAGGTTCTTGCGAAGCCTCGACGCGCTCAACACTTACGGTCGCGGACGGCAAAGTCTCGGCCGCCGGCGCTGACGTCACCGGCAGCATCGGACGGGAGGGGCTCGTGAGGGTTTCGATCGGTGGTGCATATGCAAACGGGCAACTCAGCGGCAATACGGGATCAGGAAAATGGAATGGCGCGTCGGCAGGCGTGCCGTGCAGCGGCCGATGGGAAGCCTCGCGGCAATAGACCGGGCCGAACAATAACAGCCTTCGCGGGCCTTCGGTGGCTGCTGCTTGCAGCCATCGCCTTGCTGGCGGCGTCGGGATCCGGCACCGCAAGCTACGCCCAGTCGGGGCCGTTCACCGGCATGGCCGGCAGCTGGTCCGGCGGAGGCATCGTCACGCTCGATGACGGATCGACCGAGCGCATCCGATGTCGCGCCAATTATGCCGTGGGTGCTGGCGGCAACGGCCTCAACCAGAACCTGCTCTGCGCCAGCGATAGCTACAAATTCGACCTCAGGAGCAATGTCATGGCGGAGGGCGGATCGCTCTCCGGGACCTGGAGCGAATCCAGCCGCAGCATCAACGGAACCCTCGAGGGACGCGGTGGCAATGGCAGTTTTCAGGTCCTGGCGAGCGCGGCCGGGTTCAGCGCCAATATTTCCTTGACCACGCACGGCAACAAACAGTCCGTGGTGATCCGGTCCGAGAGCCAATTCAGGGGCGCCTCGATTACACTGTCGCGCCGTTAGCCCATTATCAAACCAATTGGCCGCGTCGGCTAACTCCTTTTGGCGCTAACGCCTTTTGGCACAGCCAGCCGGGCGGCTGTCTGTTTCATGGTCTTTGCGATCATCAGCGCCTGTTCCGGGGTGAGCGCAAAATCCTGAACGCCTTTATGCGTGGTCAGCGAAAGAATCATGACATCCGGTTCCTCCTCGGGCCAGCCGGTGGCGAAGGCCGTCACAAAATCTGCGGATGTGGATCGGTTGGTCATCTCTACACTTCCTATGTCGTTGGTACGAACGCGGTAACTTCGATCTCGACCTTGGCTCTGATATCGACGAGACCTTCGATGTAGAGCA
>WNFO01003614.1_pt1 | contig 13174 bp, 13 predicted proteins | sample 5400251 | NCBI WGS metagenome assembly WNFO01 (sample SAMN13153354, study PRJNA577476) | soil metagenome | isolation source: 100 cm saprolite under Madrone tree | place: USA:California | collected 2016-06-14 | reverse complement strand
CTGGCCCGGAGAAAACTCTCCGGGTCGGTCGCGGGAATCGCCGCACCCGTCTGCTTGCGCCACCGCTTCGCGCTCGCTTCCATGTACTCCTCGAGCGATCCGGCCACCCACTCGGCGGCATCGTCCTTCATTTGCCGCACGATTTCCTCCCACGTGCCGACGTAGGTCGCACCCGTCACCGTGCTCACGCGGTGGACCTCGAAGCTCTTGTTCTTCATGCCCTGCAGCTCGGTCAGGAGCGTGCCGAACAACTCGAGCTGGCGAGGATCGCGGATCTGGCCGTCCGGCGTCATCGCTTCGATCTCCGCAAGCAGGAGGTCTTCGGGGGCGGCGTCGCCCGCGAGCTCGTTGAGGCGTTCGTTCCAGGGGACGAGCTCGGGGTCGTCGTCGGGAAGGCGGTATACGCTCTTCTTCAGCTCGACGAGACGCCAGATCGCCAGCGCGTCGTAGTGTTCTTCGGGGCCGGTGCGCTCGAGATGAAACAGCGCGGCCTCGTATTCGCCGCGGTCGTAGAGCAGGTTCGCGAGATAGATGCGCGCTTCGCCGAGGCTCGGGTCGAGCTCGAGCGCGCGGCGCAGCCAATGCAGGCTGCCGCCTTCGTCCGTCAGCCGGTGCGCGGCGTAGCCGACGCACGCGGCGGCATCGGCGGAGTCGGGATGCGCCCGCAGCGCGCCTTCGAAGAAACGGCGCGCCTGATCGAGCACGCCTTCGCGGAACAGCGCGCGGCCGATCTGCAACATGAGATCGTGATCGTCCTGGAAGCCGAGCGCGAGCACGTGCTCGAAGCATGCGAGCGCGGCCCCGCGCTCACCGAACTTGAGCAAGACCTCGCCCAACCCGGCGAGTGTGTCCTCGTGATCGGGATCGAGACCACGCGCCTCTTCGAACGCGCGCCGCGCCCACGCGTACTCCTCGCGCGCGAGCCTGGCGTAGCCCATACCGACAAGCAGCTCGACGGAGTGGGGATACAACCCCAGGCCCTCGCGCAGCGTATCTATGGCCTCGTCGTATTGTCCTTCGTTGTAGAGCTGATGTGCACGTTCGTCATATTCGTCGGAACTGAGGAACTTGTCCGACATCGAACGGGTCTCCCCGGGGAAGGTTGTGCTATCATAAGAAACGGGGCACTGTTACACAAGCGACTATGTCCTCCGCAATTTCGACCATCGAAGCAGGCTCCGCGACGTCGCCCGGCGGTTTCACCGCCGCCGCCGCCCACGCCGGTCTCAAAACGGACGGCGCGCTCGACGTGGCGTTGCTCGTGAGCGCGACGAGCTGCGCGACCGCCGGCAGCTTCACCAAGAATGCGCTTCGTGCAGCCCCCGTCATCTACGACGCCGAAATGCTGGCCGACCGCCCCGGCCGGACCCGCGCGGTCGCAATGAATGCACGCGTGGCCAACGCGTGCACGGGCGCAGCGGGGCTCGAGGCCGCGCGCGCGATGGCGCGTGCCGCCGAAGAGGCCGCCGGGCTCCCGCCGCATACCGCGCTGGTGCTCTCCACCGGCGTCATCGGAGTGCCGCTGCCAGTGGAAAAGGTGGCGCGCGGTCTCCGCGAAGCGGCCACGAAGCTGTCTCCCGCCGGCGGCGTCGATGCGGCCCGGGCAATTATGACGACGGACACGCGTCCAAAACACTGCGCGGTTCGTCTCGAAACGCCGGGCGGTCCGATCATCATCGGCGGCATGGCTAAGGGCGCCGGCATGATCCATCCCGACATGGCCACATTGCTCGCCGTGATCACCACGGACGCCGTTTCAGAGCCCGGCACGCTCCGCCCATTCTGGAAGCGCGTCGTCGACCACACGTTCAACGCGATCTCGGTGGATGGCGACACCAGCACCAACGACACCGCCCTCTTTCTTGCAAATGGCCATGCCGGCATCGATCCATCCCGCGATGGCGCCACCTGGAAGCTGTTCGAGGAGGCCACGACGGAGGTGGCGCGCACGTTGGCGCTGGCGATTGTCGAAGACGGCGAAGGCGCGACCAAGCGGCTCGAGATCCAGATCGTGGGGGCACAAACGGAAGGACACGCCCGTGAGGTCGGTCGCGCAATCGCGCGCTCCACGCTCGTGAAGACCGCGATCTACGGCGGCGACCCCAACTGGGGCCGAGTGTTGGCGGCTGCCGGCGTCGCCGGTGTGTCCCTCATCGCGGAGCGTATTACGCTCGAGGCCCAAGGCTCCAACGGGGGAAGCTGGCTCACCCTCGCGAGCGGCGGCGCCACGGCGCTCGCCAATCCTGCCCAGGCGCGGGCAATTTTCGAGCAGAAAACCATCCGCCTCCGGCTCGACCTTGGTCTCGGTCGATCGGAGGCGGTGGTATGGACCTGCGATCTTTCTCCGGACTACGTCCGGATCAACTCAGACTACACGTCCTAGTTAGGGCTTCGACTTGGTCGTGTCGCGCGGCGCGGCGGCCGGCTTCGCCTTGCCTTTGCGGCGCGCATGTTTCGGCTTGGCCTTCGAGGTGTCGGCCTGCTGCGACGCGTTAGCGGTGGGCTTGGCCGGTGCGGCTGCTGGCTGCTGGGTCGGCTGTTGCGCGGCCAGTGCTAAGAGGAGGAGTGCGGACGAAAGCATTAAAGCCTCGGGTTAGGGTCGTTCTTACGACCCCCTCGTTCCACCTCGCGTCACGGACGCCCCGGGCGCACGTTGGGCAACATGGCGCGGACGTGGGCCAGGGCCTCGGATGGTGTACGGCCCCCTGGGCGCTGCAGCTCGTGATCGGCCGCCAAGGCCACGTCGAGTAACCTCACACCCCGCAAGCCTTTGTTGTGCGCTTCCACCAGCAGATCGGCGGCGGAATCGGGATCGAAGTGATGCGCGACCAGATCGGCCGCCGCATGGAGCGCCGGTCCGGGGGGCTCGTCCGGCGCCACGGTGATCAGCCGCTCGACGATGGGCCCGGACAGCCCGCGGGCCAGTGCAGCCGCCACCGCCGCAACATGACCTTCGGGGGGCAATTGTCCCGGCACAGCGCGGCTGACGATAGCCCGCGCCTGGCGCAGCTGAAGCAAACCCCGCCGCACGCCGTTCACCAGACGATCAGCCGGGATGTTCTTGGCGCCGCCTTCGAGCGCCTTCTGAACGAGCGGTTCGGTCGGCAGGCTCTCCGCCGCAGCCGCGGCGAGAATCGAGTCGATCGCCGGGAGAGCGGCCGCCGGCACACGACCGGCAAGTCGTGTCGTGCCACCGCCGTTGCCGTTTTGCGCCGTGAGTGGGGCCGGCCCCGCAACGAGCGCCAGCGCCAGGACCAGCTTCCAACTCATGGCTGAGCGCTCACCGGGCGCACAATAAGCAGGGAGTTCTGCTGGCCCGCGCCGAACCCGTCGTCGACGTAGCGGCCCGCCAGAGGATCTGCCACCCACCGCTCGCCGTTCTCGCCGTCCACCACGAACATGTATTCGTGCTGGCCCGCGGGCAGAACCGCGTTAGCGTGCCAGATGCCGTCACCATCGTCGTCGTTCAGGTGCAGCATGCCGCGGCTCCAGTCGTTGAACGACCCGACGACTTCGACCGACCGGGCTCCCGGAAAATGACCCACGAAGCTCGCGATGCCTTGAGCGACGCCGGGCGTGGGCCCGTCGCTGGGCCATTGCAGCACCAGGACCGCTGCCAGACCGGCCGCCAGCGCCAAAGTCCAGACCGGACGCAGCCGCACGGTGACCGCGCGCCCCTCACCCAGCCAGCGAATCAGACGGCGGGCCAGGCCGTCGCTCTCGACTCGCGCCGGGTTCTGACGGATCTCCGCCATCACGCGCAACGCGACGCTCACGGGCGGCATCGCTTTGAGCACCTGAGTCGCCGCGGCCAGCAGGGCGTACGCCTCCCGCAGATCCACCGGCAGATCGCCTGGATCACGCTCGCTATCGAGCGCTTCCTGCAACCGCGGATCAATTGGGCTCATCGTACGACCTCCTCCAGTGCGGCCAACAAGGCCTCGCGGGCACGGTGCACGCGCATCTTGAGCGTCGGGATCCGAGCGCCGGTTACGGTCGCCATCTCCTCGTAGCTCATGCCCTCCACATGCTTCAAGACGAACGCCTCTCGCTTCTCGGCCGGCAGCGTGGCTAACGCACGCTCGACCAATGCCACCTGTTCGCCGCGCTCCAGAACCGCCCAGGTATCCGAGCCGTCGGCCAAGGCCGGAGCCGGCACATCACTCAGCGAGATGTCATTCGTGTGCCGCCGAGCCAGATGGCTGCGGCAGCGATTCCCCGTAATCCGGTACAGCCAGCTGCGCAACCGCCCAGGATCCCGGCATTGTGCCAAATGCCGATAGGCGCGCACGAGACTCTCGGCTACTGCGTCGGCCGCGGCATCGGGATTCCCGAGCATCCGCGTCGCGAAACGCAGCAGACCCGGCTCGTATCGCCGGATGAGAATCCCGAACGCCTCCCCATCGCCGCCCAACACCCGGGCGACCACTTCGATGTCCGGGGCGCCGTCGTTCACCATTCCAGTGACCCCCTGGGGGGGGGCTTCGTCACGGTTTTCCAAGGGTTTGCCGCGCAGCAGTCAGGAACGTCACGGCGCGAAGGCCGGTGCCGTCCATGGAGCCCGCGAATGCCTCCAGCGTCGCCTGAGCGCGGCGCTTGTACGAGGGGTCACCAGTCACCTGCGCCAGCTCCGCCAGCACGAGCGCCGTCGCGGCGTTGGCACCGGGGAGCACGTCGTCGAAAATGTGTTTCGTACGATCGCCCAGCGCCGCCTGGGACGCGGGGAGCGGATCGGCTGCCGCGACGTCGTAATAGCCGCCCAGCGGATCGGCATAGCTGCGCTCGACGATGGCGGCGAGATCGAGTGCGACCTCGAGATAGCGCGGCGCGTTGCTGAGCTGGTGTGCCATGAGACACGCGGACGCCACCTGGACCTGATCCTGGAGCAGGCCCTGCGGCGTGCTGGCGCCCGCTGCGGGCGCTCCTGCGGCTGCGTGCCGCACACCCCAGCCGCGGGCATACGTCCGCTGCAACAAGACATCGAGGCCGGCGCGCGCGCGACTCGCGACTGTGGGCTCGCCGATCGTGGCGGCAGCCACCATCACGTGTTCGAGTACGTACGCCTCCTGATCGGCGAACACCGATCCGCCGGGAGGCGGCTCGGCTGACAGCGCGCGGACGAGGACACGGACGGCCTCCCGATAGCGCTGCTCGCCGGTCACGGTCCACGCCTTCGCCAGGCTGACGGCGAGCGCGGCACGGACCAGCCGTGGTGGATCCTCGCTGACGGTTCCCGCGGTCGTATCGAGCATGAGATCCAGCGCGCGCCGCGCCGAGGCGAGCAGCGTGGTATCGGTGAGCAACAGAGATACGGCTTCCGCAAGGGTCACGCTGCCCGCGACGGCCCGGTTGCGAACCGCCTCATCCAGCTCGCGCGCGACGGCCGCGATCCCCTGCTGTACCAACGCGGGCCGGAGCACACTGGGCGAATCCTCAGTCAACACCATCTGCCGCACCACTGCCGCCTGCTCCATGATGAACGTGCGCTGCTCGCGATAGCGCTTCGCGACTTCGGGCAACAATTGCTTCAGCCCGCGACCGGTGATGGGATCGTCGGCTGGGAAATATGTACCGCCGAAGAAGGGCGCGCCGTCGGCGGTGAGGAAGACGGTGAGCGGCCATCCGCGCAGCCCCGCCATCCGTTCGACGGCCGTCTGATAGCGCTGGGCCACGTCGGGCCGTTCGTCGCGGTCGACGCGAATCGGGACGAAGAGCGCGTTGATGAGCGCGCCGATCTCCGGATCGGTGTAAATCGCGCGGTCGGTTTCGGCGCACCAGCGGCAGCTGTCGCTGCCGATGTAGAGGAGGACAGGACGGTCGAGCTTCGCGGCGAGCGCGAAGGCATCGCGTCCCCAGGGTTGCCAGCGGACCGGTTGGCGCGCCGCGCGCGCGAGGTAACTCGTCTCCGAGTGGGCCATGCGATTGATGAACGGCCCACGCTCGCCGATACACGCCGCGGCGGTGGCGGAGAAAACGACGATGCAAAAACGGGTGTGCATGAGGCTGCGCACGCGGAGAATACCCCGGGCGGGGCCCGGGAGTACCGCTATATTGGCAAAATGAGCACCGTGACCATCACCCCGAAGTCGAATGGCCCGCTGATTATCGAGGGCCCAGTGCGGATCGTAACGCCCGACGGGAGGGAATTGACACCCCCACCCCGCAAAGACGGCAAACCGGCGGAAGTCGTTGTGCTGTGCAGATGTGGGGGCTCGGCGACGAAACCGTTTTGTGACGGAACGCACAAACGCAATGGGTTTCAGGACGGCCCGGTTACCCCCCCCTAGCGCCGCCTTATTATGTTGTCTGGCGCTTGCAGCTTCCCGTTCCCCCTGTACCCCGTGCCCCTGCACTGGAGGAGCGACCGACAATGGCAAAGGCAAAGAGCACGATGGCCGCAGATGAGGGCTACTGCGTAAAGTGTAAGGCGAAGCGGAAGATCTCGAACGCCCAGCAGGTGAAGATGGCTAATGGCCGCCCTGCGCTAAAGGGTGTCTGTCCGGTTTGCGGGACGGGAATGTTCAAGATCCTGCCGCCCGCCGCTGCTAAGTAATCCTCCCGCGGTCTCTCATTAACGCACCCCCGACGAAGCTGGTCGGGGGCGCGTTGTTTTATGGCGCACTGTGTAGCAGGCGGCGCCCACCTCGCGGCAGTAGTACGCAAGAATCTCGAGCGCGACGAGCTCTCCGGAGCGCGTGCGGACCGCATAGACATGGTGCCGGGACGTCAGCAGGTGCGACCACATGCTGTAGTCGTACCACTTGCCGATGGCGGGATTGGTCGTGTCGGCCTCAAAGGTGGTCGCGGCGTATCCCTCCGCCGGCACCTCGGTGGTCGAGTCGAAGCTCACCGGTCCCAGATCGAGAGCCGCGGCGCCGGGAGCCGTGATCACGTGATTGCGGCGAAAGCCGAGATCTCCCCACCAGCGCCACTCATCGCTGCGCGAGGCATCGAGGGTGTAGGTGCCGTCTGCACGCGCGCCGAGTGCATAGGGCGGAAAGTCCGGCTTGCTGAATGCCCCAATCAGCAACGATGCCACCAGCAGCAGAAACGCCACCGCCAGGGCCCACACCAGGAGCGGAGCCTTCAAGCCTCCGCCATGAACGGATACCATGGATCACGTGGGGGCACGTTGTTCTCCTTGACCGTCCGGGCGCTGGTCCAGCGGATCAGGTTGAGCATGCTGCCGGCCTTGTCGTTGGTGCCGCTGGCACGGCCCCCGCCGAACGGCTGCTGGCCCACGACGGCCCCGGTGGGTTTGTCGTTCTTGTAAAAGTTGCCGGCGGCGTAGCGCAGCGCCGCATCGGCCTCGGCCAGCGCCGCGCGATCCTGCGCGAAGACGGCGCCGGTGAGCGCGTAGGGTGACGTGCGGTCCACGAGCGCCAGCGTTTCCTTCCACTGTTTGTCGGGATAGACGTAGAGGGACAGCACCGGCCCGAAGATCTCCTCGCACATCGTGCGGTACATCGGATCCTCGACCTGGATCACGGTCGGATGTACGAAGTAGCCGTCCGAGTCGTCGCACTCGCCGCCGAACAGGATCTTCACTTTTGGATCGCGTTTCGCCTGCTCGATGTACTGTTTGATCTTGTCGAAGGCTTTCCGGTCGATCACGGCACCCATGAAGTTCCGGAAGTCGGCGGGGTCGCCGACCTTGACGTCTTCCAGCAAACCGATGAGACGATCGCGCAGCTGGGGCCAGATCGACTCCGGCACATAGGCGCGGGATGCGGCGCTGCATTTCTGACCCTGATACTCGAAGGCGCCGCGCACGATTCCGGTCGCGAGCGCGTCGACGTCGGCACTCGCATGCGCGAGAATGAAGTCCTTGCCGCCGGTCTCGCCGACCAGGCGCGGGTAGTCGGCATAGCTGGTCAGATTCGTCGCCACTTGCTTCCAGAGCGTCTGAAAGACTTCCGTGGACCCGGTGAAATGGATGCCGCCGAGATGCCGGTCTGCCAGCAGCCGCTCACTGATGACGGTCGCGGGACCGGGCACGAAGTTGATGACGCCGGGGGGGAGGCCCGCCTCCTGCAGCAGCCGGAAGACGAGGTAGTTCGAGTAGGAGGCCGTCGCGGCCGGTTTCCACACGACGGTGCACCCCATCATCGCCGGGGCCGTCGGGAGGTTGCCGCCAATCGCGGTGAAGTTGAAGGGCGTGATGGCGTAGACGAATCCTTCGAGCCCGCGGTATTCCATGGCATTCCAAATCGCCCCGCCCGCGGGCGACAGTGGCTGTTCGGCGTGGATCCGTTCGGCGTAGTGGATGTTGAACCGCCAGAAGTCGATCAGCTCGCACGCCGCGTCGATCTCCGCCTGGAACGCCGTCTTGCTCTGTCCGACCATCGTCGCGGCGTTCAGCATGGCACGCCAGCGCGTCGCGAGCAGGTCGGCCGCCTTGAGGAAGACGGCCGCGCGATCGGCCAGACTCCAGGTCGACCAATCGCGCCACGCGTCGCGGGCCGCCTTGACCGCCGCGCTGACTTCCTCGGGGCCAGCCTGATGCACTTTCGCAAGCACATGCCGATGGCAGTGCGGCATCACCGTGTCGACGGTCTTACCGGTTCGGATTTCCTTGCCGCCAATCACGATCGGGATCTCGATCTGGCGGCCGCTCAAATCCTTGATCGCCTGCTTTAATTCCGAACGCTCTCGTGAGCCCGGAGCGTACGGAAGGACGGGCTCATTGACGGGGGTAGGAATCTTGGCTGTGTTCATGCGCGAAAATCTAATCGGGGGAACCTGGCCATGTTTACGTCGATATGACGATCGATCCCCGTACCCGCATCGGCCACGTCCATCTCACGGTTAGTGACCTGGATCGCGCCCTGAGCTTCTACCGTGACGTGCTCGGCTTCGAGGTCACGTCTCGATACGGCAAGGACGCGGTCTTCCTGTCAGCCGGCGGCTACCACCATCACATCGGCCTCAACACGTGGGCCGGCCGCGGTGCACCGCAGCCGCCCCCGGGGACCACCGGCCTGTACCATTTCGCGATTCTCTTTGCCGACCGCGCCGCCCTTGCCGCCGCCGTGCGCAGCGTTCTCGAGCATGGCGTGGCACTGGAAGGAGCGTCGGATCATGGCGTCAGCGAGGCGGTCTACCTCCGGGATCCCGACGGCAATGGCATCGAGCTGTATCGCGACCGGCCCGAAAGCGAATGGCCGCGTGGACCGGACGGAAGTATCCAGATGCACACGCGGCCACTCGATCTGCAGGCGCTGCTCGCTTAAGACCGGCCGCGGTCTCCCTCGCGCTGCGGTGGCAGCGGCAGCGTGATTGTCAGTGTGGTGGTGTCGCCGGAAGGCTCGACGTTGACCGTGCCGTTGAACGCGTTCTCCGCGACGCCGCGCACCTTGGCGAGATCGGCGATTGGGCGGCCGCCCCGCACCACCAGGTGCAGCTCCTGCCCCTTCAGCTCCAGCCGGACGCGCACGGGGACGGGCTGCCCGCTATTCGTTTCGGCCGCGTTGCGCACGATGCCCACCAGCATGTCGAACAGCGCATTCGAATCGCCCTTGACGAACGTGGACTCGAGCGTCGTGGTGAAGTCGAGATCGACCCCGCGATCGCGCAGCAGGCGCCGCTCCAGCGTGAGGCACGAACGCACCACCCGCACGGCGTCGAAGCGGGCTCCCCCCCCGCCCCGGGCGGTCAGCATGCCCGCGCGCGCACTTTCGCGCATCGCGCGCAACATCTCCGAGGTGCGGTCCAGGTCTTCGAGCACCTGACCGAGATCGTCGAGCAGCGCGAGGCGGCGATCCGCCGCGAGATCGACCCAGCGGCCGATCGATTCCATGGAGAGCTGCAGTCCGGCGCGCGCGGCGCTCAGCGGATTGCTCGCCTGATGGACCATCATGCCCTGCGACGCCGTTGCCGCTTCCGGTGACGCGATCGGTACGGCAATCAACCCGAGAGCGAGACCGGCGAGCTCGAGCGCCAGCCGCTCCCGACTGCGTCGCTCGCGGCCGCCGGGTGGCGGGGCGGGAGGACGCGAGCGGACAGGCGCGATCACCCAGGCGTCGGCGGTGTTGCCGGGGGCGGTGACCCACCGCGATCCGACGGGAACCGGGACGCTCCAGCGCTGCAGGATCGCGCCGAGATCGAAACCGGGGGGGCGAGCCCCTACGTCGGGGCCGCTGCTCGCGCGAGGGACGGCTTGCCGAGGCCCGATGATTTCCCAGAGGACGACCGGGCGTCCCACGACTGCGCTTGCCTGGCGCAGTACTTCACCTTCGTCGCCGCGAAACACTGCTGCACTCAACATGTCCTCCATCGGCAACCCGATGCATATCAGGGGTGTCGTGTGGGGGGCGCACGTAGAGAATTGCGCCCCCTTGCAGCCCCGTCAAGCGGACGATAGCGTGGGCCCCATGACGACTCCCCCTGGTTTCCCCGCACGCCCGTCTGTCGGCCGGTCGTCGTTTGCGGTCGCGATGAAGGATTACACCTTCATCCGGCCCGGGATTGCCGTGACGATCAGTGCGATCACCCTCGCCCTGTCCCTCGTCATCGGCTTATGGCTGATTTTCTCCCTGAATGAGGCGGCCCAAACGGTGGCCCGCGGCGCCCAGACCTCCGCGACGTTGCATCGCTACAACGCGGGGCTCGAGGTGTGGCGTCAAATGGCGACCAGCACCGATCCGGGCTTCCGCCGCGTGGAGTCGGTCGCGCAGCGGGACAGCCTGGGACGGCAGCTCCGGGTCGAGCTGGCTGACCTCGGCAACACGATGGACGACGATGAGGATCGCCAGCGGATCCAGACGATCCTGGGCGGCCTGACCAGCACCGGCACCGGCGCCGGCACCGACGCCCGGCAGGCCATGATCGTCCTCCTCGCGAAGCAGGATTCCGCGATGTTCAAGGCCGCCCAAACGTCCCAGCAAGCGGTGCTGCTGTCGGCTGTGCTGCTGGCCCTCACGATCATCGCCGCGGGCATGCTGATCGTCCCGATGGCGTGGCTCTACGTGCGGTATAAGCGGGGCGCGGCGATCGAAGTGAAGGTGTAATGGCCAAGGCTGCCGCTCGCCGGCCCGTCACCACGACCATAGAGAGCTCGCGCGACCGCGAGCGGCTCCGCACGGTCGTATTCCCGGAGCACTCCGACCTCGCCGCCGCCGTCGCCGAACGGATCGTCGAGCTGATTCACCGGGAGACCCGCGCCAAAGGGCGCGTCGTGCTCGGCCTCGCCACGGGCAGTACGCCCCTCGGCGTCTATGAAGAGCTGATCCGCCGTCACCAGGCGGGCGACGTCGATTTTTCGCAGGTCATCACGTTCAATCTCGACGAGTATTACCCGATGACGCCGGAGAGCCCGCACAGCTACCACCGGTACATGTGGGAGAACTTCTTCGCGCACGTGAACATCGCGAAGCAGAACGTCCACATTCCCGAGGGCGTCACCCCGCGCGAGCGCGTCGTGGAAGCGTGTGCCGCGTATGAAGACGCGATTCGAGCGGCGGGCGGCATCGACTTTCAGCTGCTCGGCATCGGCAAGACGGGCCACGTCGGATTCAACGAGCCTGGCTCGGACGCCACCTCGCGGACCCGGATCGTCACGCTCGACACGCTGACCCGCAAGGACGCCGCCGCCGATTTCTTCGGCGTCGAGAACGTGCCGCGCGAAGCGATCACGATGGGCGTCGCCACCATTCTCGACGCCAAGGAGATCGCGCTGCTCGCGACGGGCGAGCACAAAGCGGGGATCGTGGCACGCGCGGTCGAGGGCGAGATCTCCACCGATGTGGCCGCGACATTCCTGCAACGCCATCAGGGCGTCACCTTCTATCTCGACCTGCCTGCCGCCGCCGAGCTCACGCGGATCAAGACGCCGTGGATCCTCGAGGGGGTAGACTGGACGCCCGCGATGGTCGAGCGGTCGGTCGTCTGGCTCGCGGAGCGGGCCAACAAGGCCGTGCTCAAGCTGTCGGCGCGCGATTACGCCGAACACCAGTTGAGTCCCCTGCTGGCGCGCGCCGGATCGGCCGGTCCCATCAATGGTCAAGTGTTCAATCGGCTGCGCGACAAGATTCGGGGACGGGCCAAGCTGCCCAACCACGAGCGGGTGCTCGTGTTCTCGCCCCATCCGGACGACGACGTCATCTCGATGGGCGGGATTCTGCGCAAGCTGTGGGAGAACGAAAACCAGATCGTCGTCGCCTACATGACGAGCGGCAATATCGCCGTGTTCGATCACGACGTGACCCGTCACCTCGACTTCGTCGAGCGGGCTGCCGGCTCGCTGGGACTCGACCCGTCGTCGCTGCAGCGCGCACGCAGCACCATCAACGCGGGAATGGAACAGAAGGCGCCCGGTGAAGTGGACATCCCGGTCGTGCAAAATCTCAAGAAATTCATTCGCGAGTCGGAGGCGATCGCGGCGCTGGCCGCCGTCGGCATTCCGGCGAGCGCCGCGCGGTTCCTGGATTTGCCGTTCTATCGGACGGGTGAGGTACGAAAGCGGCCGCTGAGTGACGAGGACGTCGCCATTGTGCTGCGTCTGATCGAGGAGACGAAGCCGGATCTCGTATTCGTCGCCGGCGATCTGTCGGACCCCCACGGGACGCATCGCACCTGCAAGGCCGCCGTCGAGGGTGCCCTCGCCCGCTATCAGCGACCGCGGCCGGAGGTGTGGCTGTATCGTGGCGCCTGGCAGGAATGGTCGCTCACCGAAGCGGACGTCCTCGTGCCGCTGTCACAGGATGAGCTCAACGCGAAAATCCTGGCCATTTTCCGTCACCAGTCCCAGAAAGACACGGCGCCCTTCCCCGGCTACGACGAGCGGGAGTTCTGGCAGCGCGTGGAAGCCCGGAATTTGGAGACGGCGGCCCGCGCCGACCGGCTCGGGCTGCCCGAGTACTACGCGATGGAAGCCTATGTAATTCAACGCGGTTAGCCGCCCAGCGTTGCACCCCGCACTGCCCGTTCATTATGTTGGCGCCGCATTCCCCCTTCTCTGGAGGAGGCCCAACATGAGCGCTTCAACCACCAAGGCGTTGAGTCTGGCGATCGTTGCGGCCGTGTGGGCCGCGATTTCACATCTCCTGAAAGTGAATCTGCAACTGTGGCCCGTGATCGTCGGTCTCGGCTGTTTCGTCGGGACCGGCGGCGGCGTGATGGGGCTGCAGAAGTCGGTGCTCGGGACACTCTCCGGCATCGTGTGGGCGGCGCTGTA
>WNFO01010201.1_pt1 | contig 13175 bp, 9 predicted proteins | sample 5400251 | NCBI WGS metagenome assembly WNFO01 (sample SAMN13153354, study PRJNA577476) | soil metagenome | isolation source: 100 cm saprolite under Madrone tree | place: USA:California | collected 2016-06-14 | reverse complement strand
TAAAGCGCCCTTGCGCCGCGAGACGCTTGTTACGCTTGGCTTGCGGCACGTAGGCGACGATGGCGTCCGTCTCGCATGCCTTTAGCGTCTCGCCATTGTAGTAGCCCACATCCGCCAGCGCCCGCAGCGTCTCGACGCCCAGCGCCTGTTTTGCCGCAAGGGCCATTGCATGCAGCTGGCCGTTGTCGTTGCCGTCGTTGACGACCGTGCTTGCAACGATCAGCTTGTGCCGATCGTCCACGGCGATCTGTACGTTGTATCCCGCCACACTCTGCCCGTTCTTCGTCAGCAGCCGGGCATCGCCATCTGTGCGCGACAATTGGGTCTCGCCGCTATCCTCCAGCTTCGCCAGATCGGCTTTGGCCCTCGCACGTTTGGCCAGTAGCGCCGTAAGCTTCTCTGCAAGGCCCGGACCCGGCGGATCCTTTGGTGGCGGCTTCGTCTCCTCTGCAGCGTCATTGGCCTCCAGAGCGGCGCCGTAGGCCTCGATATCGCGCTCCAGCGATGCCAGTTGCTCTGCCAGCCGCTTGCGCGTCACTATACTCGCCTTGCTCGCATCGCCATGGAAGAACGCGCCGTCGATCGCCACCAGATCGCCGCCCAGCAGATCGAGATCGCGCGCCAGCATCACGAAGTCCCGGTTCGCAGCCTTCAGCGCGTTGCGGTTATCCTTGCGGAAGTTACCGATCGTACGATAGCCGGGCGCAAGGCCCCTCAGAAGCCAGATCAACTCCACATTACGCCCTGCCTCGCGCTCGAGACGCCGTGAGGAGCGTACCTGATTGAGATAGCCATACAGATAAAGCTTCAGCAGATCGGCAGGATCATACGGTGGCTGCCCCGCCCCACCGTCACCTTCGGCCTGCCGGAACCCAAGCCCGGCAAGATCGAGAGCGCACACGTAAGCCTCAATCGCACGCACCGGATTGTCCGGGGCCACGTAATCCTCGATCCGCGGCGGAAGAAAACTTCCTTGCTCACGGCTCTGCCCAATCTTGAAGATGCGATTCGTCATGCAACGAATCGTACCTCAATCAAACCTGTAGCCAAGATTCTTGCCCAGCCTCGAAGCGATGCCCATCATGTGCTGGACGACGGCGATGGGTTTCGCGAAGGGCTCAACCCATCCTACGATCTGTTGCCTGACGGGCTATTTTGATTGCCCGACGGGCAAATCACTGAATGTCATGTCCAGCCCTTCTTACAAAAATATTCCACTTCGCGATTGACCCAAATCAAATTTATATCTTCACCGTCTCCTCCCACTCAAAGGGGCGTTTCGCGATCGTCACGAACGTTGGGAGGAAGATGCGGTGGACGCGGGCAGCGCTTTGACGAGGGCGCTGCGTCGCGGACGGCGAAGTCGTGTGGTTCTGATGCCTCGACGCTGGCGTCAAGTTTCGCAGGGAATTATTTCCTGCGAGGCGACGGTGACAAAAAAGCCCGATCACCGGGGAGAGCACGAAGGAAACCGTTAAAACCATTCGCGTGCGGGAATGCCGGGTGATTCCGGTTGAACTCGCGGTGACTACGCTCGTGTGCTTTTTCATTTTCGCACGCGAGGCTGCGGGTGCAATAGGCACCCGGCATTCCCCACGCCCTTTGGATTTTATGGGCGAGATGTTTCCAGTAAAACTCGCGCGAACATGCGGCGAGATCGCGAAGCTGTGCCCTGCGAGTGATGCGCTGTTTGAAATTTGAATCTGTAGAAGTCGTGGCCGTAGCAGGCCCAACCTGTCTCTGTCATTCCGGGATGCGCCGCTAGGCGCAGGCCCGGAATCCATAACCACGATCGGGAGTATGGATTCTCTGATGTGCAATTGCACATCAAAGCTCGCGCTTCGCGCGCCCCGGAATGACGGCGCGGGTTACAACGCTTCCAACACCGCCTTGGCGATGTCCGCCGTGCCGTTGCGGCCGCCGAATTCCATCGGCTTGATGCCGTCCGCATAGGCCTTGTCGACCGCGCGTTCGATGCGCTCGCCGGCTTCCGCGGCGGATTCGAGGCCGTGCTTGTCGGCGAGCCAATCGAGCATCATCGCGACGGAAAGGATCATGCCGGTGGGATTGGCCTTGCCCTGCCCCATGATGTCGGGCGCGGTGCCGTGGCATGGTTGGAATACCGCGTGGGTGTCGCCGACGTCGGCGGAAGGCGCCATGCCCATGCCGCCGATCAGGCCGGCCGTCATGTCGGAGAGAATATCGCCGAACATGTTCTCCATCACCATCACGTCGAAATCCCACGGGCGCTTCACCAGCATCGCCGAGCAGGCATCGACATATAGCCGATCGGTCTTGACGTCGGGATGGCGTTTGGCGGCCTCGTCGAACATCTCGCGGAAGAACGCGAATGCCTTGAACACGTTCGCCTTGTCGACGCAGGTCAATCCGCCGCCGACCCGGCCGCGCGCCTTGCGGCGTTCGGCGAGACGGAAGGAAAATTCAAACAGCCGCTCGGAGGTCTTGCGCGTGATGACGAGGGTTTCGCGGGCATCCTCATGGGTGACGACGCCCTTCCCCATCGAGGCAAACAGGCCTTCGGTGGATTCCCTGATCACGACGAGATCGATGCCGCGTTGATCGGCGCCGACGATCGGGCTCGGCACGCCGGGAATGAGGCGCGCGGGGCGAACGCCCGCGTAGAGATCGAAATGAAAACGCAGCTCCACCTGCGGCATGATTTCGGTGTTGTCGGGGTAACGCACCGAGGGCAAGCCGCAGGCGCCGAGCAGGATCGCATCGGCCTCGTCGCACAAACGCACCGTGCTCTCCGGCATCGACTTGCCGGTCTCGCGATAATGGTTGGCGCCGGCCGGCGCGTCGGTGAAGCGAAATTTGAGATCGGTCGTCGCCTCGATCTTGCGCAAGACCTCGAGCGCCGGCGTCATCACTTCGGGGCCGATGCCGTCGCCGGCAAGCACGGCGATGTGGAGCGAGTTGTTGGCTGACATGTATTTCCTAACGCTAACCAGAAACGGGAAGGCCGGGACGGCGCGAAGACACACCTCGCGCTTGAGCCCGGCCATGACGAAGAGATGGAGCGGAGAGATAGATCAAGGCCCGTTATGGCGTCAATACGGCACGCCCGACCAATCGTCCCTTCTGCAGCTCGATCAGCGCCTCATTTGCCTTGGAAAGCGGCATCGGCGTCACCGGAATCGGCGCGATTTTCTTCGCGCGCACCAGATCGAGCAGTTCCTGGGTCTCTCTCAGATTACCGACATAGCTGCCCTGGATCGTGATGGCCTTGATCGGAATCAGCGGCAACGCCCAGGGCGCGCCGCCGCCGAACAGGCCGACGATCACAAGCTTGCCGCCCTTGGTGAGACAGTCAAAACCGAGTTGCGTGGTGGCGGCGTTGCCGACGAGGTCGATCACCGCGCGGATCGGCCCGCCGGCCTTGCTCGTAAGTTGCGCCAGCGCGTCGGGCGCGTTGCCATCGACGGTCGCGAGCGCGCCCGCCTTCTCGGCGGCCTCACGCTTGCGCGCGTCGATATCGACCACGATCGCGCCCTTGCCGCCCATCGCCTTCAACAGCGACAGCGCCATCAGGCCGAGCCCGCCGGCGCCGAAAATCACGATCGGCGAGTTGAAACTCGCCTCGACCTTCTTCAACGCGCTGTAGGTGGTGACGCCCGAACACGCGTAAGGCGCCGCGGTCACCGGATCGAGGCCTTTCAGGTCGATGAGGTAGCGCGGATGCGGCACGCTCATGTGATCGGCATAGCCGCCGTCGCAATAGACGCCGAGCGAATTCGGCTTGACGCACATATTCTCTTCGCCGGCGAGACAGACTTCGCATTTGCCGCAGCCGAGCCAGGGGTAAACCAACGCGACGTCGCCTACTTTGAGACCGCCCTTGTCAGCGATAGTGACGTCCGGGCCGAACGCCAGCACCTCGCCGACGGTCTCGTGACCCATGGTTCGCGGCAACGACACGCCGCGATCTTTCAGCGACAGCCGCTTTCGGCCGTGACCGAGTTCGTAACCGCCTTCCCAGATGTGCAGATCGCTGTGGCAAACGCCGGCGGCCTTCACTTTGATCAGCACTTGCGTGCCGGTGGGTTGCGGCGTCGGCTGATCGACCTCTTTCAACGGCGCATTGAAATCGGCAACCTGAAAGCTCTTCATCGTTTCTCTCCCACTGAGGCTTATTTTCGAAGAGCATGCCACGGCTCCGCATGCGGCGTCGAGCGGACTTACCCGGGTTTTCACCGACCGCGCTGCCGCGTCTCCGGCATCACCAGCCAGATCGTAGCAAGGCCCGCCGCGGCCACACAAGCAAGCCCGAGGAAGGCGACGCTGTTGCCGAACTTGTCGCCGACATACCCCGCCAGCACGTTGCTGAGCGATGCGCCGATGCCGGTGGCGGTGCCGACGATGCCCTGCGCCAGATTGAAGTGCCCGCTTCCGAAGGTGATGTCGGCGACGATCAACGGGATCATCACGGCGAAGACAGCCGCGGTGATGCCGTCGAACACCTGGATTGCGACCAGAAAATACGGATCGCGCACGGTCGCAAACAGCACGCCGCGGATCGCGAGTGCGGCAAAGCCCACCAGCAACAACGGCCGTCGGCCCCATTGTTGCGCCTTGCGGCCGACCGAGGGCGACATCAGCGCGACGATCGCTTGCGGCACGATGATGCAGGCGGCGATCAACACCGGCGCCCATTGGGGCGAACCGCCGTGCGCTTGGGCCATGTCGACCTCGTCTTCGCGGATGGAGGCGAGCGCGAGCAAGGTCGGAATGGTCAGGATGAAGGTAACGAGAAACACCGCGCGGCTCGAGAGCAGATACCCGGCCGTACCCATCACGGCCGCGGCGACGCCGTTGCCGAGCGAGGCGAAACGGGCGTTGCGCCCGAGCCGCTCGCCGATCGCCAGCGGCCCGACCAGGCCAAGGCTGATCGCGGCGATCGCCGGGCCGAGCACGCAACTCGCGGCGGCGTGCAACGTCGCCGCGCTCACCACGACGGGAAAGATCGGCCATGCCGCATAACCCAACGCGCAGAAACCGATCGTCGCAACCGCAATCCCGGCGACCAGCCGCTCAGAGCGCGCCGCATCGACGATGGCGCCGCCCGGCATCTGTCCGATCAAGCCGACCACCCCGCCGATCGAGAGCACAAGGCCGATCTCGACCTGGGTCCATTTCTGCGTCGTCAGGTAAACCGCAATGAAAGGACCAAACCCGGTCTGCACGTCGGCGAGAAAGAAGATGAACCAGTCGAGACCGCGCAGGCTTTGGCGCGAGCATATCGCGCGCGTGGTGACCAGCGCTGACGCCGCGACATCTTCATCGCGCTCACGGCGAATATCCTCCCTCCGATCGAGCGAATGCGATGAGCTTGCGAACGGCATCATGGCTCGCTCTCTCCTAGGGCTCAAATTGCAATGGTTTCAGGCTGCCCGCCGCGCCGAGCACCACGATCGGCTTATCCTCCTTGTATTCGGGCGCCGCGGTCACCTGGTCCTTTGTCAATTCGAGCGTGATGCTGTCGCTCTTGCTGGCGATGCCGCCAAAATGCAGCGCGCCCCAGTCGACCGCGATCTTGCGGCTGCCGACGCCGAGGAAGCCGCCGAAATCGATGACGGCCGCGCGCACCGTTGCACCCCGATCGACGATCACATCGACGATGCGCCCCATGTCCTCGTCCGCCGCACTGCGGACGTCGCGGCCGAGGACGCCGTGCGCGTCTTTTGCACCGATGATCGTGACCGAGGGCGGTGGGGCCGTGTCCTGCTGTTGAGCCGGTTGCGGCGGGCTCTTGCTCTCTTCCGCCCAGGATACGGCAGCGACCAACGCCGCGGAAACGGTCGCAATGAACAAATGTGATGTGCGCATGCCGCCTCCAGAATTGCTCGGCCCGAGGACACCAATTGCAATGTGCGCCAACCGTTTCGCGCAACATTCAATGCGTCAGCACGATCGACACCTGAATCTGGCCGCGCGTTCGCAAAACCTCCAACGACACGTCGTCGTCGTGGCGGGTGACTCGCAGATCGACGCTCGACTGGCCGAGTTGCAGGTCTCGCAGCACGACTTCGTTGAGGAACACCGGCAGACGCGGGTTGCGCAGCCGAATCTCGCAGCGCTGTTCGTCGAATTCGAGCCCGAGCGCGGCTTCCAGCAACGTGAACGGCGTCGCGCTCGCCCATGCCTGCGGCGCGCAGGCGACGGGATAAAGCGTGGGCCCGCGCCGCCGCTCGCGCTGAAATCCGCAAAACAATTCCGGCAGCCGCCGCAAATCCATGTAGCTGGCGGCTTCGAACAGGCCCTTGAACAAATGTCCAACCGAGTGCTTCAGCCCGTAGCGCGCAAGGCCCAACGCGATCAACGCGTTGTCATGCGGCCAGATCGAGCCGTTGTGGTAAGACATCGGATTGTAGCGTGCCTCGCCCCTCGCCACCGTGCGGACTCCCCATCCGGTGAAGAACGGCGGCCGCATCAGATCGGCCGCGACCATGCGAGCACGGTCTTCGCGCGCAATCCCGGTGAACAGCAATTGCCCGGCGTTCGATGTACGCGCCTTGCACGGCTCCTTGGCGCCATCGAGCGCCAGCGCATAGGTACCGAGTTCGGCGCACCAGAACGCGTCTTCAAAACGCTCGGCGAGAAGCTGCGCTTCGGTCTCCAACTTGAGCGCCAAGTCGATTTTGCCAAGCCGCGACGCGCAACGCGCCGCCAGCCGCTTGCCGGCGAATACATAGCCCTGGACCTCGGCGAGCGCGATGTGGCCCTCGGCGAGCCGGCCGTCGGCATGGAAGATCGCATCGTAGGAATCCTTCCAGCCTTGATTGGCCAATCCCTTCTCGGACGCCCGCTGATATTCGACAAATCCGTCGCCATCGAGATCGCCGGGGCCGTCGATCCAACCCAACGCGGCCTCGATCGCCGGCCACAACTCGACGAGCGTCTTCTCGTCGCCGGTACGTTCGACATAAAGTCCGGCAAGCAGCACGAACAACGGCGTCGCATCGACGCTGCCGTAATATTGCGCGAACGGCACCTCGCCCAGCGCCGCCATCTCGCCGCCCCGCATTTCATGCAAAATCTTTCCGGGCTGCGCGTCGGCAAGGGGATCGGCCGACTTCGCCTGATAAAAAGCAAGCCGCCTCAAGACGCCGTAGGCGATGCGCGGATCGACCCACAGCATTTGCATCGCAGTGATCAAGCCGTCGCGGCCGAACGTCGTCGAATACCAGGGAATGCCGGCATAGGGATATCGCCCCTGCGGCGTCTCGGTCATCAGCATGTTGAGGTCGGCCATCGATCGGCACAGCACCTCGTTAAAAATATTGTTGGAAGTATCGATGCTGGTGGCGCCCGCGGTCGAGCCGCGCATTTCGCGGCGATGCGCCAACAGTCCGCGAAAGAATGGCGCCGGCTTGAAAGTGGGTGGCTTGTTGCAGGATGCGGCAACGAACAGCGAGCGCACCTCGTGCGGCGCGAGGTCGAGATGATAGGTCGCGGCGCCGACCGTAAGTCGGGTCGGCCGGGGATCGAAATGCAACCCGGTGGCGCGCAACTTGCCGTCGAGCCCGCTATATCCGAGCCGAACGTCGGCCGGACCAACCAGCCCGCTGGAGCCGATACCCCGACGCTGGCGCTTTTCGCCGCGCACTTCGAACAGATCGGCGAAATCGTTGTCGAACAGCAATGTCAGATCGAAGCTCGCCGCCCGATCTCCGTGATTCTGCACGCCGATCCGCTGATAGGCGGTTCCACGCCACAGAAAGATCGTGCGCAGGATGTGCAGCACATCCTTCTGCAAGACGATGCGGCCATGACGATAGACGTCGGGATTGGTGAGATCGACCGTCAAGGCCGAATTATCGTCGCGCTGATTCGAGCCGAGCAGCAGCGGCTGCACTTCGTCCAGCACCAGTTCGAGTCTTGCGAGATAACGGGTATCGGCGTTGAACAGGCCGTCCGGACCGCCGGCGGAGGCGCCGATGTCGCCATGGCTGTCGAGTACGATGAACGTGTCATCATGCTTGAGCGAGCGCCGCGGCCGCGCCGCAGGCCCGGTCATCGGGATGTAGAATGGCGATTCCGAAACCAATTGGATGGCCCGGGTCGTCATGATGTGGGTTACGATTTCGGCTGCCATGTACCCTCAAGCGGTTCCGCCGATTTTTCGACAACGCACTGGAACTCGATAAGGCCGTATTTTCAGGCCGCCCGCGTTGCGAGGCGCCTCATCTCCCGCGTGATCAATTCTCGATATGGACCTCCGCCCTGCATCAGGCGATCGGGCGGACCGTCCTCGACAATGCGGCCGGATTGCAGCACGACCACCCGGTCGAAATTGCGCAAGGTCGCCAAGCGGTGGGCGATCGCGATCACGGTGCGCCCCCGCATCAGGCGCCCGAGCGCCTCGCGGATCGCTTCCTCCGATTCACTGTCGAGCGCCGCGGTCGCTTCGTCCAGCAACAGGATCGGCGCGTCCTTTAAGAAGGCGCGCGCGATCGCGATCCGCTGGCGTTGGCCGCCCGACAATTTGACGCCGCGGTCGCCGACCATGGTCGCAAGCCCTTCCGGCAAGGTCTCGACGAAATCGCAGCGCGCCGCAATCGCAGCGCGCAACACCTCGTCGTCGGTGGCGTTCGGCCGTCCATATCGGATGTTTTCCATGATCGAGCGATGAAAGAGCGAGATATCCTGCGGCACCACCGAGATCGCCTGACGCAGGCTTTGCTGCGTGACCCTTGCGATGTCCTGACCATCAATCGTGACGCTGCCGAATTGGACGTCATAGAACCGTTGCAACAGCACGAACAAAGTGGATTTGCCGCCGCCGGAGTGACCGACCAACCCGACCCGCTGCCCCGGCTGAAGCCGAAGGTTGAACTTGTCGAACACCTGAAGTCCACCGGGATAGCGAAACGAGATGTTGTTGAAGGTGATCGCGGCGCCGCTCTTGATCAGCGGTTCGGCTTCTGGATGATCGCGCAATTCGTGCGGAAGCAACAGCGTGGCAACGGCTTCCGTCAACCGGGCGAAGTGCTGGGTGACATCGACCAGCGCGACGGCGAGATCGCGCGTCGCGCTCAGAATCGAAAGCCCCAAGGTACAGACCAACACGACGTCACCGGTCGTGGCGCTGCCGCCTTGCCAAAGAACGACAACCCAGGCCAACAGCGCGATCGTCATCGCAACCGTGATCGCGGCGTGCGTGATCCGCAGCTTTTCCAGATAGCGGAGGCTGCGGCCTCGCGCCGTCAGTTCCCGGTTGACGGTCGCGTCAAACCGGTCGTGCTCGATGCTGAGGCCGCAAAACGCCCGTACCAACGGCATGTTGTTGATGACATCGACCATCTCGCCGTCGACGGCCGCGGCCTTGTCCGCGAACTCGTCATGCAAGGGCTTGCCCGCGGCGGCCAAACGAAACATCGCGATCACCATCGCACCCGCGACGACGATCAGACCCGCCGCCATCGCCAGGCTCACGGTTCCGATCAGAACGATCGCGACGATCGTGGCGATGCATGGCGGCAGCACGTTCCAGACGAACATGTTTTCGACGGTGTAAACCGCATTCGACGTGGCGGTTATCCGGCTCGTCAACATTCCCGGCAGCCGATCGGAGAAATAGCTCGGCGCGTGCCCGGTCAGATGCCGAAAGATGTCGCGCCGCAAATCGCCCGTCACTCCCACAAAGGTGAAGCTCGCGGTCCAACTGGCGATCCGCCACAGAAAATTATCCGCCGCAATCAGCGACATGAGAAAAACAAATGCCAGCCATACGCTCTCCGCACGGGCCGGACCGGCCGACAACCCGTCGACCAGATACTTCACGCCATATTGCGTGCCTACCGAACAAGCAACCGCCGCAACCACGGCGGAAAAAATCACGACATGCGACGCGAGACGCCGGCGGAGATAGCGCATCACGAATGGAAGCGGACGGTTGGCGTATCCTGAAAGACTGTCCAAACGATTGCCCCTTGAATGGCAAGATGTGAAGCGTTTCCGTGCGATCTAATCTCGGATGCCCATCCGCGGTTCCCGTCGCGTTGCCGCCGATGCGCGGCAAGCCTTCAAAATCGGCATCGTTCGCCTCGGTAAAAATCTGAGCGGAGGAGATGGCATTAGCAAGACCGAGACGTGGAAGAACTGCGCGTCGAAGAAGTGCGCACCCGTCTGGAACTTCGCAAATGCGAAAACGTTCCCTCTCCGGCCCGGGACGCCCAACCGGGAAGCGGGGCTTTTGTTCAACCAAGACTAAAACGGGAGATGAATAGATGCGCATCGCGCAGGTTGCTCCGCTGACGGAGGCTGTTCCGCCGAAGCTCTATGGCGGAACCGAGCGGGTGGTACATTGGCTTACCGAGGAATTGGTCGCGTTGGGAAACGACGTCACGCTGTTCGCGAGCGGAGATTCACAAACTTCGGCGAAACTTGAAGCGACATGGCCGAAGGCGCTGCGCCTCGACGGATCGGTGCGCGACCCCAACGCGCTTCACACCGTCATGCTGGAGCGCGTCCGCCAGAAGTGCGACGATGAGGAATTCGACTTCTTGCATTTTCACCTCGACTATTATCCGTTCTCGCTGTTCTCGCGGCAGCCGACCCCGTTTCTGACAACGCTGCATGGCAGGCTCGATCTGCCGGAGCATCAGCCGGTGTTCACGACATTTTCGTCGGTCCCCGTGATTTCGATTTCGAACGCGCAGCGACGCCCGACGCCGCAGGCCAACTGGCTTCGCACCATCCACCACGGTCTGCCGGAAAAATTGCTGACGCCGCGGCCGATCACCCCGAATTATCTCGCCGTGTTAGGCAGGATCGCGCCTGAGAAGGGAGTAGATCGCGCAATCAAGATCGCCATACGGTGCGACATCCCGCTCAAGATCGCAGCAAAGGTCGATCGGGCCGACCAGGACTATTACGACGAGATCATTCGCCCGCTGATGGATCACCCGCTCATCGAATATATCGGCGAGATCGGCGATCACGAAAAATCGGATTTTCTCAGTGGCGCGATCGGGCTACTCGTTCCGATCGACTGGCCGGAGCCATTCGGGATTGTCATGATCGAGGCGCTGGCCTGCGGCACGCCGGTGATCGCATATAACCGCGGTTCGGTCCCAGAAATCATCGAGGAAGGTTTGACCGGCTTCATCGTCGAGGACGAAACGAGCGCCGTAGCCGCCGTCGGCCGTCTTTCGCAATTGAGCCGCGAAGCAGTCCGAAAACGGTTTGAGGCACGCTTCACCGCGCGCCGCATGGCGCTTGATTATTTGGCGTCATATCGCAGCCTGATGGATGCCACGGAGCCCCGCATCAAGCTGGTGAGCAGCGCCGAATAGCGCGGCAGGCACAAGGCTCCGCGTGTGGGCTGTGAGCGCTGCAGCCCGAGGTTAGCGCGTCCCATGTTGCGGCGCACTCGCGGCATTGGATCGGCGCGCATATCCGGGCCGATCTCCGCTTTTAACTTTGCAAATTACATGTTCTTATGATTTCGAATAGGGCCAAGTAACAAGCGAACGGACTTGAAAGTCCGTCGCGGGGGGAGACGGCATGAAAACGGATCGTAAGGCTTCTCGCGCTTTGTCGAAGCGGCAAGGCCGCCGCGAATTTCTCATCAAGACCGGTGGGATACTGGCGGCGAGCGCGTTCGGCGCCGTGCCGCTACGCGGCTGGGCGGCCGATCCGGTCAATATCGGCGCGCTTTACCCGACTACCGGGAGCATGGCGCAAATCGGCGTGGGCTGCGTCGCCGCCGCCAAGCTTGCGGTCGAGATGATCAATGACGCCGGCGGCATCAAATCGCTCGGAGGCGCAAAGCTCAATCTTATTATTTCCGACGTGCAAAGTGACACGACCGTGACGCGCACGGAAACGGACCGATTGATCACCAGCAACAAACTGTCCGCGATCCATGGCTGTTACGCCAGCGCCCTTACTTTGATTGCGAGCGAAGTCGCCGAGCGCGCCAAGGTTCCGTTGATCACCGGCTCAAGCTCCGATCAGCTCAACAAGGGCCGCACCTATACATTCACGCCTTTCGCCCGCGCCTCACAATTTGCCCAGGCGCAATTGCGAATGTCGCGACTGGTCAGCGAAAAGCCGAAGGTCGCGGTGATTTTCGAGAACACGGCGTTTGGCACCTCGACCTCCAACGGCCTGCGTGAACAGGCCGCCGCGGAAGGCGTCGAGATCGTGTTGTTCGAACCCTATTCGGCCGGTTTCACCGACGCCAGTCCGCTGATCAACAAAGTCAAATCCTCAGGCGCAAACGCGCTGTTCTCGGTCTCCTACCTCAACGATCTCATTCTGATCGTGCGGACGGTGAAGCAAGTCGGCCTCAATGTCGCGATCAACGGCGGCTCCGGCGGCTTCGTCATTCCAGATTTCTACAAAAATGTCGGAAAACTCGCTGAAGGCTTGCAAGGTGTAGCCCATTGGAATCATGACGTCAGCGACGACGCTCAGAAGGTAAACGCCGAATACAAAAAGCGCACCGGCGAATTCCTGTTCGAATATGCCGGCGGCCTCGTCGCGCAAACGTTCATGCTGGCCGATGCAATCGAACGGGCTGCATCAGCCGATTCACAAAAGGTTCGCGAAGCATTGTCGACACTTGATGTCTCCAAAGGCTTCGCCGCGATGGCGCCGGGCGGCAAGGTGAAATTCGGACCCGACGGCAAGAATATCTATGGGCATCCGGTCGGGGTGCAGTGGCAGAATGGCGATCTGGCGAGTGTCTACCCGTCCGAAGATGCGCGCACGCCGCTGATGAAAACTTAAAATCGGTCAGAATCGATGTTGGAGACAGTGGCCCAGGCCGTCATCAACGGCCTGCTCATCGGCGGTATCTACGCACTCGTCAGCATTGGCGTCACGCTGATTTTCGGCGTGGTCAAGATCGTCAATTTCGCCCAGGGCGAATTCGTGATGATCGGGATGTACATCAGCTTTTTCCTCGCCAACCAATTCGGCATCGACCCGCTGGTTTCGCTTGCTGTATCGATCCCGGTGCTGTTCGTGGTCGGCGTCCTGATCCAGCACTTTCTGATCCGCCGGGTTCTGGGGCCGAACGACATGCCGCAGATCTTTCTGACCTTCGCGCTCTCGCTGCTGTTGTTGAATCTCGCGCTGATGCTGTTCACCGCGAACTACCGCACCGTCCATACCTCCTATTCGGACGAGGCATTTCATATCAG
>WNFO01005390.1_pt1 | contig 13184 bp, 10 predicted proteins | sample 5400251 | NCBI WGS metagenome assembly WNFO01 (sample SAMN13153354, study PRJNA577476) | soil metagenome | isolation source: 100 cm saprolite under Madrone tree | place: USA:California | collected 2016-06-14 | reverse complement strand
AAATTCCGCGAATTCCGGGAACAAACTAACGGCAGCCGTCGCCGTAAGGCTTTTGGATGCCTTCTCGCGCGGCGGCTTGCGCGTTTCGGGTGTTGTCGCCGAGCTTGACGGCCTGCTGGTAGTACTCGACGGCGCGTTCGCGCGTACATTCGAGGTCGAAGATCCGCGCCATAAAGATGTAGGACCAGACTCTCATTGAGGGCTCGGCCGAATCGCTGCGAATCGTCCGATCGAAGTACTGCTTCGCCAGTTCGTCGTCGTTCTGCTTGCTCGCAATCAACGCCAGGCCGTAGAGGGCCGCGCCATTATTACGATCGAAATCCGAAAGCACTCTTTCGAAAGCAGCCTTCGCCTTCGCGTGATCACCTGAATTAAATGCCGCTTCGCCTTCCTTGAGCAGATCGAGGGTTGGATTTGCCGGCGGCGCCGGCGGAGGCTGTGGAACCTCGGGCCGCGACGCCGTCTTCTGAGGAATCGGGATCTTCGAGAAGGTTTCCTGAAACCTCTGTTGCTCGGTCTTCAACTGAATTGCCTTCGCTATTTCTGGAAAGTAGTCGCGGATTCCCGATTCATTCTGCTCAAAGCTCTGGAGAGCCTCATAGAAGTAAGGCGTCAACAACAACCCCGATCGATAATAGGCATCGACGTTTTCGCGCGCCCGGACGGCCGGAACCCGGTCCATGCGCAACTCGATGGCGCGAATCAACGACTCCGTCGTCATGATGTGAAACTCCGACGTGTAGGCCCGATCGACGCCTTCGGCTCTCGAAACGAGTCCGAGAATATTGTTGCCTCCCGCGATCTTCGGACCATTGAGGGCGACAAGGCTGTCGAGCTGGAAGTGCAAATAAGCGTGGCGCACATCGTCGACGCGCGGATTCGTTGAATCGCCAAGAACGACGTAGTAGTTGTCCTGATAGCTTCGCACGTTAACGGTATTGATGGGCGCTGCCAGTTCGAGGTAAACGGCAAGATTCCGGGTCACGATATTTCCGAGCGGAACGCGAAGATAGGCGTCGGTCCGGACGATGAGATCACGCAATACGGGAGCCTGCCGAGCGATCTCTCGTTCATATTGGAGACGGATTACGGTCCAATACTGCGAAATGTGTGCCTTCTCGTAAAACTCGCGGAGAAGGTCGGCAAAACCCAGCACGCTCCGCGCATCCGGCGGCATGTTCTCTTCGCGAGTGGCAAGCCTGAAATTGGGCGCATCCGTCAACGTCACAGCCAGAGAGATGTACTTGGACAGCTGCGCCTCATCCGTTTCATTGCCCTTACGTCCCTTGTAAAACGCCTTCAGCCGGGCCACAAGGTCCGGATCCAGATCCTCCGTGTATTTCCGGGCCGCCGCGCGCACCGGATGGTATTGGGAACCGTATTCGACGTCGAAACCGGCGACGTTCAGAGCGGCCATCGTAGTGAACAACCGCAGGTTCGGTTCGAAGATGATGGTTCGAGACTGCGCCGAGCCCGGCATAACGCAACTGGCGACAAGGAAAAGAATTAATGCGATTCGTCCAAGCATTCCCGAAATCATAGCATTACAATGCGTGTCATGGAGTTTGGAATCTCGACGCAGATCCACCGCCGCCGCACAGTCACCGTGGATCTGCTGGAATCCATAAGAAAAACCGGCTACGAGCAGTTCGAGCTCTTTTGCAATCGCCCACACCTGGATTTCCACGATCGAACCCTGCTGCGCTCTCTCGGACGGTGGTTCCAAGAAAACGCTCTGCCGGCCCCTTCGATTCACCTGCCTTTCATGGAGAATGTCGGACCCGGGGAGAAAGTCTGGATATCGCCGCTGGATTCCGAGCGGCAACGTCGCGAATCCGCGATCGATGAGATTAAACGTTCGCTCGAGCTGGCTGAGCGAGTCATGCCGTCATACGTGGTGATGCACCTGGGAAATCCCGGAGAGAAGTTCAGTCCCGTTGCGTTTGAGTATGCCTACTCGGCGATCGCTCAGATTCGAGCATTTGCCGGGGTGAGAGTCATGATCGAAAACATCCCGAATGAGATCTCGACCATCGAACGCATCCAGGAATTCAAACGTGTGGCAGGCATTCCCGATATTGGAATCTGCTACGATACTGGACACGGATATTTGCAGGGAGTCACGAGCGGTTTTGAACACATCCATACGACGCACGTCCACGACAACAATGGCGAGAAGGATGAGCATCTGTGGCCCTTCGAAGGCACGCTGAACTGGCCGGCTCTCATCGAAAAACTCGTGATCGCCGAATACAAAGGCTCCCTTGTTTTCGAGACGCGCGGAGACGAACCGGCCAAAGGCCGGGAGGTGCGCAGCCGCCTGCAGGACCTTTGGGATGAGGCTCAGAACTCGATCGAAGAATTCAGGTCAAAGTACGGACTGAACGCGGGCTAAAGCCCGCGACTGCATATGAAAATCCTCGACGTCAAGGAAGTTCACGCCACAAAACCCCTCGATCAGGAATTCAAACTCCAGGGCTGGGTCCGCAGCCACCGGGCAGGAAAAGGAATCTCTTTCATCGAATTTTCGGATGGTACATCGATCCGGACTCTGCAACTTGTCGTGAACCCCTCACTGGAAAGCTACCAGACGATCGCGGGAAAGCTGGGGACCGGATCAGCGATAGAAGTCGCGGGCCGGCTTGTGCGTTCAGAGGGCGGCAAGCAGGAATATGACTTCAATGTGGCGGAGATCAAACTCGTAGGAGAAGCGCCGCCCGAGTATCCCTTACAAAAGAAAAAACACACGCTGGAGTTCCTGCGGGAAATACAGCACCTTCGCCCCCGGACCAATACGCTCGGTGCGGTCTTTCGTGTGCGAAGCAGGGCAGCCTTTGCAATACACAGGTTCTTCAATGAACGCGGGTTTTTCCACATCCACACTCCAATCATTACGACCTCCGACGCCGAAGGCGCCGGAGAAATGTTTCGAGTCACAGCCCTGGACCTGGAAAATCTTCCCAAAGTCGATAACAAGATCGATTTTCAGCAGGATTTTTTCAAAGCCGAAGCCAAGCTCACGGTTTCCGGCCAGCTTGAAGGAGAGATTTTCGCGACCGCGCTGAAGAAGATTTACACTTTCGGACCGACATTCCGTGCGGAAAACTCGAACACGGCCAGGCATCTCGCCGAATTCTGGATGATCGAGCCTGAAGTGGCTTTCCTCGACCTGGAAGGAAATATGGCCCTTGCCGAGGCCTTCATCAAGGATTTGATCCAGTCTGTGCTCGATCATTGCGAGGACGATCTCGCATTCCTGCACACCAGGGAATGGGTGAAAGAACCGGGACTCATGGAGGCTCTGCGTTCCGTAACTCAATCGCAGTTTGAAGTGCTCGACTATACCGAGGCCATCAGGATTCTCGAGCGCAGCGGCAAGAGTTTTGAACTCCCGCCGAAATGGGACGAAGGACTGCAAACAGAACACGAACGCTACCTCACCGATGAACACGTGAAGCGGCCCGTTTTCGTCATCAATTATCCAAAAAAGATCAAAGCCTTCTACATGAAGGTCAATGATGATAACAACACCGTGCGGGCCATGGACCTGCTTGTCCCTCGGCTCGGAGAGATCATTGGCGGCTCTCAGCGCGAAGAAAGATACGATGTGCTGAAGCGTAGAATGGCCGAAGCGCACCCCCCGCTTTCGGAGCAGGATTACTGGTGGTATCTGGAGCTCCGACAGTTTGGGACGGTTCCCCATGCGGGATTTGGCCTTGGATTTGAGCGTTTTTTGATGTACGTGACTGGCATCCAGAACATTCGTGATGTCATTCCCTTCCCACGGTTCCCCGGATTTGCCCGCTTCTAGGGATTAATTAGCCGCGGATTACGCGAATTAATCCCTTAAACTTATCTTGAGGAGCCATATGTCACGAATCTCGATTGTCGGTGTGCCGATGGACCTGGGCGCGGACCGGCGTGGTGTGGACATGGGGCCATCGGCATTGCGGTACGCGAATCTGAACGAAAAGCTGAAGGAGCTCGGCCACGAGGTTCAGGATCTCGGCGACCTCGACGTGATTATTCCGGAGACCCGTCACTTCGGCGACCCTCACGCCAAGTACCTGAAGGAAATCGTTGACGCCTGCCGGCACCTCGCAAACCTGGTGCTGGAGATCCGCGACGAAGGACGCACGCCCCTGGTGCTCGGCGGCGACCACTCGATCGCCCTGGGTACGGTTTCCGGCGTCTCGGAAAGTTTTCGCCGCCATTATCAGAAACTGGGTCTGATCTGGTTCGATGCACACGCGGACTTCAACACGCCGGAGATTTCACCGAGCGGCAACGTCCATGGGATGCCAATGGCCGGGATCATGGGATACGGTCCGACCGAACTCACTCACATTCTGGGCTTTTCGCCAAAGATTCAGCCGCAGCATGCGGTCATGGTCGGAATACGTGAGGTGGATCCTGCCGAACGCGAGCTGGTGAAGAAGTCCGGCGTCCGCGTCTTCACGATGAAAGAGATCGACAGGCGCGGGATCGGCGCCGTCATGGACGAAGCGCTGTCCATTGTGACGAATGGCACGGACGGTTTTGCCGCGACTCTCGATGCGGACTTTCTGGACCCCAATGAATCACCCGGCGTCGCCACTCCCGTTCGCGGCGGCGCCAACTATCGCGAGGCGCATCTCGCCATGGAACTGCTCGCGGATACAAAGAAAATGGTTTCCTTCGAAATCACCGAGATCAACCCGATCCTGGATGTGCAGAACAAGACCGCGTATTTCGGCATGGAGCTGATCCTGTCCGCGTTCGGGAAGCAGATTTTATGAGAAGGCCGCGGACTTCACGGATTACACGGATTTAATCTGCGTAATCCGCGGAATCCGTGGCTGAACAAAGTATGGCAACTGAATCATCCACCCTCAAGGACGTTCTCCAAACATTCACAACCGAGGGCGAGCTCTATGAAAAACTCGAGAACAACCGCCTTCGCTGCTTTGCATGCGGGCATCGATGCGTGATTTTCGACGGGCTCGACGGCATATGCCGCGTGCGTTCGAATCGCGGCGGAAAGCTGCTCGTGCCTCACGGCTACGTCGGTGCTCTCCAACTCGACCCGGTAGAAAAAAAGCCGTTCTTCCACGCTCTGCCGGGCTCACTCGCAATGAGCTTCGGCATGCTCGGCTGCGATTTCCACTGCGGCTATTGCCAGAACTGGGTGACGTCGCAGGCGCTGCGCGATCCGAATGCGATAGCGCCGCCGCAGCGGCTAACGGCCGAAGAGTTTGTCCGGCTCTCTCTCGATCGGGGGGCGCGCATCGTCACGAGCACGTACAACGAACCTCTCATCACGAGTGAATGGGCCGTGGAAATCTTCAAGGTCGCGCGTCAGGCAGGTTTGACGACTTCCTACGTCTCCAACGGCAATGGGACCCCGGAGGTGCTCGAGTACATCAAACCCTGGGTGGACCTGTACAAAGTCGACCTCAAGAGTTTTCAGGACCGCAACTATCGCAAGCTCGGCGGTGTGCTGAACAACGTTCTCGACACCATCCAGCGGCTGTACACCATGGGTTTCTGGCTGGAGATCGTGACTCTGATCATTCCCACATTCAACGACAGCGACGAGGAGCTCCGCGACATCGCTCGGTTTCTCGCCCGGATTTCACCCGATATTCCATGGCACGTGACCGCGTTCCATCAGGATTACAAGATGACGGATCCCGACAATACACCGGTTCGAACTTTGCTTCGAGCCGCTGAAATCGGCAAATCCGAAGGCCTGAGCTTTGTCTATGCGGGAAATCTGCCGGGTTATGTCGGCAACTGGGAAAATACGCTTTGCCCGGGCTGTGGCGAGTTACTGATCGAGCGCTACGGTTTCCGCGTTCAAAGGAATCGGATCAGGAACGGCGCCTGCCCGAAGTGCTCGCGGCAAATTCCCGGAGTCTGGAATTAAACACAAAGACACAAAGGGCACAAAGACACAAAGAAAGCCGGCATTAAATGATCTTTGATGCCGGCTTTCTTTGTGTCTTTGTGCCCTTTGTGTCTTTGTGTTTAATTCATTTTCATCGCAAGCGGAGTCTGGAATTGACTTCGACGACCTGACGCCGAGTGTGCTCCAGATCCCCCGAATTATCGATGACGTAATCCGCGTACTTGACCTTCTCTTCCGTCGGCATTTGCGACCGGAGACGGGCCTCGATCTGTTCTTCGGACAAATTCGAACGCTGCCGAAGGCGCCGCTTCTGCTCTTCAGTGGAACACGTGACGACAATCAATTTGTCGAAATTCCTGTAATTCCCCGCTTCGATCATCAGCGTCGCGCCGACAATACCGATGCCGCCCGGATCCTTCGCCTCGATCTCTTTGAACCATTCCTGCTGACGCTGAACAATCGCCGGGTGCATCAGGCCGTTGAGCTTTGCGCGGGCCTGAGGATCATTAAAGACGATTTCACCGAGGATTTTACGATCGATGGTCCCATTCGAGGCCACAACACGCTTTCCGAACGTCTGAACTACAGCATCGTAAATGGGCTGACCCGGCTCATAGAGCTGGTGGCCGATCGTATCCGAATCGATCAGATGACATCCGAGCTCGACGAACATCTCGCCCACTGCGCTCTTGCCTGTGGCGATTCCACCGGTGAGCCCCACCCGAAGCATCAATCACCTCTGCGCATACGTGCAGCTTTGAGCGTGTTCTTCATGAGCATGGCTATGGTCATTGGGCCGACGCCGCCCGGCACCGGAGTCAACCGCGAAGCGACTTCCTTGACGGCGCGCTCGTCCACGTCGCCGACCCAGATATAGCCTCGTTTCTCGAAGTCCTTCCAGCGCGCCTGGTCGTCGCCGAAGAGCCGCTGGACCTCCGCGCGATCCGAGACTTTGTTCGTCCCGACGTCGACTACCACAGCGCCGGGCTTCACGAAATCGCGAGTCACCATTGCGGTCTTGCCGATTGCCGCAACAATGATGTCGGCCTGCCGCGTTACTTCCGCCAGGTTCCGCGTTCTCGAGTGGCAGATCGTGACGGTGGCGTTGGCGTGCATCAGGAGAACCGCCTGCGGCTTTCCAACGTCGTCACTACGCCCCAGAACCACCGCGTTCGCTCCTTCGATTTTCACTCCGGAGCGCTGGAGCAGTTCCATGACTCCCAGGGGCGTGCACGCCACCAGCGTCTCGTGGCCCAGTAGCAGCGATCCGAGATTGTGCGAGTGAAAGCCGTCGACGTCCTTCCGAGGAGCCACACCTTCGAGAATGGCGTGCTTGTTCACGTGCTTCGGCAAAGGGAGCTGCACGAGAATGCCGTCGATGGCGTCGTCCTCGTTGAGTTTCTTCACTTCAGAGAGCAACTGTTCGGTTGTAACGGCTCCGGGAACCGTTAGCTTGCGACTATAAATGCCGAGTTGTTCGCAGGTCTTCGCCTTCATGTTCACGTAGGCCGACGATGCGGCGTCGTCGCCAACGAGAACAACGGCCAGGCCTGGTTGGACATGACGCTTTCTGAGGTCTTCAATTTCCAGAATGACCTCACGTTTGACGTCTTCTGCGATCTTTGTTCCGTTAATAAAAGTAGCTGTCATAATACGCAACTCTACTGTAGCGGCGGTCTGTGACCGCCGGTCTTTCGTTGATTTTAGGACAAAAACCGGCGCTCATAGAGCGCCGCCACAGTAAAAACCAGCACCACCATCCTTGGGCTTTTCAAAAAATCATCATACACTGGGTTCAATGAGTTTCGTTTTGGTGCTGTGGCCTGTACTGGTTTCGATGGTGTTTGAATCCACGATCGATCGTGCGGTCATGCTGGCTCGAAACAGTGACTGGGCAGGCGCGGCTTCTGCTCTGGATGAGGCTTACATCGAAGATCCCACCTCTTTCGCAGCCAATAATCTGCATTACCTCCGGGGACGCGTAGCCGAAAGCCAACGCGATTGGGCCCGCGCCCTCGAGGAATTCCGGAAAATCGGCCCGGAGAATCCGCTCTACCCGCAGGCCGTGTGGCACGCCGCCAGGATTTCGGTTCAACTTCACGATGACGAAGCCGCGGAAAGACTTCTGGCGCTGCTGCCGCGAGATTTCTCATCAGATCTCAAACTGCAAATCGCGCGGGAAGGCAGTGATGCGCTCGCGCTAAAGATTTACCGGGATCTCACGACCCGGGAAGCTCGACTGGAACGTGCGAAGAAGATGCAGGATCTTAACGCGCTCTGGTCACTGCTGCGCGAACGCAAAGATGATGACGTCGCGCTCGAATGCGCGCATCTGGTTGCAAATTCAGCAACGGCAACGCCGGATCAGATGGCCGTCGCTGATGTTTTTCGCGCGCACCGCCAATTCACCGATGCCCTCGCGATGTACCAGAACGCAGCAGCAAGTCCGGATTACGCTGCCGCAGCCCGCTACCAGATCGCTCGAATTCACTTCATGCGAGAGGACTACGCCCTTGCTCTCGAAGCCTTTCAGGCCATCGCAAAAGACTTTCCCGGAACGGATTGGCAAAAGGATTCGGAATACCAGATCGCCTCGTGCTACTGGCGGCTGGCCGACTACCGCAGCGCCGAAAAGGCCTATCTGGCATATATCAACAAGTACGGAAGCAAAGGTGAAGAGGGCGCCGCGCCAAATCTCGTGGACGTGTACCGCGCGCTGGGCGAGAACCGCAAAGCATTGGCCCTGGTGGAGCGGACGCTGGCCAATCGCTCCTCTATTGTCGACCGGCAGATTCTGATTTTCAGCAAAGCCAAGATTCTCTACACACAAAAGCGATACAAGGAAGCCCTGGTCATCTTCCAGCAACTGGGACGAATGAAATTGCGGCCGGCACCCGGTGGAACGACCGATGAGGAAGTGCAGTACTTCCAGGCGATGTGTCTTTCGAAGTCTGGTAACAAAGCGGGCGCGGAAGCCATCTGGCGCAGGCTGGCGCGCGAACCGTTTTCCTACTACGGTCAACGGTCTGCAGAGAAGATCGAGAAAAGCGAGGAGAAGAATCAGCCGAATGTGTGCCCGGCCGTTGACGACCTTAAGGTGAAGAGCATCGAGTCGGACCTCGAAGACATCCGGCACCCGCTTCGCTCTGCCATGGATCCCAGGGCGGACGCCGTTTCCGAACTCATTTTTCTGGAACTGTGGGACGAGGCTTCGTACTGGATGGACCGGTCGGCACGCAGACAGCCGCCCCGTACGGCCGCAGAGATCGCATACATGGCCGGCCGATACCATCGATCCGTGAGCTATGCCGATCGCCTGTCCCTGCGCGAGTCCAGCACGCTGGCTTTGTTGTATCCTGCCGGCTTCAGGCAAATCGTTTGTGAGGCGGCAGGCACGTATAAAGTTGATCCGCTGTGGCTCCATGCGATCATCTGGCAGGAAAGCCGGTATAACCCGAATGCAAGGTCGGGCGCGTCCGCGCGCGGATTGATGCAGTTGATTCCGGACACTGCGAAGGCTCTTGGATCCGACGCCGGAATTCCCGATCTCACGCTCGACAAGCTGTATGATCCGGCCGTGAATATACCGCTGGGTGCTCAGCTTTGGGCTTCGCTGCTTCGAGAGTTGAGATACCCGGAGATGGCTCTCGCCGCTTATAACGGCGGAGTCGGCAACGTGCAACGCTGGAAGAACAAATGGCCTGACGCCCCGGATGAGCTGGAGCTTTTTGTGGCCGATATCGGGTTCGTCGAAACCAAGCGATACGTGATGGAGGTCTTTCGAGCGCGAGCAGCTTATGAGTCATTAGTGAATTCGAATTAATGAAGCAGCAACGAATCTTTTTCAGTGTGCTCTTTGGGATCATCGCGTTGCTTGCGGTGATCGTCATGCAGCCGTTTCTCAGCTACATCGTCCTTGCGGGAATTCTCACCTACACGCTGTTCCCTGTTTATCACTTCTGTCACCGGCGCACCGGTCGCGCCGCATTGTCGTCGGCCGTGTCGATCCTGGTAGCGCTTCTCCTGATGGTGTTGCCGGCCTTCTTCCTCATCAGCGAACTGGTGGAGCAGGTATCCGGAGCATACAACACGTTTCAGGCGCAGAACCTCCAGCGAGTCGCCGACTATCTCAGCGGGCTGACCGGCAATCGGTTGAACTTCCAGGAAATGCTCACCACGGCCATCGACCAGATACGCCGATCGATTGTCGGCCTGGCGCCGGACATTCTGGGCTCGATCGGAGAACTGCTGGTCGGCCTGTTTATCATGTTCTTCGTGATGTACTACGGCTTTCGGGAAGGCGAAGCGTTCATCGCGCGGATTCGCCAGTTGCTTCCGCTGGAGAGCACGCTGAAAGAATCGCTTTTCTACGAGCTTCGCACCGTGACGCAGGCGGTACTGTACGGTCAGGTGATGACCGCCGTGATTCAGGGGTCGGTGGGCGCGTTGGCTCTATTGGTCTTCGGCGTTTCGAACTGGCTCTTCTGGGGCGCCATCATGATCATCATGGCCTTCCTGCCGGTATTGGGCACTCCGGTCATCTGGGTTCCCGCTGCTGTTGGCCTGATTCTGGACGGAGACACAGCGCGCGGAGTGGGCTTGCTGATCGTGGGCTCGACGATCGTGATGAACATCGACAACTTTATTCGACCGAAACTTGTCAGCGGGCGCACGAAAGTTCATCCGGTCTTGATTCTGATCGGCGTTCTGGGTGGGTTGAAAATCTTCGGATTTATCGGAATGCTCGTCGGCCCCTTGATTCTGGCCCTTCTCGTCGCCTTCATCAAATTCTACGAACACACCTACATGGATCCCAAAATGACGATTGGCCCGGCTGCGGATTAGTTGCGCAAAAAATGGCGTCGTTCGCGTCCAGGCAAATCACTGATCACTGATCTACAACAACTCGTAGCCCGGCCCACCACCACCCTCCGGCGTAACCCAGTTGATGATTTCGTAGGGGTCCATGATGTCGCAGGTCTTGCAGTGGACGCAGTTGGAGGCATTGATCTGCAGGCGGAGGCCATTCTTGCCGGACTCCGTCATTTCGTAGACCGCGGCGGGACAGAAGGACTGACACGGATTTCCGTACTCCTGTGTGCAGCGCGGATAGCGGATATCGATTCCGAATCCCCCGGCCGCCGGTCACCATCTGCAGGCCCGTATGAACCATTCCCAGGAAGAATCCATGCTCGAAGCCCTGGTGGAAGTTTCTCACTTTCCACAGTTCTTGCTTCACCCAGCTCTTTTCTACGAGTTCTTCGAAGTGTTTCAGCTTATTCGCGGAAAAATCATTCGACGCGAGCGCATCGGACACAGCTTCGGCAGCGAGCATGCCCGTCTTGAACGCCAGATGAATGCCCTTCAGGCGCATCGAGTTCAGGAATCCGGCGGAATCACCGATGATCAATCCGCCGTTGAAGTAATACTGAGGCTGGGCCCAGTAGCCGCCTTCGGGAATCGTCTTTGCGCCATATGAAAAAAGCGTGCCGCCTTCGAGAATACTGCGGATGTAGGGATGAGTCTTGAATTCCTGAAATCGCTGGTGCGGGTCCAGGCGGGGATCGAGGTAATCGAGACCAATGACGAAACCGATGGAAACACGGCCATCCGACATGTTGTAGATGAATCCGCCGCCGAACTCTTCGGTACGCAGCGGCCAGCCCATCGTGTGAATGACGCGCCCTCCGGTTTTCTTTTCCTTCGGGACGTCCCAGACTTCCTTCACCCCGACGGCGTAGACCTGCGGATTGCGGTCCTGGTCGAGCTTGAACTTCCGAACGAGTTGTTTGGTAAGCGAGCCGCGGGAGCCTTCGGCAAGAATCGTGATCTTTGCCCGAATGTCGATGCCGGGTTCGAAGTTGCTTTTGTGATTGCCCTGTTTGTCGATTCCTTTGTCGCCGGTTCGAACGCCGACGACGTTATCGCCTTCGATCAGAAGTTCCGCACCGGCAAATCCCGCGAAAAGATCGACTCCGCTCTGCTCCACCTGTTGCCCAAACCAGCGCGTGAACTTGTTCAGCGAAATGATGTAATTGCCGTGATTCTGGAGCGGGGGAGGAACGATCGGCAGTCCGAACTTGCGGCGCTTCGTGAGAAAGAGGACGTGGTCCTCTTCGACGGGCTTCTCGATGGGCGCGCCTTTCTCCTTCCAGTCCGGCATCAGTTCATTGATGCCGCGGGGATCCATCACCGCACCCGAGATGATGTGAGCCCCGATCTCCTTCCCTTTTTCGAGGACGGCGATCGAGACATCCTTATTCAGCTTGCGAAGATGATAAGCAGCGGCCAGACCCGCAGGCCCGCCGCCGACGACGAGGACATCGACTTCGAGCGTCTCGCGTTGCGACATATCCTAAGAATAGACCAGAACGCGGGCTAAAGCCCGCGACTACATTTACAGAACGCTTGTTCCCAATGTAGTCGCGGGCTTTAGCCCGCGTTCGAGGGCCTCAACCTTCGTATCTCTTGAATAATAGCGAGGCGTTGGTGCCGCCGAAGCCGAAGGAGTTGGACAATGCATACCGCACATTGGCCTTCCGCATCTTATTCGGGACGTAGTCCAGGTCGCAGTCCGGGTCGGGCGTTTCGTAGTTGATGGTTGGCGGGATGACGCCCCTCTCAACGACGAGTGCAGTTATTCCGGCTTCGACAGCGCCTGCCGCGCCCAGCAGATGGCCGATCATCGACTTCGTCGAGCTGACAGCCAGCTTGCGGGCATGATCGCCGAACAGCCGCTTGATCGCGGCGGTCTCGATACGATCATTGGGAGGCGTTGATGTGCCGTGGGCGTTGATGTAACCGACTTCTTCGGGTTTGATTCCGGCATCGTTGATCGCGTTAAGCATGACGCGATGAGCGCCGTGGCCGTCATCGGGAGGAAGCGTGATGTGGAATGCATCGCCGCTCATTCCATATCCGACGAGTTCGGCAACGATCGTGGCTCCGCGCTTCTTTGCAAGCTCCAATTCTTCGAGCACGAGAACGCCCGCGCCTTCGCCGACAACGAACCCGTCGCGGTCCTTGTCGAACGGACGCGACGCGCGGGCGGGTTCCTCATTGCGAGTGGAAAGGGCCCGCATTGCAGCAAATCCACCGACTCCCATCGGAGTAACGGCTGCTTCAGACCCGCCGCAGATCATGACGTCCGCATCACCACGCGCGATGACTCGAAACGCATCGCCGACAGCGTGCGCCCCTGAAGAGCATGCCGTACATGGAGCCGAGTTCGGCCCACGCGCGCCAAACCGGATGGAGACCTGACCTGCTGCGAGATTGATGATGCTGGACGGAA
>WNFO01003611.1_pt1 | contig 13185 bp, 6 predicted proteins | sample 5400251 | NCBI WGS metagenome assembly WNFO01 (sample SAMN13153354, study PRJNA577476) | soil metagenome | isolation source: 100 cm saprolite under Madrone tree | place: USA:California | collected 2016-06-14 | reverse complement strand
GGCATGGAAGGCGTCATCCAGGGCGCTTTGCCCCGGGCTTTTCAGCGACTGGTCCATGGCGTTTCCCCGTTAGCTTTATTTGGCCCAAAGCCTGGGCTTTTGCGGAACTTTCGGCAAGGGTCGTCGGTCGGGCCGCATTGGGCCCGGTTCGCTATCATAAAATCGAAAAAAGCCCATCGGGACCCTTTCCAAAGCAGATCGGCATTGGTACATAGCCCTCGCACCCGACGGGCTTTAGTCCCCCGGGCAGCCTTCTCAGGAAGCCTTATGGACGGGACGAGCGGCGCGCCCAGGCGCGTTGGAAAGCCCCGTTTCGTCATCGGTTTTCCTTTAAGGCGCGCAACGGCTTATCGCGGGGTGGAGCAGCCCGGTAGCTCGTCAGGCTCATAACCTGAAGGTCATAGGTTCAAATCCTATCCCCGCAACCAGACAATAAGCCCTTGAAAACGTGATGTTTTCGAGGGCTTTTTGCCGTCCGGATTTTGGCCCAAAATTTTGCTCGTGGAAGCGTCGTGGAAGCGGCAGGAGGAAAGTCGCAGCGTAGAATCGGCGGGGCTGGGTGCGAAGGAATGACTCAATTGTGATGGAAGCCCACTGCACTCGTCGCCATCGGCACCACGATGTTCCTGCGCAGGCTATATGCCCGCTTCACTACTTGACTACGAATTGGAGATCGCAAATTTGAATCTCGTCGAATGCCGGAAGCACCTCGATTGCGGGCGCGGGGATAACAGGCGAAGGCCGAGATGATCGAACGCGCACTTGCAGCAGCCAGGGCGAGCAACATCTGGATTCGATCGCTCACCTGATGTTCTTGATGCCACACCTCTCGGACGATCACTGCCCGGAAATGCTCGTCGCCTTGGACAAATTGGACGACAAGCTCCCTCTGTTGATGCTTCAAAAATGCGTGGGCCGTGCCGGCCATTTGCAAGGAAGAAATCTATTGGATCGGCTTCTGACGATTGTTGCCAAGTTTCCACGCGACGAGGCATTCACAGGTCTCGCTGCATCTTCGAACATTGTGGATGGCATAGGAGGCAAAGAAGCAATTTTGAATGTACACCACGCAATGGATGATGTCGTATCATGGTATCCATAATTCGCCTTCATAGAAGCGCTGTCAGTTGATTGCGCGAGGGATCGTTATCGAGACGCTGGCACCGCACCACGGGATGGGGCGGCTCGGTAAAACCTGCGCAGACTTCTGGCAAGCGGGTGAGTAGAGCCCCGGGCCGGCCCTTGCTGGATAAGACCTTGCTGATGCAACGTCACTGAAAACGCAGACCGCGACGTAGTGATTATGAAGTCCGCCGAGTATCGTCTGAACTGAAGAGTCCAGTCTGCCGAACCGATCGGGAGATCGGCGAATCTTTGTCCGTCGACAATGCGTTCTGATGCAACACCCAGGTGGCCGATCGTAAACCTAGGTATGCTCTTCTCAACCAAATGTAACGTACGGATCAACCTCCGTGCAATAGTCCGATCCATGTCTCTATGACTACGCTAGCTATGTACTTGGGTATCCGAACAGCAGGAGAGCTGTCTGGCACAGCCGCATAGGAAAACCCCAAACGGCGAGGGACGAGTCATGGACCGGATGTTCGACAATGTCGGACGTTTGATTGCCCGGTGGCAAAAGCAGACCAACCACTGTGAGTCGTCCATTCTTAACGATTCGACGGCGCTACGCGACACCCTTCGACCCGGTGATGTTTTGCTGGTCGAGGGCAAAGGTCGTATTTCCGGCGGTATCAAGTATCTCACCCAATCGACGTGGTCGCATTCGGCGTTATACGTCGGGCCGATGGCCGGCGCCGCGACCGAAGGCGAGCCCCACGTACTGATCGAAGCCAATGTCGACGAAGGCGTCGTGTCGGCGCCGTTGTCGAAATATCTGCATTGTCAAACCCGCATCTGCCGGCCGGTTGGCCTGAGCGAAGCGGACTGCGAAAAGGTCTGCCGTTACGCCTGCGAACGCATTGGCCTCGGCTACGATTTCAAGAACATTATCGGCCTGCTGTGCTATCTGTTCCCATGGCCGATGACGCGTAGTTGGCGCCGCCGAGCGATCGCGCTCGGGTCCGGCGATGCCAGCCGTATCATCTGTTCTTCGCTGATTGCACAAGCGTTCGACGCCGTTCGTTATCCTATCCTGCCCAAGATCACGCGCACCGACGGCCAGACAGGGCAGCGCGAAATCGCCGAGATCCGTCACTCGTCACTTCATGCGCCGCGCGACTTCGATATTTCGCCCTACTTCATGGTGATCAAGCCGACGCTCGCGTGTGGTTTCAATTACAAAGACATTCGTTGGGCCGATCTTCCCCAGCTTCACGCCGCAGAGGTCGCGCTCGCTCCAGAGATCGAGGGCGCGATCGCGGAGCCCGAACGTTCCCGGATGAGGCACTGAGTTGTGCAACGCTCCAGCCGTTTCAGATATGGCATCGGAATTTTGTCCCGGATCGCGCCATGAAGCTGGCGGCAAGTTTCCAGTAGTCTCCCGCTCGCTTCGCAAACACCAGGGGAACGAACCGAGGAGTGCCTCGAACCGAGCGGCAGCTCTCTGAACGTTGTAACCTTCTCAAAACGGTCTGTCGGCTCAAATGAAGATGCAATTTAGACCGGCGAGTATTTCTGAAGCACCGAAAATCGCGCGAGACCACATGGTGCGCCCAACCATTTGTCAGGACTCGGTGGCTAACCGGAGCACCGCCGTCTTGAGGCGTTCGGGTGAACGGATCCCGAGCGTCACGGTTGCGAGCCTCCCGAATCATCTACGAATACTTCAATAGGGAGAGGGTGATTGATCACGTAGGTGCCGTAATTCTGGTCGTGCTTGTCAGCTTGGATCGCGCCGGCTGCGTCCTTGGCGCGGGCCATCAGCGTGTACTGTCCTGGCTCCTTCGGTGTAAGCCAGTCGAATTTCCAACGTCGCCACGCATGGCGTTGCGTGGGGTCCAGGAATTCTGCCTCGGCCCAGGTCCGGCCACCATCGACGCTCACGGCGATCGCAGTCACGTCGCTCTCACCTGTCCATGCCGCGCCGGAAATCGTGTAGATCCGATTCGGCACGAGGGTTTCATAAACACGCGGTCGCGCGATTTCGGACTTGATCTGCATTTCTCCTAGCGGGCGCCGAACGGGCTTTCCGTCCATCGAAGCCCAGTAGGCGTAATCTGATGTCTGCCAATAGCCGTGAAACGGCTCGCGTACGGCCTGGATACCCGTCAGCCACTTGACGGACGCCATTCCATAATGTCCAGGCACAACTGCGCGAACCGGAAATCCGTGATCCCGCGGAAGATCGCGACCATTCATCTGGTAGGCGATCAGGACTTCCGGCTGCATTGCCTTGGCTCGAGGCAGGCTCCAAGCATACGAGATCGGGCAGGGAGGCACGGGCTCTTCTTTGGGTGTTCCGCGATCTGCTCCTTCCAGCACGATCTCGCAAGCATCTTCAGCCAAGTCGGCACGCTCCAGTAGCGCTCGCAGCGGGACACCGGTCCATTTCGCGTTGCTGACCGCTCCGAGTTCCCATTGTGCTCCCTGCACCTGGGGGACGAGAAAGACCCGACTATTACCAGCGCACTCCAAAGTCGCGACCCGAGTCTCGGATGGAATGCTGCGCAACTCGTCATAACTCAATGCAAACGGACGCCTGACTGCACCATTGATGCGTAGTTGATAGGAGGCGCGATCCAAGGTTGGTATCGGAAAATGACTGCGGATGTAGAACAGCTCCGTCGGAGTAAGGTAGGAGTCGAGCCGGTCGAAGGGAGCCTCGAGATTCCTTGGCTCCTTTTGTCGGATGGTGAGACCCGCCGCAAAGAACTGACCTGTCTTGTCGACGTGATGCCTTTTCGAGCCTTCCATATCCTCTCCTATTTACCGGTGGCGATGCCGGAGAACGTCGCATGCAACACGTCCGGCGGCTGCGCCAGAAACAAGGTCAGATAAATCGTCATGGCAATGCCGAGCAGCGCCAAGAACAAGGCCACAACCACTCCTTGCTTCGAGAGGGAGCGGTCTGCGAACTGATCGCGGTTTAATTCACCAACCAAGCGCATGAAGCGCCGCGCGGAAAAGAGATTCACGATTGCGCCGACCGCAATGAGCGCGGCTCCAAACCACGGTGAGAGCTCGTGGGGTTGACCGGCGGGGAAGTGTTGCAGCATGGGAGGCTGATCCCCGAAAATCCCAAAACGCGCTACCACAAACCCGAATCCCATTAGCGCGATGCCCGTGCGAATCCAGGCAAGAAACGTTCGCTCTTCGGCGAGATAGTCCCGCAATTCAACCACTGGCCTTAACTTGAGGGGGATATCCATTTTTTGCCTTCACGCCGTTGGCAGGCACGCACATCAATCGCCAGCGGGCGACGCGTTCGCCTACGCTTGATGTAGTCGGCGCACCGAAAGTAACTTGACCGGTATTGCTATCATTGGCGCGCCTTGCGTCTATCGGTGGAACAAAGTTCTTCCGAGCCGACGCCTGCGTTTCCAGCAGATGCCTAGTCGGTCTGCACGAAGATCCGGATTGGAGCGTGTGTCACGAGCTCCGTGTGGAGGGATCAAGGAGGACCCTTCGGTCGGCAATCAGGTGCTGATCTCAAGCCACCGCAAGCTGCCCTGATATTTCGCGCTGTCTTCCTCGACAAAGCATCTCGGCTCAATGAGTGGAAGGTCAGTGCGATTCTGTCATCGCCTAGCATAGCAATGACTGCGTCTTCGTCTGTTTTTCGATTGACGGGCGAGAGTAAATATAACCTAATCAATGTATTAGGTAGTCCCTCCTGGCAGGAGGTCCTCGTGAACGAGCTCTCGAGCTACGTATTCTCGCCGCTGAGGAACGGAGACATCGCTCTCCATCGGGGCTTCGGCAACGGATTGGCGCCGATCCTGCTTGCTGCCGCGGAAGGAACCGCGCTCGGTTGCGTCGCGCGGCTTGAACACGAATATGCGCTCAAAGCTGAACTCGACGCTGACTGGGCGGCGCGACCAGTCGCGCTGACGCGCTACAACGACTGCATGGCGCTGGTGCTCGAGGATCCCGGCGGTGCGCCGGTCGATCGACTGCTTGGCCGACCACTGGATGTGCCGGATTTCCTGCGCATCGCAATCCCACTTGCGATGGCGCTCCGCCAAGTGCATGAGCGAGGTCTCATCCATAAGGACATCAAGCCAGCAAACATCCTGATGGATGCGGCAAGCGGCGGGGTGTGGCTAACGGGGTTCGGCATTGCCTCGCGTCTGCCGCGCGAGCATCAAGCCCCGGCGCCCGCGGAAGTCATCGCCGGGACGCTAGCCTACATGGCGCCGGAACAAACCGGCAGGATGAACCGCTCGGTGGACTCCCGCAGCGATCTCTATGCACTGGGTGTTACATTTTACGAAATGTTGACGGGACAGCTGCCGTTCACCGCCGCCGATCCGATGGAGTGGGTGCACTGCCATATTGCGCGGCAACCGGTCCCGCCCAACGAGCGGGTCGCGGGCGTCCCGGGGCCGCTCTCGGCCATGGTGATGAAGCTTCTCGCCAAGACCGCCGAGGAGCGCTACCAGACGGCTGCGGGCGTCGAGGCCGATCTGCGGCAGGCGTTGACGGAATGGGAGTCGCATGGCCGTATCGCCCCGTTCCTGCTCGGCGCTCACGACGTATCGGGCCGGCTGCTGATTCCGGAGAAGCTCTACGGCCGGGAGCGCGAGATCGACGTTCTGCTCGCGTCGTTCGACCGGGTCGTGGCAAACGGCATCCTGGAGCTCGTACTTGTGTCCGGATATTCCGGCATCGGCAAGTCCTCGGTCGTACACGAGTTGCACAAGGCGCTCGTACCGTCACGTGGCCTGTTCGCGTCCGGCAAGTTCGACCAGTACAAGCGCGACATTCCGTACGCGACCTTGGGCCAGGCCTTCCAGAGCCTAGTCCGCTTGCTCCTTACCCGGAGCGAGGCCGAGCTTGCCCGGTGGCGGGAGTCCCTTACCGAGGCGCTCGGCCCAAATGGTCAGCTCATCGTCAACCTCGTTCCCGAGCTGGACCTTGTGATCGGAAAACAGCCACCGGTGGCGGACCTGCCGCCGCAGGACGCGCAGAACCGCTTCCAGATGGTGTTTCGGCGCTTCCTCGGGGTGTTCGCGCGCAAGGAGCATCCGCTCGTCCTGTTCCTGGACGATTTGCAATGGCTTGATACAGCGACGCTCGACCTCCTTGAGCATCTGGTCACGCACGCGGAAGTGCGTCACCTGCTGCTGGTCGGCGCCTACCGGGACAGCGAGATCAGCGCCTCTCACCCGCTTCTGCGCACGCTATATACTATACGCAAGGCGGAAGCACTGGTGCAGGAGATTGGTGTTGCGCCGCTCTCCCGCGAAGACCTGGAACGCCTGATTGCGGATACGCTTAGCTGCGCGCCGGGCGAAGCCGCCCCGTTGGCGCTACTGGTGCACGAGAAGACGGGTGGCAATCCGTTTTTCGCCATTCAGTTCATTTCTGCACTCGCCGATGAGGGGTTGCTCCGCTTCGACCGCGACGCCGCGCGCTGGCGCTGGGAACTCGCTCGCCTTCACGCCAAGGGGTATACCGACAATGTAGTGGACCTCATGGTTGGGAAGCTGACCCGTCTGCCCCTCGCGACCCAGGCGGCGTTGCAGCAGCTCGCTTGCCTCGGCAATGTCAGCGAGGTCACGATGCTTTCGATCGTTCTTGGGAGGTCAAACGAGGACGTTCGTTCGGATCTCTGGGACGCCATTCGTCTGGAGCTGGTCGTGCACTTGGACGGCTCGTACAGGTTCGTCCACGACCGTGTCCAGGAGGCCGCCTATTCATTGATACCGGAACGGTTGCGCGCCGAAGTGCACCTGCGCATTGGAAGGCTGCTCGCGGCGCAAACCCCTGCGGAAAGGCGCGAGGAGGCCATCTTTGAAATCGTCAATCAGCTCAACCGGGGCGCCGCCTTGATCACCTCACGAGACGAGCGTGAGCAGCTGGCCGAGTTCAACCTGCTCGCGGGCCAGCGCGCCAAGGCCACCACCGCCTACACCTCGGCGCTCACCTACCTCACCGTCGGCGCGGACCTGTTGCCGAAAGACTCGTGGGAGCGCCGGCACGAGCTCACTTTTGCGGTGGAGTTGCACCGGGCCGAAGCCGAGTTTCTCACTGGCGCGCTGGCGGAAGCGGAGCGGCGTCTGGCGGCGCTATCGGCCCACGCTGCCAATACGGTGGAACGAGCCACTGTTGCGTGCTTGCGCGCGGATCTCTACACCACCCTTGATCAGAGCAGCCGCGCCATCGCCGTCGGACTCGACTACCTCCGGCATCTGGGCATGGACTGGTCGCCGCATCCGACGGAAGAGGAAGCGCGGCGCGAATACGAGCGGATATGCTCGCAGCTCGGGAGCCGCACGATCGAGTGCCTGATCGAGCTGCCTTTGATGAGCGATCCGGCATCCCTCGCGACGCTGGACGTCCTAACCAAGATCGGGCCGCCTGCATTCTATACCGATGCGAACCTGCTTGCCCTCGTCACCTGCCGAGCGGTCAATCTCAGCCTCGAGCGCGGCAACTGTGACGCGTCGTGTGTCGCCTATACGTATCTTGGCATTATCGCGGGCCCCCGCTTCGGCGACTATCAGGCGGCATACCGCTTCGGTCGTCTCGGCTATGACCTCGTCGAAGGACGCGGACTAACGCGTTTCAAGGCAAGGACCTATATGGACTTTGGCAATGTCGTTCTGCCCTGGACGAGACATGTCCGGGAAGGCCGCGATCTTGTGCGCCGCGCGTTCGAGGCGGCAAACAAGGTCGGCGATCTCACTTACGCCGCCTACTGCGGTAACGAATTGAACACGAACCTTCTCGCGGCAGGCGATCCACTTGCCGAGGTGGAACGCGAAGCCGAACGCGGCCTCGCGTTTGCTCAGCAAGCGCGGTTCGGTTTTGTCATTGATACCATCGCCAGCCAGCTCGGGCTGATCCGAACGCTGCGCGGCTTGACGCCGACATTCGGCTCCTTTGACGATGAGCAGTTTGATGAGGCTCGGATCGAGCGCCGTTTTTCGGCAAATCCGGATCTGGCGTTTGTCGAGTGCTGGTACTGGATCCGCAAGCTGCAGGCACGTTTCTTTGCGGGCAGTTATGCGTCGGCCATGGAGGCCTCGTCGCGGGCGCAACGGCTGTTGTGGACATCGCCATCCTACTTTGAAAAAGCAGAATATCAATTCTACAGCGCGCTGTCTCATGCCGCATCCTCGGACGCCGCGCCGACGGACCAGCGGCAGCAGCATGTCGATGTATTGGCGGCCCACCACCGGGAGCTCCAGCTCTGGGCGGTCAATTGCCCGGACAATTTCGAGAACCGCGCCGCGCTGGTCGGTGCAGAGATTGCCCGCATTGAGGGGCACGATGTCGACGCGATGCGCCTGTATGAACAGGCCATCCGCTCGGCCCGAGAACACGGCTTTATTCACAATGAGGCGATCGCCAATGAACTGGCGTCCCGCTTCTATGCGGCACGCGGCTTCGACAAGATTGCCCGTGCGTATTTGCAGGATGCCCGCTTCGGCTATCTGCGTTGGGGAGCCGATGGTAAGGTGCGGCAACTCGAACAGCTTCATCCGTATCTCCGCGACGCACCGGTTCCTGCATCCGCCACCGCAACCATCGGCGCGCCAGTCCAGCAACTGGATGTCGGGACGGTGCTCAAGGCAGCGCAGGCAGTGTCCGGCGAAATCGTCCTTGGCGAGCTCATCAAGACGCTTGTGCGGACCGCGGTCGAACATGCCGGTGCTGAGCGCGGCCTGCTCCTGTTCCCTGACGATGAGCCGTGGATCGCGGCAGAAGCGACGACTGGCCGCGGCCAGGTTGAGGTCACGCTGCGCCAGACGGCAGCATCATCGGCCGAGCTTCCCGAATCCGTGCTCCACTATGTGATCCGGACGCGGGAAAGCGTGATCCTTGATGACGCCTTGGTGCAGAATCCGTTCTCTTCAGATGAGTACATCTGCCGGAAGCACGCCCGATCGGTCCTCTGCCTACCCCTGGTGAAGCAGGCAAAGCTGATCGGGGTGCTCTATCTTGAGAACAACTTGGCGTCGCACGTGTTCACGCCCGCCCGGCTCTCAGTATTGGAACTCCTCGAGTCGCAAGCGGCGATCTCGCTGGAGAATGCCCGCCTGTACAACGATCTCCAGGAACGGGAGGCAAGGATCCGCCGCCTCGTCGACGCAAATATTATTGGCATCATGATATGGGCTGTTGATGGCCGGATCATCGAAGCTAACGAATCCTTTCTCGACATGTTGGGCTACAGCCGTGAGGACCTCATCTCGGGCCGCATGCGGTGGCCAGAGCTGACGCCCGCCGAGTGGGTCGCCGCCGACCAAGATGCGTTGATCCAGATGAGGGCGACCGGGAGCTGCAAGCCCTTCGAGAAGGAATATTTCCGCAGAGACGGGAGCCGCGCGCCGATTCTCGTTGCCGGCGCGCTTTTCGAGTGGAAACGAGACGAAGGGGTTGCCTTTGTTGTCGACATGACCGACCGTAAACGGGCAGACGAGAAGCTGCGCGCCAGCGAGCAGCGCCTCCTCGAGGCTCAAATGGCGCTCGCGCATGCTAATCGCGTCGCGACGATGGGGCAGCTGACGGCCTCGATCGCTCATGAAGTGAACCAACCGCTCGCCGCCGTCATTGCCAACGCCGAGGCCTGCCTGCGCTGGCTCGACCGCGAAACGCCCGACATCAAAGCCGCACGCCGCTCGATGGAATGGATTATCGACGACGGCAATCGGGCGGGTGAGGTGATCCGGCGTGTCCGTTCGCTCGCGAACAAGACCAGCGTTGAAAGGGTGCCGCTCGACGTGAACGACGTCGCTAGAGAGGTCGTCGCGCTGGTGCAGCGTCAACTAACCAACCACCAGGTGTCGTTGCAAATGGACTTGGCACCCGTTCTACCAACCATTATGGCTGATCGGGTCCAATTGCAGCAGGTGATGATTAACCTTGTGATGAATGGCATTGAAGCAATGCAATCGGTCACGGATCGGCCGCACGAACTCGTGATCCGATCGCGGCAGGACGCAGCACAACAAGTGCTCGTAAGCGTGATGGATTGCGGCGTCGGGATATCTGCCGAGCATGCGGACCGGCTGTTCAATGCCTTCTTCACCACTAAGCCCGGCGGCATGGGTATGGGGCTCTCAATCTGCCGTTCGATTATGGAAGCCCACGATGGCCGGCTGTGGGCCACGGCAAACATACCCTACGGGACCACGTTTCAGTTCACCCTGCCGGCGAACGCAAGCGCCGCGTCGTGAGATTGCGCCGTAAGCCGTCTAAGAACGAGCGGCCGGGTCATCCGCCGACGGCCTTGTGGAATCAGAGTGGCGAGATGACAAGAGCACCACACGTCGACGTGCAATGCTCCTTCCCGATTCGACCAAGCCTCCCCAATGATTCCATCGAGAAAAGAAGATGCGCGATGATCAAAATCGTCAGCAATTGGCGGATATTGCTAGGCCGACGAATGTATTTCTGAAGCACCGTTGTGCCCCACTCAAGCAGCGCGAACCGAATCGATCCATGAAAGGCCGAACGCGAGGATCACCGACGATTAGAATTTCTTGAGCACGTCGGTGGGAAACCGGTCAGCGTTAGGCTCGCCATTGAGGTCGGTCCAAAAGCAATCAACCTGATTCCCCTTGACGCTGGAAACGGTCATCAATGGCCCGCCGGAACGCAGCCGAACGAGATCGCCGCGCTGGAACGACGGCGCGGTCTGGGTTTGCATTGCGGTGTTAGATGACGCAGCGTCGGAAAAGGCGGGGATCGACCAAGGCATGCTGAGCGCAATCCCTAACATGACTGCGGTTGCGATAGATGCCCGCTTTGTGAACGCCCACATTGTTTAACTCCATCTCTCGTGCGGACGGACATAGGATCACATTTAAGCAACACCACTAAATTGCACTTTAGAAACGGCTGCATGGGCATGACGATCGCGACGCCGCGCTCCTTGTCTGCGAATTGTCGCGCCATCGAGAAGTTGCTGCGGAGCCGCCGTGCGATGGCACCGCTATCGTTCGAGCGCTGGTTCCCCGATCACACGACTACGTTAAGCCCGTTGAGTCTACGGCTGGTGAGTCTACGGCTGGCTTCACGTGATCTTGAGTGTGAGCATCAAGGTGATCACCGATTGCTGGTCGGTCGATGAATATTGTTGATGCTTCAAATCGATCGGACGACGTTCGAAACGAAATCCAGGATTCTAAATTGGTTTTTAATTGAGAACGAGGCGTTCGGCCGCCATGTTCGAGCGCGTCCCCGGAGCCTCGCCGCATTGCCGGGAGTTTTGTCGGGGCGAGCCTTCCAAGAAGATATTGGAACCGCAAAGCTGGGCCGTGAGAATTTCGTGCAGGCAATAGCTGACCTGTGCTCGGAGGTAATGATGGTTTTGTTCTCGCGCTCGTTTGTTCGCAAACGCTTGATCTCGCTGGCGACCACCGCTTCGGTTGCGGCGACGTCGTTCGCGGTGGCGCAGGATCCGACGCACACCTATCACGTACGGGGCGCAGTGCCGATTCAGTACGTTGCCGATCGGCCAGGCTATGCCGACGAGCAGCCATTCCTGTCCGAAAACGACGCCGCCATGAACAAAATGATGGCGGACATGACAATCAAGCCGACGGGCGATGTCGACCGCGATTTCGTCGCGATGATGGTGCCGCACCATCAAGGAGCGATCGACATGGCAAAGGCCGAACTCAAATACGGACATAATGAGCAGCTTCGCCGTATAGCCCAGGAAATCATTGTGACCCAGCAGCAGGAGATTCCTGTGATGCGGCTGGCTGTCGGCGAGCAATTGCCGCCCTCGGTGCCTTCACCGACGCAGCCCGGCGCGCTGCCTTCCCCGACGACTTCTCGCGACGCGATGCCGCACGATTCAATGAACATGAAATAGGAGTGAAACATGGGGCGCCGTCTTTTGAGTTTGGGTTTTCTCGCGAGTATTTGTTTCGCGGGACAGACGGCCTGGGCCGGCCAGGCGCCTGGTGCGGCGTCCGATCCGGATATTCCCATCAGTCATCGCGACCGTGTCTATTCCGCCGAGCAGTTCTCCAACACGGTGTCGGTGACCGACCCCGTCGACAATAAGCTCGTCGGTGTTATCAGGCTCGGCGACCCGCAGCCGGGCAATTTCAGTCCGCTTTATAAGGGACAGGTCCTGGTCCACGGCATGGGCTTCTCGCCGGATCATAAGACCATTGCGGTGGTTTCGATCGGCAGTAACTCTGTCACCTTCATCGATACTGCGACCAACGCGGTCAAGCACACCACCTATGTCGGCCGCTCGCCTCATGAGGCGTTCTTCACGCCCGATGGCAAGGAGGTCTGGGTCACCGTCCGCGGCGAGGACTATATCGCCGTGCTCGACGGCCAGAGTTTTGAAGAGAAGTCTCGCATCAAGGTGCCGGCCGGGCCGGGCATGCAGATTTTTTCGCCTGACGGCAAATACGGCTACGTCTGTTCCTCCTTCAATCCGGAGACGGTTGTCATATCAGTCGCCGATCACGAGATCGTCGGCCACGTCAAGCAGGACAGCCCGTTCTGTCCGAACATCGCCGCCACGCCCGACGGCAAGCAGGTCTGGTTCACGCTGAAGGACACCGGCACGACCATGGTGTTCGACGCGCGGCCGCCGTTCTCGGTGCTGAAATCAATCGACACCGGGCCAATCACCAATCACGTCAATATCGTCCACAATGCCAACGGCACTTTCGCCTATGTGACGGTCGGCGGGTTGAACGAGGTCAAGGTGTTTCGCACCGACGACTTCTCGCTAGCTGCGACGATCCCCGTCGGCAAGCTGCCGCACGGGGTCTGGCCGTCCGGCGATGGAACCAGGGTCTATGTCGGGCTCGAAAATGCCGACGGCATGGCTGCGATCGATACCGTAACCAATAAATTGATCGCGACCAGCCCGATCGGGCAGGCGCCACAAGCCATCACTTACGTTCCGAATGCCGTGCCGGAAGGCGACGGCGCGCAGGGTCTGCAGCAGCTTGATGTGGCGGGCCGTGCGACTCATCTCGCGCTTGGCGCTGTGGAAGGTCGCAAAACCGTAGGCAGTACTGGTGCCAACGGTAGCGCGGACAAAGCTCCCACCAGCGTCTCGCTGTTCGATCAAGG
>WNFO01030272.1_pt1 | contig 13189 bp, 17 predicted proteins | sample 5400251 | NCBI WGS metagenome assembly WNFO01 (sample SAMN13153354, study PRJNA577476) | soil metagenome | isolation source: 100 cm saprolite under Madrone tree | place: USA:California | collected 2016-06-14 | reverse complement strand
AGCCTGAAATCCGTTTCTCGAGTGAAACGATTTAATAAAAGTGCACTTTGTGTTGCCGTGCTGGTGATTTCGTCCGGCCTTCCGGTTGCGGCGCAGACCGCGTTCGTACGCGTCAACCAGGTTGGTTATGTCGGCGGAGGTTCGAAACGTGCTTATCTGATGTCTTCCGGAGCGGAGCCTGGAGCCACGTTCAGCGTGATAAATTCCGGAGGCGCCAGTGTACTCACGGCACTCATCGGAGCGAACCTGGGCTCGTGGAGCCGCAGTTATCCGAACGTTTACGCGCTGGATTTTTCTATCGTGACCGCCCCGGGAATTTATACGATCACAGTGAGCGGGCCGATTGCAGCGTCTTCCTCAAGTTTCAGAATCGACACGGCCGGGAACGTGTATGCCACGCCGCTGGCCAATTCGCTTTCCTACTACCAGAACGAGCGCGATGGTCCAAACTTCATCAGCAGCCCGTTACGCACGGCGGCGGCGCATGTCAATGACCAGAGCGCGAAGGTCTATCTCACGCCTAACTACAATGCCGGCTCAGGCCGCTTCTCCGGGGATCTGACGCCCACCGGCGCAACGATCGACGTTTCCGGCGGCTGGTGGGATGCAGGCGATTATCTCAAATTCGTGCAGACCAGCAGTTACACGGTGGCGCTGATGGCAATCGGAGCGCGCGATTTCCCGAACCAGATGGGGCCAGGTTCCAGCACCGCGAACTTCACGGCTGAGACCAGGTTCGGGTTCGACTGGCTGCAGGCAATGTGGGACGACGGCAGCAAGACTTTCTACTATCAGGTAGGGATTGGAAACGGAAATTCCCAGACGGTCAGCGACCACGACATCTGGCGTTTGCCGCAGGCCGACGACACCTACAACGGATGCACGTCGCAGTACCGCTACATCTGTCATCGACCGGTTTTCATCAACACGGCGGGCGGGGCCGGTGCCCAGATCAGTCCTAACCTGGCGGGCCGCATGGCCGCAGCTTTGGCAGTGTGCTACCACACCTATCGGTCAAGCGACCCAACCTATGCCAACCAATGCTTGCTTTCCGCGGAGCACATCTTCGATCTGGCAAACACCGCTCCGAGCGGAAACCTCCTTACCGCAATTCCGTTCAGCTTTTATCCAGAGACGGAATGGCGCGACGACCTCGAACTCGGGGCTACAGAACTCTACTTTGCTCTGCAAGGCGCAGGCAGTCTGCCGATGGGCCTGCCCCACAGCGATAGCTCGTTCTATCTGCAGAAGGCAGCCCATTGGGCCAATGCTTACATCACCGGGCCGAACGACGCGGCCGATACGCTCAATTTGTACGACGTCAGCGGGCTGGCGCATTTCGAGTTGTATCGGGCGCTCGGCCTGGCCGGAAATCCCGCGGGGCTCGGAACGACGCAAGCCGCCCTTCTGGCAGATTTGAAGAAGCAACTGGACAAGGCGGTGGCCCAGGGCAACACCGATCCTTTCGGTTTCGGATTTCCCTGGGACACGTATGACACAACCTCGCACGGTGGCGGACTCTCGGTGATGGCGGCCGAGTATACCTACCTCTCGGGCATGAACACCTACACCGATAATGCGAACCGCTGGTTCGGAAATATATTGGGGGCAAATGCCTGGGGAACTTCGCTGATTGTGGGTGATGGCACGACGTTCCCCCACTGCATGCAGCATCAAGTAGCGAATCTGGCGGGTTCGCTGAATGGTTCGCCCCCGGTGTTGTCGGGAGCAGCCGTGGAGGGACCGAATTCGATCGCGGCCAAGGGCACCCTTTCCGGCATGATCGCCTGCCCCACGGATGGCGTGGACGTCTTCGCACAATTCAACGGCAAGGCTGTGTACAAGGATTTCGTCCAGTCCTACTCGACTGTGGAGCCGGCGATTGACCTGACGGCGTCATCATTTCTGGCCTTCTCGTGGCAGATTGCTGGTGCTCCGAGCGGAACGCCATAACTCTGGAATCGGGGGGCAGCGCGCTCCCCGATTTTAGTCTTTGCTTGGCTGGTTGCAGCTGAATCCCATGCCACGAAGAGTCTCGAATGGGGTTTGGGGAAAATCCGAGGCCTACCTCCGCAAAATCCGTGGCATGGACCCGCGTCTAACCTATCGCTGGAGTTTGAATCCAAGCCACCGAAACCCGCGCGGGGCGGGCGATTTGGGGCTATAATCTTCTACGGCTAGTCCGTCTGGTTCTCTGGCCCATCTGGGAGGTCTTCATGCCCGACCCCACATGGCAGGCGTTATACAGAGCCGCTCTCGTTGAACCCGATCCCGTCAAATTGAACGCCCGCATCGAAGCCGCCCGGCGGTCGATTCGCGAGCGCTTGGGGCAGAGCGAAGATTCCGGCAATACTCGCGAGCGCCAACAACTAAATGATGCGCTCTACGCTCTCTTTACCCTCGCCTCAAGAAAGCGATCCGCCTGAGTTCGGCGCACGTCGGCAGGGAAGTAATAGGAGTCTCATCGCCAAAAAGCCCGACCACATTGGGCTTTTTGGCAACAACGACACGCAGAATCCGTGACCTAAACCTCTGAGAACCCTGCACCAAAATTGTTCAATTGATCCTCAGCCCTAAGGGGGCGTACCCTGGTCTTGAATGCCTATGAATCCTTCCGTCGTCGCCCGGACGACGGGTTCCTTTCACCCTCAACCTACGAAAGGAGCGCACATGTTTACCCGCGTAGTCGAAATGACCAGCAAATCAGGGAAATCGCAAGAGCTTGCCAACATCTTCTCGAGGCCGAACCCGAGGTCCGAACCTTTGACGTCCATACCTCTATCGGCCACAACATCACCGCAGAAAAGGCCGCCTAAGGCCAGACACAACAGAAGAACCTACCATCACGAAAGGCGCGTGGGGAGCGCGCCTTTCCTCTAAACGCCTTTTGCGCCAAAAAGCCCGACAACAGTCGGGCTTTTTGGCAACACCACCACGCACAATTCGCGACCCAAACCTCACGATGAATCCGTGACCCACCCCCCGAGACATTCCGCACTTGACGGTAGAGAATTGTGACGTTGGCCATGCTGGTCCCGGCACCCGGACACCCACCCGCCTAGGCCCGTCGCTCGCGGGTGAAGCACCTTAGTTACTTGGCCTCTCGCAAACTCTGTGGGAAATTACTCGTGGCGACGGGCAGGAGTTCACCTTCCGCGCTCGCTCTATTGATGTTGTTCCACCCGTCGCGCCGAGCTCGAATCCCAAACGCACGTAAAAGGTAAAGATGTATGAACAAACGCTTGATCTGGGTCGACGGCGATGACTTCACCGGCTGGTGCTGCTCCCACTGTCCCTGGGACATGACCGCTCCTCGCCTCGAAAGCACCGTGGCCGCACTGGCATTTAACCGTCTCGCTCAGAAAACTTTTGAAAAGCACAGGTGCGACGACAGCGCACGCAGAGAGCCACCATGCTAGGACTCATTTGGTTAGCTTGGCTGTACTTTCGTAAGGTGAAGCACAATGTCGTCCGGAACCAAGTTCCGCTGCGGCCTTGACGGCGCGCACCCGCGCGCCTCCTTAAGCCAAAAACCCGACCACATCGGGCTTTTTGGCACTAAGACCACGCAAAATCCGCGACCCACACCTCGGGACAAATCCGAGACCCAACACCGCAGAATTCGTGACCCGATCGGACCCGATCGTTACGTATTTGCGCCAGACAGGCACCGGGGACTAAGATTCCTCGGTCGAGACGGTACAGTGGGACATTCGAACCTAAAATCCGTCCGAGGAGATCAACATGGCAAAAACAGTCAGCTGTAGAGACGTGGGAATGGACTGTGACTTTGTGGCGAGGGGCGAGACCACAGAGGACATCCTGCAGCAGGCCGCAGAACATGCGCGTATAGCCCACAAAATGACCGAAATTCCACCAGAGGTCGCCGATAAAGTCCGCGGTGCCATCCGCGACGAAGCCGCCTAATCACTTCCCGCGTCAATCAGAGGCGCGCTCCCCGCGCGCCTTTTCCGTTCAACACCCCAGCAGAGCAGCCTCATTTCGAGGAACGAGCAGTCCCACGCAGTACGTCCTTCGTGGTCGCCTCTTTCTGGATGTTGAGACTTCCCTTGAAGTACGCGCCTTCATCAATGGAGATGCGATGGGTCGCGATGTCGCCCATGACAACGGCCGACTGCTTTAGGTCGACCCGGTCGCTCGCTTGAATATTGCCTTCCAGCTTACCCTGCACGACCACGGCGCAGGCAGTGACGTTGGCTTTAACGCGCCCGTTCGGCCCGATGGTCAGACGGTTTCCTTTCGGGTCGATGGTGCCTTCCACCTGGCCATCTATATAAAGGTCCTCGCCGCACGAGAGTTCCCCTTTGATCACAACCGACTGGCCGATGAAGATCATTTCCCCGCGAGCAGCGTCCGGCGCTTTGGGCGTTTCCATCAGCGCAACCTCCGGGGAAACATATTGGGACAACTGGATTCTACTCCAATGCGTACGACTCCACGGCGGCCAGAGCACCAAGTGCTCCGGCCGTCTTTTCGACTCAAGACCCACGCAGAAACCCGTGACGCAGCGACGTGGGGTTTTCAAGGTCTGTATTTCCAAAGCCCACCCATCGGTTGGGCTTTTTCATTTGTTTCTGCCTCCGGCGCTCCACCTTGACCCGGCGGGGAACACCACTCGCTCCACTTCAGTCGTGGCGAGTCGCCAGCCCGACACCACAGATAAAAACTAAGGCTGGGTTTATAAACTCTACGTCATACGGTCTTCCGAAGTACTACTTCCAGGACATCCATCCCGACGTGATGGACGAGATCATGTGCGGGATGCAGGAGGCACTCCCCGATGCGTCTACGTCATCTGTTCTTCCTTTTCCAAGGGGAGAGGACGCTCGCTCTCGGGCGGCCGACGACGCGTCGTGCGTAAGGACCTGATGTCTAGATGAAACACGCATCCGTAACACGAGACTCTCGAGGTGATCCTGCAAGCCAAACCCTCCGCGCACTCCTGTAGACCGTATCGTCCTCCGGGTCAACGGAATTCTTGCACCGCTATCCGCTTTGCTGTCAGTCGGCTGCGCCTTCAGTAGCATGAGGATGGCAGGAAATGGTGCAGTCTCGGCACCGACAAATCCTAAGGCACTCTGCCGCTAGACGCTTCCTCCACTCGGATCGCTCGTCTCTCGCTCATATATTGTGGAAATCTCGCGCGGCCTGCGCCCAGAGAATCACGCAGGAGTGCGAAAGCGTATTGAAAAGATTGCTCACTGCACTAATAACGGGCATTGACAGCGCCCAAGTGGAGGACTAGGGTTTTGTGCGTCGACGATCGAAAGGATTGGTTCAAATAAAATTAGCCAGTCCGAAGTAGGTTGAGTGATTCGTCTGGCAGGGCAACCTGTCGGGCAACCAGACCCGAAAAAACCGGCTATTTTGCAAGGAGTGGCTGGGGTTTGGAACTGCGAAAGCAGTGATTGCATCAGGGGGCTGTGACGGTGCACGTATCCACGCTGTTGACTCCCTTGCAGGAGTCGGCGGCTAGAGCGTAACCAATGTCACAGCCCTTTTAATTTTCAGCCTTTCTTGAAACGCGGATGCCACCGCCTCCCGCACTCACTTCAAGAGCGGTGACCACATACCAGCAGCGGCCTTGGGAATCGTCTTTAAACTCTCGGACCGCATACCCGGGCGATACGCGCTCGATACGCCGTTGTTTCGGCACAACGTGTTTTTTGCGCGCAACGACGAACGGCATGGAGTGCGCGGTCATTAAATGAGAGTAAGCCGCAGACATGTTGCCACAAAATGTGCCTAGAATCGCGAACCCTGGGTTGGCAGATAAGGAACTACCTCGTCGCAAGTGATCGGACGATCGGAAAAATCAAACATCACAATGGAGTACTCTGTCGGGAGATCACCGCGATTCTACGTAAGCATCATCCATCCAAATCAATTCGCACCGTAAGAAGTTCCGTCCCGAATAATCGCACAGCGGCCGCATTCGCTACGCTCGAAGGTGCTTGCATGTCTGATGAATTTCAGGTTTAATGCGGTGCCACAAGAACTGGCCGGAGGAAACATGAGTCCCATGCGCAAGACTGCAGGACAGAAGGCAGCCGCAACGCGGAAAGACAATGCCGCAAAGCGCCAGGCGGCTGCCGGGAAAGCCGCTTTAACTCGCAGGCGCCGCGCCGCAGGCAAGAAGGCCGCAGCGACGCGTAAGCAGCGAGCGGCCGGACTCAAGGCCGCAAGAACCCGCACGCGTCGGGCCACCGCAAGAAAGGCAGCAGCAACCCGCGCCCGCAAAAAAGAAGAAGCTGCGCTCACTCAGCCAGTGCAGGTCCAAGAACCGCCCGCACCGGAGCCCCAGGTGCAGGCTACACCCGAAACCACCATCCCCGAGTAAGCTGCCCAAAACGTCAAAAGCCTCAGCCCACGAGCCGAGGCTTTTTCCCTTCCGCCAAAAACAGGCAGCCCTCTCGCTCGCGGCTGCACCAATCTTAGGGAATTGACCGAAGAAGGGTTCAGGCGTAGGTTTGCGCTAAACGGAGGCTCTCCCCCATGAGCATAGACGCCGCGAAGAAACAGCCGACGAGCGTGACAAGGGAACCACAAGAACTCGTACACCAGATCCGCCTACGCGCGCATGAACTCTACGAGGCGCGCGGCCGGGAGGACGGTCACGAGATGGAAGATTGGCTCCACGCCGAAGAAGAAATCACGCACAAGAAGGCACGCACTATCGCCGCCTGATTTGTGCACACACTTCCAGCCGGAAAGTGAGGCGTGCCCCGGACCGCTCCGGGGCCTTATTTATGCAAACCCGAGGCTCTACATCATTTCAATCGCCCAACCTAAGTTTGGCGGAGTACTATCCAGACCGGGTCTATTTATATGATTCGCAAGCGCGGCAATCCCAACTGGGGGCGGCCCTTCCGATTTGCTCCGATTTCCACCGAATTCGAAATGCAGGTTAGACAATTACACCTGACGCCAGGGACCTATGTTTTCTCGCCTGAGCTCCGCAATTGGTGCGAACGGAACAGAAACCGATTCTACGTCCCAGAATGGCTGCTTGATGAGTGGGGGATCCGCGTAGACGCAGACCTTAGCGGCGCCGCGTAATCCTGCTCCCCCCGTCCCAAGCAGATCCTGATAGAACTGTACGGACGCCTTCATGTTGGCAACCCAAAACGCCACCGCCGAAATTTTCTCCACCCGCAGCGCCACACGCCAGCAGTTTACGCCCGGCATCGCTTGAATCTTCCCTCTGGGAAGAATAGCGTGGTGGCCTATGACTTACGTCATTGCCGAGCCCTGCATCGGGGTGAACGACACCGCCCGCGTCGATGCCTGCCCCGTAGATTGCATCCATCCCAAGAAAAGCACGACCTACGATGATGGCCTTCCCAGCTTCGATGAAGTGTCGCAGCTCTACATCGATCCCGTCGAGTGCATAGACTGTGGCGCATGGTGTTTGGCGAACTCTGCGGGCATGAATTTGCCGTCTTGGACGTAGCTTGCGTTGATCTCCGTAAAATGCTTCCACTTTTCCGGCAGATCATCTAGTGCGAAAATCGCGGATACCGGGCAGACCGGCACACAGCAAGCAGAGAAGTTAAGGGCGACTCCGTTTTCCCACCCGCATACGCCCGGCGATGCGCTTGACCGCAAGCTTCGCGAAGGAGCACACTTGGTTTAACCGAAACAAGAGCGCCACTCTCAACTCGCTCCCCTCTGCAATCCGATGCGAGGGAAGAGATGAACCACGTCCGCCAAAGTAATTTTGCGCGGAAAGGAGTTCACTGTATGAAAAAGCTACTGTTAGTTTCTTTCGCGCTGGCCCTCGTGCTGTCCCTGCTCGCGCTTGCTCAGGAGACCCCGAAGTCAGGCGCAATGAAGCAGGAGACCCCGAAGGCTGAGAAAATGTCCGCGAAAGCGGTCACCGTCTCAGGCACAGTCAGCGCGGATGGAAAGACGTTTGTCGACAAGGACAACAAGGGCTGGACGGTCACCAATCCCGAGGCCCTGAAGGGCCATGAAGAGCACGAGGTAACCCTCACAGGTCACGTGGACGCTGCAAAGAACGAAGTTCACGTAGTATCCGTCAAAATGGGAAAAGCATACGAAGAAGGACGAAATGAAGAAGTAACGTTCTTCAAGCACCGCCCTTAAAGCCAGCGACAACGCTGGCTTTTTTAGGGTCCGCCAGAAGGCAAGCTGCCAACCGTTCGCCAAAAGCAAGGAGTAAACATCGCCCGAGGCAGATAACCGTCCGGCTTGCCACCAGGGTTCTCGATGAGAAGATGGTGCGAGATCGTCTGGCCAATCGTGCGGAGGATTTCCCCTTGTCCGGAATCAGCATATCGGGCCGAAGCTGTGAGCAAGTCAACGCGCATTTCGGTAAAACAGAGTTTCAATCCGAACCCTGTAGTACGCCATCGGACCTCCCTCCGGCCAGTCCTCTCCGCGGCCTCCCGCTCCATCCCCACCGATGCGTTTATTTGGTTTTGGTCCTTCAACAAACTCACGACACGTCGGCGTCGTTTGCGTTGAAGATCGCGGTGCCCTAGAGTTTAACTGATGCCCGGGCTACCCACTCAGGTCCCGTGGAGACGTTTCGTCTGCGTGCTCCGGAAACTGGGCTACACGGCCCAAAAGACGAAGCAAGGTTCAGAAAGATCGTTCGTGAATCCGGGACGCATCCCGAGTGTTGTTTCATTCCGGGAACCCCATCCCGGACAAAACATGCGTCCACCAGTGTTGCGCAAGTCCCTTCGCAAGCTTCTCCTCTCCCCAGACGAGTTCATGCGACTGTTGGAACACTGCTAGATCGGGCGCGCAAAGGACAACTCGTAGCCATCCGGATCAGACATGTGGAAATACCGCTCGCCCATCTAGACGGATCATTCTGCGGCACAGCGGAATGTTCTTTTAATCGAAACTTGTGGTTGCGCTGCCATTCTCCTCTTCCGATGGTCGTTTACACAGTCCCTTTTACACCCTCGGCGCCCCCCGGCTAGTTGACACCCGCACTCCTCCGGACCACACTCGGCCCGCTTCCCTTTTTGCGCAACCCCCGTCGCGTAGCGGCCCAAATATATCGATAGCGAAACAAGTACGCGGACGTGTGCCACGCCTGCAGCGCTGTTTATGGGAGGAAGTATCGCAAACAAAAAGGCGAAGAAGACCGCAGCCCGCGCCGCGGCCGCCCCCGCCGACCAAGCCACCATGGTCGTCACACTCTACGACGGCACGCGCGAACCGATCGAAGGTCAAGACTTTCTCATCCGCATCTTCGACGGCTTTCAGAACCAACTCTTCGACGATTTCAAATCGGCGCCGACGACCGTGTTCCATCTGCCTTTCCATGACAACTTGCAAGACAACTGCATCGTTGTTGCCACGGGAAAGGGACATGTCGACGCTGGGTTCAGCCCCGTGACGCTCTCCAATAGAGCCGTGGCTACCGTTGATCTCATGCTGCTGGAAGACAAGGCCGACTTCAAGTTCCAGACATGGGCCGCCCTAGAAACGAACGACCCGGTCATCGCCGCTTTTATTTCGGTCGGCGGTACCGGCGCGGACGCAGAAGAGCACTATGACAATCTGCTGGAGGCGAAACCCGCGGCATTGGCCTCCCTTTTGAATCTTGCGACGGCGATGAAAGCAATTCAGCTCCCGAACAACACGCCCCTCGACTACTTAAAAGAAATTCTGTGGGACGAGTCCTTGGCGCAGGACCGCTTCTTTGGATACGCGGATAAATCCATTGTCGATCAGGTGCGCCGGGCGGCCACGGAAGGGGAGTCTCGACCCGAACCCAACCCCGGCCTCTTCCATCCCGATGCGACGTCGAGCTTTAAGCAGGTCCAGTTTGGCGAGGCGAACGTCCAGCTCACGTTCCACGAGAAAGACGCCAAGAAGATCGGTGGAGTGGACTGCATCAAGGTCGAGCCGGACATTGACTACTTCCAGGATCTCGGTGCTCACACCCTGCTGGAAGTCATTCCCAACTCTATCACCCACGGCCTGACCGACCCCAAGAAGGTATACGTGCTCCGCTGGATTGCCGGCCGTCACGCTGGCGTCCCCGAATTCGCTCCCCCATACACAATCACCGTATGACCCTCGCTGAAAATGTGGTCGTGAGGTGATGTGCAACGGCATCAGGGCGCTGTGTCTGCCTTTGCTGGGAACAGCACTGGTACCACCGCCGCAAACTTGGAACCTGATATATAGGATGTGTCTCCAATGAAAAGTAGTCCGCAGAACGAGCAGTCCACGAAACCTTTAGGCACTGGCCCGGCAGCATACCTGGCTGGGGCCGTAAAGCGAATGCCCTGGTTAAAATATGCCGACGCGGCACTTGCCGTCTGTGCGATAGGCGCAATCATACGGTCGGGATTCCGAATAAACCCACTCCAGGCGTTCCTGTGGGCCCTGCTATTTCTTGGCTTAATGTTTATCTTGGTGGAGTTCAGGAAATATGCCGAGGGCAAGCCTCCGTCTGGTGTCGCCACATTCCTCGTTTGGGCCTTTGCGATCATTGCAGTCATTGCTGTTATTCCACTGCTCGGATGTAACTACTGGCCGCGATTTTGCCAGCCCAATTCCCCTGTGGCGTAGACAATCAGATCGAGGCGCCGACCTCGCTAGAGTGCTCGTCGAATGGCAATTTTGACTATATCTATTGTCCGGTCTACGAAGGCGAGTATTCGTCAGGGGCGACGGTTGAAATTAGCTCTGCAAGCCCTGGAGAAAAGCATCGCCCGCGGCCGACTGAAGGACCGCTACAAGATGGAGCGCAGACTGGGACGGATTCAGGCGTGTCACTCGCAAGTCAACGATCTGTTTGCAGTCACTCTGCGAGACACGCCCGCAGGCGTACGTCTGGTTTGGAAAATGCAAGAAGACCGAAAGGCCTGGCGGGACTTGCGGGAAGGCGCGTACATGCTGCGCACCAATCTGCAGGCGGACTCGGCGGAGCAGCTGTGGTCGAAATACATGCAACTGACCGAAGCCGAGGCGTCGTTTCGCGCGCTCAAGAGCGAGCTTTCGATCCGGCCTTTGTTCCATCAGAAGGAGCCACGGGTCAAGACCCACGTCTTGGTGGCTTTTCTTGGCTATGCCTTGTGGGTGACCTTGAAGCATCTGCTGAAGCGTCGGCCTGCGATCACTCCCCAGCCTTCGGCCAGCGGAGTGGACAACGCTCAGTCTTTATCGCCGATGAAGGTGCTGGCTTTGCTGTCCACGCTGCAGAGCGCTGACATCGTACTGCCCACGACGGATGGACGCGAGATCCGCCTCCGCCGGATCACGGAACCGACGGCCGAACAAAAATCCTTGCTTCACCAACTTAGCCTCAGCCTGCCGGAACGGCTGAAATCTCTTTCAAAATGTAGTGCAGAGTCGAAAATCCCTCGCTATGCCTATGCCGGATTGGCCGGTTGAGAAGTTCCCGGTACCACTCGGTAGCCGAGGAGTCGGAGTTCCCGGATCATCTTCGTAGTGCGTCTTTTCCTCGATCTTTCGCTCACCGCCGGACCCCGTTCTTCGTATCGAACTCCCTTGTGCAGAATCAGCCAGATCAGCCGACAATGCCGATGGGCGATCGCCCCGATGGTTTGGTTGTGTCCCAGGCGCGACACCAAACGGCGATACATTGTCTCGAAGATGCTTCCTTTGTGCTTGACCGCCGCGTTGGCACATTGATTGAGAATGCGCCTCATATGGCGGTTGCCCTTCGGGGAGCGGTGGCTGTAGTTCACTCCCGCGCTCTCTTGGTCGCCCGGGCATGCGCCAACCCACGAAGAAAGATGTTTCTCCGAAGGAAAGGTCGCCGCCTGGGCACCCACTTCGGCGATGATCTGCTGCGCGGAATCCACTCCGAGACCGGGCACCTCCGCCAGCCGCTGCACGGCATCGTGGTGCGGGCGGAGCAAACTCGCCATCTCCTGGTCCAGTTGGACAATCTGTTGCTCGAGCAGTTGCAACTCCTCCAACGCCATCTTTAGCAGCCGACGGTAAACGGCGTTTAGATCGGTGCATGCGCCCAGCGCGTCGCACAACTGTGCCTGCGTGGCGCGCAACTTCTTATCGGCCAAAGCGGCGAGAGCTGCCGGTTTGGTTTCCCCCTCGGACAACGCCTTCAGCATGCGTCGTGCACTGGCGCCCAACAGATCCGAGACCAAGCTGGACAACTTAATATGGGTCTCTTCCAACAGACTCTCCAATCGGTTCTGCAATCGCGTATGGTCGCGCGTCAACTGGTACTTCTTGCGCGTCACCGTGCGCCACAGCCGCTGCTCGGCATCGGGCACAAAGCTCAGGGTCAGCTACTGGGCCACCAGCCGCTTCACTAGTCGTTTGGCGTCGCGGAAATCCTTCTTGCGGCCCTGTCGCCCACGATTGGAGAACGCCTGCGCCAGATGCAGTGCTCCCGACATCGGGCCAGCCCCTTCTCGCTTCTGGCAGGCCGGCTTCCAGTATCGCTCCAGCGCTTGCCATGGCGGTTTCCAATACTGTGCCGTTGATTCCATGACTGCTTCCTCGACCTTTTGTTCGATTAGCCATTCCGCCAGCAAGCGCAAGTGGTCAGGGCTGGTACCGAACCAGCGCTGCTCAAACTGGTACTCGCCTTCTATTTCGACGTCGGCCACGACCACTGCCAACATCTTCTTATGAACATCGATTCCCGCTATCCTGTAAGACATCGCTTCCTCCCGGCGGGAGCGGAAAGCGTGCCGCAACTTACACTATGCAGGGTCACGGGCTATCGCCATCCCACCGAGGGAGTGACAACGCCCAATTATTCGCTTAATCACGCACGCTCCGGATCAGACAGACTCACAGTCTCAACTTCTCCACTCACTACTCGACCTCACCGCTCCGAGCCTCTTCCTATTTTGCCCCTCGGACTGATTTTCATGAGGTTTCGCGGGCCGCAGGCCCTAAATGGACAGACTTTGCGATCGCCTGAACTGATTTTGAAAGGGTTAGTCTGTTTCCCGACCCTTTCGTGACGAACTTCGGCTAGTCCGGAGCCCGCTCCCGCAGGAGCTGACGACGATATTCCGTTTTAAGACAGCAGAGATCTGTGGAAACCTCTCCATCTTGCCAGAGCCACAGACAGGGACGGGCGCACACCGCTCCCTACTCACTCCGATCCCCGCGGTTGAGTGCCCGTCCCGGCGCCTTTTGGATATCAGTTTCAAACCACAAGAACTAAGGA
>WNFO01006356.1_pt1 | contig 13190 bp, 13 predicted proteins | sample 5400251 | NCBI WGS metagenome assembly WNFO01 (sample SAMN13153354, study PRJNA577476) | soil metagenome | isolation source: 100 cm saprolite under Madrone tree | place: USA:California | collected 2016-06-14 | reverse complement strand
CCCCAATTGGTGACGGGGAGGTCAGGGGATGGTGAGCGTTGGTATGCCTCTTGTTTTCAACATGTCGATTCGATTTGAAAGAATCGCTAATGTTTACGCGGGTACCGGATGGGGCCAAATCGACCGAAAGTAGTAGCAAGAGTAGTAGCACGGAAGGAGCTTTGAGGTGGCCCTCGCGTCGACCGTTGGGGTCAGTAAAGCAAGTATTCCCCTACTCCTGCCCTGCATGATTCGAGGAGGGGATTTGGCCGCGACGAATGGACCTGAACCATCGAACTCCTGGGCGGGGCCAACTCGCGGCCAAGGGATTGTCGACCTCCGATGTGGAAGTGCTTTCCCATCGGCCAGAGAAGAAATGACGACGCGGGTCCTCGGTCCCGCGCCAGTTAGCTGTTAAGGTCGCCCCCGCCAAGGTTGGATTTGCGCTCAACAGTGTGTACGCGTCTGTTCCATTGCCTTGCCGCGAAGGTGACGATGTCCGTTTCGCCCGAACGGAGAAAATCCAAAAAGTCCAACCCGGAGTATTTGCACGTCTGGCACACACTCAACAGGATGAGGTATTCTTCAATTCCCGTCGGCGTGGAAAGACCTTCGATGGCACGGCGAAGCCTAGCAAACGCTTTGATCGCGTGCTCGGCGTTGTTGTTGTTCCAGGGAACACCATCGTGGCTTAGAAAAGTGAACAATTTGGCTCGGTCTTTTTCCAAGCGATCCTTCCATTTCGATGCGGCTGCGCTCGAGCGCCCCGTCTTCGAGATCTGCTTGTAAAAGCGGGCTACGTCGACCAGATGTTTACGCAGGAACCTGCTTTTGAGGCCCCAGCGGTCGATGGTCTTCACAATCCCGTGCAGCAGTTCGGCAAACGCCGTAACTATTCCCTTTACGTCCTCGTCGTATGGATTGTCCAATACGGCGTCATTGAGGTCACGCATCAGGTGGAGCAAGCATTTCTGCTGGGGGCATGGGAGTGAGTCGTAGGCCGCGTAGAAATCGGATACCAGAACGCCCTTGAACTCGCCCAAAGCACTTTGGACTAGGCTTCCTTCGCGCGTCTCCGAATAAAAGTAGACCACTTCGCGAAACGTGGCAAAAACCCAGACGTAGGCGGTCTTTGCGTGTAGCCTGATTCGTGTTTCATCCGCGTGAATCAGGTTGCCCTTAACCATCTCGGCAAGGATGTTCTTTCGAGTTTCTCGATAGTATTCAGCACCGCGCTCCTTGAATCGACAGACGACATTTTCGTTCATTTGGAAGCCGAACAGTCTATTCAAGGTTTGAGTCACAGAACGCTGAGAGACGCAAAGCTCAATGATTTCAAAGATGGAGAATGCGGCTATGTTGCGGCCATACGTGGTTCGATCCGAGAATTCCTTTGGCCAAGGGCTAAATGCCCGGCAAACCGGGCACCAGAAAACTTGAAACTGATACTTCACTATGCATCCGGTGACCCCCGACCTGCTAAATCTCAGATCGTGGAGGCACTTCGTTATTTTTCGAAACGTCTGAGTTGCCTTTCTTTGGCAACGGGGACACGCACGCAGTGGTTCGCAGACCACTACTTTGCTAATGCGGATGGTCCTTTTCGCTCGTCTCGTGCCTTTCCGCTTGGCTCTCTTCAACTTGGAGTCGGATCGGATGTAGATGGAGTCGCGCTGGTAATCCCAGCGGGCAGCCTTATTGATAGATTCGAAGCCATCGATGGAACTCTTGAATCTCGGCCACAAGGACACTTTCGAATTCAGGTTGTCAGCAACCACAATTTCTAAACTTTGCGGCGCTTCCGAACTTGGCCGGAGATCTTGTCGGCAGGCTTGTGCAACGGCACGGGTGACCAGTTCCAGCGCGGCGCAATCCTCCAAGTTATAAGCGATGAGTTTTTCCTTCGCCAACGACGCTTTGGTTTGTTCCCAGGTGTCCCGCCATCTAATAGACTGGACACCAGAAACGTCCTGATCTGACCATTTGAATCCCAGCCAGCCGGCAATGTCCTTCAATCCATTGGAATAGGTTGGAAAATAGATCTGCCCGAAGACAACCGAGAGGAGATTTATGGGCGATTCGAGTGCTTTCGCCGCACGAGAGCCACTTGGCGGCGCACCATACCTTTGGCGCATTCGCTTGAGGAAGACGGTCTCAAAGCTGCCGTAATGGATCAAAACTGGGTTCTCGACCTCTATTAACTTGGACAAGAGCTCCCGCCAGATGCTGCCCTCGTTCGAAGGACTGTCAGCCCAAAGGCTGTGGTGAACGACAGAGTCGCCCGTTTTGAATCGAATGCCAATCAGGTAGTAGAAGTCTCGGTCAGGCAAACCCTCGACATCCATGTAAACAGGTGTGCCTTCGATCTTCACTTCTGGGCTGCCGACGATATGGATTTTCTTCTCCCGGATTGCCAGCGCCTTCAACGAGTGGTGGTACCTCTCTCTCTTGTCCCTTAGTCCTTGTGGCCGACGCCGTGGCCGGAAGGTGTGGGAGAGTTGGGTAACGGTGAAGATACCCTTGCTGTTGAAATTGGTGCGCTCCTTTTCTGTCATACCGCTGAGCAGGCTGAGGTCATCTTTTTCAATTGCCTTTGGTCGACAGCGGTTTTGAAACTCGCACTCGGCACAGTGTCGGTTTAGAGCCAGGTCGGGAGGTGAGGAACTGGCAAGCAACGTACCAATTTTGTCGGTCAACTTGCGTACCTCACCCGCCAGAGCCGAGGTCTTCACTTTCCGGGTTGCATAGTTCTCGCCATGCACAATCTTGCCGAGGCCGACCTCTCGCCTAAGCACTTCCGACAATACTCGCGCATCAAATGCCAATAGGAGCTTGTCATCCCGGTTGAGCTTGTTTCTGAATACGAATCGAATCGGGACAAACTGCGCGGTTCGGCCTCGGCCGGCCGAGGGAATTTGTTCCACTGCGTGACAGGAACATCGTAAGTTTTGACTCTGTACAGCAAAATCTACGCCCAAGTGCCATTGAGACGACTTAGGGCTTCCCATGGCCGGTGTGCCGATGACACATCTATCGGGCGCGACCCCTGCCACCAGGCGTTTGGTCCCTTCGATGCGCAAGACTTTGTTTTTAGTTCGTACCCAGGTGGCATAAGCGTTTCCCGTCCCAACTTCTCCGCATGACTGAAGGAAGCATTTGGTGGGGCATTTAAGGAAGGCTTCCACGAGATCGTTAGTGATAATCATATTCACCAGCCGCAGGGTGCCCGATTCTGGCGGCCCCGCCTGACCACTTGCAGCATAACCGTTGCGCTGAAAGAAGAGAGCGACCGCGACACTATTCCTGAGACGTCTCTAGTCGCCTGGCGTTAGAAAGTTATGCGTCAGGAAACGAGAATTCTGTTCTCTTGCATCGTGAAAGCCTCCGAAGTCAGTAGCAATATCATGGGCGAAGACCTTGGCTAAATTAGATAGCGACGAGTGAATGGAGCACCCCGTTTAATACGCGTTTCATGAACTCTTGACGAGCCTAAACTTATGACATACAATGTACGTACAATACAGATGTGAGGTAGCTGTGAGAGTATCGCATTCTAGAACAATCAGAACTAGGCGCATTAATCTCCGTGCCACAGACAGTCAAGAAAAACTCATTCGTACTGGTGCCGAGACGACTGGCATTAGTGTGACAGACTTCATCCTAGATAGCGCCTGTTTGCAGGCAGAGCACGTCCTTGCCGACAAACGCGAGTTCATCGTCTCTCCTAAACAATGGAAGGTGTTTGTCGAGGCTCTCGACAGACCGGCTCAGATAAAACCAGAGTTAGCGCGCCTTTTTTCTGAGACTGGCGTTCTTGAGCGCGGGTCCCGGAAGTGACAAGCAGTTCTCCGAACCAAAATAGAGAACCTCTCTCCGTCATTGAAAAACTGACGAAGGATCATGACCTTTCATTATTCGACTGCGGAAAAGCGTCTCTTAATGATTGGCTCCGCCGATTCGCCCTCACAAACCAACAGAATGATTCAGCTCGCACCTACGTCCTTCATCGCGCTGGCAAGGTTGTCGGCTATTACTCTCTCTCAGCAGGCTCAGTCCGCAGGGAAGAGTCACCGGCTCGCATCGCAAAAGGACTCGCAAAGCATCCGATTGGCGTCATTTTGCTTGCGCGTCTCGCGATTGACCGCACGGAACACGGAGCGGGGCTTGGCAGGACCATGCTGGTTGACGCCTTGTCGCGAGCTATGATCGCATCCGATGCTATCGGCGCTAGGGCGGTGTTGGTTCACGCCATCGATGAAGACGCTGTGACTTTCTACAGAAAATTCGGATTTGAACCCTCTCCGCTTGATCCCAAACAACTCATGCTGCTTATGAAGGACCTCCGCGCATCCCTACAATCAGTGGGTTTGGGGTAGCCAATCTCTTGCGTGCGACCAGCAGGTTAGTCTGAGCACGACGGTTTCCAAGACCGTTGTAGCCTGCGAAAGCCGTTCTGCATATGGATTCCATTCCGGTTCCTACCTTATTAAGGTAGAGACTATGGCTCCTACAACAACTGGGACTGCCAAAAACACGCGTGAGGCGTATCCTCCAACTAAAATTCCAGCCAGTTTTAAATTTGAATTCCAAGAGCGATAAATACAAATAAAGTAACCATCGACAAAAATAGTAGCAAATCGCAAATGGCCGCATATTTACTGATGATTTTAGCCGTGGCGGAGGGGGGGGACTGTAACCCCAATTGGTGAGTGGGGAGTGAGGGGTTGGTGAGCGTTGGCATGTCTCTTGTTTTCAACACGCCGTTTGCATTTGTAAGAGTCGCCAGTGTTTAAGCGGGTCTCCAGACACCCCAAATCGACCGAGAGTAGTAGCACAATAGTAGCGACCATCGAGTGATGGTCATGGCTTTGGCAGGCTGGGCAGTTTCCAGAAGGAAAGTCTTGGGAACTTTGTTGCAATGGCAGCGACTGCAAACAAAGACTACACTCAGCGGTTTGCCAGGGTGGCGATCGTACCCAAACCCAACAGTCGACGGTCGGCGGTCACAAGCGTCAGGCCAAGCACTTCCGCTGTGGCGACCAAAAAGCGGTCCGCCGGATCCGGATGCTGAAGCGGTAATTCTTGTGCTGCAACGACGATTTCGTGTGTCAATGGAGCCTCCCGCATGTGCATCGTTGCTTTTGTCACCCAGTCTCGGATAGCACCGTGCAACCGTATACGACCCTTGGCACGCAACAGCAGCGCTTCCCAGGTACTCACGGGGGACAACCACAGCTCGTTCTTGCCGTCTTTTAGTTCATATTGCACACGCCGCGAGAGTCGGTTCGGTTCCGCCAAACTCCAGAGCCAAATGTGGGTATCTAGCAAGAGTTTCAAGTTTTCGACGCCTCAATTTCCTGGATTTCAATGACCGGAGACACTACGTCGCCTGCAATTTCCATGCTGTCGGACATCGAACCCAGCCAGTTTCGCTCCTCCATGTTTGGGGATGTGGGTATCACCTCGGCAATCGGCCTACCGCGTCTGGTTACTCGAAGCGAAACTTTTGTTTTATCAACTTCGTCGAGCAGCGCAAGACACTTTGCTTTAAACTCGGAAATTGCGACCTCCTGGATCGGCTTCTTGCCCTTGCCTAGTTTCACGCGCCTTCTCCTTTGACTAATTCACTTTACTATGGTCATCTGAAATAGTCAACGCGTTGGATCGCTATGGAAACATCGAGCGCCGAGATATGGGTGTACAATTGCCGCGCCCTCGAAGTTACGGAAGACGAAATTCCGAGCGCAACTGTCGGTACTACCCGACCCATAGCTATGAACAAGAGGACTTTCCTAAGGTTTCTTGCGGCGGTGACCGCAAGCCCTGTCATTGCGCCGCTGTTGGCTTGGGCGTCAAAAGATAAATTGAAGAATTGGGCGGGCAATCTCGAATACAGCGCGGACCGATTGTACTCCGCCAACTCGCTTGAGCAGGTGCGGAGTTACGTCAAGAAAGAGAACAAATTAAAGGTGCTGGGAACGCGTCACTGCTTCAACAACATTGCAGATAGTACAGATAATTTTCTTTCCCTGAAGACAATGGACGAAGTCGTTGCGCTGTCGCCTGAAGCGCGCACCGTGACGGTCGATGCAGGCATGACATATGGCCAACTGTGTCCGCTTCTCCATAGCAAGGGCTATGCCTTGCACAATCTTGCGTCGCTGCCACATATTTCGATAGCGGGAGCGATCAGCACGGCAACACATGGTTCAGGAGAAAAGAATGGCAATCTGGCGACGGCGGTGTCAGCACTTGAAATCGTCACGGCGGCCGGCGAGGTGGTTAAACTATCCCGCCAGCGAGACGGCGAAGTGTTTCGGGGAGCAGTTGTTGGCCTTGGAGCGCTGGGCGTAATCACAAAGGTTACGCTCGATATTCAGCCAACCTTCCTGATGCGGCAGTATGTGTACGAAAACATGCCACTTGCTGAAATGAAAGATCACTTTGATGCGATCCAATCCAGTGCTTATAGCGTCAGCCTGTTTACTGACTGGCAGAACCAGCGTATCAACGAAGTTTGGTTCAAAAGCTCCATGGAAGAAGGGCAAGCATTTGACGCAGCCCCGGATTTCTTCGGGGCGAAACGTGCTACTAAAAATCTGCACCCCATTGCTGAACTTTCCGCTGAGAACTGTACCGAGCAAATGGGCGTTCCTGGTCCGTGGTATGAACGACTGCCGCACTTTCGCATGGGCTTCACGCCAAGCGCGGGTAAAGAGTTGCAAACGGAATACTTCGTGCCCCGCCAGCATGCGGTCGAAGCAATTCTGGCAGTTGAACGACTGCGCGATCAAGTCAGTCCGCACTTAATGATTTCGGAAATCCGTGCGATTGCCGCTGACAATTTGTGGTTGAGTCCCTGTCACAAGCAGCCTTGCGTGACCATTCACTTTACCTGGAAACAGGACTGGCCAGCGGTCAAAATGCTAATGCCAATCATTGAAAAAGAATTGGCTCCATTTAAAGCTCGGCCGCACTGGGGAAAGCTATTTACAATGTCCTCGGCAGAGCTGCACTCTATTTATGAGAAATTGCCCGACTTTATCCAATTGAGCAAGAAGTACGACCCACAGGGAAAATTCCGCAATGAATTCCTCAGCACGCACATCTTCAGCAGTTAATGCTCGCTTCGCGTTGAGACTCAAAACAGAGGAAAGCGCCATCCCGTCGATGTCATCAGATTCCTACGAATCGTCGCGCTATAATTTAATTTAGAGCTAGGAAAATGAACCACGGGTCCCCACTACCGCTCGCCTCCCGTCTGGAATGGGCGCATCCGATTGTCCGCGACTGGTTTGTCGGTCGCTTCGGCACGCCTACGGAACCGCAGGAGGAAGGCTGGCCACAGATTCTTGCCGGCAAAACTACGTTGATCTCGGCTCCAACTGGATCAGGAAAAACGCTGGCGGCCTTTCTGATTTGCATCGATCGCCTGGTGCGCAAAGCGATCGGTGGAGAATTGACTGACTGCGCCGAAGTACTCTATGTGTCGCCGCTCAAGGCGCTGAGCAATGACATCCAGAAAAACCTGGAAATTCCTTTGGGCGAAATTCTGCAGCTCGCTGTGCAGCGCGGGATTGTGATGCCGGAGATTCGTACTGCAGTGCGCACGGGCGAGACGCTCGCGCACGAGCGCCGCGCCATGCTGGTTCGTCCGCCCCACATTTTGGTAACCACTCCGGAATCCCTCTACATCCTTCTTACTGCCGCGAAGAGCCGTGAAATCCTGCGCAGCATAGAGTACGTCATCTTGGACGAAATCCACGCCGTGGCTGACGACAAACGCGGTGCCCATCTAGCGCTTTCGCTGGAACGCCTCGATCATTTGACTGGCAAGCGCCTCACGCGCATCGGCCTGTCCGCAACGCAGAAGCCGATCGAACTCGTGGCTCATTTTCTGACCGGGAACGATAGGCCCGACCCCACAGTTGTCCAAATAGGTCATCGTCGCGAGCTGGACCTGGCAGTCGAAGTTCCCGGCAGTGAGCTTGGCCCAGTCGCGTCCAACGAAATGTGGGCTGAAATCTACGATCGGCTTGCCGCTCTCGCCACGCGGCACCGCTCGACTCTTATTTTCGTCAACACGCGGCGTCTCGCAGAGCGCATGGCGCATCAACTTGCCGAGCGCTTGGGCAAAGAAGTCGTCGCCGCGCATCACGGCAGCTTGTCGCGCAAGCTGCGTCTTGTAGCTGAGAGGAAATTGAAATCCGGAGAGCTCCGGGCCATTGTAGCGACGGCTTCTCTCGAGCTCGGGATCGATATCGGTGCGGTCGATCTGGTTTGCCAGATCGGTTCGCCGCGTTCGATTTCCGTCGGTTTGCAGCGCATCGGCCGCGCGGGCCACTGGCGCGGAGCCGTACCGAAAGGGCGGATCTTCGCGACGACTCGCGACGAGCTTTTGGAATGCGCTGCACTCGTGCGCGCAATCCGCCAGGGAGATCTCGACCGCATCGCCATTCCTGAAGCTCCGCTGGATATTCTGGCACAACAGATTGTGGCCATGTGCGCCGCCGAAGATTGGAATGCAACAGAATTGTTCCAAGTGGTGCGCCGTGCGTATCCTTATCGCGATCTTGCACGAGCGCAGTTCGACGAAATTCTCGAAATGCTCTCCGAAGGCATCGCGAGCACGCGCGGACGTTACGCTGCATATCTTCATCGCGATCGTGTGAACGGCATCGTCCGTGCTCGACGTGGCAGCCGTTTGGCAGCAATTACCAGCGGCGGTGCCATTCCGGAGAATGCGTTGTACACCGTACTTGCGCAGCCTGAAGGCGCACTTGTCGGCACGATTGACGAAGACTTCGCCGTCGAAAGCCTCGCCGGCGACATCATGTTGCTGGGGAACACTTCCTGGCGAATCCGGCGAGTTCAAGCTGGCAGCGTTTTGGTTGAAGACGCGCAAGGCGCGGCCCCCACCATTCCATTCTGGCGCGGCGAAGCGCCGGCACGGACCGATGAACTTTCGACGCACGTCGGAGCGTTGCGAGAACAAATCAGCTCGTTTGTTCCTTGTTCGGTCTCTGATCCCAACGGGAAGTTACCTCCAGAGGTTTCCGCCGCAATGAGTTGGCTGAAACTTGAATGCGGCCTGGACGACGCTGGTGCCGAACAGGTGGTCGAATACATACTCGCTGGCCGTACGATCTTGGGAGCGGTCCCCACTCAAGCGACGGTCATCGCCGAACGCTTCTTTGATGAAAGCGGCGGCATGCAACTTGTGATCCACGCGCCGTTCGGCGGTCGCATCAACAAAGCCTGGGGTCTCGCACTGCGTAAGCGTTTCTGCCGCTCGTTCAATTTTGAGCTGCAAGCTAGCGCGACTGACAACGGACTGAATATTTCGTTGAGCGAGCAGCATAGTTTCCCTCTTGCGGACGTTTTTCATTTCCTTCATCCGAATTCCGTTCGTTCTGTTCTCGAGCAGGCCGTGTTGGCTTCTCCACTTTTCACTACGCGGTGGAGGTGGGATGCGGGGCGTGCACTGGCGTTGCTTCGCTTCCGCGGCGGCAAGAAAGTTCCACCGAATATTCAGCGCATGCGCGCCGATGATTTATTGGCGGCGGTCTTTCCGGAGCAGCAGGCATGCCCGGAGAACCTTGCGCCGGGCGACATCAACATTCCCAATCATCCGCTGATCCGCGAAGTGATGAAGGATGTCCTTACTGAAGCGATGGACATTGAAGGCCTCGAGCGCGTGTTGCGCGGTATAGCTGGCGGAGAGATCAAGTGTTTAGCGGTAGATACGCCGGTGGCTTCGCAATTTTCTCACGAGATCCTGAATGCCAATCCGTACGCATATCTCGATGATGCGCCGCTCGAAGAACGCCGCGCACGTGCCGTCGAAATGCGGCGCGCTTTGCCGGATTCAGTGCTCAAAGAAATCGGCCGGCTCGATCCCGCGGCGATCGCCGAAGTGTGCGATGAAGCCTGGCCTGATGTCCGCGATGCCGAAGAGTTGCACGACGCTCTGCTCACTCTGATTGCATTACCGGCTTCCAGCGAAACCAGGCGAGGAAACAGCAGTTTGAGCACGAAATTGGGTGATTCCCTGCCTGCGTGGACTCCTCTCTTCGAACAGCTCGCAGCAGAACGCCGCGCGGGCCTCGCTCGCGTTCGCAACGAAACATATTGGGTCGCCTCAGAACGCGCGCCCGCGTTCATGCAAATATTTCCTTCAGCAAGTTTCGAAATGCCCGTGCCGCTTGTCGAGTCGCAAGAAGCTTCTCGCGAAGATGCCTTGCTGGCCTGCGTCACGGGATGGATCGCCCACAGCGGCCCCATCACGGCAAATCAGCTGAGTAACGTGCTCGCACTGCCCACCCCCGACACAGAAAAACACCCCCGACACAGAAAAACCTCTGCTGCGCCTGGAGTCCAAAGGGGTCGTGCTGCGCGGTAAATTTACCGGCACCGCTTCCGACGATATCCTTTTGGGTTCGACAGAATGGTGCGAACGCCGCCTCCTTGCCCGCATCAGGTGGTGCGCATTTCTTCTCGTTGCGTGCGGTTTCGCCAATCAGACATCGAGCAATGGCTTTCAGAAAAAGTTGTGCCGTCACAGGACACGTTGTGTTCTCTGACTGGCAAGAGAGAGAGCAAAAAAACCAGGGACCATGGTGGGCATGGGAATCCGTCCGGGACTTAAAGGCACGAACGGGAAGAAACAGAAGATGATGATGAGTAGGATAGGTCTCTCCAACCATCGAAACCCCAATGTCCGACAAAGTCCGGCAAAGTCCGACACCACACCGGGGAAAATGCGGAGCCGCATAAGCCCACCTGGGTACGCACGAAAGCCGGGAAAGGCACAGAAAGACGTGAATTCTGGCAAACAGCCAATAGTGGACAACAACAGTCAATTTCCAGGGAAAAAGACTGTCACGCCTTTGGGAAAGTGAAAGGCCAAGGAAAGCCGAGGAAAGCCGAACAATTCTGCGTATTTCGTATCGCCCAGAGGGAAACAACAACCAAACAGACAAAAGGCTTGGCCTTAAGTATTAGGTTAAATACAATGTATATGTACCGTGTAGTTAAGGAGAAGAAGTGATGGCTAAGAAAATCAGGGTTTCGATGTACAGCCGGGTTAGCACAGACGGCCAGAACACGGATGGGCAGGAGTCTGAAATGAAGGAATACGCGAAGAACCGGGGGTGGGAAGTGACCAGAATCTACCGGGACAAAATGTCGGGAACAAAGGCTTCGCGTCCAGCACTAGACGAATTGATGGCGGATGCTCACAAGCGGCGGTTCGACGTCGCTTGTGTCTGGCGATTCGACCGGTTTGCGCGGTCCGTCTCGCATCTTCTTCAGGCTCTGGAAACCTTTCGAACAGTGGGAATCGAGTTTGTTTCGATTTCAGAACAGGTGGACACCTCAACCCCGACCGGAAAGATGGTCTTCACAGTTCTGGGAGCGGTGGCCGAGTTGGAGCGGGCCTTAATGGTGGAACGGGTTCGGATGGGATTGCAGAGTGCGCGAAGGAAGGGAAAACTTTTGGGTCGGCCTCCGATTCGGCAACTGAACCCAGCCGAGCTAGCGAGAGTAAGAGCAGATCGAGCGACGGGGAAATTCAGTCTGAGGCGATTGGCAAAAAAATACGGAACCCCAGTCTGGGCCATGCAGCAGGCAACAACGGGGCAAAACGGGGGATATGAAAACTAATGGTTTCACACATGTGTGGACAGGCTTGCCGGGGCCCTTATTTATGAACAACTTACAAGGGACACTTTGATGGGGTTTCCCAGACAACTCGTTTTTGGGGATCCCAACCCATTTAACGGTTCCTTTTTAGGTCCCCCAACTACCACCGTTACTTCCGAGGCGGGAACCCCAGGAACCGCTGCTGAAGGAATATCAACCGTTCTAATCGGTGACCTCCCCGTTCTCGAACTCCCCTTCCCAAACCCGAAAAGGGCGCAATGACGGGCAGTCTCTACAGACGTGGAAGAATTTGGTGGATGGGCTATGTAGTGGATGGCGAACAGCGCTGCGAAAGTACGGGGACCACTAACAAACGGATTGCCCAGAAAATTCTGAATCTGAGGGTTGCTGAAATCATTGAAGGGCGTTTTCGACTCCCCAAATCCAATGCGCCAAGACTTAAGCAGTTTAGCGATGAGTTTCTGGACTCAATACGTCACCAGAACACTAGGAAGCGTTATACATCCTCGATTGTAAATTTGCGGGCGCACTTTGGGGACTCCAAACTCACCGAAATCAATGCTGAGCGAATTGACGAATTTAAGGACTCTAGACTCAACTCAAAGGTACGGGCAGCCACCGTAAACCGAGATCTGGCCGTCCTGCGGCGAATGCTGAGGATTGCAGAGAGAAAGAGGTTGATAATGTCCAGTCCATTTCGAGAAGTCGAAATGTTGGAGGAGCGCAAAGAGCAGCGGCAGCCCCACATCCTGACTCTTGATGAGGAGAAAAAGCTTTTGGCAACGGCCCCAGACCACGTCCGGATTCTTGCAATATTGATACTGGACAGTGGTCTGCGCTCGGGTCGAGAAGCTCTCGCGCTCAAATGGAAGAATGTAGATTTCGCCGAGAAAGCAATCTTCGTCAGACAGTCCAAGTCCTTGGCGGGTATTCGGAGCGTGCCAATGTCCAGTCGTTGCAACTCGGAATTGCTGAGATGGCGGGAGCGGCTAGGTCCGGAGTTTTCTGAATACGTTTTTGCAAACCCACAGCTACCAAAAACCCATCTGAGAGATGTCCGTACGGCCTGGTCGGATGCCTTGAAAGCCGCCGGACTCGAGTACTTCTGGCTGTATGACCTAAGACACACTTTTGCCAGCCGTCTCACCCAAGCAGGTGTTTCTCCCCTTTTTGTTGCCCAGATAATGGGGCATTCCAGTCCGAACATTCTTCAGACGTATGCGAAGGCAATTGACGAGTTCCGGCGGTCCGCCATCTCCAAACTTGAATCTTTTCTCGAAGCTAAATCCATTCAATCGGCGGTTCGAATTGAGAAAGACAATACGACGTTGATTCAGTAGGTCACCTGGCCAATGAGCGCATCTACATGAGAATTGGGTAATGGTACGGCAGTTGTCCGGTAAGCACGACTTACCAGATGGGATGAGAAGGCCGGTCTCCAGCGGGATGCGATACGCTCCCAATGAAAGACGTGCTCAAGGCACAAAAGGAGACCGGCTATGAAGAAGATTAGCACTGTGCAGGTATTTGGTAACGAAATTTTCAAG
>WNFO01004491.1_pt1 | contig 13190 bp, 10 predicted proteins | sample 5400251 | NCBI WGS metagenome assembly WNFO01 (sample SAMN13153354, study PRJNA577476) | soil metagenome | isolation source: 100 cm saprolite under Madrone tree | place: USA:California | collected 2016-06-14 | reverse complement strand
TGGTAGGGGCGGTGGGGATCGAACAGAACGCCCTAACATTTCGACGCGATTACAAACGAGCTGCGCAAATCAGGAAGACATACGTTCGTTCAGAACAAACGTTTTGCGAGCCTTGAAATTATTATTGCCCACTTCTTCGCCCACGAGTATCCGCTAAAACCATGTTCAGCAGGCACTTGCATTCCTAAGGTTGTGGGTTACATACCCACGGCCCCATGTATTTCAATGACTTAACGACCCCTAGTGATAAATTCAATGGCGACAAAACAACAACTACGATCGGGAACCGGAAATAATCAGGGAAAAGTTGCCGCCCCCCGGAAGTTGGCCACAACAGTCAATACAAGCGCGTACTAATCCGAAGGACGGTCGATAACTTCCAGCTTGCTCGTCACCCGTCCACAATCGCGGATGGACCGTGGGCTGGTGGCGCTGTTCGTGGTAATCATCTGTCGTCGCACGGCCGCGCAGGCGGCGGAGGCTCTGCGCGCGCCCGTTCTGTGGCAGAATGCCGTCGTGCTCCAACGACTGATCGAGCGCAAGGAATGGAAGTTCTTCGCCGTGCTGCCGAAGGCCGACCCTGGCCTCGCCGCCGCTTGGTGGACGTCCCTCCTGCTGAGAGGGTTCTTGCCGGCAGTGTTCGCCATCGCGATGGGTGTGCTCGTCGGCGCCGTGCAACGCGGCGATCGCCTCGCGGGCCCGCTCGCGCTCGCCGGCACCATCTTCGTGCTGCTTCAAATCCTCAGCCCGATTCATCAGGCGATCAGCACAAACCTTGGCGATCGCACCGCCGCATGGCTCTATGACCGGCTCACTGAGGCCTGTGTGCGCCCGCTGGGCATGGGGCATCTCGAGGATCCCACGCTCACCAGCGACCTCACCGTCGCGCGCGACTTCGACCTCGGGATGACCGGCCCGCCGCTGTCGATCTCCCTGGACTTCATCGCAAGCGGCATGGTCGAGATGATCGGCGGTTTCGCGTGCGCCCTAATCCTAGCCAGATATGCGTGGTGGGCGCCGATCGTGCTTGCAGGCACCTGGCTGGCGACGCACTGGCTTCTACGCGAGAGCGCCATTTGGCGCGACCGCAACACCGAGGAAGTGCGGGGCGCGCAGCGGGATGCCGTCTACGCCTACCGGTTGGCAGTGGACCCGCCGGCGAGCAAGGAGCTGCGGCTGTTCGGCCTCGCCGGCTGGACGATCGACCGTTTCATCGCCAGGCGCACTCGCTTACACGAGCTTCAGTACGCGGCCACACGTCTGCGAGAACGTCCTGTCATCTGGAGCATGCTGCTAGTCGTCGCTGCGAACGTCCTGGTGTTCTGGGCACTGGCGAGCGCCGCCGCCCATGGCCGCATCAGTCTCGGGGAAGCCGTCGTCTACGTGCAGTGTGCCGTCGGCGTGTCGATGATCGCGTTCGGCGGATTCAGTTGGGCGCTTGACGGAGCGGCGGCTCCGGTCGCCGCAGTGCTGCGGCTCGAGCCCGCGATGCGTCCCGCCGGCGCGCTGCGCTCTGGCAATCGCCCCGCGGGCATGACACCTGCGCGCGAGATTCGTCTCCGCGATGTCACGTTCGCGTACGGTGCGGGCGCGCTGGTGTTGCAGCACTTCGATCTTACGATTCCCGCCGGCTCGTCGCTCGCCATCGTGGGACAAAACGGCGCCGGCAAGACGACCATCGCAAAGCTGCTGTGCCGGTTGTACGATCCGCAGTCCGGTGCGATCGAGATCGATGGCGTCGATATTCGCGAGCTCGATCTCGCGGCGTGGCGCGCGCGCGTCGCGGCCGTGTTCCAGGACTTCATCCGCCTTGAGCTGCCGCTGCGCGACAACGTGGCGCCCGCAGGCGCACCAGACGATGTTGTGCGCGCCGCGCTCGAGTCGGCAGGAGCGACAAACCTAGCCGCGCTGGACACGGTGCTTGCCCGCGGGTACGACGGCGGCACCGACTTGTCGGGCGGCCAATGGCAGCGCGTCGCGCTTGCCCGAGCTTTGTCCGCGGTCAAGCTGGGCGCCGGCGTCGTGCTGCTCGACGAGCCGACCGCGCAGCTCGATGTCCGCGGCGAAGCGGAGATTTTCGATCGCCTGCTGGCCGCGACGCGGCATTGCACGACCATCCTGATCTCGCACCGCTTCTCCACGGTCCGCCATGCCGATCGTATTTGCGTGCTCGAGCACGGCCGGGTCATCGAGCTCGGCACGCACGATGAACTGATGTCGCTCGCCGGGCGCTATCGGACGATGTTCGATCTGCAGGCGCAGCGCTTCATCGTTCCGGACGAGGAGTTGGGCACAACCTATGACGTCCTCCCCTAGTCGAGATCGCGCGATCGAGCCGCTGCCTCCAGCGTTGTCATCGATGTGGAGGTTATGCAAGCTGGGCTATCGCCACGAGCCGCGCTTGATGCTCGCCGCGCTCGTGCTGTCGCAGCTCGCCGCGCTGCCCGATGCGCTCCTCGCGCCGTGGCTGATGCTCCTCGGCAAAGGCGTCCTCGACCATAGAGCCGGGATGGTGGAGGGCGCAGCGATTGGGCTCGGCGTGTCGACCGCTGCGACGTGGTTTCTCCGCACCATTAGCACCCGCGTGCAGCGCCGCTTCCGCGACAAGGTAACCATCGCGCTCGAGTCCCACGTCGCGCAACTGCAGGCATCGGTCGCGACCATCGCGCACCAGGAACGCCCGGAGTATCTCGACCGCCTGTCCATGCTCCGCAATCAGGTGTTCGTGCTTGACCACATGTATATGTCGCTGTTTTCCACTCTCGGGTGGGTCCTGCGGCTGGGCGTGACCATGGCGCTGCTGGCGTCGATTCACCCCGTGCTCCTCCTGCTCACGGTGTTCGCAGCCCCGACCGTGTTGACTTCGACGTGGCGCCCTGCGGTCGAGAGATCCGCGCAGGAGCGTGGAGCGCAAACCAATCGGCTGGCGCGTCACCTGTTCAATATCGCCACGACCGCGCCGCCCGGCAAGGAAGTGCGCGTCACCGGCATCGGAGAGCTCCTCGTTACCGAGCGCCGCGCGGCCTGGGAGCGCTGGTATGGACCGGTGGCGCACGCTCGGTGGGGCTCGGCGTGGCGGCACGCATTGGCGTGGGCAATATTTGGCTTGGCGTATGTCGGCGCGGTTGTGTTCGTGTCGTCCGGCCTCGGCGCGCCGGCCAGCGCGGTGCTGCTGGTACTCGCTGCGGGCGCGCGCCTGTCCGCATACATCGGCGCCACCGTCGGCGAGATTGGATTCCTGCGCGGATTTTGGATGGACGGCTCGCGGCGGCTCGCGTGGCTCGAGGACTACGCCGCATCCGTCGTGGCGTCGGGCGATCTGCAAGTTCCCACCGTGTTGCGCCGCGGCATCCGGCTCGACCACGTGTCGTTCGCCTACCCCGGCACGTCACGCGTGGTGCTGGACGATGTTTCGGTGATGTTGCCCGCGGGCGCGGTCGTCGCCATCGTCGGCGAGAACGGCGCCGGCAAGACGACGCTGGTCAAGCTACTGTCGAAGATGTACGAGCCGTCATCTGGCTCAATCCTCTTGGACGACACGCCGCTTGCGCGAATGCCCGCCCGCGAGTGGCGGGCGCGTCTCGCAGGCGCGTTCCAGGATTTTTTCCGTTTCGAATTCCGCGCAGTGCACACGGTCGGCTTGGGCGACGTCCCACGAATGGATGACGAGCCCGCAGTGGTCGCGGCTGTCGACCGCGCCGGCGCCGGCGACGTCGTCGCCCGTCTGGCGTCAGGCCTCGACACGCAGCTCGGTCCCACGTGGCCTTCCGGAGTCGAGCTATCGTTCGGCCAGTGGCAGAAGCTCGCGCTGGCGCGCGGCTTCATGCGCGATCACCCGCTGCTGCTGGTCCTCGACGAACCGACCGCCGCGCTGGACGCGGAGACCGAACACGCGCTGTTCGAGCGCTACGCGGCAGCGGCGCGCGGCACCAGCGAGAGCCACAGCGGCAGCATCACCATCCTCGTCTCCCACCGTTTCTCGACCGTCCGCATGGCTGATCTCATCGTCGTGCTCGACGGTGCCCGAATCGTGGAGGTTGGCACACACGATGAGCTAATGGCCAAGAGCGGTCAGTACTCGGAGCTCTACAGCATCCAGGCCGCCGCATACCGCTGACCGCTTAGTCGCCGCACGTAGGTTCTCTTTTGGACGCGGCATTGACCGATCTAATCAGCTCCCGAATGGTCGGCAAGGGGAGCACTCGCAGGGTCATAAAAGCCAACGTGACCATGGCCTCCGGGGTTAGGGAACTGCACGACGTCTCCGGGAATCGGTTCTTCGCCAGAGCCAAGCGGTCGATAGCCGGGATTATTCCCTATATTATTCGCCTGCGAGCATGTAACCGATGGGTTGATACCACTATTCTGTACCGCGTTATACACTAAGCTGGAACAGTCCGTCCTATCGTAGTTACTATTGACGCCAACCGCTCCATAAGGCACATCTTGGTAGCTCTGTGCCTCTTGCAACACCACCGCCGCGTCGTCAGGATCGGCGTCGCGCTAGCCGTCAGGACTTATCTCGAAGTAACCAGAAGCTCCGGCGGCGTTAGTTGTTTCAACAATATAAAAGTATTTTTCGCCCTCCACCAAGGGCGGAGGAGCCCCATCCTTCGGCTTTATTTGCACGTAACCAAAGGGCACAACACCATAAGTAATGCTGCCTAAGTCGTAGATGCGCGTGCCATAAAGATATCCCCCGCTCGGTTTGATTTTCCATAGCGCGAAGTTCTCGTCTTGCGGTTTTTCCGCCTTCGTCATGAAGTCCGGACTAAAAACCGTAAAGATTGCCACTGTGCCCCCTCCCGAGAGAACAAAAACGGGAACCTTCCCGCCTTCAAGTCGCACGCTCGTTGGCCACTCGCCTGGCCTCCACGCGCACCCGCACCATATAAGAGACCCAGCAAGCAAGATAAATCCGAAGACTCCGAAGCCCCTAATCCTGGTGGTCACAACGTTTTTTCCTCCACCCCTTCAACACTCTATCCCATTTCAAACGCCCCTTAGTATGGCCCACCGTACCCTGCGGCGTGGCATCCGAAGTCAGCCTGTCCAGGTCATAACCTCGTGTAATTGTGCCGCTAATGGAATCTACGCCTGTTCTCAGCCGGTTTCCCGCATCGTACGACCGGTATCGAGTCCTGCTACGGCAACGCGCCGAAGTTGCCCAATTTTGTGCTCAGAGAAAAATCGGGAGGGAAATATGTTTGTGGTTCGCATTTCCCTCCCGCCGAAGCACGTTTCGCGGCGTGTTCACACCGCGCGAACGCCCTCAAGAAATGCTCCCAGCCTAGCGGTCGCCCGAAACTGCGGAATGGCTTCCAGTTCCTTGAAGGCCGAGGTGAACGCGTTCGACAGGCCCCACATAGTCCGCGGCGCGAACTCCTCATGCTGCGGATCGAAGTAGTGATTATGCACCACTCGCGCCAAGTGCTTGGGTACTTCAAGTTCTCCCTCGATGAAGGCTCGATAGATGATGAGCTTCGCGGCTTCATCAGAAAGCTGGCTTGTGCGCCAGGCTTCAACCTGCCGGCGCATCGGCTCGAAGTTGCGCTGCATGCGGTCCACCCCCACCGAGAGGATGTCCACGAGGCTCAGGTGCTTGGTGTGCTTGGTGTGCTTAGCGAGCACAGGCGTGAAAGCGCCTCGAACAATGTTGCCAAGCTTGGAATTTAGGCTTGTTTGGCAAGTCGGGAGCAGGACGAGAGTTGCGAGTGTAGTGAAGCCGAGAACCCGGTTGACTATTTCCAATGCCAGCGATGCGTGATTCTATTGCATCAGTTCGGAACAGACTCCGAAGTAGACGCCGGCACATTGCCTGCTGAAAACCGATTCGGTCTGGGACGATATCCGTTCCGCGTTCGGAGGTGATACTTCTTCAAGCGTTCGCCTACTAGTTGTACTTTGATAGAGCGCCATCCACGATTGGGATTCAGCTTGGGGTAATAGCTAAACGAATAAAGATGCGCTAAATCGTCTCGGATGGAGGCGAACGCTTTCTTTTCATCCCGCCAACTTTTGGCAAAATAGGCCTTACCGCCTGTGGCCGCGCTCATACGGTCAAAAACAGCTGTAGAAACGGGCTCAAGTTGCGCCTCAGTCGTGCTTATCATGTAGATAGGAATGCCTGCTGATTGGGCCATCTCGGCGACATCCTCAGGCGGCACCATGCTGGAATTGTCGGGGCCGTTCGAGAACACTACAATCACCTTTCTTCCCGGATGCTGGCCGGCGTCCTGCACCGTCAACAACAACGAGTTATAGAGCGCCGCATCGTCCCCAGCCACGCTTGTACGCACGCCCCGCACCACTTCCGACCGATCGGAGGTCAAAGCCGCGGCCCGGTAAAGGTCGCGGCTGTATGAATAGAAAGCTATTCTGTCCGCTCTTTCCAGGGAGCGTACAAAATCGGCGATGGCATCTTGCGCGAAGACGAAGCCCCGGTACATGTAATTGCTGGTATCGAACAAAATGAAGACATTGGCGCCCGCGATGGCCGAACTGAGCGTTTCAGGAGGGCCTTCTTGCATGCGAGCACTCCCTTGCGCCGAGGCAGACTCGTCCGCGCCGTTCTTGCCAACATCTGCAGCAATGTCTAACAATCTGGTTGTGGGACCATTCCCTTCTTCAAATGTGGCAATGTTCTGCGGAATGCCATCTTCGGTGATCGCGAAATCCTGAGGATGAAGACCGCTTACATAGTCGCCCTTATTGTTGGTCACGGCCACATTCAATTGCACCAGGTTGACCACAACACGAAGGCGCGTCGTGTCTTGCTGCGCACCGGTCCGAAACGTGGAAAGAGGCAGCAGTCCTAAAAGAGGTGCCAAGATCAAGAGATATCGTTTTTCCATAGGTTTGTAATCCATATCGCACCGTATTTTTTTTCCGGCAGTAACGGTCCGGTGAAAATTGAGCCAGCCGAACTTGTCTAGGGCTGGGAAAAACTGTCATCTCTTGACCAGGCAACGATCTTGCCCTGCCGGAACTCTTCAGCGGTTTCTCGAGCAGCGCGCAGCAACGCCGGCCAATCGGCAAAATCAGTGGCAAAAATCTTCTCGACCATGCGACGCGTGAGTTCGGGAACCAGGCGGTTTAGCATCACCGGTGAATAACCTTTTTCGTCGGCCAGGCGGGCCCAGTATAGGTTGTTGGAATCCCAGGTCTCAGCCAATAAGCGGCTGGAGTAGCCCATGAAAACCGGGGCAGGCGGCAGATTCAGCAGCTCACGCGTGTAACTCTGCGCCAATACGGGATGCGGCACTCCAAAGTCTCGCGACAACCGTTCCCAGTTGACCTCGTCGGGATAGCGCTTAGACAGGATTGCAAGCTCGTTACCGGCTGGTCCGAAGGAATTGGGCTCTTGCGGGAATCTTCGTTGATATTCAGCCGTCAGATAGAAAGTGTCCGCAGGCATCAGCTGCAAAAGCACTTCGGGTGAGTGCCCCGAACGCAGACCCTGCTCCACTCTTTCGGAGCGCTGCGGAATCATACGATCGGACAGGATATTCATGACTTTATTCCGCACTTCCCCATTGTCAGCGGAAGCGGCCAAAAGCTCCTCGCCGCACTGCTGATATAGGCTGACAGCGTGAAGCTCATTTTGGTTCACGTTCCACCATCGGGGCACGACGGCGTTGGTCAAGAGGCCAGGCACCAACTCTCGCCAGATCAGAGCCTGCACGTTTTGTGGCGCGATGAAGTCCTGCTCCGCGGTTGCAAGGAGGAAAGGTAAATCGGCAAGCGATCCGACAAAGTGTGCGCCACCGCCCGCCGGGGAGCCTACGCCGAACAACTGAGGCGCTTGCCAAAGTCGTTCCAGGCCGATGACGCTTTCTCCCGCAAAATCGTGCGAGCGAACGAAAAGAGGATTATGGTGAAGAATTTGGGCGCCGGGAGGTTCATAGTAGGCGTAATTCAGCCCTACGAGCGTGTCTCGCAAAAAGGGAGCGAGTTGGCCGCGGGCTTCCATCAGTTGTTGGGAAGAACCCGGCGACTTAATTATCTTCGCCAGGCTCGTGTGCATCTGCAATTCCGTATGACGGTTATTGTAAATCCCCGCGGCCCACTCCTCTCTCTCGCTATTTCGGAAAATTGGCTGGGGCATTTCGAATTCCCTGAGTTCCCCGGCCAAAGGAAGCAAGCTATTGCTTGAGAGGGTTCCTTGCGCGACTTCGCGCAGGCCATCACCCAGGGCCAAGAGCGTGTCGAGAGAAACCAAACGCTGCCCTTCCAAAACGGACCGGATTCTGTTGGCGATCAGTTCCTGCATGCGCTGGGCTTCCGGGGCTGACTGCTGTGGACCCGCGAGCAGATTGACGATTTTGTCTTGAGAAACATCGGCTTTGCCGGTTGCGGCGAGCAGCAGCTCTTTCAGGGCCGTGCGCCCTGCCTCGAAAAGCTGCGTTGATGAGCCGATCTTGGCAAAGGGCCCGATCAACTTTTGCCAAGAATCGTTCAAAGCGGCGCCAGGTATCTCACCTTGACGCGCCAATATCTGCCAGAGCCCGACGCTAGCCTGAAAGGTTCCGAAGGCATTGCCCCGTAGAGTGTTTTTGGGAATACCGTTGAGGCCAGTTACAACCTGGAGGAAGGCGGCGATGGAAGCATCGTCCAAATCTGGAAATTCTGAAAAGACCACATATTGGTCGCTGAACTCAGAGAACTTGTCTGCTAGCAAGGCCACCGTTTCAGGCCTAAGGCGATGCTCCGGAGAGCGCCTGCCGTCGAGTTCACTAAGCATTAAATAGCTTTGCAAAGGACCTGTGTAGGTGGGCTCGCAAGAAATCGCGAACAGAGCTTCCAACAATTGACCTGGGTGGTCCCAGTGTGCGGCCCTGTGGCCCCAGTCGCGGATAATTTTGGAATCCGTCTTTTGTCGAAAGACTTTCTTCCATACCTCGAGATTTCCAGGAACGTATAGATCGCCGTTCGGCCCCCACCGAAGCCGGGTCACCAGAAGAAACAAACCTCCGTCCCGTCGAAACACGCCCCTTCCAGCATCGGAAGAGTCTTTTCCGCGGAACACCTCATACAAATGACGCAGCCGGCCAGGTTCGGTGAAATGAGCTTGCTGTGATGGAGGTAAACTCGACAGGTCGTCAAAGTACGCCGCAAGCCAGCCGCTGTGCTTCGCGAACAACTTGGGGATGAAATCTCCCGGAGAGTCAGGACTCGCTCCGACCAGTTCTTTCCAAGCGGACCCCGCGGCTGATCCACCAGGCACAACCACTCGCCCAGATCGAACGCAGATGTGGCTGCCGAAGAAATCCAAGGCTGCGGCTTGCGGAACCATTTTTTTTAGCACCTGCGATTGCCGCAACGCAGATAAAGTCTCGGCATCCATTCGCGCCAACGCCCAGTAGAAGCGGGCCAACTCCGGATCGCCCAAGAGCAGCTCCACTGCATCAACTTTTTTTCCTTCCTTGGTCCAGTCCATCTCCACGGGCGGCGCAGGTACATGCGACATCGAGTACGAGTACGTGAAAGCCCGGCCCTCTTGGAGACTCTTTTCAAGGTCCGGCAAGGGGAATCCAGAGTCGATGGTGAGAAACGCTCTTTGGGGGTCGGCGGTCTCCAAAAAGGTGCTCCGCTGCCCGCAGTCGGCCCGGGTTCGATAACCCAGGATTTTCAGCAGAGGCTTCGCCTCATCGCAAGTAGAAACATGAATGACACCATCGGGACCTGCCATAGCCGCCAATTCTCGCGCCTGATGGACATAGCGGGTCAAGAGAATAAGAAATTCCGAGGGCCGGCCCTTGGGAAACTGCCCCTGATACCCCAATATGAATACGTTGCGAGCCAGCAAAGGCATGACTTCTTCAGGCAATACCTTCTGGCTGATCCCTGCCATCCGTAAAAAGGAGCGCAACGGGCCTGGAATCGTAAGATTCGCCGATTCGGGTGACCCGACCTTTGCTTCCTCGGATGGCAAAGAATCAGCGCATCGAGCGGCAGGAGCGAGGCACGAACTAAGGGAAAGAGTGGCGCCCAGAATGCCGGAAAGGCGGAAGAGAGACTTAGCGCATCGCCCTGCCGGTAAATAGGTTAAGAGGAGTGTGCAGGCCCTCAAGATTTCCTCCCCGAAGCGGGAACGAGCCTAAACGACACAGCTGAGGCGCAGAGAAAGAAGATTTGGACCGAAACGAAACCAAATCTAAAATGCGAACCCGCGACGACTAATCGCTTTTCACGACGAAGTTCACAACGAAGTGAGTGAGCTCATGTGAGCTATGCAACCGTGCGGTGGACGGCGGCAATCCTCAACATCAAGCACACGGAGTAAACTCGTCCTTCCTCGCACTATTATGCTGTAACTGCGCCATGTCAAACCGAAAATTATCAAAAATACTTTATTGGCGGGCTAAACGAAGCGTTTGTCGCTGGATCATTTCTAGGATCGGGTCTGGGGCCTGAGGGCACAAGATACCCCAGCACGCCAAATTGCAGCTCTCGACGTTCCTCAAATCCAATCACAGACGGAAGCAGTATGCGGTAGGAGCCAGCTGATGCGACTGTGTGCTACCGTCTCCTGCCCATTCGGACCTTACCCCAGCCCGTCCACAACAACGGACTTAGTTCAGTCCAGTGGTCGCCAGTTCTAGGAACGTGCGAGCTTTGCGGTTGCTTTGAACTGCGGAATTGCGTCGACGACCTTGAAAACGCTCGTGAAAGCGTTGGACAGACTCCACGCGGTTTGCGGGCAAACTCTTCGACCGAGGGTTGAAACACATCGTCGTGAACGCGCCAGACCAATGTTTCGGGGCGTCGAGCTTGCCCTCTACAGATGCTCGGTAGATAACCAATTTCACTGTATCGTCCAGAAGGTGTTTTCCCTTCCATGCCTCCACTTGCTTCCTCATCGGGTCGAAGTGCCGCTGCATACGGTCCACGCCGACCGATAGGATGTCCACGAGGCTCAGATGTTTGGTGTGCTTGGCGAGCACAGGGGTGAAGTCGCCACTGAACGCCATCTTCGAACGCGCCGCCTGATTGCTACAACCCTTATTTGCCGACGCTGCTGCTCGATCCTCGCCATCAGAGTTGCGGGGCGCAGATCACGATTCTCTATCCCGTTATTGCTCTGATTTCGTTCCACTGAGCCAAAGGTGCCACCCCTGAAGCTCGTATTGTCGCCTTCTGTCGCCTCGCAAAACTTCTACTCCGCTCATTCTAAAACAGTTGGTTGGTAGGGGCGGTGGGGATCGAAGCTATTGCTTCATTTCCGCAGTCATCTGACCGAGATACTACTTTTCGGCAGTCTGGCGTCGTGGCCTTCCTCCTCCCAACAGATTCCGTTAGATGCTCGCGATTTTGCACTTATCGATGGCCCCACAACTCTTGCGTCGTTTTTGCGTTGCAAGTTCGGAAACGATGGGAAGTGATGGGCAGCTAAACTATTGAAATTTCAGCGATGTCGTTTGTTCAAATGGCGATGCCACAGTTTATGAGTCTGATGCTCTAAGCGCTGCGCAGGATGGGCATCGGTACCGACAATCTGCCTCTTGCCCTTCGCCGCCTTGTCCAGTCCAACTCCGGGTAGTGCCCTGAAGGTCTGTGCTATGTGGCCACTCGCAAGAGGCCGCGTAGATGCCCCCCGGAAACACCCCTTCCTCGGTGGGGCCAAGAGTCTTGTTGGTCCTGTTGCACACATTCCAAAACGTTGCACAATCTGTTGCACATTTGCCTTCAAGTTCTGGCCTTTTGATGCCCAAGATAGGTACGAGAACGTAGCGTAAGTTATTGAAAAGATTAGAAAGGTAGTACCACCGAGTTTGTTTTCAAGACCGTCGCATTCAACCACTCTGCCACTCCTCCACGTTGATTCTACAACACTTATTGGCAACGATTGGCAACCTGTTGCACATTTGCACGGCGGCGCGAGCGTCTTCCGCCGATTGGCTGGAGTGTAGCGCTGTGCAAAAAGCCAGTCCCAAGGCCAGAGTGAATCCCATACTCGCGCTAAGGAAATAATCTCTTCATTCGGCGCTCACCACCACTTCAAAGTTCGTCAGATCCGTCGACGAAGCCAAAACGACCCAGAAGTGGCTGGAACTACATGACCGCAAACACTTGCGGAAGTTTTTTGGCGCCAACAATGGCCTTGACAGATCGCTGATAATTCCTCCATTATGGAGGAGTTTAGGAGGAACCCTATGGCAGTTCTGAACATCAAAAACCTCCCCGACTCTCTCTACAGAAAGCTCCAGGCTAGAGCGAAGCGTCAGCACCGATCGGTCGCTCAGGAGGTTACTCACCTTCTCAGCGATGCTCTTGAAATGCCGAAACCTCTGTCGATTCTTGATCTCAAGGGTTTGGGCAAAGAGCACTGGAGAGGAGTTGACCCTTCGAAACATGTTGAGCGAGAACGGGCCTCATGGGATTGATGGCCGATCTCGGCGGCGGCCCTGTGGGAGTGGACACGGCCATCTTCATCTACTTCATCGAAGAACATCCCCGGTTTCTTCCGCTGGTTGAGCCTCTTTTCAGAGAAGTGAATGAGGGCCGCAAGGAGTTGGTTACATCGGCGCTAACCGTGCTCGAAGTCTTGGTCGTTCCCTACCGTTCTGGAGACCACCTGCTGGCCGGGCGATATGAAGCTCTTCTCACGCAGAGTCGCGGCGTCCACGTTGCAGATATTTCTCGTGATCATCTGCGCGCCGCTGCACAGCTAAGAGCCGCAACGGGAGTCAAGACGCCTGATTCTCTCCAGGTTGTGGCGGCATTGGCATTGGCATTCGGCTGCACAGCTTTTCTTACGAATGATCGCGACCTTCCGACCATACCCGGTCTCCGTATCCTGCAATTGTCTTCCTACGTTAACGCTAGATGATCCTGCACGCGCACAGCATCCTTTTCACCCCGCTATGTTCTCTCTCCATTCCCTAACCTGTCGCTTTCTTTGCACTTTTTATCATTCTGTTCTCAAGTTGGAGGTCAGAGATCTAGAGTCTTGAACCTGTTGTTTTTTGTTAGTTTCTTGAGAACAAAACTCGTGAACCAGTTCGTATCTCCGAAAGGAGAGAACAAAATCGATTCCGAGGTCAGGAATCTCCGGCGGCCTTGGCCTTCGGAAGGAAGCCACCGAGCAGCTTGAGCAGCAGTGCTCCGCCGCCTCCCACCGCGAGGTAACCTAGCCCCGGCGGAAACCAAGCCGCGATAGTTAGAACGACCATCAACGTCAGGAAGAT
>WNFO01003608.1_pt1 | contig 13190 bp, 11 predicted proteins | sample 5400251 | NCBI WGS metagenome assembly WNFO01 (sample SAMN13153354, study PRJNA577476) | soil metagenome | isolation source: 100 cm saprolite under Madrone tree | place: USA:California | collected 2016-06-14 | reverse complement strand
TTGCGACTCTCTATTTGCGATGATTCTCGGCCTTCTGCGCCGGTCGGCACAGATCTTGCATGTGGGGACACATGACGAGTTGCTGAACATGCCACAGCAAACCAGGATCTCGAACAGTTCGAACAGCAGGCGTTTGCCCGGAGTTGTCATTGTCTTATGTTGCCTGGCAGGGACCGCCTTCGCTGAGTCTGGAGCTCTCTTGAGTCCGACAAATATTTTTGCGCCTGCGTCAACGCCTGCCAATTCAATTTTTGAGTTGTCTCTGTTTGTGCTCGGGATTACAGCAATCATCTTTGCAATCGTCTTTAGTTTGATGGTTTATGTCGTCGTTAAATTCCGAAAGAAAGCAGACGACGACGGCCGCGAGCCGGCGCAGGTATATGGCAGTAATCAGGTCGAAGTTGCGTGGACGGTCATTCCGATTCTCATCGTCACTGTCCTGTTTATGGCGACGGCTCGGGTGATCGCTACAGTGCAGAAGCCTCCGGATAATGCGGTTCAGGTCATCGCCATAGGCCATCAGTTCTGGTGGGAATATCGCTATCCGGACTTAAAGGTTGTAACCGCAAATGAATTGCATGTGCCGGTGAGTGATGCGGTACATCCAATGCCGACTCTCATCAAATTGACGTCCGCGGACACAGACCATAGTTTCTGGGTACCGAGACTCGCGGGCAAAACGGACCTGATTCCCAACCGCGTCAACAGTATGTGGATTGATCCGCAGGAAATTGGCCTGTACCTGGGGCAGTGCGCGCAGTATTGCGGAACCCAACACGCGAAGATGCTGCTCCGAGTCTACGTGGAATCACGCAGTGATTTCGACCGCTGGATACAAGAGCAGAGCCAGCCGGCACATTCGAGTGACGCCGTTTCCGACGGGCGGCGTGTTTTCGAAAGCACTGCCTGCATCAATTGCCACGCGGTGGGGGGCACAACTGCAGAAGGGCGGTTCGGTCCGGACCTGACACACCTGATGAGCCGCGACACGATCGCTTCCGGTGTAGCGGCCAACACCCACGAAAATCTCCGGCTATGGATTCGAGATCCCAACGCTATCAAGACCGGTTCTCTCATGCCGGCGATGGGATTGAGCGAGCATGATTTGGACGTAGTAACGGCGTATCTGGAAACGCTTCGGTAGCGCATCGAGGAGATGATTGATGTCGACTGATCTGATTGCATGGCCTGCAACTCAAGAGGCGGGCCGCCCTTTCGTGGACAGGCTTCACGAGTGGGTCACGACTGTCGATCACAAGCGGCTAGGCATCATGTACATCGCGTATGCCCTGTTCTTTCTCGTGATCGGCGGCCTTGAAGCGACGATCATGCGCATCCAGCTCACTGCGGCGCACAAGGACTTCGTTTCGCCCCAGGTTTTCAACCGGATGTTCACGATGCACGGGACCACGATGATTTTTTTCGTCGTCATGCCGCTGGTCTTCGGCCTCGCGAACTATCTGGTCCCGCTTATGATCGGCGCGCGCGACATGGCATTTCCGCGGCTCAATGCCTTTAGTTTCTGGTTAACGGCATTCGGAGGCATTCTTCTTTACTTCAGCTTTCTCGGCGGCAACGGATTATATGGCGCCGGCAACGCCCCCGATGTGGGATGGTTCGCCTATGCGCCTTTGACTTCGACGACATTCTCCCCTGGTCACAGCACCGACTTCTGGACGTTGGGTCTACTCGTTTCAGGGTTCGGCAGTATCGGCACCGCTATAAACATCATCGTCACGATCCTTGGGATGCGTTGTCCAGGAATGAAAATCGGCAAAATGCCGCTTTTCGCCTGGCTCAATCTTGTGATGGGCGGCATGGTGATTTTAGCTGTCAGTCCGCTTTCTGCTGCGCAAATCATGCTGCTCATTGACCGTTACCTCGGTGGCCACTTCTTCGACACACAAGCTGGGGGCTCTGCGGTTATCTGGATGCACTTCTTTTGGATTTTTGGGCATCCGGAAGTCTACGTGTTAGTCATCCCGGCGTTTGCCGTTGCTTCCGAAATTATTCCCGTATTCTCCCGGAAGGCCATCTTCGGTTACCCGGTGATGGTGGCGGCTACGCTCTGCATTGGATTCATCGGTATGAGTGTCTGGGCTCACCACATGTTCACAGTTGGGATGAGTTCGAACGCCAACACCTTTTTCGTCTTGTCGACCATGGCAATTGCAGTTCCGACGGGGATCAAAATCTTTAACTGGCTCGCCACGATGTGGGGCGGAAAAATTGAGTTCAAGGCGCCCATGCTTTTCTGCACGGGATTTCTTTTTCAGTTCCTGGTTGCCGGGCTGACGGGGATCATGCTGGGTGCCGCCCCGTTCGATTGGCAGCTTGGAAATTCATATTTCGTTGTTGCGCATTTCCACTACGTGATCGTGGGTGGAATCCTCTTCACACTGTTTGCCGCCTTCTATTACTGGTTTCCGAAAATGTCCGGAAGAATGTTAGACGAGACGCTCGGAAGGCTGCATTTCTGGCTATTTTTTGGTGGCTTTCATCTGACGTTCGATTTCATGCACATCCCCGGGATCCTCGGTATGCCTCGACGAATTTATACCTATGAGCCGGGTCGCGGGTGGGACACATGGAACTTCATCGTGACGATTGGTGTTGTCTTTCAAGGTCTCGGCATATTGGTGTTCCTGATCAACCTGCTGTGGTCCTACCGCAGAGGCAAGGTTGCCGGCAATGATCCGTGGGACGCATGGACCCTGGAATGGAGTACGAGCTCACCGCCCCCGCCATACAACTTCGCCGCGATTCCATCCGTTCAAAGCCGCCGTCCGCTTTGGGATCTCAAGCACCCGGAGGATCCGGACTGGAAGTATGAGTAAAAGGAAATCCCGATGAACGCAGTATCCGTTGCCATGCTCGAACCCGAAATCCAGTGGACTCCTTCTGCGCGTGGACGGCTCGGAATGTACTGCCTGATCGCTGCAGAGGCCGCGATCTTTACGATATTCGTGATCGCGTACTTGTTCTACATGGGCAAGAGCGTTAGCGGGCCGTCGCCCAGGGACGTTCTTCATGTTCCTGTCGTGTTCACGATCTTCCTGCTCTCGAGCAGCATAAGTATTGATTTGGCTGTGCGATCTCTTCGGAACGCAAAAGTCGGTGCCTTCACGCGGTGGTGGTCACTGACATTTGTTCTTGGAGCCGCGTTCCTGCTTGGGACTGCGATGGAGTGGCGACACTTGATTTATGACGAAGGTCTCACCATTCAGACCAACCTGTTCGGGACCATTTATTTTTCGCTCGTGGGATTGCATGCTTTTCATGTGGTGGTGGGTCTCCTCGCTCTCTTTACCGTTTTGCTGCTCACTCTGCTTGGAAATGTGAGCGGCGAGCATGCCGAGCGGGTGGATGTTCTTGCTCTCTACTGGCATTTCGTGGACAGCGTGTGGGTTGTGGTTTTCCTTGTGGTCTACGTCATCGGACGTTGAAAGGCGAAGACGATGGGTTCCGCTTCAGCAGGAGGAACGGGAGTAAATGTGCCGGCCAATCTGCAATTGCCGGCGCCAACCGCCTGGCCGCTGGTGCTCGCATTTGGCATTACGCTGGTGTGTGCGGGCCTGGTGACGAGTGCATCCGTCAGTGTGCTTGGAGCGATTTTGTCTCTGGCCGGCGCGATCGGGTGGTTTCGCAACGTTCTGCCGCATGAAGCACACGAATCGGTGCCAGTCCTGGAACAAAGACCATCTATTGAGACGCCGCGGCGTGAAGTGGCTCGATTGGAAGCGCCGCACGAACTAAAGCGGGCGTGGCTGCCGCTCGAGATCTATCCGGTTTCGGCGGGTATCAAAGGTGGGCTGGCGGGAAGCGTCGTCATGGCGTGCCTGGCTATGCTTTACGGTTTACTCGACCAGAATAGCATTTGGTATCCAATCAATCTGCTGGTCGCGGGTTTCTTTCCTGGTGCAGTCAGCGCGAGTACGGCTCAAATCGCGGCCTTCCATCTGAGCGCCTTGCTAATTGCCGTTCCCATCCATCTGCTGACGTCGTTGCTGGTGGGTTTACTTTACGGCGCTGTGCTCCCGATGGCACCGCGGCGTCCGATATTGCTGGGAGGCGTCGTCGTGCCCGTCGTTTGGTCAGGCCTGCTCTACAGTACTTTGAACATCATCAATCCGGTGCTGAATCAGCGCATCAGTTGGGTGTGGTTTGTTCTCTCGCAAGTCGGGTTCGGAATCGTCGCAGGCATTGTCGTTTCGCGTCAGGAACGAATCCGTATCTGGCAGCGCCTGCCGCTTGCTGTACGCGCCGGAATCGAGGCACCGGGTTTCATGGCAGAAAAGAAGGGAGAGCATTAGTGGACTGTGACGAAACAATCCGAGGCTTCCCAGTTGTAGCGGCGGTCTATGACCGCCGGTTCTTCCTCGCGAGAAGCTATAAAGCCGGCGGTCATAGACCGCCGCTACAGTGTCTGCTTGGATTTGCTCTGTGCGTAGCAATTTCTGCCGGCTGCAACAGGTCGCCGGGTCGGCCCTCACTCGACTCTCAGGTGGTTCCACCCGATAAAGTGTTGAGTTTTGACAATCTTTATCGACAGAACTGCGCGGGATGTCATGGTCCGAATGGCAAGGGTGGAGCAGCAATCGGGTTGGGCAGCGACGTTTACCTCGCCATTGCCGATGATGCCACGATTCGCCGTGTTGCGGCCGAAGGAGTGCCGGGGACCGCAATGCCCGCGTTTGCTCAAAGCTCGGGTGGCATGCTGACCGATCCGCAAATCAATGCCATTGTCACGGGGATTCGGAAGCGCTGGACCAATGGCGATTCGCCTGACGTCTCCCCGCCATCCTACGCTGCGCCTGATTACGGCGAGCCCCAACGAGGACTCGAGGTATACGACGCCTATTGTTCCTCTTGCCACGGGGCTGCCGGTCGCGGCGGACCTCGGGCCGGGCCCATTGTCGACGCCGCGTTTTTGACGCTGGTTAGCGATCAGTATCTCCGGACTATCGTGATTGCGGGAAGGCCGGAAATGGGCGCACCCGATTGGCGCGGCAATCTGCCGGGAAAGGCCATGTCACAACAGGATGTCTCGGATGTCGTGGCATGGCTTTCAGCGCAAAGACCCAAAGCCGCAACACCTCTCCATTCAAATCCGGAATCTGTGACCGGAGAAATTCGATGACACGATCTGATACTGCCACGAGACGCGGGTTCCTTGTGAAACTCGGCCTCCTGTTCAATGGCGCAGTCGGCTTCGCTCTCTCCATTCCAATTGTGCGCTACGTCTTGTCTCCCGTCAGTGGCCAAAGCAAACCCGGATACAACTCCTGGTTGTCGCTCGGCTCGCTTGATCAGTTTCCCACTGGCCAGACACGGCTGGCCAGCTATCGCAATCCGGTTGTGAATTCCTGGGACGGACAAACGGCAGAGATCGCCTGCTGGGTGCGTAATCTCGATGGGGAGAAGTTCCAGGTGTTTGCGATCAATTGCGCGCACCTGGGATGTCCGGTCCGCTGGTTCCCACAGTCGGGCCTGTTCATGTGTCCGTGCCACGGCGGCGCTTACTACCAGGATGGCTCGCGAGCATCCGGCCCTCCCGAGCGGGGCTTGTTTGAATACCCTTACAAGATCGAGGAACGGAAACTCTTCATCCACGCGGGCGAGATGCCCACGCCAGGCCCTTCTGCCAACAATTCCAAAGGAACGCCGGCATGCGTTTAGTTGAGCAGATTGGTGAATGGTTCGATCAGCGGCTTCAGCTCGCAGGACAGATCCGAGATGTGATGGCGCACCCGGTTCCGCGGGAAACGGCGAGCTGGTGGTACGTGTTTGGTAGTGCGGCTCTGACGGTGTTCCTGTTCCAGATTGCTACAGGGATTCTTCTGGCTCTGGTGTATGTACCGTCGGCGGGAGAGGCATGGAACAGCTTGCAGACGCTCAATCACCAAATCGCACTTGGATGGTTCATTCGCGCTTTGCACGGCTGGGGTTCGAATTTCATGCTCGCGATCGTTGTGATTCACATGCTGCAGGTCTTCCTTTTTGGAGCCTACAAGTTTCCTCGAGAGCTGACCTGGATTATCGGCGTCTTTCTTCTGCTGATGACATTCGGCATGGCCTTCACGGGCCAGGTACTTCGATTCGACCAGGATGCGTACTGGGGATTGGGCATCGGAGCTTCGATTGCGAGCCGGGTTCCTGTCCTGGGGCCAGTGCTTGTCAAGTTGCTATTGGGAGGACCCATCATTGCCGGCGCGACTCTTTCGCGCTTTTTTGCTTTGCATGTATTTGTGATACCTGGCCTCTTGATTGCTTTTGTTGGCTTGCACGTATTGATGGTCCTGACGTTGGGAGTCAATGAATGGCCGATGCCGGGGCGAGTCGTCCGCCGCTCGACGTATGTGCGGGAATATCACGAGCTGACGGCAAAGGATGGCGTGCCGTTTGTACCTCACGCTATTTGGAAGGACATCGTCTTTTCAGGTCTTATTCTTTTGTCCATTGCTGCATGCGCTGTGCTCCTGGGTCCGTTTGGACCGGGCGGCCAGCCAGATCCCACAATCATTCAGACTGCTCCGCGTCCCGATACCTTCTTTCTTTGGATCTATGCCGTGCTTTCCTACCTGCCGCCGGCAGCGGAGACGCCAATATTATTGGTTGGGCCGGCGATCGGTATTCTTGTGCTGCTGGCGCTTCCGTTTGTTGCCGGTGAAGGTGAGAAGAGTTGGAAGCGAAGGCCGATTGCCGTCCTCGTCATACTTCTGATGGCCGTTGTGTTTGGTACTTTGACGCATTTGGGTGAGCACACACCGTGGAGTCCTCTGATGGATGCATGGAGTAGCGAGCCTATCCCCGCAGAGTACCTGAGAGGCCGCACGCCTCTACAGCACGAGGGTGCGCTCATTTTTCAGGCAAAGCAGTGTCACAACTGCCATTCACTGGGCGGACAAGGCGGAAAGCGGGGACCAGAGCTCGACCGGGTTGCCGTGCGTCTCACGCCGGACCAACTCGTCCGACAAGTCATCCAGGGGGGTGGAAATATGCCCGCATATGGGAAGAACCTAAGTCCGGCCGAAACGACGGCACTCGTGGAATTTCTCGAAACATTGCATCCCGCGGGTCAGGCGCCCGCCCGTGCCCTGACGCAGGTCGGTCTGGAGAAACCTTGATCTCCTGAGTCAGAAGTTCGCTCACATTTTCAGGGGTCATTCCCACTGTAGCGGCGGTCTATGACCGCCGGTTTTATGGCATATTGCGAGGAAAAACCGGCGGTCATAGACCGCCGCTACAGTGGGAAAGCCAACGTGTCCGACAACTGTAATTTCGGGAGAATGCCACCTTGGTACCCTGGTCCTTTCCGATAGAGCTCACGCTGGTTCTGGCGCTCACAACGTATTTCTACTCAAGAGGATGGTTTCGTCTTCGGACGACGTTTCCGAAGGCCACCTCGTTTGGACAGTGTGCAGCATTCGTGAGCGGGGTCATTACTCTATGGGTTGCCGTTGGTTCACCTCTCGCTGGCCTTGACCACGAACTGCTTTCCTTCCATATGATCCAGCACATTCTGCTGATGGCCGTCGCGCCTCCTCTAGTGTTGATGGGGGCGCCAGTTCTGGTGTTCTTGCATGGCCTGCCCGAACGGTTTCTTCAGGCGCTGGATTCTTTTCTTCGATGGGCCCCAGCGCACTCGACAGGAAGGATCCTTACGCACCCCGTGTTTTGCTGGTCTGCTGCGACGATGACTGTAATTGGATGGCACATCCCTGGGATGTTTGAACTCGGGTTGCATTCACATTTGTGGCATGAGATCCAACACGCGTCTTTCTTCGCAGGCGGATTGTTGTTCTGGTGGCCTGTCATCCAACCCTGGCCGAGCGTTTCGAGATGGCCCACATGGTCCATTCCGTTATACCTCTTCCTTGCGACTCTTCCGTGCGATGCGCTTTCGGCCTTCCTTGCATTTTGTGATCGCGTGGTTTACCGGTCGTATCTGTTCATGCCCCACGCGGTTCACACTTCGCCTCTTCAGGATCAAGAATGGGCTGGTGTGCTGATGTGGGTATCTGTAACCTTTATATATACGTTGCCTGCAGTGGTGCTCACCATCCGGGAGCTGTCGCCGGATGCTTCTCGGATGGAGATTATCTAAGATGCGGACCGAAAGCATTGCAGCCTTGCAGACCTCGAGGGCCGAGGCTGGTCCGCTGGTGCGGTCTAACCGCTTAGGTGATTATTGGGCCCTTACAAAGCCCGACGTAAATATCTTGATTGCGGTCACGACTTTCGCAGGCTTCTGCCTGGCAAGTTCTGACTTTCGCGCCTTCCCGGTCCTCCTGCTGTTTCACACGTTGCTGGGCACGCTGCTTGTTGCGAGCGGCAGCGGGACGCTCAACCAGTTTATCGAACGGCGGTTCGATGCCCAGATGCGTCGTACTAAACGGCGTCCGCTCGCTGCCGGCAAAATCGAGCCCTCACGTGCCCTATGGTTCGGAATCTTCCTGTCAGGCGTCGGTACGATCTATCTGGCTGCGGCCGTGAATGTACTGGCAAGCGTGCTCGCTGTTCTCACGTTACTGAGCTACCTGATGGTCTACACTCCGCTCAAGCGAAAAACGCCGCTTTGCACACTAATTGGCGCTCTTCCCGGCGCCGTCCCTCCTCTGATCGGATGGGCTGCGGCATCCGGAAGATTAAGTCTGGAAGCATGGGTGCTCTACGGCATCGTCTTCTTCTGGCAATTCCCGCATTTCATGGCTATCGCATGGATGTACCGTGAAGACTACGACAGGGCAGGATACCTTGTTCTTCCCAAAGGAAGGCGACGAAGCAGCTTCATGGTCTGGCAGAGCGTGCTGCCATCTCTTGCCCTGGTTCCACTGAGTCTCGCCCCAATGCTGCTCGGGAACGAGGGTGTGATTTACGGCGTTGGGGCGTTGTTGCTCAGTGTGTGTTTTTGCTATTACGGGGCACAATTGTCTGTTCGCCGGAACAATGGTGCCGCGCAGCGTCTGCTTCTAGCGTCGATTCTTTACCTGCCGTTGCTTTTTGTTTTGATGGTGCTGGACAAGGCTTGACTCAAATCCGCCAGCAGGCTGTCGGCACCCAACTTTTCAATTACCACGATAGTGGTACCGAGGTCTGCGTCCTCGGTGGTAGCAAAAAACAGTCCTTTTTCGTGATGTTCTCCGCGTTGGCAACCGGCATAGTCGATGGCACGCGGCAACATGCCGTTCGGGAGTCAATTGGACGAGAGTGATCAATGATAAGAACGGCAATCTGTTCGGAAGAACAAATTTCTGAAGTTGCGCGCCGTATGCACCGATTCGAGGATGCACTCCGCCACGCGGAAATACAGCGGGAAAACGTCCGTCTGAAACTCCTCCTCGAATTATCCAGGCAGTTTGTCTCGCATGGCGAGCTTCGAGACGTCATCCGAGCCGTCATGGTTAACGTCCTGCGAGTGACGCAATCCGGTTGCGTCCGGGTGTTCCTGGAAGACACGGATACTGGAGAAGTGTGTGCCCTCGAGTTTCCAACAGGTACACCTGCTTTTCACGAGGCAGCCGCTGCCGCGTTGGAGGACACCCTGGCCGGTCATGTCTTACAGACGGGGAAACTCTGGGCGGGTACCCTTGAGGAAGCGCGCTCTCTTTTCCTGGAGAGTCATCGGGCTCTGCTGTTTGCCGGCTTCAAGACCGGCTGTATGCTGCCGATTCCGGGCCGGAGCCGAGTTCTCGGAACGATTGGTCTGTTCAGATATGAAGATAAGGCTTACAGCAAGGATGAACTCGATTTTCTCGTCCGGGTCTCGCGGCAGCTCGGAGTCGCGGTGGAGGGTTCCCTGATGTATCAGGAAAACCGGGAACTCAAGGAGAGGCGAGCCCAGGAACAGGTTTACGTGGAAGATGAAATTCGGAGCGAAACAGACTTCAAAGAGATCGTCGGAACAAGTGCGGCGCTTCGGCGAGTTTTGAAGGAGGTTGAGGTCGTCGCGCCTACTGATTCAACGGTCCTCATCTGCGGCGAGACCGGAACTGGAAAAGAACTGATCGCGCGGGCGATCCACAATCTCAGTCCGCGGCAACAGAATGCCTTCGTGGAACTGAACTGCGCCGCGATTCCGGCGGGGCTATCGGAAAGCGAGCTGTTTGGGCATGAAAGAGGTGCTTTTACCGGCGCGGTGACTCAACGTATCGGCCGTTTTGAATTGGCTAACCGGGGAACCATATTTCTCGACGAGGTTGGCGAGATCCCACTCGAGCTCCAGACGAAACTTCTCCGGGTGCTGCAGGAACGGGAGTTCGAACGGCTGGGCAGCACACGGACCATTCGCACCGACGCGCGCCTCATCGCCGCCACGAACCGCGATTTGTCCCAGATGGTGCAAGAGCAAAAATTCCGTTCCGATCTTTTCTATCGATTAAACGTATTTCCAATTCGCATTCCTGCCTTGCGGGAGCGTTCCGAAGACATCCCTCTACTAGTGCGGCACTTCGTGCGACATTTCGCCCTGCGCATGAATCGAGTGATCGACACGATTCCTTCTGAAACGTTGAGTGCTCTGACCCGATACCCATGGCCAGGAAACATCCGCGAGCTGCAGAACTTGATTGAGCGCGCGGTGATCCTGTCTTGTGGACCGGTGTTGCAGGTTTCTGTCGAGGATCTGCCGAGTCGCGCCATGCCCGATTCAGACGATGCTATGCCCCAAAGCCTTCAGGAAGCTGAACGCGCCCACATTCTGGCTGCGTTGAAAAAAACGAAGTGGGTTATCGCTGGACCTAACGGCGCGGCGGCACGATTGGGAATGAACCGTTCCACCGTTCAATTCCGTATGAAAAAACTCGGGATCGTTAGACCGTGGAAATGATGCTAATTGGCCGGCAGCTGATGTGGAGCATAATTGCAGTTGGGTTGTTCGACTCCATTATGTTCCCGAGTATCTTCACCCTGGGCGTCGCTGACCTTGGAACGTTGACGGGTTATGGATCCGGCCTCCTGAATATGGCTATTGTGGGCGGGGCGATCATTCCGGTGATCCAGGGTGCGATGGCTGATCGTATCGGGATTCACCACGCATTCTTTCTGCCCGCGCTCTGCTACTTGTACATCTTGTTCTATGCACTCAAAGGCTCAACGCCGAACAGCGAACGCTATGCAAACGACCCGGCAAACGTATGAAGGAGGATGGGCAATGCTACTCGCAGGTGACATTGGCGGGACAAAAACAGACCTCGCGATCTTTTCGCACGAAGCCGGGCCGCACTCACCGTTGGCTCAAGGTGAGGTGCATAGCGCCGATTATCCGAGTCTGCAGGTGCTGGTGACAGAGTTCCTTAAGAAGGTAAAGATGCCCGTTGAGACAGCCTGTTTTGATGTCGCTGGACCGGTCATCGATGGGCACGTGAAGATCACTAACCTGCCCTGGTCAATGGATGAAGCTTCACTTGCGAAGGATCTCAATCTCAAATCCGTTCGTCTGATGAACGATCTGGAGGCAGTCGCCCGGGCGATCCCCGTTCTACGCCCGAGCGATGTGAACACATTGAATGTCGGGCAACCGGTTCGGAACGGCGCCATCGGTGTCGTCGCGCCGGGCACCGGCCTGGGCGAAGCATTTCTGACATGGGATGGATCGAAATACGTCTCTCACAGCTCGGAAGGGGGGCACGCGGATTTTGCCCCGGCGGATGAGCGGCAGATCGGCCTGCTCCGATACATGCTCAAGCGTTTCGATCACGTCGGTATCGAGCGTGTCTGTTCAGGAATTGGGATTCCAAACATTTATGAATATCTGCGCGACAGCGAACACATACCGGAGACTCCCAAAATCGCCCAGTTGATCGCCGTCTCGAAAGATCGAACTGCGGCCATCGTTGAGTCAGCCATGAACCCCGAAAATCCCAGCACATTATGCGCGGCCACAGTGGACACGTTCATTTCGATTCTGGCGAGTGAGGCGGCCAATCTGGCATTGAAGGTCCTGGCGACGGGCGGCGTTTACCTTGCGGGTGGCATCCCTCTGCACATGCTGAGAGTACTTCAGGGGCCAGGTTTCATGGAATCTTTTAAGCGGAAGGGACGCTTCGTTGAGCTAATGAAACATATTCCGGTTCACGTCATCCTCACTCGCGCAGCGTTGGTTGGGGCTGCCGCATACGGGCTGGAGAGTTTTCGGGAGGGATCATAACCATGGACCGCGTGAGCGAAGAACTTCCCATCATTTACCTGGCCAGGCACGGTGAAACGCCCTGGAGTCTGACCGGCCAGCACACAGGCCTCACCGATTTACCGCTGACCGAGCGTGGCGAGAGCAATGCCCGAAGACTTCGTGAGCGGCTGAGTGAACTGACGTTTGCGAGGGTGTTTACCAGTCCATTGCAACGCGCGCGTCGGACATGTGAATTGGCCGGCTTTGGATCTGTGGCTGAAATCGATCACGACCTCGTCGAGTGGGACTACGGCGAGTACGAGGGTCGCCGTACGGTCGAGATCCGTGCGGAACGCCCGGACTGGCAGCTGTTCCGCGACGGCTGCCCGGGCGGCGAATCGCCACAGCAGGTCGCCGCGCGGGCTGACCGAGTATTGAACCGCGTACGGGCGGCGCCGGGCAACGTTCTGCTTTTCTCCAGCGGGCACTTCCTCCGAATGTTGGCTGCGCGCTGGACTGGGGTTGAAACATCGCGCGCTGATGCTTTCATGCTGAGTACGGCGAGCCTCAGCGCGCTGGGCTATGAAAACAGCCGTGACCATCCGGTGATCCGATTGTGGAACGAAACTCATCATTTGCGGACATCTGATGACCGGCAAACTGACGCAAACAGGCTGTCATCAACTGGAGTGATTCAATGAAAGCGACACAACTGCTTCATAACCTGGGCCAGAGTCTCTGGCTGGACAACATCACGCGCGATCTGCTCCGCAGCGGTACGCTCAAGGAGTACATCGACAACCTGTCCGTGACGGGACTTACTTCGAATCCGACAATCTTCGACCACGCTATTAAGAACAGCGCGGCGTATGACGCGGCGATCACCGAAAAGTCAGCACAGGGCAAGGCGGGCGAGGCGCTCTTTTTTGAACTGGCGCTGGAGGACCTCACCCGGGCCGCGGATCTCTTTCGACCCATTTACGACGAGACGAATGGCGTGGACGGATGGGTATCGTTGGAAGTGTCGCCCCTCCTCGCCTACGACACAGCCAGCACTATTGCTGCGGCCAGGGAGCTATTC
>WNFO01003606.1_pt1 | contig 13190 bp, 16 predicted proteins | sample 5400251 | NCBI WGS metagenome assembly WNFO01 (sample SAMN13153354, study PRJNA577476) | soil metagenome | isolation source: 100 cm saprolite under Madrone tree | place: USA:California | collected 2016-06-14 | reverse complement strand
TCTTCGGCGCGGTATCGCCCAGCGAGGGCTGGGGCAAGACGAAGGAAGCGGCGAGCCTTGCAGTACAGAAAGACGAGCACCTGCCGGAGGGCCATGGCGCGCTGGCGCTCGCCAAGCTGCACTACGACTGGGATTTTGCGGGAGCGGAGCAGGAATTCAAGCGTGCGCTGGAGCTTAACCCCAGCGACGCCGATGTCCGCCACGAACATGCACACTACCTCATGGCTATGGGGCGGCTTGCCGAATCGGAGGCCGAGAGCAAACGCGCAGTGGAGCTGGATCCGGTCGGAGACGGACTGAATTCGTGCCTCTGCTGGCACAGCTTCGCCGCCCGCGACTACGATGAGGCAGTACGTCTGGCGGCGAAGTTCCTGAAATCGCAACCTGACGATCCATGGGAACGGACCATTCTCGGATGGACCTATGAGCAAAAGCGAATGCCGAATGAGGCCGTCGCGGAATTCAAGAGGGCAGTCGAGGTGACAAAGGGCGACCCGTTCTTTGTCGCGGCGCTCGGACATGCATATGCTGTTGCAGGTAATCGGCGCGAAGCGGAGAAGGTTCTGCAGACGCTTTCGGAACGCGCCAAGAAGTCCTATGTCTCACCGTTTGATCTCGCACTGATCTACGCGGCTCTGGGCGAAAAGGACAAGGCATTTGCCCTGTTGGATAAGGCCGTGGCTGAGCACTCCACATTTCTCGTTTACAGCAAATGGGAGCCACGGCTAGATCCGCTGCGCTCAGATCCTCGGTTTCAAGACTTACTCAAGCGCATCGGACTGCCAATCTAAGAGTCTACTGTGGGTTTCCGCGCCCAACGGGTGCACGTGCGACTGCCCGTAAAATAGCGCTTGACCCCGTACCGTAGTCCGGGGTTTAGACTAAGCTCGGAAAGTGCGTATGAATACAAAGTCGCTCACTATCGGTCGTCTCGCCAGGCAAGCCGGGGTCAATCTGGAGACCGTTCGCTATTATGAGCGACGCGGCCTGCTTCCAAGACCTCCGCGCAGCGCATCTGGTTATCGTTTGTTTCCCGCCGAAACCGCACGCCGCCTAAGATTCATCCGGCGCGCTCAGCAGCTTGGGTTCTCGCTGACAGAGATCGGAGAACTGCTGTCGCTCCGCGTATCGCGGCGTACAACCAGCGCTGAAATCCGCGCGAGGGCTGAAACCAAGATCGCCGACATAGAAGCAAAGATCAAAAGTCTTGAGTCTATGAAGAAGACCCTGCGAAAGCTCACAACAGTCTGCGACGGATGCGCACCGCTTGCCGACTGCCCCATCCTTGAGAGCCTTGATAGGGAGACTGCATGAGTAGCAGATGGAAGCAAGGCTTGCTGGCGTTGCCGAGCATCGGTTTCTCGATGCTTCCCAAATTAGCTTGTCCCGCCTGCTGGCCAGCCTATGCGAGCCTGCTGACTTCCATTGGTCTTGGATTTCTAATCTCAGTCGCTTACCTAATCCCGCTAACCGTAGCATTCCTCGTTCTGGCTTTAGGGGCAATGGTCTTCAGGGCAAGAGAGCGTCATGGGTACCGACCTTTCCTGCTCGGAATCATTGCAGCTAGCAGTGTTCTGATAGCTAAGTTCGTGTGGGAGTCCAATTCCATGATCTACGGTTCCGTTGGGCTTCTTGTGATGGCTTCGCTCTGGAACACATGGCCATCTCGCGGCAAACCCAACCAGGAGGCGGCTTGCTCCGCCTGCCATACCGAACGATTTTGAGGAAATACTTAGGAGAACATCATGACTGCAAGAAGGAAAATTGAAGTCTTCAGCGCCGGTTGTTCAACGTGCAAGGAAACAATAGAGGTTGTCAAAAGACTAGCTGGTTCTTCCCATGAGGTAGTCATCCACGACATGCACAAGTCTGAAGTAGCGTCCAAAGCGAAGCAATACGGTGTCCATAGCTTGCCCGCGGTCGTAATTGACGGCAAACTCGCAGGGTGCTGCGCGGGTCGCGGCCCGGATGAGCATGTCTTACGCTCCGCTCTCGCGTAAGGCGTTGTACGGAGCCGGCCTCTCCCCTGTCTATTATGTCTATATAGGATAGGGAAGGCGGGATTCTCCTCCAGTCCTTCTGATTATGTTGTTGGAAACGCACGAATTGCTCCTATCTCGATGTAGATACGGATGTTAGCTCAATGTCTATGCTTTCTATCCGTAACCTCCCAAGTCTGCCTGGTACACTATAGAAACCGACACCAAATAGACGCAAAGCAAAACACCTCATCTGGCCCATCGCTGGTCTGTAGGTTTCCGCGTACGCGACGATTCAGTGACAACCTCATCTTTTGCTTCCCACAACTCCTATTGTGGACCCATCGGCGCAAGGAATAATCTTCCGGATGCATCGCCGTCCAGCCGCCGTGGCTCGCAAAAAGGAGACGTGGGGGGGCGGTGTCAAGGCGAATTTGGGCTGGGTTTTTCCTGCGGCCGGGAGGAATTCTTGCTTTTGATGCAGCGGCCCCAGCTTATTAAGGCTTCTTTTAGCTTTGCGTTGGTCTCTTTGTTCTCGGCCTGGAGGCTGTCTTTCAACCTCCCGCACTGATCAGCCGCGGCGACGCAATTCTGCAATGCTGCTTCCTTTGCCCGCAAGGCGGCTTCTTTCTCCTGGAAGGCGGCGGCCCGAGCCGGCCTTAGTTGAATGAGCCACAGCGCGAGCCAGAGTATGGTCGCAAGCGAGAAGCCGAAAACAAAGGTTGCCACCAACTCGACTCTCCATCCTGCTCCGGAGCTCGATTTGTATTTCATTCGGTCCGGCATGGTGTGTCCTCCGCGCGGCGACTGAGCGCATAATAACGCCGCCGCGGGGGGAGGTGGCTCAACAAAAAAAAGCCGCGGGGCGGAGGAGGATAGATCTCGGATTTTGCAGGAGATGTGGGTCTCCGAAATTGCAGAGATTACGTAAAAGAATCGGCTGCACCGTGCGGATTTTTGTGGGAGGGGTCATACCGCAACGCGTCGAGAAGCCAATTGACGCCAGCAGGACGAGGGACTAGGCTTTTCGCTAAGATGAGTTTTCGACGGGGAGGGAGTCATGCCCCAGTACGCCTTTCTGTGTCGGGCCTGCAACAAAGAATTCTCAAAAATCCTTACACTCTCGGAGCATGAGAAGGGCGGGATCGTCTGTCCACACTGTAAGAGCAAGGACGTAGAGCAGCGGTGGGCAGCCTTCTATGCGGTGACCTCGAAGAAGAGTTAGTAAGGTTGAGCCTCTGGGATCACATCGGCGCTCGAGAAACTCCGGGCAAAGAAAAAAATGAGCCGGGCGGGGTATTCTGCCAGGGCGTTTCTCCCTGGGATGAGCCGTGCATGATTGTCGCCACCAAGTATTGCGAACGGTGTAATCGCTAGTTCTGCCAGACGCACTTCGGCGATCCGGACTGGCATTCCTGCACAGAGGAAGAGCGATGAAACTTGCGAAACAAAAGGCACAGGGGAAGACAATCCGCAGTTGGCGAGAGGCGAGGAAGCTTCTTGAGCGCTGGCGGAAAGACCTAAAGACGCTTACGGTAGAACTCAAGCAGCCACGCGTGATTGATCTGGTTCCGATTGACTTCGTGAGTGGGGAGCCAGTCGAGCGCGAGGGAAAACCAACCAAGAGACTTCGAGGACAGCTCATTTACGTTACGAACGCTGACGTGACGATCCGCCGTCCGTCTGGGGCGATTTTAGTGATTGACCGCTACGAGGTCGTTGCGATCTCGGATGGGAAGACGCGCTTCGAACCGCGCTAGCACTGCTTAGCCTTGTTTTCCCTACGGGGAAGACGATCAAACCTACGAGGCGCTTGCTGCGCTTGCCTGTGCCTGCTTTAGCCGGATGCGGAACGAGCGCTTTTCTGGCGTGATCGCAATCTGGTTTTCGCGCGCCAGCCACCCAATTGCCCAGTCGAAGGTGGGTTCCTTTCCTTTTACCGCTTTCTTCAGTTCGCTGAGGGACAGTTCGCCCTTCGTGTTGAGCGCATCCCAGATCGCTCCGGCAGTCTTGCCGATTTCTTCTTCCATTGTGATTCCTTTTCCTTCAATCCTCACTGTGCGAATACACGCCATCTTCGACAAAATGAAGCGGGTGAGGCCTGCTCCCGTGAGTCAGATTTGAAAGTCGTCCGAGATCTAAGGCTTCGCAGCAGCAGCCGCGGCCGGCTCAAGAATCGGGGCTGTCTTGCTGACTTCGGCAATGCCAAAGAAGATGAAAGGCGCATTGGTATCTGGTTCCAAACCGCAATACGCGTGATTGATATTGATGTTGGCCTCTCCCAAGCGTGATGCCACGCGCGCTATCTCGCCCGGGTCGGTGCGGAAGTTTGGCTTGGACGATTTGGGTGCCCCAGGAAAATGGGGCAAGAAAAAGGAGAAAAAATCATGTCTTACCTGATAGTTAAGTGGAATAGGTCTGGCAACAGCTTTTTTCGAGTCGCGGACTCCCGTTTGATCCAGGCCTGGTTTGACGTACCCCACTAGCCCTTTCTTCACTTCGGCCTAAACGCGCCGCCTATGGCGTCGCAGGCCTCCGTTCAGGGAGGGCGAGTGGATTACGGGAACAACGAGGCTGAACAAAAAGGAAGTCCCACTCTTTCCAAGACATGAGTCCCGAGAAAGAGTGGGACTTGAAGGTACGTAGTCAGCCTATGCGTTACGAGCCCGACGAATCCTTGATGTCCTGGTTCGCCTCATTCATGGCCTTCTTGGACTCCGACTTGGGATCCGCCTGCGGATCCAACGTCTGGATGGCCTTGCCGAGGCTCATCTTAGTTGTGTTCGTGCACGTTGACGTTGCCCCCGCGGCGGTCTTGGTGGTCATATCGCACATCAAGGCCGCAAACCCGCCGGGGATATTCAGATTTTTGCTGACGTGAGCCGCAGCAACGAACTGGCCGAAGTTCTTGAATGCGCTCGCATCTTTCTCAAGGTCAGTGAGATTCGTTGTGCCAGTAAGGGTCTCGAGCTTGGTGGCCAGATGCGAGTTGTGCTCCAGGACGCTGCCGGGATCGGTGCTGGCCATCGGATTCGATGAACTATGGCCTCCCCCAGCAGAGGCGCTGTTCCCGTGCGTGCCTGACGCGCCCATGCTGCCCGCCGCACCGGGCGTACCGGATGGGCGGCCTCGCTGTGCATACGTCGAGGAGCCGAGGAACAACAGCGTGCTTAGAGCCAGGAACGGAATGATCAGACGTTTCATTGCTTTATTCCTCCTTAGTGAGACGAACTACCGAAAAATTTCGCTAGATTGACACCGAGTTCGAAATAAACCGTGTCCAAAGAAAAGCTGGCGGAATGTGTGTAGCCGACGGCCAGATCCACTAAGTGGAACGGGCTGGAGTCAAACCCCAACGAAAAGCCGTGGTCGCGCGCGATATCAGCGGAGCCCGTTGTTTCTGGGGTGGTCAGAAACACGCGGTTATGGGACGCCCCTGGATTGCCCATCGGGGCTGTTTGACGATTCAGGAATCTGCTAAACAGCTTTTGCTGTCCCGAAGGCTCGATGGCATACGCAGACGCGCGGAAGTTCAACAGGGGCAAGATGCGGATGCTCGCGCCGCCATCGAAGTGCCCGGTGATACCAAGCGTTGTATAAGGGCGCACGAAGTAGGTGCTATCGGGCACCGTATTCGCCACGCCAAGATCTACGAACGGCGTGACGCGCCCAAAGGCGCGATCAAAATGATTGCTCCAATCCGCCGTGGCCCGGCCGGAGCTGAAACCATTCTGGGTGCTGCCGGTGGGAACAGTGCCTCGGACATTGGAGACGAAATTCACCAGCGGATTTCGGAGCGTAAGTCGTAGATCAGTATACATGTCCCCTATGCCGCTCGCGGAACGCAAACTTGTGGTGGTCGCGGAGGAGCTGGCATGGACGAAAAGAATGGGAGCGCCAAAGTCCACAGTGAAATGGTGATTGAAATTGTAGCCCAGCGTGGAATCGAACCGGGAAACGGTTCCGAGGGAGCTGGATGTTCCGGTCAGGCTTTCGTACCAAATTAGGCCTTTGCCCGAGTCTGGCATGGACTGGGCGCGAACCACCGGCGATAGTCCCATGGAGACGATTAATAAAAAAGGAATTCTGCGCATACCCCGCCTTGTCAAATTGAACCCTGCTCGATGCACTAAGTTGCAAAGAACGCGGACGGGAACATGGATAAACTGTCCTCCCCGGGCGGGTAGGGAGTTCCTAGGTTTGTATTATAGAGGACAATCACGGAGTCTGGCACTGTCCCAAGGGACGGGCGGCACGTTCAAGAAGTGGCAGCCCGCTGTTCCCTAGTCTCGGCTCGCCCAACCCCATGCTGACGGGCGTGGCTCTTTCCCGGCGCACCGCGGACCTGCTGGAGGCAAATGTTCTGCCGCGTGCGGTGATCCCAAGCGCTTCCGCCTCAGGTTTCACCGCGTTGTTCGACGGTACGGTCGGCACGTTCAAGAAGTGGCAGCTCGCGGGTGCGGCGAACAGCGGGCAAGGTTTCGCGTTCCTTAACGGTGAACTAGCGAGCTATGGCTCGGCCGATTTTTCAATGCTCTACTACGCTCTTCTGACGTTCGACGATTTCCACTTGCGCCTGGAGTTCAGGGTTTTCGATCCTGCGAATTGCAATAGCGGCGTGTTCATCCGTTTTCGCGATCCGCTGTCGCGACTGCCGGACCTGCTGAGGCAGCGCGCCGACGCCGAAGGCGCCGGTGTCGCCATTAACCCTGCTTGGAGCGCGGTCTTTTCCGGATTCGAAGTCCAGATCGACGACAAGGCTCGCGGTGACGTGACGAAGGATTATTACGGCCGTCGGCCGGAACCCGACGGACTGTTCAAGAATCGCACCGGCGCGATCTATAAGATCCCGGCCGGCGACCTGATTATCCATACCGGCGGTCACGACGCCCGCATCCAGCAATACACGCCCGGACCTCCGACACGGCCAGGCGTTTGGATGCAGTACGACATCGTGGTAGCGGGCAATCACTATGAAGTGACTCTCACCGATACCGAGACCGGCGCCTCGCAGTTGACCACCATTTTCGACAACACCGATGCGCAGCGGAGCGTCGCCAAGATCAACGGCGCGCCGGCGGGATCTATCAGCATCCAGTCGTACCCGAATTCGCCCGTGGCGTTTCGCGATATTTGGATCAAGTGAGCCGTGGTCGAGTGCTGCCCATTGATGCCCGGCAAACCGCAATCACCATGAAACTGGACGCCGATGTGTCGCAGCGACATTTCGCACTCATTAGTCGATTGAAGCGAGTAGTTCTACGGAGCGAAAGAATAAGTCCATTTCACTGCGAAGCGGGTCTCGCGCACTTGCGGCGGGTTTGCCGGAGCAATGCTGGCGAACTGCGTCCCGACGTTATAAATGATGTAGAGATCGCTGTCGGGGCGGTAGTTATATCTCAAGCGAACATTGGCGCTGACTGCCTGCGTGTTCGACGTGTCCAGTTGAACCAGACTCGTGAAAGTCAAAAAGCGAGTAAAGGAGTAGTTTCCCTGCACGCTTGCAAGCACTACCGAGAAGTTACCATTGGGCAGCGGCAAACGGAATCGATCCCAGGTCTCGGAAGCGGAAATTGAGAACTTCGCTGTGGGCCGATAATTCGCCCGCACACGAAATTCATTCAGAGTCCCTCCGTAATACCCGCCAAATCTTTCAAAGAAGTTGTAAGTAAACCGCCGTTCTTTGCCTGACCCATACGTGAGCTGATGACGTGCGAAGTGATATAGCCCTTTCGGAATGAACGCGTTTTTATATATGTGAAGAGGTGTTGTGATTCGCTGGGTAAACACGTCGGCGATGTCATCGTCCGTGTATGCCCCGTTGTTGAAGTCGGCTCGAAAAGTTCCCTGCCACTCCTGGGTTTGCACAACACCCTGAGTGACGGGCGCATGGAGCAGGAAACCCTCGAACTGCATCTCCCGAACCCCCCGGATCGCAGGTCTCACTTTGAAAGTCAGATCTCCGTAGGTTTCATTAGAATCCGTCCGTTCGATGAATCCCACTTCCGGATTGAAGTTGGGTCCGATTTTTCTGCGTTCGAATATCCCCTCCACCCAGTTCAAGCGATAGGACAGGGAAGCACCCACATCGCTATTCCCGCTGGGGCGCCCAGGGGATTGCGTTGCAGCCGCGTGCGCATCCACGAACCAGTCCTTGAAGAAGACGAGGCGCGTGTCGACTCCGCCCGTTTGATTGAAGCTGTCCTGTACATTGCCGGAGCGCTTATCGATACCCATCACGCCAACATACGAACCACCCCACAAGGATTCCTTGAGTCGGACAATTGAATAATTTGCGTAGGGATTCGGGCCACTTGACCGAGTGTCCACATCCATGACCCCAAATTGCAAACGACCCAAAGTGCCCGTCAGCTTCGCTCCGCCATTGATGGGCACCTGGTTTCCCGTTACCGAATCGATCCCGATCTGTCGGCTGAAGAACAACTGATCATGGTGCCCCATATCGAAGTCAAAGATTCCCGCGTTTTCGAGGAAGAATTGGCGCTTCTCCGGAATGAAGATGGGAAAAGGAGTCAGATTGAACTGCTCTTGATCCACGTCCGTGGCAGAAAAATCTGTGTTTCCCGTAAGATTCAATAGCAGGTGTGAGTTAATCCCATACTTCACATCCAGCCCGCCCGTAAGAGGAAATGCTGTGTTTTGCCCCGTCTGCTTGTCGTATTGAGCCAGCCCATAGGGCTTCACGACAAAGAGCCTTCCGCTCCCGATGTCGGTGATGCCGATGAGTTCCCCAGCTTCCGAGACTTTCGTAATTCCAAAGGTTCGCCGGTAGGCAGCCCAAATATCTTCCTCGTTCTTCCTGCGAATAAACCGCTTGAAATTCAATCCCCATATAACATCCTTCGATTTCGTAAAATTTAGAGTCGAGAAAGGGATCTCTAACGTTGCGGTCCAGCCGCCTTGTGCGATTCGGGCTTCCGAAATCCAAACGCCGTCCCAGCCCGAATCGAAGTCGACCCCTTGCGAGCTGTTTTGCTCTCCGACGATTAAGCCGTCAATTTGTGTCCCGAGGGGGTTGATCTGGAACACGTACCCGTCACGGCGGTCATGGTTCGAATCGATCAGAATTTCGAAGTGGTCGTCTAATTCTTGGCTTACGTCGCGACGCAGTTCGGTCGCGATAATCCGGGAGGACTCAGAGTCAAAGCATTGAATCCCGAAGTACACGGCATGCCGGGTATAGAGGATACGCACTTCCGTTTTCTCGGTTGCCGCTTCGCCCTCACGAGGCTCTCGCTGCCGAAAATCCGCAATCGGTTTGGCTAATTGCCAGAGTGGGTCGTTGAGTGTGCCATCCAAGCGCGGCGCACGGTCAACCCGGACTGCTTCTGCCTTGCGGGCCCCTTCCTGCGGAAAAGGGGGACTTGGGTTAGAAGCAGCTTTTCCCCAGAGTGCGCCTGTATTTAGGCAAACCAAAACCAGCGCCAACAGAACGCAGTGACGCGCTCCTTGACTCTCCGCGGCTCGGAACAATGCGAAGAGCGCTGCACCTTGCGACGGATTGTGCTGGGTCACTTGATTCATGTCAACGGATGGGCCGGCTCATGGATTCACAATGGCTTCATAAATAACCATTCGGGCGACCGCTTTGCCGTCCGCCTCTTGCTCCGGCGCATAGACACGGTGAGTTTCAGGGTCTACTGCCAGGCTGTGCACTTTCTTCTGAACCGGAAAGTCTTCCAGTTTGCGGTAGTGGTCTGGGTCGTCCATTTGGAATACCGAGATTGCCCCGCTCGAACAGGCCACGTAGATTCGCTTCAATCCAGGGTCGAACTTGATGACGTCGGGACCGCCCGCCATCGGCAGGAATGCCATGGGCTGGTGAGTGTCGAGATTGAAGACGGTCATGAGGTCATTGCCTTCGCAAGCGAGGAAGGCGCGATGGTGTTCTGGATCAAGAGTCATCCCGTGATTCCCTTCGCAGCGCCCCACGGGATACCGCCCCACGACTTCATCTGTAGTTGGATCGATGACCGCGAAAATATTCTTGTCCTGGAGGTTTACGTACACCTTCTGGGCAACGGGATCGTACTGCGGCATCCCGGCTTCGCTATCAAAGTGGAGCGTCTTCACGATATTGTCCGTTCGGACATCCACGATGGCTTCCGCTTTGCCTCGTTCATCAGAAACGTAGAGCTTGTGGAATGGTGCAGCGTAGGCGCTACCGTCCGGCTTCGCTTCGGTCGGAATTTTCTTGATTACTTTCATCTGGCGAAGGTCCACCACGCCAATGGTGTTGTCGCCGGCGTTCGACGTGTATGCCTTCTTCAATTCGGGGACGTACTCAACGCCTTCGGCGCCTGGTGTGTCCAGAACTGTCGCCACGACTTTGTTTGTGCGAAGATCGATGACGTACATCTGCCCCGCAGCGAGGTGTGTCGAGAGCAAGTAGTGATCGTCGGGGGTTATGGTGAGATAGTCGAACCGCTTCCCCGGAGTCCCGGGCAGATCGAATTCAGTCATTTTCTTCAGTGTGGGAGCGCCCGGCTTGGCCGAAAGTCCCAGCGAGCCTGTAAGCGCGATGATTCCAAGGAACAGCAAACCTTTGTTTCGCATGTGAGACCTCCCATGATTTCTTCAAACAACTTCCCAATCCCTATCCTTTGAACAACAGCAGTCCCGCTACTCCCGCTGCAAGAATCAAAAGTGGTTCCGGGATTTTCTTGAAACTGAGCATTCCGAACGTCACGACCGCAATTGAGACGGTGGGCAGGTCAATCAACGAACGCCTGCCAAGAATGAACGCCGCTCCAGCGATGGCACCCACGGCGGCTGCTGTCACCCCTTGCACGAATGCCTTCACCTGGAGGTTTTTTGCAAAGCGCCGATAATAGGGAGCGCCAACGATGACGATCAGATACGGAGGAACAAAAACAGCGAGTCCGGCCAGCAATGCTCCAATCAGTCCAGCTACCAAGTAGCCGATGAATCCAGCCGTGATGACCACTGGCCCCGGCGTTATCATTGCTACTGCGACCGCATCAAGAAACTGCCTCTCGGTCAGCCAATGGAATTTCCCTACGACCCCGCCGTATAGAAACGGCACAATCGCCAGACCACTTCCGAAAACGAAAGCACCTGCCTTCAGAAAAAACAGAAAGAGAGTGCCTACCGTAGCCGCTGTGGCTGTTCCCACCGCACCCGTGAACAGCTTCTCGAGTCCAACGAAAGCGGGAGCTGCGCGGCGGGAAAGCTCCCATCGCGGCGGTGCCTTGATGAACATCGAAACGAGCCCGCAGAGCAGGAAGAGCCAAACGATTTCGGATTCCTTCCATGCGGTCGTGACCGCCAGCGCCGTGAAGAGCGCCCACAGCAGCCAATCGTTTTTCAACGTCGAGCGAATCAGTTTGTAGGCACTCCGCGTGATGATCGCGATGACGGCGGCTCCAATGCCGTAGAACACTCCTTGAATCCAAGGCAGCCGTCCGTAATGCACGTAGAGCGCAGCAAGCACTAACACCATTACGAAAGAAGGCAGGACAAACGCGACTCCCGTGAGTGTTGCACCAAGCGTCCCGGCCCGGACCCAACCGAGATACATCGCAAGTTGTGCCGCGAGCGGGCCGGGGGAAAGCTGAGAAAAAGCGAGTCCCTCGACGTAATCCTGACTGGATACCCACTTTCGCTCCTCAACCAAGTCCTTTTGCATGTGGCCCGCTAGAGCGATGGGTCCCCCAAAGCCAAAACTGCCGAGGTGGAGAAAGTAGAGCAGGAATTCTCGCAGTTTGGGCTGCGTTTCTCCATCCTCGGCTGAGATCGCCATCGTATTCATGTCTTGGCTGGGCGCAAGAGGACCCTAGTCTCCCATTCCATGGGCAGGGCCGCCTTTGCCCAATTCATCGAGAGCGGCTTTGAACGCGGTTGCGAGTTTTTCTGCGGACCCTCTGCCCCAGTAATGAAGGAAGATGACAACGGGCCGGTCTCCCGTCATGTGGTGGTGAATCGCGACCACATCGAGACCGTTCTTGCGAAGAGCTTTCAGAACCGGCGTCACTTCGTCTTCGAGCATCGCGACATCGCCCGCAATCGCCGCATCTTCTTGCGTGCCAACGAACGCTGCCCAGGTATTCAGCCCCATGCGGGCGTTGATCACGGCTCCGTGTTCTTTCATCCCCAAGTCGTCGCGTCCCACGGTGATCTTGTACACCGCGCCCGATTGCTCACCTTCTTGCCCGGCGATCTTGGCAAGTTTGGCGGTATCGAGCGGTGTGCCACCGCTGGTTGCAGGAGCGAGTGCCGCCGGTTTCACGTGACCAATCAAATCGAGCCCTGGTTTTACGCGGCGCGCAAGGTCTGCGGCTTTGCCCATTCCGTGGACGTGCATGTAAAAGACGTGCGGATCATCCCAGAAGAAATGGTTGTGGAGTGCGGTGATGTCGACCCCATTGTCCAGGAGAGCCGACATAACGGGATTCACCTCTTCCTGGAGAAGCACGAGGTCGCCCATCATCACGTCCGAACCATCGGCCCCTTTGGTCAACGCGATCCAGCCCCCGAAACCGAAGGGCGTGGGCGTGGATACTCCCTGAATTGTGATTTTCAAGTCGTTGCGCGGAATATTAAACTTGAGAACGCCGACTTTGAAGTCACCCTTACGGTCCAGCGATTTGAGAACCTCCTGATAATCACTCGGCATGTCCTGGGCAAAAGCAGTTATGCCGGATAACATGAAACAAATACTCGCGAATAGGATTACCATTCCTCTTTGCATGAAACGATGCATGTGACCAACCTCCTCGTGTTGGGTTTTGAAAAATCGAGAAATCAGGGTTGCTACTGCTCCTTCAACTGTTGACGAACGTACTCGTACAGTGCGTCGTACATCGGAAACTCGCGCGCTAGGCGCTCCTCGTCACTGATCCCGGTGAGTGCAAAGCCCTGAGCGATGGCGCGCAATCCAAGACTCTCCGGGGAGACATGCTCCTGCCCTTTGACGTCAGCTCCTCGGACGATCAGCGCGAGGCGATGAAGCGCTGGGTCCGTGAGTCTGTAATCCTCGAGAATGGCTTCAAACGTACAACGTTCTCCCCGGTGATTTAGCTTCACTTCGGGAAACCGGGTCGCATCGAAAGGAGTCGCCCCTTCCTTGCGAGCCGTGTCAAGAAGCTGGTCTTCGGATACGAAAAGGAACTCCGCCTGCGGGTCAACGAAGCGTCGAATAAGCCAGGGGCAGGCAACCCGGTCCACTTT
>WNFO01003604.1_pt1 | contig 13191 bp, 9 predicted proteins | sample 5400251 | NCBI WGS metagenome assembly WNFO01 (sample SAMN13153354, study PRJNA577476) | soil metagenome | isolation source: 100 cm saprolite under Madrone tree | place: USA:California | collected 2016-06-14 | reverse complement strand
GGAGGCGAGCAAGCTCAAATCGCAGTTCCTGGCGAATATGTCGCACGAGCTGCGCACGCCACTGAATGCGATCATCGGCTTGACGGAGATGTTGCATGAGGACGCGCGCGACCTGAAGCGCGCGGAAGAGCTCGAACCGCTGGAGCGCGTACTGCGTGCGGCGCACCATCTGCTGGAGCTCATCAACGACATTCTGGACCTGTCGAAAATCGAAGCCGGCAGGATGGACATGCACGTCGAGACATTCGCCATCGCGCCGCTGGTCGACGACGTGATCGCCACGATCGGCCCCGCGGCGGCGAAGAACGGCAACGAAATCATCGTCCACTGTCCGCAGGATATCGGCGAGATGCGTGCCGACCAGACGCGCATCCGCCAGGCGCTGCTCAATCTCGTGAGCAACGCAACCAAGTTCACCGAGCATGGCAGCGTGACGGTCGATGTGGCGCGGGCCATGAGCAAGGGCGGCGAAGAGATTACGATGGCCGTCAGTGATACCGGCATTGGGATGTCGTCCGAGCAGATCGGCCGGCTATTCCAGGAATTTGTGCAGGCCGATCCGTCGACCACGCGCAAGTACGGCGGCACCGGGCTTGGCCTCGCGATCAGCCGCCGTTTCTGCCAGATGATGGGCGGGGAAATCAGCGTCGCAAGCCAATTGGGCAAGGGTTCGATATTCACGATCCGCCTACCCGCCCGGATCGAGGCGCTGCAGCCGGCGCCGATGATACGCCGGGTGCGGCCTACGCAGCTGGCGGCGAAACCGGCCAAAGGCTCGTTGATCCTGGTTATCGATGACGACCAGACCGTATGCGAGTTGATGGCGCGCTATCTTGAGCGCGAGGGATTCGTGGTTCGCACCGCAACGGGAGGCCGGCAAGGCCTGCAACTGGCGCACGAACTGCACCCGGCGGCGATCACGCTCGACATCAATATGCCGGACCTGGATGGGTGGACGGTGCTGGCGGCGCTCAAGGGCGATCCGCAGCTCGCAGACATTCCGGTAGTGCTGGTGACCATCGAGGACAACCGCAGCCGCGGCTACTCGCTCGGCGCGACGGAATACATGACTAAGCCGATCGACCGTGAGCGGCTCATAAGCCTGCTGCAGAACATCAGCAGTCCGATCGCACGCAAGGTCCTGCTGGTGGATGACGATGAGATCATGCGCGAGAGCGTGCGGCGCGTGCTCGAGCAGGAGAAATGGGAGGTCGCGGGGGCGAGCAATGGCCGCTTCGCTCTGGAGCATCTCGCCGAATCGTGTCCCGACGTGATCGTGCTGGACTTGATGATGCCGGAGATGGACGGGTTCGAGTTCCTGGTCGAGATGCGTCAGCGCCCGGATTGCCACGACATTCCGGTGCTGGTTTTGACGGCCAAGGACCTGAGCGTCGAGGATCAAAAGCGGCTGAACGGCTACGTCGAGCAGGTGATGCGGAAAAACGCCTCCGATCTGGGTGAACTGCTGCGTGAACTGGGCCGAATGCTGCCGCGCTCGATCGAGCGCGGTCAGCAAGCGAAGGTCAAGGAGATTCTCGCGTGAAAATCCTGTATGTAGAGGATAATGAGGACAACATCTTTGTGCTGCAGAACCGCCTCAAACGCCAGGGGCATACCGTGGTGATCGCGCGCGATGGCGCCAGTGGCGTGCAGCTCGCCACAAGCGAGCGGCCCGATGTGATTCTGATGGATCTGAGCCTGCCGGTGCTTGATGGATGGGAGGCGACGCGCCAGATCAAGGCTGCACAGCAAACGCGCCACATTCCCGTCATCGCCTTGACAGCCAACGCGATGACCGGCGACCGTGAGAAGGCTCTCGCTGCGGGCTGCGACGATTTCGACACCAAGCCGATCGTAATGGCGCGCCTGCTGGAGAAGATTCGTGCGCTGTCCTCTGGAGGCCGCGCGACGTAACGCCAGCGGCTGCGAGATTCCCACCTGAAGGCTCACAAGCCGGATGATCTTATTGAGCACATTGGGGCCTTGGCCCGCATCGCATCCGAGAACGTAGGCGCTTACGCCTAGGATCGGCGCATGAAAAAGATCCTGCTGATCGAGGACAACGAGCTCAACCGCGATATGTTGTCGCGGCGCTTGGCTAAGCGGGGGTACGCGGTCGTGACGGCCGTCGATGGCGAAACGGGCATAGCCATGGCTCAGGCCGAAGCGCCGGCGCTGATCCTGATGGACGTGAGTTTGCCGGGGATCGATGGTTGGGAGGCAACGCGGCGACTCAGGGCGGCGCCGCAGACCCGCCATATCCCAATCGTGGCTCTGACCGCTTACGCAACGCCCAGCGACCGCGATAAAGCCTTGGCCGTGGGGTGTGACGACTTCGATACCAAGCCGATCGAGTTACCGCGGCTGTTGGAGAAGATCGAGGCGCTGCTCAAGCAAGGACCTCGGGTGTGACCACCGATCGCACAACATTGAATCATCTGCGGCACGAGCTGCACACGCCGCTGAACCACATCATCGGTTACAGCGAGATGTTGCTTGAAAGCGCCGCCGAAGGAAGCATTGTGGCGCTGGAGCCCAGGCTGCGTGAACTGCACGAGTATGCGCAGCAGCTGATGCTACTAGTAGATGAGGTGCTCGGGCGCACGCGCAAGGACAATGAAATCGATTTGCGCCGCCTTAGCACCCAGGCGTCCGGGCCCATAAGCTCCATCATGGCAGCCGCCGATGAGCTCAAGGCGCAGGCACAGCAAATGGGCGCAATAGAAGTGGGCCAGGATCTCGATCGAATTGCCAGCGCCGCGCAGACGTTGCACACCATGATCGCTGACGGCGTCAATGCGCCGCCAGCTCTGCCGATCACCGACTCGGATACGGCGCGCATCGCGGTAGCCCCGGTGCCGACCGCGGAAACCGGAAACATCCTGGTGGTCGATGACAACGCCGCGAACCGGGAGATGTTGAGCCGCCGGCTGGCACGCGCGGGACACCGGGTGCAAGTGGTGGCGAACGGGCCGGATGCGCTGGCGTTGCTGCGTCACCAGCCTATCGACCTCGTGCTGCTCGACGTGCTTATGCCGCAGATGAGCGGCTACGACGTGTTGCAGCGCCTTACCGCAGATGACGCGTTGCGGGAAATTCCGGTCGTCATGATATCGGCGCTGGATGAAATGGACAGCGTCGTGCGCTGCATCGAATTGGGCGCCGAGGACTATTTGCCGAAGCCCTTCGACCCGGTGCTGCTCCGAGCGCGCATCGGCGCGTGCCTGGAAAAGAAGCGGTTACGCGATCGCGAAGCGATGCACTTGCGGGAGTTGGCCGAGTGGAATCAGAAACTCGAGCAGCGCGTCAAAGAGCAAGTGGCGTTGCTCGATCGTCTCGGGCGGCTGAAGCGCTTTTTTTCTCCGCAGCTTGCGGAACTCATCGTGGCGGGCGGCGCGGACGATCCCCTGGCAACCCATCGGCGCGACCTGACCGTTTGCTTCCTCGACCTGCGTGGCTTTACCGCGTTTGCGGAAAGCGTCGAACCCGAGGAAGTCATGGGCGTGCTGCGTGAGTATCACGCTGAGATGGGCCGGCTGGTCATGGAGCACGAAGGTACGTTGGAGCGGTTTACCGGTGATGGCATGATGGTTTTCTTCAACGACCCGGTGCCGGTGCCCAATGCAGCGGAGCGCACGGTCCGCATGGCCCTCGCCATGCGCAAGCGGGTCGGCGAGATGATCGTCTCCTGGCGCAGGAAGGGCTACGAGCTCGAACTCGGCGTTGGAATCGCGCAGGGTTATGCCACGATTGGCGCGATCGGTTACGAGGGGCGATGGGATTACGGCGCAATCGGCACGGTGACCAATCTCGCGGCACGCTTGTGTGGTGAGGCCAAGCCCGGGCAGATTCTGGTCTCCAAGCGCCTGCTCGCCGCCACCGATGATCTCTTCGAGGTCGAATCGGTGGGTGAGCTGCCTCTCAAAGGACTGCACCGTCCCGTCACGGCCTACAATGTTCTCGGTGCCAAGGCGTGATGGCGGCTACGCCATCAACTTCCCAGTGCAACGCGGCGCAGCATGTCCGCGAAGCGCGGATCGGCGCGCAAGTTGTCGTATCGGGCATCGACCTTGAGGTGAGTCAGCCTGGCGCTTCTGGCGGCGTAGGATTTTTCCAGCCAGGAAAACGCGCGGTCCCGGTCGCCCAGCCGCGCACAAAACGACGCAATTTCATCAGAATCCGGTTGCTCCTGGGCTTCGAGAGAGCGGATTCGGAGCTGCAGAAATCCGCGCCATGAGTCCCCGGCGAAGACATCCTTGAACGCAGCCACCTCCGTTGCGGGCTCCCCGTCCAGCTGCTTCTGTCGTGCGTATGCCGCCACCGCCTCCGGGTACAACCCTTGGTTGGCGTAGGCTTCGAACAAGAAATAATTGGTATCGGCAAAGTTGCGGCCAAGTGTCAGAGTCTTGTGCAGCTGCGTGATGGCTTCGTCATAGCGACGGGCGGAATTCAACTGGATTCCCAGCGCCAGATTGGCCACCTGTGACAAGGGATCGAGGTCAACAGCGTGGCGGCCTTGCGCCAGTCCCGCGTCGAACCGACCGGTATTGACAAGCAGCTCGCCGTACCACTGGTGCGGCACGGGAGAATTGGGACTGAGTTCAATCGCCCGCTGGTACTGACGTTCCGCCGCCAGCCACTCGAAATCGAAGATCCCAAGTATCAACCCCAACGAGGCGTGCGCTTCCGCCAGGTTATCGTCGATCGCCAGCGCTTTCAGTATGGCCGTTTTCGCCTGCGGCATCGTCTCAGTCGCTTTCGACATGCGGTCGTAGATGGGCAGCAGACTGTAGCAATCGGCCAGTCCCGTGAACGCCAGGGCATAGTCAGGGTCGACGGCAATGGCTTGCTGAAAGAATCTTATGGCTTTTCTAAACTCCTCCGGCGAGCGTCGATTCCAATGAAAATGGCCGCGCAGGTAGAGCTGATACGCTTCGGAATTCAGCGAGGCGGCCCGTGCCGGCAGCGTGGCGCTCAGCAGGGCAACGCTCAGTGACCGCACTACCGAGCCGGCAATCTCGTCCTGCACCTTGAAGATGTCATCGAGCGTGCGGTCGTAGGTCTGCGACCATACGTGATAGCCAGTGTCGGCCCGGATCAGCTGAGCCGCGATGCGCACCGTGTTGCCGGATTTGCGTACGCTGCCTTCGAGCACGTGGGCGACGTTCAGCGCCTGCGCAATCTCGGTAATCGTCGCCTGCTTGCCCTTGAAGTAGAAGCAGGAGGTGCGCGCCGGCACGCGCAGTTCGGGAACTCTCGTGAGCAATCCGATGAGTTCCTCCGCCAGGCCGTCCGAGAAGTACTCTTGATCCTTGTTCTGGCTCATGTCCACGAACGGCAGCACTGCGATCGACTTTTCCGAGACTGTGTTCTGCCCACGCAAAGGTGATTGAACTGCTTGCGCCATCGACCGACTCGGCCTCCGCGCAACCTCCGTGGTCGCGAGGATGGTGCTGCCTTGTGCTCCTGTGACTGCGGGCGCCCCACGTGCCGGCAGCAGGTCCTCACCAAGCGTCAGCAGGCGCGACACTTGCTCGACGAAAACGGGCGACGTCTCCCCGTCACTCAGCCACATCCACTGTACCTCGCGAAACTTGTCGGGAACCCGAGCGTCGCTCTCATCGGTGCCGTCAATGACGACCGGCAGCAGAAATGCCTTCTCGGCGGCCATCAGGTCGCAGCGATCAACCGCGAGTTTCCATTCGAGCCGGAAATATCCCTCGACGCGGGCGCGCGAATTTCCGGAAATGATCGGGATGAACAAGGCGCAGGTCTTGATCTGTTTCCTGATTGCTGAGTCCCAAGCCGCGCCGCCACGAAGCTCGTTCTGGTCGAACCACACTTCAATACCTGCATTGCGCAGGCTGTTGCAGATCCGCGCCGCGGCGTGCGCGTCCTCCGAAGCGTAGCTGAGGAAGACGGCTCGATGCCCGTCCGAGGCGGGAACCGGGACGCCTCTAGGCCCAGATTCGTCGGTCACGGAGTGCTTCGAGGTGGCTGTTTCTTGAAGCCGCAGGATGAACTACGGCGTCTGATTGCGCAAACCGGGGCGCCGCGGGCGAGGTAGCAAGCGGTGCAAACCGAGGTTCGGGCGCGGCCGTCGCGCATTTGGGTAGCAGGGGGCATCCACCCACCTGAGGCGACCGCCGACCACCGATGGCCTCGCTCGTATAGTTGCCGATCAGGCGGGAACCCAAATAGAATCAACGCCCTCGGCGGGCGTAGTGCCATCGTAGAACTGTAGGTTCCCAAGACGGGAGGGGTGCCTTGGCGAGGCCAATTACAAGTATGGCGCCGCCGTGAGGTCGGGGTACGCACATCCTGAAGCTGCGGCTGCCTGAGATGCTCGGCATTCACAGCCCGTCCCTTGACGCAAGCCGCCCGCCGCAGCGGCAGGGGAAACAGCCGCGCTCCGCCGGCCGGGCACCGATCGCACTACTACTCCTCATCGTGGCACTGCCGGGCGCATGGCCGACACCCGCCAACGGGTCCGCAGCTCGGTTGGCCGACCTGCCCCGCGCCTGGCGCGACGATCGGGGTCAACTCTTCGATCTGCAGGCTCTGCAAGGGCACGCCGTCGTGTTGACTATGGCTTACACCACCTGTCACCGGGTCTGTCCGACGACCATGCGCAGGCTGGTGCAGCTGCAACACGACTTGGACCGTCGGGGCACTACCGCTGAATTCCTCGTGATTGGCTACGACCCCGACAATGACGATGCCGCCGCCTGGCACCAGTATCGCGAGACCCGACATCTCACACGCAGCAACTGGCATTTCCTGGTAGGAACGCGCGCCGCCGTCGAGCAGACCGCGCGGCAGCTGGGGTTCGAGTTCTGGAAAATGGACCGGCACGTTGTGCACGACTCGCGCATCTTGTATTTCGACGAGCAGGGTACGTTGGTCGGGACCGGCGCGGCAACAGAGCTGGAGAGTACACAGAGGTAGCATGTCAATGGGTACCACAAGACACCGTAGCGCAAATCGAGGCCGGGCATGGGCCGGCGCGTTGCTCGTGGCGGCCATCGGTCATTCATCAGTCAATCGCGCCGCAGCCGATGACAGCGCTCGCATAGCGGCGCTCGAGCGGAAGCTCGATCAGAGTCTGCAGACAATTCAGGACCTGTCGGCGCGGGTTCACGACCTCGAAGTGCATGTGGCGCAGGGCGCGCCCGCAGCGGCAAACAACCCTCCCGCCGCCACCACGGCACCAGCCGCCGCAGCGGCAGCGGCGACACAGTCCGACACTGCGCAACGCCTCGCGAAAGTCGAGCAGACGGTGACACAGATGGCCGCGAGTGCCGGACAGCAGGTCGAGGGCAGCGGCCTGCCGCTGCACGGCTTCGCGGACGTAGGCGTTGGAAATCACAACCCGGAGTATTCCCAATACCAAGGCGCCGAGGTTGGTTCGCTGGAGTTTTTCCTGACACCGCGGCTCGGCAGCCGCACTCGTGCCTTGTTCGAGCTGAACTTCGAAGTCGGCTCAGACGGCGCCGTAGGCGTTGATCTGGAGCGTGCGCAGATCGGCTACCAGTTCTCGGATTCCGCAACGGTGTGGGCAGGACGGTTTCATACGCCCTATGGCTACTACAACACCGCCTTTCACCATGGCCAGCAGATTGCGACGTCTCTACGGCGTCCCCGCTTCATAGATTTCGAGGACCACGGCGGCATAATGCCCGCGCACACGGTCGGGATGTGGCTCACCGGTTCGCAGCGTCTCGGCGACCAGAAGCTTACCTATGACGCTTACGTCGGCAATAGTCAGCGCATCACGGGCGGCATTCTCGACATGAACAACGCCGGCAACACGCATGGCAGTACGATCGTAGGCGGAAACGCGGGTCTGCTCCTGAGCGGCGCTCTGGACGGCTTGAAGATCGGTGTGGACGCGTTTCAGACCCGCATCGAGGACCAGGATCAGTCGCCCTCTTACTTCACGCGGGTAAGGAGTTACGGTGCGTACGCCGCCTACGACACCGACAACTGGGAAGGTATCGGCGAGTTTCATGTCTTCGATGACCAGGACCTCACGGGTCATACAGGAACGCATCACAGTAGTGCCGGCTTCGTGCAGATAGGGTACCGCGCCGGCCGTTACACACCGTATGCTCGTTACGAGAGGGGCGCATTGCAGCAGTCTGACCACTTCTTCGCTGCGCAAGCCAGCGGTAGCTCATACTACCGCGACGCCCTGGGCCTGCGTTTCGACGTAGATCTCGTGTCGGCGTTCAAGTTGGAACTCGCTCAGACCCACCTCACGGACCGGGTCATCAGCAGCTACGACGAAGCACTCATCCAATACGCGATCCGATTCTGATCGCTCATTACGGGAACCGCCAGATGTTCAGAAGCCCGGCGAAGCTCCTCCTGGCGCTGCTGTGCGCAGGATCCGCTGTAACGCGCGCCGCGGACCTGTACGTGATCTGCAATTCCCAGGTCTCGCTCGCTGCGGCCGACGTACGTGACCTGTTCCTCGGCGAAAAGCAGTTCGCCGGTGCGGCAAAGCTGGTCCCCGTCGACAACAGTGCGGCGCAGAACGTGTTTCTCGAAAAAGTTCTGAAGATGAACGCCGCAAAATACTCGACCACCTGGACAAAGAAGTCGTTCCGCGACGGCATAAATCCGCCCTTGGTCACTGGGAGCGACGCCGAAGCGCTCGCTTACGTCAAGCGCACGCCCGGCGCCTGCAGCTACGTCGGTACTGCGAACACTGCAGGCGTGCGCGTCGTCTCCATTTTGTGAGAATCGACCGCTGCTGCCGAACCCAAAGGCCAGCGTCTCAAGATCCTTCATGCTTGCTCAGAAGTCGTAACGGATGGCCGCTTGCCAGGAGCGCGGCTGCGCCGGCCAGCCGATGTTGTTCGGCAAGCCCGAGAACGCGATGGCGTTGAAGTCCTCGAAATAGTACTTGTTCAGGAGGTTGCGGCCTGAGACCGACAGTTCCCAAGCGCCGTGCTGCAGCGAGGCGCGCGCGCTCAGCAGCTCGACCGCATTCATGACGGCGATGTTGGAGGTGTCCCAGTACTTCCTGGCGCGGTGCTCGAAGTCGACGCGCAGCGTCGCCTTGTAGCCGGTGAATGACCACTGCTTCTGAGTGCCCAGATTGAACTTCTCCGGCACGGTCTTGGGCGTCTTGTTGCCGATCGCGGCCGGCACACCCAGATTCGGGTCGAAGGCGCGGATTTTCGAATCCAGCAGGCCGACATTCAGATAGGCGATCCAGCCGGGCATCAGCACCGCCTGAGTCTCGATCTCGGCGCCCTTGAGCTCGACGCTGCTGAGGTTGGCAATGACCTGCGCGCCACCGGCGGCCAGGTCAATGTAGAAGAATTGGAAGTCGGTGTCGCGCTCGACGAACGCCGCCACGTTGAACATCAGGCGTTGATCGAGCCAGGTGGCTTTGTAACCTACTTCGACGTTGCGCAGCAGTTCGCGCTTGAAGGGCTGCAACTGCCCTATTCCATTGAATCCGCCCGAGCGGAAACCGGTCGAGTACGTCACGTACCCGAGCTGGTTCGCAGCGAGTTTGTGCGACAGCGTCACTTTGGGCTGGAATGCGTCGAAGTCAGCGCTGCGTTCCTCGCCGGTGGTGGCATCCGTCTGACGGCGCTCGTCCTTGTCGTAGCGACCGGAGACGCCCAGTGTCGTAGCTGCGGCGATATCCCAGTCCAGCTGCCCGAACGCGGCGTAGGCGTCGTTCTTGTTATGCTCGTTGTTATGCACGATTTCGGGCGTCCCGGGAAGGTCCAGCAGGTGCGCTGTGGTCAGCAGATCGCGCCGCGTGTCGAGGTAGTAGGCGCCGACGATGTAGCGCAATGGCTGGGATGAATTCGACGTGAAACGCAGCTCGTGGGACGTCAGTCGGACGTCAAGATCCTGGTGCTGGTCGACGGTGCCAAGGCCGAAGAATCCGCCCGGGCAGTCGACTGGGTTGCAGAAACCGAGCGAGCCGTAGTATTTCTCGTTGAGCTTTGTCCAGGCGGTGATCCAGGTCAGCGTACCGCCTGCGAGCTTCGCGTCGGCCTTCAGCGTCGCATCGCTACTCGTCAGCTCGCTACTGCCGAGAATGCCGGCGTGCGGATCCAGGTTGTGGACGTTTGTTGGGTCGGTCACCGTGTTCGGGATCGCGACGTCGTAGGTTGCGCCCCCGGTGTTGTCGGCGTGCGACAAGCGCAGATCGACTTTGAGTTCATCCGTTGCCAGCCACAGCAACTTCGCACGCAAGTCCTTGCCGGTGTAGAAGTCGACCTTCTCGTGCAGGTAAGAGTTGTCGATCAGGCCGTCCGAGTCCTTGTACTCGCCGCTCACGCGAAACAGCAGCTTGTCTCGAACAATCGGGCCCGACAGCGCGAAGACGCCGTCCTTCTCGGAGCCCGCGCCCCCGCCGGCTTGACCGAAGCCGCTCAAGTCGTTGGTCGGCTGCTGCGTGATGATGTTGATCGCCCCGCCGATCGCATTGCGGCCATACAGCGCGCCCTGCGGTCCCTTCAGCACCTCGATGCGCTCAACGTCGAACAGGTCCATTTTAAGCTGTTTCTGGTTCCCCTGCGGCACACCGTCAACGACTATCGCGACGGGCGAGTCGGCGTTGTTGATCTGTTCGACGCCCCGCATCGTCACGAAGCTGTTGCCCACCGTGAAGGACTGGTCGAACGAGACGTTGGGCGTCAGTGCCATGAAATCACCGGTATTGCGGATACCCGAGTCGCGGATCGCCACCTCACTGAATGCGGTCACCGACACAGGCACTTCCTCGAGCTTCTCCTCGCGATGCTGCGCCGTCACGACCACCTCTTCGAGTCGCTCGGACGCCCCGGGAGTGTCCGCTGTTTGGCCCGACGCGACCCCCATGACAAGGATTGCTACGGCCAGCGCGCTTGCAGTCTTGAGCTTCATGGCGATTGATTCCTCACCCTGGGGACCTGCGACTCGGTCACCGTGTTGGACCGACACGACGTCTCGGCGCGGTCTGCACGTAACCATGAAGCGGGGCTGTTACTGCGTCAAAGCTTCTGAAGAGTGGGTTGATGTCCGTTCTGCACTACACACCCCACCCGAACGGGTAGGCGCGTGGCGACGTGGGCTAGCCGGACCCGCCCGGATTCAATGTCTCGACGGGTGTGAACGGATACGGCAGGCCAAAGGCTTGCGGTCCGAATACCGCAAGAGCCGCGTCGGAACGCATGATCGGAGCGGCGCTTATCCCCAAGAGCCGCACGCGCTGCCCGTACTTGAGGGCCTCTGTCGTAATAGGCTCCGCGGTTGCAGCGTCGAGCACCGCGATCAGGTCCGGGACGATCGCCCGCACCCGATCGCCCTCACGCGCAACGAGATGCTCGTTCTGGAACTGTACTTCCAGCCGGCGACCGGCGCAGGATCCGGTGCCGTCGATCACGACGCGACCCAGAGCCCAGCCAGCCTTGGTCTCCCGAAGGAGGTCGAGCGTCTTGCCCTCGAAAAGCACGCGACAGTGCTGGTAGTAGGGCGTCGTGCGGAGGAAGGCCAGCAGTGCGCCGAGTGGGTCGCCACTCGAACGGCGCGCCTCGCGGACGGTCCGACCCAGGCCCAGCGCAAGGGAAATTGTCTTGCGCACCATCGAGCGCTTTGCGTCCCGACCGTGCATCGGGTACAGACAAATATTAGCGCCCCCGCCCATTGCCACCACGAGGCTCCTGCTCAGCCGCTCGACGTCGTAGGCGCTGGCGCACTCGAAGAGCACGGCGTTTGAATACTCGTCGGTCATCACCAGTGGTGCCGCCGGAACGCCAAAAATGTGGTAAGTGACCATCTGCAGCTGCGGGAATGCGCGTCCCATCCCGTCGCCGTCCACGACTGGAAGCCCGCACCGCACCGCAAGCACCAGCGGCAGGAGCGCGTTGATGCCACCGATTTCGGCACACAGGATCGCGCGGGCTTGCTCGCGCCGATAGCGCTCCATGGCGCGCAATGCGGCGACCATTTCGCCGCCATTCGGCAGCTTTTCGACCAACACGGTCGGGGCACCCATCATCGCGAAGGGCACCGCAAAATCCTCGTCGCCGAGCGCCTCGACGTCGATCAGATCGACCGGTCCGTGATCCCGAATCGCTTGCCGCAGCATCAGCGAACCTATGTAGGGGTCGCCGCCCCCGCCGGTCCCGAGGATCGCCGCGCCGCGCGCGAGATCCTCTACATCATCGAGCCCGATTTTCACGCTTCCCCCAGAGCGAGATCACCCACTGCCTTGACCCTGATGCGCACGGCACTCCCCGGCAGGTATTGCAGCGGGAGCTCTTCAACGTCGACGACATTGACTGTATCGGCAGCCGCACCCGCCCCCACAGCTCCACGTACCGCCTCTGCGCGTGCCTCCTCGAGGGCTTGATCCCGGCCGAGCTTGTCGTAAGAGAAGATCCGATCGACCTCGCCGCTCACTTGAGCGATTGCGGCACCGATCGCATTGGCGACCCCCGCCTGCCTGGGAACGGTGAGCTCCGCCACGCCGCTCAGGTCGCGGTGGATCAGCACGCTGCCCCCGCCGACCAACACGACGCGGGCCGGTGCGGCCGAGGTTTTCATGCGGTCAAGCGCCTCCTCGGCAAGGCGGTGTATCTCCTCAACCGCTGCCGCGACGAGTTTCTTGTCGAGATGACTTACGCGACCCCGATCCCCAATCTGCGCATAGCCGGCGGCGACAGCAATATCGGTCGCCGTCAGCCGACTACCCCCGAAGACCAGCGCTTCGGTCAGGATCCGGTACCCCACTGATTGCGGGCCGACCCGGACGCGCCCGCCATCGGCGACCACGAGACTGCCGCCTCCGAGGCCTATCGACAGGATGTCGGGCATGCGGAAGTTGGTCCGAACGCCGCCGATATCGACGGCGATCGAGGATTCGCGAGGGAAGCCGTTGACGAGAGCCCCGGCGTCGGTCGTCGTGCCGCCGATGTCCATGACCAGCGCATCACTGGCACCGGACAGGAAGGCCGCGCCTCGCATGCTGTTCGTCGGACCCGATGCAAACGTCAATACTGGAAAGCGCACGACACTCTCGGGGGCCAGCATTGTGCCGTCATTCTGACTGATGAAAAACGGCGCCCGGATGCCAAGATCGACGAGCGCTTGCCTGAAGGATCCGACGACGCGTTGCGCCATCCCGAGCAGCGCGCTGTTCATGATCGCCGCGTTCTCACGTTCGATGAGTCCGAT
>WNFO01003603.1_pt1 | contig 13192 bp, 8 predicted proteins | sample 5400251 | NCBI WGS metagenome assembly WNFO01 (sample SAMN13153354, study PRJNA577476) | soil metagenome | isolation source: 100 cm saprolite under Madrone tree | place: USA:California | collected 2016-06-14 | reverse complement strand
CATTCCACGTCGATGGCGGAGGACAGCAGCACTTTCGCCTCAGTTACGCCTATCCCGAAATGGATCGTATAGAAGAAGGAGTGCGGCGTATAGGCAACACCATCAAACGCCTACTAGCACGCCGCGCCTCCCGCGAGGAACTTCACAAACAGCATCTAGAGCACCTACCGATGGTATAAGTTTTGTAGAGGCGCGATTTATTTCGCCTGCATGGGCCTATTTGAAGGAGGAGGCACATCGGGAATGCCTCGCTGTTGATACTCTGCTAGGAGTATGCCTATCCGTTGAGCGATATTGTACCTGGCTGCATATATCGAAGCTTTCAATCTGATCTCATCGGCCTCATTGTCAGGCCATGCGAAGTCCTCAATATTGACCTTATGCCTCTCAAACGCCTCCACTAGCTGGATACGGTTGTCAATCCGCTCTTTCAAGAGACAAATCATTGCGTGTTTCTGCCGTGGAGAAAGATGAGCTATCGCCTGAGCTGCTAGCACCATCCAATCGTTCAACCCCTCCTCAAGTTCGAATTCATATGCCGGATCAGACATTCCTTCCCTTTCGGCAAGCAGCGTATTACCCAGGTGGATTTCTCCGTCTTCGTCGGTCGGCAGTGGCAAGGGTGCCTTACGCTTTCGAGGGATATCGTTAAACTCGTTGTTCACAATAGTTCGAATGTATGCCTTGGGGTACGCGATGGGTTTTTCCTTCAGCGCTCCCCAAAATTTAATGCGAACGCGCTGGGTGATCTCATCAATCTCAAGATCCACTACCTCTGGGCGAGCAATGTTTGAACTATGACGGGCCATTTTCTCAACTGAAGCAACAATGTAAGGATCCAAACGCACTAGGATTTCCTCAATCTCAGGATCACTGTCATAGGCCGATGTTCCAAAAAAATCTTGTGATCCCATAGTTTGCCTCCTTACTGTCCTGGCTCTTAACTTTCACCAGAACATTACTTCGTAAATATTACATAACATAATAATACTTACGAAGTCAAGTATAATTTCTTCCTCCCACGCTAAATGGTGATTGTATCTACTACACAAGAACTACTATGTATATCGTTGCACATGTTGCTTTGTTACCAGATACAAAGCTCCAACGTCTTGTAATTATTATGACGATCATGAGAGAAAATTATCCAATGAAAACCAAATAAAAATTGATACTGTAAAAAAATTTGCAAGCCAGCAGGAAAAGAAAATAACTACTTGACAGGCCAATAGCATACATTGTATCCTACAGGCTAGGGTTGAAAACGTAAAAGTATTATCGTTTCAAATAGTGAGAGAAGTAATAATTGTGGCTGAAGTACACCTACAACCTGATCTCACACCCTGGAAACCCACCCCGACACAAGTACCTGGAGAATGGATGGAGTTAGCCAATACACTCGCGCAGGAAGCGAAAGGCTCACAGCATGCATACATACTGACAGCCAGGTATAATGCTCAGCGTCTTGGAGACTTGCTGCGCTCGTGGGGACTGCCGTGGCAAGTGGTGATAGCTGGATATTTATGGGAATACAATAAGGACTGGATACGTCAAGCTAATCTGAATGATGTAGACCAGGTGCTCAGTCATATTACTGAAGCAAACCTGTATGCCAGCAACATCGAAGATGAGAACTTACCGCCATTGTTGACCCCTCCCTATCGCGATTTAGGTGCCTTACTCGTAGCAGTCGCTATTTATTACCAGGCGCTTGAGATACTCCAGGAACAGAACAATGAACGACCTTATACAGGAACAATGCAGTCCAGCATCGAGAGTGTCGGGCGCACTCTGCTAAACATTACCAAGAGTCTCGGCATGTGGCATTTCAAACGTGAAGTCGAAGACTTGATAGAGCAGCTGCGTAGCCCGCGCAAATTCGCTGAGTTAAAAAAAGAGCATGCCCGTCTCCTGGCACAGGACACTCTAATACTAGAGGATACTCGTCAATGGCTGATAGCCTCTTATCAGGAGGCTACTAAACAACCTGTTACTGTTGTATCTACACTGTGCGGAATTGCCGGTCTGAAACGCCGGCTGCAGGGCGCCGATAAGACACCGCAAAAAGCACAACTTACCGGATTCGACCTGGTGACTTTTGATGTGATTGTTCCTACGGTTCAGGATTGCTACAGAGCCTTTGGAACACTGAGCCAGTTGGGGTATATCCGGGATCAACGTGTAATAGAAGAAGTGGCCAACCCCAAACCCAATGGGAACAGTCATATTGCCTTTGCACTCATTCTAAAACCACAAAGTTCATACACACAGAACCTGAAATGGCCCGAAACCTATACCCGCATCTGCCATCTACAGATTGCAACGCCCTTCATGCACGCCGTCACGTGGTATGGATGTCTCTATCCTGATTATTACCAACTATATACAAGGGCACATCTACAAAGAGGGATAGAGTTACCGCCTCTAGAGCAGTTATGGCATAGTGAAGAAGGTAAGGTTTATCTCGCGCTTAAAGAATTTCTCGCAACTCAACACCCTCAACCTGTATCAAATGCTCCTATCATTGTTTATGACAAGGGTCGGAATCCTATAGCTCTTTCTAAAGGTGCCACAGCTTTGGATTTCGCTTTTACGCTTGACGATACTACTGGTGAGCATGCTGTGGAGGCTTTCATCAATAACAGGCAAGCACCTCTCTATCGTACTCTCGATGCTGGTGATATTGTTGAAATTAGGACATCAAATGAGATCCAAACACAAGATTATTGGCTCGATAATGTTATTACTCAGGTAGCACGGCACCAAATCAAAGAGTCATTAGATCGGCGCTATCCTGAGCGCAAAAGTTACCAATTGCTTCAACAGCTATTGGAAAGTTATCACTTCATGCTGGCCCCACAGGATCTGGATCACGAATTGCATCTACTGCTGAAGCAACACAAGCTGGGACCACTTCAAACATACCTCAAACGACTTGATAAGGCAGGAAAGCCACCCTTTACACCTGATTGGGCAGTTCAAGAGATTATACGGCAGATTGCAGGACGCGATGAATCTTCTTTAGCATGGAAGGGGAAGCCTAGCTGGATTCCCATACTTGACATGGATCTGACCACTAATAAAAGATTCATTCGTCAACAGCATCTTTGTAACTTCTGCAAACCAACCTATCCACGCGACATGAAAATTATGGGTCGTTTGCGCAAGCGGAGCGGTGAGCTAGTCGTGCATAAAGCGAGTTGCCCTCATCTTTTAGATCGCACAAAGGCACAGCAGTCTGTACTCTTACCTATGACCTGGCAACTTCAACCGCCAGCGTTTCGCGTAGCTTTCTTTGTCATAGCTCAGGATCGTAAAGGTTTAATCCTCGATCTTGCCAAACACTTGCGCCGGCATCAATGTGATTTGCTCGAAATTAAAGCTAAAGCCATTAGCAAGTTCGGAGAAGCTCGTATTGACTTCACCATTGACGCTTATTCTGATAAGGAGGTGCTAGAGATCTGGCACGAATTATCCAGGATTGAAAATGTCACAAAGGTTGAAATCGATGCTGTTTCTACTCCAGCACACATTCGTGATCGCTTACAAAAGCTCCGCAAGCAGCGTGTAGGCCTACCTGGCAGGACAGCGGTGGAGCTTACGTGGAAAGAAGCGATGGTAACACTGCAGCCGCGCAATCCAATACTGAAGAACCCATTTGACATTTCACGTCCCGCTACAGCCAGGATGTTCTTTGGTCGTTCTAGAGAAACTGAAAGGATGCAAAGAGAGTTATGTGAGGGACAACAGGGAAAAGCCATAGTACTTTATGGGCCACGTAGGTCAGGCAAATCATCTATCTGCAAAAATTTTCTTGAACGCCAGGTGCAACTACCATACTGGGGCGTTCTCTTCTCACTCCAAAACTTTACGCAGCACTCCGAAGCGGCTATTCTGGCACAGTTAGCAGCGAAGATATGTGAAGAGTTCAATGATCAATTGCAGATGCCTGCTCCTGGCTGGGACCAGTATAGTGATGGGGATCCACAGCTACGCTTCAGACGAGCCGTACAAGACTGTGTTGCTCAGCTTCCAGGCAGCCACCTCGTCTTGGCTCTAGACGAATTTGGTGGTGTGATAGAGTCATACCAAAAGAACTTTCTGGCTCCTCGTTTCTTTACCTTCTGGAAAGAATTGATGAGTGAGGTTCCTCAATTGAGCCTCATCCTTGCTTTACCAACAAGCGCTCATAGCATTCTAAGCTCCTGGGAATTTGGAAACGCATTTAGCTTTGCCGAACCATTGCCGGTAATGTTTCTAGATACGAAAAGTGCAGAACATCTTTTAATGGATCCTCTACGCGATCAGAACATCGAGGTTTATCCCACAACAGTTGCGCTTGCCGTAAAGCTTACTGGCGGCAACCCTTATTTTATGACACTGATCGGACAGCAGCTCATCGATCAACTCAACCAGGAAACCGATAAACAACTCGTTACTGATGATGATCTGCGCATCGTTGTAGACCATTTGATCGAAGCCGGCTCCAATCAGAACTTTGTTTATCTCAGACGCGAGCTTCAGAATGATGATGAACTCCGCATTTTAGAGGGTCTTGTCCAACTAACCACCCGTTCGAATCAGTCGAAAATACAACTCAAAAAAATTGCAGCTCATCTCAACTTGCCCATCGTTCTTACCAGGCAACATCTGGAACGACTGCGCAACGGGCTTATTCTCCAGGAAAATGGGCCAATCTCCAATCCTTTCTACTCGTTCACGATCGAACTGATGCGCCTCTGGCTGGCACGTAACCACTGGTTCTTTTTACCCTCAACTGAGAAATAGGAGTGCTATATGGTGGAAAACCGTTATGAACCTGGCTGGCTAACATTACAAAACCCTTTCGCCAGGATTACAAAACAAGTAACCCTTGCCTCCACTATGGTAAGAGATACGGATACTTCCGATGCTATTATTGGTCGTGTCTCTGGCAGGCGCACAGACATAACCAGGATTATCATGAATGAACAAAGCGCCATTTTTTTAGTAGGTACACCACATATTGGTAAATCGACACTTATTCGCTACTTGCAACAACCCTCGGATACCGAGTGGTCCTGGCGGAATGAATTAGCAGACCTGGGTAATCAACTGAATTTGGACGATATCCACTTTGTACAGATCGACCTGGCGCCATTGGAGGGCATCGAAGAGCCAAATGAACTGCTTGCTTTATTCGTAAGCCAATGTAAGAGAGCATTGAGCGATACATTTCTACAAGACGAACAACTATCATCACCAAATTCTGATTTGAAAGCTCTTCGTGGCTTACTTCGCTCTATCAGCCGTGAGACGCCTGATGCACGCTACTTCGTGGTGCTCGACTCTGTCGAACGTCTTGGAATGCCTGGCGTGCGGCCCCCTCTGCTGGCTCATAGCAGAGCACAAACGTTGCAAGAACGTGGCCTCGCTCTCCTCGAGCACTGTAATGCCATTCACACGCTGGTTGACCTGATTGACGAGTTTACTGCCTTTGGTGTGATTCTCTCAGTCGAAAGCCTTCCCCGTCCCCGAATTGATGACCAATTTCATCATGTATCCTTAGACCTGGCACGTTTTACCACGATGATCCTTCAGGCGTTCACCTGGGATGATACAGCAGCATTCCTGGCCCAGGAACCTGAAAACTTTGGAGCCAACTGGGCAAGGATGTTCAAGACTTTAGGTGGTAACGACGTCTTTTCTAGGTCAGAACAAGCGTGGTTACTCCAGCAAGCGGGAACACATCCATACCTTCTTCAACAGATTTCCTTCCATATGTTCAGCTTTAAACAAGAGTATGCCAGTATTCATAACACCTGGCCTGAACTGCAAGCAAGAGAAAGGCTCCAGCTTATTGAACTGATCAATGAAAGCTTGAGCGCCTTTCTTGCGCACATCTGGCAGCGAATACAAGAAGCATTAGAGAAAAGTAGCCAGGAGACAAAAAGCAAATTCTACGAATTTATTAGCTCAATCGCATACAAACAGGCAGCTGATGAGATTGATTCTACAGAGTGGTACGAGTTAGGGCCTGAACTGCGCTATATTCTTTATAGCGAGGGGATAGTTCGTTATGATCGGCTCAGGCCTGTGCATTTCCCTGGCGCTATTTTGTCTCAGTATCTTATGCAAAAAGCGAAAGGAAGCGCAGAGAGTGCTGCCGTATCACCTCCACCTACGACTGGACATAGCTTAACTATCAGTCACCCAGGAGAGCAGCCCGTGCTTGTCTCTCTCTCCGAGTTGGAGTACCGGCTGGTCAAAACATTGCTGCAGCACCCAGAGCGTTGCAAAGAGGACGAACTGATGCAGGGAGCTTGGGGGCGACTGATTGAAAAACCAAGATTTACTCAGCGTATGCACCAGCTACGTAAGAAACTGAAAGACCAGGGTGTAGGAACAGAGATCATCGAAAATAACTATGGTGGCTTCTATTCGCTCAACCATCCCGAATGGCTTCACCTGGAGTGAGAAGCTGCTAACGGCCTTGTAACCTTAGACCGCTTTTCAGCTTGTTTCAGCGTGTTTTCTAACTTCTGCGCGTGATTGCGTGCAACATCGAGATATCTCTTGCCTTGTTCAGGGAGATTATCATACAAGATACTCACATAAGCGCATACCATGGACTTTTCGGTCATATAGTACTCTAATAGGGACCAGGCCGCCTCACTTCTTTCCTTAGCTTTTTCAAGATATGTATACAGAAAATGCTCAGCAAGCTTCTGTCCAAAGCGCATACCTGGACTTTTATCTGATAAGTCGGTTAGAAGTGTCTCTATATCAATTGCTAACATGGCCACATCGCTTAATGTATCAATGTGGCAAAAATCAGGATTGAAATCCACACAATCGAGCGCTATTAACTCTTGTAGCTCCTCACCATTCCTCTTCTTTGGCCGTATCCACAGATTAGTAGCCTTAAGGTCCCCGTGGCAGCGTTTGATATGACCATTTTCATAACGTTGTTTGAAATACGGGGTGTAAATATTACATGCCCGGTCCATCACATTACCTATCCATCTGTAGTTTTCAATGTAGTTATCAGTAAAATGATCGGATGGAAGGCTACGTAAAGCCTCTTCAAAAAGTTGCCTATTTAAAGCAAGTTTTGATGCGATGCATTCGGGCTTCCCTTTACCAAGCAGTGATTTTTCCAGCTTTTTATGCATACAAGCAACTTCTTTGGCAAGAAACTTCATACCTTCTGCTGTACCTATGTTCTGGCACAGTTGTCTGTCGAGTCTCCAAACACCAGGAAGACGCTTCATCACAAGCGCATACTCGACTCCTTTTCTCAATTTGGTTTGATCGGGATTCTCAATCAACTTACCACGTAGAATTTTCCTCGGGTCTTTGCTTAGCTTCACAGGTGTAATACCAAGATACACGCCTGGTGCGAATCTTCGATTAAACTCAAATCCTTCTAACAGGTAATCTGCACGCCTGGTTACCAATCCAGCCTTAAAAACTTTTTCATCATATCGTTGCCACAACTTTAAGCATATCTTCTGTTTATCGTGCTTGCTGCGAATAAAAATGACCCTTGGCGTAGTTGAAATAATCTCCTCTTCGAAGGTGTAAGGAAGCTTAGGATAATAAGAAGGCGGGACAAAAAATAGAGTCCAGTATAATATATTCACAAGAGGAAGATACACATAATCTTCAAAGAAGATATTTACTGTGTCTTTAAAAACTAGTAAGGTGTTCTCAAAGGGTAAAAGCAAAGAAATATCTATTGTTACCCTTTCCTCCTTAGTTGTATCAATGATTGTTGGCGCAGATCTTCTAAAGGTCCACATGCTATACCCTTCCTTTATGATTCCCCCGGAATTAGCATGTCAGAATGTGAACTTAACTCTGGTTTATAGCCAGGTTATGGGTGAGTTTTTAAATTACTGAAATTGTCGAGAATAGATTGTCATGTATAACTATTTTCTGCCAGCTATGAGTTACATGTCAAGTCAACAAAATGGCGCTGGACACCTGGTGTTCAGCGCCCAGCTAGATTTCAGGTTACGGATGCCACACAAACGAAACGCCGGGACCAGGCGTAAAAGTCCAATAGGACAATGTATCCCAACCACCGTTGGCGTACCAGTTAAAGTTGCTAGTCAACACGCTACCATCGCTATTAACTTTCTCAACAACGGCAACGTGCCCGAAGTAACCTGCACCTTCCACCCCAGGTTGCAACACAATAATCGATGGCCCCTTAAGATTAGGCTTGCTTGAAACAATCCAGCCTGCTGCCCCCGCCCCGGCTGCCCATTGATAGGCGTTGCCAAGCCAGTCAACCCAATACCCTGTCAATTGATGGTAGCGGGAATTAGCCCAGTAGGTGCACTGGCCGAAGGCGAAACGATTGAGGCTGCCCCCTCCCGGCAGCGTAGTCACCCCCGAACTGGTAGGATCATAGCCGTCCTGCCGGATTACCGCAGTTGCCGTCGCCTGCTGCTGCGTCACCAAACTCAGATTGCTGTTATTGTTGTGTACTAAATTGGTCACAAACTGGATTGGATTGGGACCATGTCCACCAGTCACATTTCCAAGTGGCGATACCGCAAACGCCGTCCCAAGCGTAATCAAAAATAGCAAGCTTATAACAGCAATACTGATAACCCCCTTGCGCCCTTTCGGAGGGCGGATCGTGCGTGGACTTTTCGTGTTTGTCCCACGTATCACCACTGGTTGACGTAATGCCGTCGTGGTGCCTCTTGTGGATGAAGAGGGCAATGCGCCTGTATGAATATCGGGCAGCACACGTGTCACGTTTGGGGGAGTAATATTCTCAAGCAGGCTTCCTGTTGTGTCAGGAGAGGGTACAGTTTCCGTCAAAGGGCCTGAAATACCGGGAGAACTATCATACTCTAGATACCGGGTCCTTTTGCCAGGAAGTGGAGTGTTCTTAGGAAAAGGTACCTGTTCCGCAGGAGATAACTGGCTAACCAGCCCTGGTAATTGCAATTCACTGGTAACGCTACGTTGACGATCATCAGAAGACGACATACATATTTCCCCAATCCATCAGGGTTGCATCTGGAGATGATTCCCCCGACCTAAACGTATTATACGCTTTGAATTAGACTGTACTCACTTTGCAAAGTATAATCAACCCGCTTAAGGCCACGTGTAGGACTAAGGTACCTACCAGAAATATCGTTCTTAACCACACTAGAGCAAACTTCGTGACCTTATTGCTTATCCTGCTCAACAGCAGTAATTCCTTCTATACAACGTAGCGTTTCGATTTTTTCGCAAAGAGACAACACTTGAGCCATGACTACAGCCGGATCACGAAAACTCCTCACCGGTTATGCAGCTTAGCAATCGGTAACTATTCCCGGTGGCATGTAAATTTTGTTAGAGTATAATAGAAAGGCTATTATCATCGCGTCCAACAAGGAAAGATAGTAAACATCAATGCCTATATCTCGGCGGCTATCGTTTATCCTTCTATTGTCCTGCTTACTCGCTGCCTGTGGTCCCTTCGGCGGGAGCAACAGCGGAGGCGCAGCCCAAGCACCTGTAGCTCAATTGACGCATACAGCAACAGCTGTTCAGACACCTGCCAGCACAATCGTTGATACGTGCCCTGGCTCCCTGGGCCAGCTAAAAAACTGTTATACCCCTCATGCCTTGCGTGTTGCCTATGGTTTGGAAGCATTGACAGAGCAAGGCTTCACAGGCAAGGGACAGACAGTTGTCGACATCGTCTCGTTTGGCAGCCCCACGTTACAACAGGATATGGATGTGTTTGACAGGCAGTTTGCTTTGCCGCCGATCACCGTCAAAGTTGTGGCACCGCTTGGCACAGTACCTTTTAACCCCAAAAATAACGATATGGTTGGCTGGGCACTTGAAACCGAGCTCGACGTGCAAATCATTCACGCCATTGCTCCTGGTGCAGGCATCGTGGTTATGACCAGCCCCATTGATGAAACTGAGGGCACTATCGGCCTGCCCCAATTTCTCAAACTAGAACAATATGCCGTTTCTCATCACCTCGGCCAGGTTTTTTCGCAGAGTTATGTAGCCTCTGAGACAACGCTTTCAGATAGTGCTGGCCGGCAACTTGTTAAAACGTATGCCGATTTCTACCAGCAGATTACGACCCAGCAGGGGTGGACAGTCGTCTCCGGTTCGGGCGATCATGGGGCAACGGACTTCGCTGATGTTGCCGCCACCAAATTGTCTCCCACTCCCATCGTCAATTTTCCGGCAGATGTTCCCTGGGTGACCGCTGTCGGGGGCACAACGCTCGCACGCGCGGCAAGCGGTTATAATGAAACGGCCTGGTCTGGCAGCGGCGGCGGTTTCAGCAAGTTCTTCAGCGAACCGGACTTCCAAAAGGGCCTGCCGCAGCCGGTACAAGCGCAATTAGGTGGACGACGTGGCTTGCCCGATGTTGCAGCGGACGCGAATCCAGAAACCGGCATGGCTTTTTACTTCGATGGAAACTGGTCGCTTACGGGGGGTACCAGTGCCAGTACACCACTTTGGGCGGGCATGATCGCCGTTGCCGATCAGGTGGCCGGGCACCCACTCGGCTTCATCAACCCTGGCATTTACAAATTAGCGACATCCAGTTCCTATGCACAGGACTTCCATGATATCACCGTCGGTAACAATAACGTCGATGTTAATGGCACCCGAGTGCAAGGCTATCAAGCCGTGGCTGGCTGGGACGCTGTTACCGGCTGGGGCGCGCCGAACGCGCAAAAACTACTTCCCGACCTTGTCGCTGCACTAAAATAAGTATTAGGATATCTAATAGCGGATTCTGCTGGAGGAGTTAATCAACACGAATGCGTATATCTCGACTTCTATTTGCCTTTCTCGCGGCGTTACTGTTACTCTCTGCCTGCGCTCCTTCAAAGAATGATACGGGAGCGACGCCGGCACATAGTCCAACAGTCATTGCACCGCAGACACCGACAAGTACCGCGATTGCTGCTTGTCCAATCGTAATAGCTTCTAGCACATGCCGTACGCCCTATGATTTCCGCGTGGCCTACGGCGTACAGTCCCTCATAGAACGAGGTTTTACAGGCAAGGGGCAGACAATCGTGGATATCGTCTCCTATGGAAGTCCCACCTTGCAGCAAGATATGGATATATTCGATAAGCAGTTTGGTCTGCCACCGATCACTATCAAAGTCATTGCCCCGCTCGGCGTAGCGCGCTTTAATGCCACTAATCAGGATATGGCCGGCTGGGCAGGAGAGACAGAACTCGATGTGCAAATTATCCACGCCGTCGCACCCGGCGCAAATATCGTCGTTTTGACCAGCCCGGTTGACGAGACCGAGGGTACTATCGGCCTGCCTCAATTTCTGCAACTCGAACAGTACGCACTCACCCATCATCTTGGCAACATCATCTCACAAAGTTGGGGAGCCTCCGAGGTGACATTGAAAGATGCCGCCGGTCAGCAAGAGATACACCAGTGGGATGCTTTCTTGAAACAAGCTACGACACAGCAGGGCATTACCTTCTTCGCCTCCTCTGGCGATAATGGTGCCACCGATTATGTTGATTTAAAGGCGACCAAACTCTCGCCCACACCGACTACCAGCTTTCCCGCCGATGATCCCTGGGTCACCTCTGTTGGTGGTACCTCGTTGCAGCGCAATGGCACTGCCTTTCAAGAAATCGCGTGGAACAGGAGCGGAGGTGGCTTTAGCTCATTCTTCGCCACGCCGGCTTATCAACAGGCATTGCCAGCTTCAGTGCAAAGCCAGCTTAAGCAACGTCGCGGTGTTCCCGATGTTGCAGGAGACGCAAACCCTCGTACTGGATTAGCCATTTATACTAGTGGGTGGGAGCTGGGCGGCGGTACCAGCGCCAGCGCTCCACTCTGGGCAGCATTCATGGCGATTGCCGATCAAATGGCCGGTCACCCTCTCGGTTTCATTAATCCGGCGCTCTACAAATTAGCGACATCCAGTTCCTATGCACAGGACTTCCACGATATCACAGTCGGTAACAATACCGTCGATGTTAATGGCACTCCGGTGCAAGGCTATCCTGCCGTGCAGGGCTGGGACCCCATCACCGGCCTGGGTACACCCGATGCAGAAAAACTCTTGCCAGGCCTGGTCGCGGCCATAAAGGGATAGCGGCTCTGGTCAATCGAATTCGACCAGAGCCGCTATCCCTTTATCTTCTCTCTGTGAGATACTAAATTTGTCTCTGCTGGGGGGAGGTATATTGGTACTGGTTATAGCCATAACTTGGCTGGCCGAACATCACACGCCGGCGGCGCTGACCGAAGACCAGGTACAGGAAGATGCCAAGGAAAGGTATCAACCAGATCACTGCCAGCCATAATACAGTACCAGCAAACGAATGTTCGTCTTCAAACACCATGATAGTCGCTATGATATGGCCGAGCAGGGGCACAAACACAATAATCAGAAACAGTATCGAATTGAATAAACAACCACGGTTTCCCGACATTTTAAGAGTTTCTCCTCATAGGTAACATAGTTAAACGTGGGTCTTACGCCCCGATATTAAAGCAGATTTCAGCCACACATATGCAACTTAAGAACAACGCTCTCTTTTCAGTTCTCTAATGCTATATACGGGTCGAGCGCTCAATGCGTTTCAAATGTGGATCTGTTAGAACTTTAGTACCAATTGCTCCCCAAACCGCTTGAAGTTTAGCCTGCTCCCATGTATAATTAGAACATAATTTCGATTTTTCGCGGGCTTGAACCTATGGGAGCAGTATCTTTAGAGAGGCCGGTGACGATGTCAGGAACCCCATAGCTCAAGCCAGGGGCTTGTCCCCAGACATTGGCTAAGATACATACTTGTTGGCGCATAGCCAGGCAGATGTATGCACTATCCTGACCAGCTCACCCGAAAGGGTAAACGTTATCGACGAATGGATAGGCACTGTTTGAGGATGGCCCTTCCAGTCCTCCGCACTGCGGCCAACGGTTAAACAGGTGTAGCGGGGTTAGGCCAGTGCCGTTGGCAACTAAAGGAAACCGCCGGATAACTGAGCGAGGAAGACCTTACCTGGTGCAGCAGCGTTACTCTCGTTAAGAGAGCAGAGGCCGGAAGACTGCACATCAACCGGTCTCCCCCTAGCGGGGCAATGCTTTCCTCCCCGGGTCTAAAGACCGGGACACCCAGAATTGGAGGTGCTCGTGGACCATTTTCGCACGCAACAGCGCAATCGACGGGCTCTTGTGCA
>WNFO01004098.1_pt1 | contig 13194 bp, 15 predicted proteins | sample 5400251 | NCBI WGS metagenome assembly WNFO01 (sample SAMN13153354, study PRJNA577476) | soil metagenome | isolation source: 100 cm saprolite under Madrone tree | place: USA:California | collected 2016-06-14 | reverse complement strand
CATCCCCCTCGCCAGATATTCCCGCAATGCGTCCAAATGCTCGTTCGCCCAGTTTGTCTGCATTGGCCCCTCCTTCCCCGGACGTTTCTCGTCGCTCCGAGCGAGGCCGCCGAACTGTACCCCTTAATTTCTGATATTCCGAATAAAATGTCAAGCTATATTTCTGAAAATCGGAATTGCTATAGTTTCCGTAATTCGGAAAAGATGTCGCCATGCTGGACGTCACGATGATCGAGCGGGGACTGGAAAAGCCAGGCAAGACCAAGGGCGGTCTGGCGACGGCGATGGGCGTCCGTCCCGGCGCGGTGTCGGAAATCCTGTCCGGGCTGCGCCTGATCAAGGCCTCGGAAATCACCCCCATCATCGAGTACCTCGAGCTCAACTCGGTGCCGATCATGGGCCGTGTCGGCGCCGGCGCGGCGATCGAGCCGGAACACGAGCAGGTGCCGCCGGAAGGCCTGGGCGAAGTCCAGCTGCCGTTTCCTATTTCCGAAGAAACCATCGCCTTTGAGGTAGCCGGCGATTCCATGCTGCCGAAATACGAAAATGGCGACGTTATCGTGGTCTTTCGGGAACAGCGCCATCCCTTGGCGAGCTTCTATGGCGAAGAGGCCGCCGTCAGGCTGAAGACCGGCGAGCGTTACCTGAAAACCATCGAACGGGGAAAATCCTCCACCTTGGTCAACCTCACGAGCTTCAACGCCAAGCCGATCAACGGGGTGAAGCTGGAATGGATCGGGGAAATTTGCGTCACCCTGCCGAGGGGCCAGATCGAGCGTTTGCGGGCCAAAGCCGGCCGGGCACGCAAGGCGGCAAAAACCCATGCCCGCGCCCAAGAAAAATAAGGCGTGACCTCGAATCGCCGGGTGATTCTCGCCGCCGCCCGGCGGATTTTCGGGGGTCGAGGGCCTGTTTTCTGATTTTCAGAATTATCCGGCTTGACTTCTTTCTGATTTTCAGAAATAATAGCGCCGTGAGCCCAGCCTCGCTTAAGAGGCGAAAGTACCCCTACATGCAATATTTCGTGGTCATGATCGACTATGGACGGCGCGGCCGCGAGGCCATTGTCGATCCTGAAATCACCCGGCGCGACGTCATCGCCCGCGTCGCGTCCGGCGAGTACAGGAACATCAGCTTCATACATGAAATCGCCGATGCTGCGGTCGACGATATTACCGCCGAGATTCTGGCGGAGGCAGCACTTCCCGAAATCGCGGCCACCGGCGCCGATCTGCAAGCCCGCCGCTTCGATCACGCCCGCGATCTCCGCAAGCATGAGGTGGTGTAAGGCAGGCCCGACTGGCCGGCAGTTTCGGCCGGCTCAGTGGCGGGATGGCGGTGGCCGTCCTAGCCCATCAAGGCTGATCCCCAGACGCTGCGTCAGGGTGCGACGCGGCAGCGAAATACGAACCTCACTTCCTGTCCGGCTTGTTCTGCTGGTCGTAAGGCCTCACACCTTGACTGCTATCAGGCATCTTGTCCCTGGTTCCAATCTTCGTTAACGCGCCATCGACGTTAACGCGCCATCGAAACTTCAGGCGACAAATTTCGCGAGGTAATTCAACCCTCCCGCAATCTGCTTGCTTCGCGTGCATTCTGACGCGGGGCCGATTGAGCAAGTACACCGGCCGGCGCGGCGCCATTGCAGTCGATCGAGCGGGTCGCGATTTCTTCCAGCGCCTTGTGATGCCACATCTCAGCTTCAGCAAGCAGCCGCCAGCTCTCGAGAGGACGAAACACCGCGCTCTGACGGCACAAAGACTCCATTGCGCGGTAGCGAACGAGGTCTTCCATTTCTCGCCTCCAACCTGCCTACCCCAAAATTATTTAAAACCGATTTCACGACGCTGTCATTACGATTCTCAAAACAGTTTGATGGTTGACTCGCGAGCCGATTTCGACGTCTGCCGGCGGCGATTTCCTTTGTTCCGCGCACCGACCGCCGATTTGAAACTGCGGCCCTTCCGCTGTTGCTCGTGGAACTTTCGCGTCGGGCGGAAATTATCCCGGACGAGCATCTAATTGAGCCGGGCGCTCATTTTATCCGCTCTCATCCGTCACTCGCGGGGGCCCTCGAGGGTGCCATGTCAAAAATCAGGATTTATGCCGTTATCGCGCTAGCGACCCTTCTCTCGGGCGCCGCTTACGCTGGTCCAGGAAAAGGCGGCGGTGGTGGAGGCGGAGGTCACGGCGGTGGCGGCGCGCACTTCGGCGGTGGCGGTGCACCGCACTTCGGTGGAGGCGGCGGAGGTGGCATGCACTTCGGCGGCGCGCATGTCGGCGGCGGTGGTGGCGGCGGGCATGTCGGCGGAGCACATTTCGGTGGCGCCCGCTTCGGCGGCACCCATTTCGGCGGCGCCCGTATCGGCGGGACACATTTTGGCGGTGCGCGGATCGGAAGGGCCGGGGGACCGCGCTTTGCAGCGCAGCCCAGTTTCCGAGGCCAGCGCTCATTTGCGGTCCGCGGTAACACAAACCGGGTCGCCAGCCGTGCCGCGGCGCGGGCCAACCGCGCGGCAGCGCTAAACGCAAATCGCGCCGCCACTACGCTCGGGCGGAACCGAAATGCTACATTCGGCCCGAACCAGAACGCAAACCTCCAGAACCGCAGCGCAAATCTGCGGTCAAGCGCCGTGCAAAAGGCGCTGAACTCGCGCGCCATGGCCGGCACGTTGCAAAACAAGGCCGCCCTGGTCAATCCGAACACCCGAGCCCAACTGGTCGCAACCGCCGCCACCGCTGGATGGCTTGGCGGCCGCAACGGCAGAAACGCATGGTGGCGGCATCGCCATGGCGGATTCGGCTGGGTCGGCCCGCTGTTCTGGCCGCTCGCCTATTACGACATTTATGACTACGCCCTGTGGGGTTACGGCTACGATCCCTTGTTCTGGGATTACGGCTACGACGACATCTATGCCGGCGTGTTCTATCCCTATGGCTATGATGACCTCGCGGCCTATATGCCATCGGGCGGCGGGGGCTACCGCAGCACGCTTGGACAAGCGTCCGGACAGGGATCCGACGCGCGTGCTGCGGTGCCGGAGCAGCTGGCGCGGCTGTGCGGCGATGACAGCCGCGACATCGCAGGCCTTCCGATAGACCAGATCCAGCAAAGGCTTCAGCTCAACGACGCGCAACGCGCGGCGCTGGACGATCTCGCCAACGCCTCGGTGAAGGCGGCGCAGGACATCAAGGCGGCCTGTCCGACAAGGATACCGGTCACAGCGCCCGATCGCCTTGCCGTCATGCAGCAGCGGATCGAGGCGATGATCGCCGCGGTCCAGACGGTTCAGCCCGCGCTACAGAAATTCTACGATTTCTTGAATGATGAACAGAGAGCGCAGCTCAACGCACTGGTCCAGGATCAGCGCCGGCCCGAGGTCGCGCGCAACACAAACGGGTCGCTGGCCCAAAGTTGCGGCACCGCGCAATCCGGCATAACCGGCTGGCCGACTGCCGAGATCGAGGCAAGGCTTCATCTGAACGATGCGCAACGTGCCAGCCTGGAGACGCTCCAGCAGGCCAACACAAAGGCGTCGGACCTGATCAAGAGCTCCTGCCCGACGACGGAGGCGATTACCCCGCCGGCGCGGCTTGAGGCTGTCGCCAACCGGCTTAATACCATGCTGGAGGCAGTGAAGACGGTACGTACAGCCCTCGACGACTTCTACACCAAGCTGAATGACGAACAGAGGGCCCAGTTCGAGGCAATAGGGCCGGCGCTTGCGGGAGTTTCCAACCGGCCGGAGGATGCGCAAGCCCGGGATCGCCGCCACTACCGCCGCCACGGCGCCAGTCTCGGCGGCTTGGTCCGGCATTTCATGTCAATGGCGCGATGGTGAAGCGGACGAGAGCGGGCCCGGGCTGGCGCGGGGCCGATCCTATGCACCGGCAGCTAGGCGGGAGCGCTCCTGCTATTGGCGGCGCTCGGCATCATCGCCATGGGAATCGTGCCGATGCTCGGCCGTGACAGGGCGTCTGAAGGTGTTCTGGCCGAGTAGCGCCGTGATCTGCGCGCGCACATCTGCGCTGACGCGGCTCCGGCGGCCGCTTCCTTCCCGTCATGGCCGGGCTTCGCCCCGGCCATCCACGTCTTTCCTAGATGGTGCCAAAGACGTGGATGCCCGGCACACGGCCGGGCACGACGAGCTACACCAAAAGCGCTCGCGCCGAAGTCTCAGATCAGCAGAACCGTCGATCCCGTGGTCCTGCGCGCGCCGAGATCGGCGTGCGCCCTGGCCGCGTCCTTCAGCGGATAGCTCTGGTTAACCTCGATCTTGACGGCACCTGACAGCACCGCCTCGAACAGCTCCTTCGCCATCGCAACGAGGTTCTCGCGCTTGGCGGCATAAGTGTTGAGGGTCGGACGGGTGACGTAGAGCGATCCCTTTTGCGCGAGAAGACCGAGGTTGAGCGGCTCGACGCCGCCGGAGGACTGGCCGAACAGCACGGCGACACCAAGCGGCGCCAGGCAGTCCAGTGACTTCAGGAAAGTGTCCTTGCCGACGGAGTCGTAGACCACGGGCACTTTCTTGCCTTGCGTAATTTCGTCGACGCGCTTCGCGAAATCCTCGCGCGTGTAGACAATGGTGTGGGCACAGCCATGGGCCTCAGCCAGCTTTGCCTTCTCATCATTGCTGACCGTACCGATGACGGTGGCGCCGAGATGCTTCGCCCATTGGCCCAGGATAAGGCCGACGCCGCCCGCCGCGGCATGCAGCAGGATGGTGTCGCCGGCTTTGACCCGATAGGTTTGGCGGATCAGATATTGCACCGTCAGGCCCTTCAGCATCATCGCCGCTGCGGTCTTGTCGTCGATGCCGTCGGGCAATTTGATCAGGCGGTCGGCCGGAATCAACCGCTCTTCGGCATAGGCGCCGAGCGGCGCGCTTCCATACGCGACGCGGTCGCCAGGCTTGAGATCGGTAACGCCCGGCCCGACTTCTTCCACCACGCCAGCCGCCTCGCCGCCCAGGCCGCTCGGCAACTGCACCGGATAAAGCCCCGACCGGTTGTAGATATCGATAAAGTTCAAACCCACCGCAGTGTGACGGATCCGCGCCTCCCCCGGCCCGGGCTTGCCAAGCTTGATTTCTTCCCAGACCAGAACTTCGGGACCGCCGGTTTTGTGCAAGCGGATGGCATGCGTCATGCGATTACTCCTCAAGTGAAATGACAAGAGACTAAGGTCGCGGGCGGAGCCGCCCCGGCCGGTAGCAGCTAGGTTTACAATATGCGCCGAACAGGCGGCGAGGAACACCCTGCCGGCGATATCCCTGCCTCCTGTCTGGTCTCAGATCCGACCCCAGGAACCGATCACGGGACGGAAACGCCGGGAACCATCATGCCGATAGGGGCGTTCCCCTGACGATCCGATAGGAGCGATGCATGCGCGATAGTCAGGACAGGAACGGCTCGATCAGCGGCAGTACGCTGGCGGTCATCATCGTTGCGTTCGTTCTCGCACTTGCCATCCTCATAGCGGGACCGTGGAACACCAGGCATGTTGCGAGCAATCCGGGACCGAGCGGAACACCGGGATCGACGACGGTGGACAGGACCCCGCCGCCCGCCGAGGGGCCTTCAGGGACAACCACAGGCGCGGCGCGCTGACGGCGCTGCCTCTTCACGTGTTGATCGCATCCTTGATCCGCTTTCGCGTCAGCGGCAAATTGCGAAGTCGCTTGCCCGTAGCGTTGGCAACAGCATTTGCAATGGAAGCCGCCGCCGGCCCCTGCCCGGTTTCGCCGCTGCCGAGGAAAGGCTGACCGGGACGATTGATGATATGCACCTCGATGCTTTCGGGGGCCGAATTGAAGCGCAGTGTCGGATAAGTCTGCCAGTCGATGCTAGTGATCCTCCTATCATCGAAGGTGACACTTTCGTACAGCGTCCAGCTCATCGACTGCACGATCGCGCCTTCGATCTGGTTGATCAGGCCATCCGGATTGACCACCTGACCGCTGTCGATCGCCGCCACCGCGCGCACCAGCCGCGCACGCCCGGTCTCCCTGTCCACTTCCACCTCGCTAGCAACGGCGCAATAGGCCGCCAGATTCTTATAGCGCGCAAAAGCGAACCCGAATCCACGAGCCCGCGGCGCTTTTTTACCGCTCTGCCATCCGAACTCTTGCGCGGCCTTTTCAATCACCTCGCGCCCACGGGAATCGTCGAGATGCCTCAGCCTGAACTCGACGGGATCGGCGCCGGCGGCAGACGCAAGTTCATCCATAAAGCTTTCGATCGAAAATACGTTGTGGTAGGCGCCGAGCGAGCGCATCGCCGAAACCCGCAGCGGCATTTCAGGAATGAAGTGGTGCACGACGTGCGCGTTGGGGAATTTGTAGATTGGGACAGCATTTCGATCGCCGCCGCCTTCCGGTAACGGAATCGGTTTGGGTGCCGGTGCGGCGAAGGGTTGCGCCATTTGCTGGGCGGCCAGCATCGATCCGGCGCCACCCGGCCGCGTCGAATGGGTGTTGCTCCAGACTTCGTAATTCCAGTCTGATATCGTGCCGTTGCGGTCGAGCGACGCCTTCAGTTTCGTCATCATCGCCGGCCCGAACGGCTCCCAGGCGTGTTCCTGTTCGCGCATCCATTGCACGCGAACCGGCGTACCGGGCAGAGCGCGCGCGATCAGCGCCGCATCGGCCGCGGCATCGTCCGCGCCGTTATGGCCATAACACCCGGAGCCTTCGACGTGGATGCAGCGGACATTTGAGGCCGGCATTCGCAGCATTTCCGCGATACCCTCACGATCGGGATAGACGCCTTGCGTATGGGTCCACACCGTCATCGCGCCGTCTGTGAACTGTGCAACGGCGCAGGACGGCCCGATCGATCCATGCGCCTGATAGGGCCGCGTATAGGTGGCCTCGATTGTCTTTTGAGCGACGGCAGACGGATCGCTCCGCTCGAAGATGGTCGAATCCCGCGACGGCAGGCCGGTCAGGACGCGCAGCAGATCGTCCTGCTTCGGCAGGCCGGCGATCTCGTGCCATTTTGCCGCGCCCGATAGCGCGTTCATTGCCTTGATCGACTGGAATTCTTTTTTGGCGATCACGGCGAGAAAATTGCCGTCACGAACCACCTTGACGACACCCGGCATTTTCTCGACCGCTGACGTGTCGCAGTCCGTCAATTGGGCGCCATAGCTCGGCGGCCGCACCACCCTCGCATGCACCATGCCGGGCAGCCGCAGGTCCTGAACATAGGCAGCGCCACCGGTGACTTTGGCCGGGATATCGACGCGCGGCAGCGGTTTGCCCATCACCTTGAACGTCATCGGATCCTTCAGCTTCGATTTCGGCTGCGCCTGCACATGCAGCATGCCGACCGCGACCAATTCGCCGTAGCTCAGCCGCTTTCCGTCGGGCGAAATCACCGCACCGTTTTCAGTGCGCAAATTTTCAGCAGGCAGACCGAGACGCCGCGCGGCTTCCGCGAGCAGAAGTTCACGCGCCTGCGCGGCCGCGTTCTGAATCGCGGTGCCGCTGTCCTGCACGGAATGGCTGCCGGCGGTGTACTCTTCGTTGGCGGTCAGGTGCGTATCGGCTGTGATGACTTTGAGCGATTCAAATCGAACGTCCAACTCCTCAGCCGCGATCTGCTGGAAGGCCGTCTTGAATCCCTGGCCGAGTTCGGCCTTGCCGGTGAACACCGTGATGCTGCCGTCGGCATCGATGCGAATCCAGGAATCCAGAAACGGCGACTTCTTCAGGCTGCCCGGGAGGCTCGCCGCCGGAGCCGCGGCGGGCGCGCTTTGATCTTGCGCGAAGGCTGACGCCAGCGAGAAGCTTATGATCAGCGCGCCGCCACCTGCGAGCACGCGGCGGCGGTCGAAGATCACTGACGCGTTCATGGTGCTCTCCCTTGGGTCGCCGAGGACGCATCGGCCGTGCTTATTAAGCTGATGGCGCGATGCACTGCGCGCAGGACGCGCATATGGGTGCCGCACCGGCATAAATGCGGCTCTAGCTCGCTGCGGATCTCTTCATCGGTGGGCCTGGAATTTCTCTGCAGCAGCGCCTGTGCGCGCATCATCATTCCGGCAATGCAATAGCCGCATTGCGCCGCCTGCTCTTCCATAAAGGCGCGCTGGATCGGCGCCGGCTCCGAGATCGTGCCGAGGCCTTCCAGCGTCGTCACCTGCTTGCCCTCCAGCAAAAGCAGCGGCGTCATGCAGGAAAGCACCGCCTTGCCGTCCACGATAACCGTGCACGAACCGCACTGGCCGAGACCGCAGCCGAATTTCGCGGCATTCAGCTTGATATCGTCACGCAGGACATAGAGCAGCGGCGTATCCGGGTCCGCATCGATTTGGTGATCTTGACCATTGACCTTCAATGTCATCATGGCTTGTCTCGCTGCGTTGGATCGAGGGGAGCACTGTGCGGCTCTGGCGATATCTGGAGAAATACGGTCTGCATGCGCCTTGCATCCGCAACGGTCTTTCCGACGCCGGTCCATGCCGGTTGGTTGCTGAACCGCGCGCGCAGATAATTCAACAGCGCTGCAATCTGGTCGTCGTTCATGCTGTCAGCGAAGCCCGGCATGATCAGGCTGCGTTCTCCCTCCACCGGGCGAATGCCCGACAAGACGAGATTGGCGAGGTTGCGCGGATCTGGGCTAGCGATAGCGGTGCTAAGGCCAAGATTGATTCCACTAAACGGCAGCGGCCTGTCGGTCTCGTGACAAGTCGCGCAGACCGCGGCGTAGATCGATGCGCCGGCCGCGTTGATCTGTGAAGCCTGCATTGGGGGTGACTTGGCTCGCACCAGCACTTCAGCGGCCCGGCGCTTGCGATCCGGCGTCAGTGCACCAAACACGCCGGCCATGTAGGTCGCGATCGCGTGAAGATCGCGTTCCTGTACTGACGACAGATTGCCGACCACCAATGCCATCGGCCCCTGCGCGACGCCATGATCGGGGTGCCAACCGTCCCGGAGGTAAGTGAATAGCGCCTCAGCGTCCCATGGCACGGGCGCGGGAGACCGAGCGTTGATCGCATAAGCGTGCCAGTTTTCGGCCTCGCCGCCGGAAAACCACGCGCTCGCGCGTTCGGCGCCGAGTGCATTACGCGGGGTATGGCAAGCGCCGCAATGCGCCAGCCCCTCGACCAAATAGGCGCCGCGATTCCATTCCGCACTCTGCGAGTTGTCCGGTCGATACGCCCCGCGGCGAAGAAACAACAGTTTCCAGCCGGCGATCACAAATCGCTGATCGAGCGGAAAGGGAAGCTGATTTTCGCGTGCGGGCGCGTGAACCGGTTCCCTTGTCATCAGGTAGGCATAGAGCGCGTGGTCATCCTCGTCGGCAACGTTCGTGAAGTGGTCGTAGGGGAATGTGGGATAGAGGTGCTGCCCGTCGCGATTGACGCCTGACCGCATGGCGCGACGGAATGCTTCTTCCGGCCACTGGCCGATTCCCGTCGCCGCATCCGGTGTAGTATTTGAAGAGAAGATCGTGCCGAACGGCGTCGGCACCGGAAGCCCGCCTGCAAAACGCTTGCCGCCGCGCACCGTATGACAGTCGCTGCAGTTTCCGATCGCGGCGAGTTCGCGGCCACGCCTGACGAGATCGGCATCGAAAGATTGCGGCGCAGGCCGATCGATCGCAGCGATCGCTGGCCGCCAAATGATGGCAAAGGCTGCCCCTACGCCGCCAAGCAAGAGCGCAACGAGGACACTTCCGATTATTCGCGACTTTGTCATACGTCCCGACAGCTTTTGGCGGTGTTCCCATTACAAATTCGTGGTCAGGCCTTGCCGCCAGGTCCGACCACCGCCTGTTGACGTGCTGGTCTGTTTGCGCGGCGACAGCTTTAAGGGAACGCGTGAAGGCACCGGGCGTTTCATTGGCAATGAAGCAAGTGCACAGGGCCACGGGATTGTATGCATGGTCAGGGAAGGTCCAGCGCAACCGGCGCCGCCGCCGAAAAACCCCTATCCCGCCGAGAAAGCGCGGGGTGGCGGGATAATTTTGAAGACGCCCACCAAACGATGGGTTTTTATCGCCGGCCTCGTTGGCGCGATGGTTCTGGCGTTGATCTTGAGCCTATTTCGTTGAGGAGGCGTGAGACCCGGAATCGAATCCCCCGAAGCGGTGGAGCGAAATCGAGCCTGTCTAATCTCCGACGGGCGAGGCTGACGGCTTCGGCCTCGCGCGGCCAGCCGCTTGCCGCGGTGGCTTTCGCGTGTTCGGATTCGACGATTGGTCGCCTGCGCGAGGGAACTGGCAGCTACCCTCGGACGTTGGAACATGGCTTTACCCGTTGGAGCATCTTTGACCAGAGCGAACACTGATGCGCACCAGGAAACCCTCAGCATGGATTCGACCGTCAGTACTGCTGGGGTTGGCGAGTCACACGGCGATGGGCATTGCCATGGGTCTGGCATTCGCCTTCGCGTTGACCCTCATCGACACAATCGGCGTCATGGCCCTGATCAACCACAGCGCAGATCCGAAAACCACGATGCTTGTCTTCGTGGGCTCTTTCACGCTGACGTTCGGCGTCGGCGCGACATTGACCGGCCTTGTCTTCATGATGATGGAAGAGCATTGATCTCCGCTCAGGTTCGGACGCGCGGGTGGACGCTGCGCTATGGCTATGCAGGCCTTGGATTGCGACGTTTTCTGGTGTTTCGCCATTTTTGCGGCGGTCATGATTCCGGTGGCGCTGATGCTGAAATCAATCGGCAGCAACTCTCAGCAGGTCCAGATGGGACATTAAAGACTTCCGCGAAAATGTCCGGGCCAGCTGATCCGCCCGACGCGATGCTACTCTTGTCGGAACCTGGGGCTGTCTGATTGGACCAATCAGTGTTTGGCTTCAAGGACGATCACGACACCCGTCGGTTCGGGTTCATGAGGCCTCAGACTCGTCAGGGTTGCGTCACTCCAGCTGGCAAGACTGACAATTTCACCCGTTTGAACGTCGACTTCGGACGTTTCAGCCGGCTCGAGGACGTTAAGGCCGCCGCCATCAAGAAAGAAAGTATGATTCCCAAACAGATCGTTCAGTTGCGCAACGGCGGGATGGCTATCGGGAAGAACCTCGGCATTGAATTGGCTCAAGGTCTGTATCACCTGTGTCGAGTTTAGCTTCATGGCCTACTCCTGTTTTTTGCTTTCGGCCGGTCTCGTACGTTCTCCAACCGGATGCGAAAGCTTGCCAATTCCACCAGCCTGCAATTGGCTTGCAATGATTGCGCTGAGGTAACGTTCCCGGACGGCTTGGTAAAATTCGGTTGCGCAAGGGTCTTTTGCTGTGGAACCGAAAGGCCGAACTGCCGATGATTGTCTAAGCAGCCACCAGCTTTCCGATCTCTGAGACGGGGTGCGACGTCAGCTCCTTGGGGATCTCGGCGGCGATGCAATCGATAACCTCCGGGTGAAAAGCTTTGCGAAGCTTGCCGAGAATCTTCGGAGGAGCGATGATCACGAGTTTTTCGAAAAGATTGGCGTGAGCATAGCGATAGAGTGCTTCCGCAATCTCGTCGGCAAATCGTTCCTTTGCGATGTGATGCCAGTCGGCCTCTTCCATCGCGCTTCGGGCAACTCCAACACTTGCAAGGGACCGTCCTGGACGATCCGTCCCTTGCTCACGCGTTGCGGGATTTTCCTGCTCGAGAATCCGCTCAACGACAAGGTTGATGCGTTGTGCGGTGCCTCGGTTGCGCAGGAAAAGCGCCTTTTGGCCGTCCCCGACGAGAATGAGACTATTGTGGGGGATGATCGAGGGCATAACGTGGGGAACGTTGGATCTTAAGTGCCATCGTCATTCCTGCCGATGCTCCGAGTCCTCTGTTGTATAATGCTAAACCCGTCTCGGAGTTGCTTGGCACTCCGTGGTTTCGCTCGAAGACGTGCCGTTGCTGACAACCTACCCAAGATCGAGGTTTGGAAGTCCGGCATTCATTCAAATGTTCCAGACGAAATAATATTAGCGGAACGGCGGGTTCTCAAGCTCGTTGGAACGGACACGAGCTTGAGTGCCATCGCCGTTCCGGTTCCCTTTAGGATTTCGGGCGCATCTTCGGATAACAGCCAAATGAGAAGCGACTATGGAGATCAATAATTTCAAGGACATGTACCTCGCAGAACTTCAGGAACTGGTGAGCGTCGAGAGCCAGCTTGCTGACGCATTGTTGCGCATGGCAGGGGCGGCGGCACATCCGGCGCTGAAGGATCTGTTGGTCCATCACCATGGGGAAACGGAGACCCAGAAGCAACGACTTGTCACTATCCTGCAGAAATTACGAAATTTCCGCGTACGGCACGGCGGCGGCGCTTGCCGGTCAATTGGATTTGCGCGACGAGCAGAAGATGTTGCACAGAAGTCTTGACGAAGAAAAACGGACTGATGAGCGGCTAACCCAGCTCGCCAAACGTGAAGTAAACCCCGACGCACTGGCTGCCTGAAAGGCGTCCATCGCGTGCGTCCTGCATGCGATGGGGGGTCCGTACAACAGCGGTTCGTCGGACGAACAGGGAGATCAACCGTGCTTTTGGAAGCGCAGGAAACATTCAACCTTATAGGCAGCGACAAGGTGCAGGGAACGGCGGTATTCGGGCCGGACAGTCAAAAAATCGGATCGATTGAGCGGGTGATGATTGAAAAGATCAGCGGTAAAGTCTCCTATGCCGTGCTGAGCTTCGGCGGCTTTCTCGGGATTGGCGATGATTATTACCCGCTGCCATGGCCCTCGCTTAAGTACAATGTCGATCTTGGCGGCTATCAAATAATGGTCACCAAGGACCAGTTGAAGAAGGCGCCGAAATATTCACGAAGCGCCGATTGGAATTGGGACGATCAACAGCTTGCCCACAGTGTAAGCGCCTACTATGGGGTTCCACTGCCGTAGTTGGTTCAAGCTGTCGAGCAGCGGATCGATCGAGCCTTCCTGCGATCATACATACGCATTGTTCTGGAAAGCCTGTCGTCCTTTCCACCGGCTTTTAGGATTATGCCGCTGAGTTTGGCGTGTGCTGCGATCGGCAATTTGGATGAAGCGATCTGGTCCGAACGATCAAGTTGTCAGCGCCCACGCCATTCTGCTTGGAGACCGCATCAACACGTCCGGGATTGAAGGTGAGACGTTATCGACTTCTCCCCTTGCGATCCGAATAGACAAGGGAGGAATTGCTGTTCTCTTTCGCTACGGCGTTGTGGTGCTGATCGGTTTATCGCAG
>WNFO01016235.1_pt1 | contig 13195 bp, 15 predicted proteins | sample 5400251 | NCBI WGS metagenome assembly WNFO01 (sample SAMN13153354, study PRJNA577476) | soil metagenome | isolation source: 100 cm saprolite under Madrone tree | place: USA:California | collected 2016-06-14 | reverse complement strand
GCAACCGGCGTGATGGGTGCGATGCCGATCAGCGCGTCATTGACCGTTCCGAAGTCGATGTAGAGATATTCAAGCTTCCCGGTCCAGTTGCCCCACAGCGCCGCCTCGACGCCGCCGCCTACGGTCCATCCGACCTTGGTCCTGTCCGTGCTGAAGGCCACGACCGCGCCATTCACGTTCAACGTTTCACTGGTGGTCACCTCGCCGTAAGCGAGGCCGCCCGTCACGAACAGCAGCCAACGATCCGCAGGCGTGAAACCGAGGCGGCCGCGGAAGGTGCCGAACCACGGCAGCTTGTTCTGATAGGTGACAATACTCGAGATCGACGGCGTCCCCGGGATTGTGGGAGTGCCGGGGATTCCGGTCCCGGGTACGCAGGCAGGCGCCGGGAAATCGATAAAGACACACGGGATGGCCGGCGTGCCCGGTATGTCCGGCGTGCCGGGGATAAACCCGAACGGGCTGGAGCTTCCCTTCTGGTCCGTCGCCTGAATATCGGTTTCCAACCCAAACACCGCGCGGCCGCTCTGCCAGTTGTACCCGGCCTGCAAGCCGCCGAGGATTCCGTCCATCCGTTGCGAAGTGGACGCGAACGGCGCGCCGGCAACCGTGACGTCGGTCCTTGCGCGTCCAAAGCTCCAGCCGAGATTGGCGCCGACGTAGAAGCCGGTCCAATCGTAAACCGCGGCAACGATCGGGGGTGCGGCTTTGGTGTAAGGACGGGCCGCGAGGTCCGCGGCATCAGCTGCGCCGGAGCTAACGATTACGCCAACCGCGAGCGCCGCGGAAAAGATGAGATTTCGCATGCTTGCACCCCCATAGCCTGCAAATCAAAATTTAGGCCACACCCTAGGGCCAAGTCGCCGCCCCATCACCTTCGACATGCAGGGAGCAATCCGTTTTTTGAAAAGTGTTGCGAAAATGGCTCGGTTTGGACCCTGGGGCCGTTCTTTCCTGTAGGTGCGAATTGCCTCTCTATCTTTGCCGCGCTTCAATAGCGCAAGCCGAAGCTGACCCGTCGCCACAATCGGTCACTGCCCCATGCCCCGAGACCCGTTCATCCCGTGAGAAGTTCACCAAGGAGGCGCACGGCTGCGAGGAAACTAGCCCAGGAATATTACAGAAAATTCCCGCGGCACCGCAACCAAACCGAGGTTGCGACCTGGTGCGATCGATGCGGTGCGCCACCAGCCCAAGCGCTCAGCATCCGGCGACAGGTTCACGTCCCGAGCAATCGAGATTACAATCGGAATCACGGCACACCCAGACCCTGGTCTTTGTGGCCGATGCGTAGAAGCAGGCTCCCACGCATTCGCGCGCTGTTCCGCTGAATCGCGTGAACGAGTTGGATACGCCGAGGATGCCGTGTTCGACCTTTGCGATCGTCTTGACGCGACCTGCTTCGGGGATAGTCATATCCACTTGCGCACAAGCGTTGGTAGCGCTCATTACAACGAACATGGCGACGAAGAAGATCCCGACTTTCATGCGCCCGGCCTCTCGCGCTAGGTCCAGGCCAAATCATAGCGCTGCCGAAGGCGGTCGGCGAGTTCGTCCGTCAAGTCGCGCCATCGCTGTGGGTCTCGAACCCCGCCCGCGGCCGTGGTGATGGTCAACATCGCGCGCCAATGGGTCGCCCCGTAGACGGTCACTCGAAATCCATCTTTGGGACAATCCGGATGCTGCGCGAGATCACGCTCAATCATCCCGGCAAGCTCCACGGCTGTCTTCAGCTCCTTCCGCGAGACGCGGGGCTCGGAGACACCGGCGTCGTCGCCAGCCGTATCGTGGCCTGCTCCATTCATTGGTCTAACTATACCGCCTCCGCCGTTTCCGAACGCTACCGTGTCACCCCGGTAAATTCAACGGGTGCGCCTCAAGCTTGCCAAAACCGCCGCCCCTTGTTCTGGTTAATGCCGAGCCTTCGTGAGGGCATTGCCCGGCCTCGGTTTGATTATACCGGGACGCAGCAGACGCTCCTCGCTGGTGGTATGCTGACAAGTTGGATTTTGAATCTGATCCAGAGTTTTTCGATGCGTATCTTGGGTTGGTTGCTTCTCCTCTGCGGATTGCTGTTGTGCGTTTCGGTCCTGTGGGCGGCGCCCGGATTCGTCTGCATGGGACTTGGCTTGATCTTCCTGCAGATCGCAGAGCAAAAGAGACGGAGCGCCAAATCGGCCGCTTCGCCTTACGATCAATCCGAGCTTTGGGCAGGGCAAGCTCCAATTCCAGAAGCGGCCTCGGCCATCAACGCGCCGGAAACGGATGAGGACGCGGGCGCCGGCCGCGAGAACGTGACCGGCCCATACTCATATAACAGGCAGGAATGGTGCGAGCTACTGCGCAGCGATGCCGATATTTTGCGATTGGCGAAAGTGCTGGAGTCTTACGGACAAAAATACGTCGACGAGTTCGCGGCGGCTTATCTGGCGGTCAATGACAAGGATTATCTGCCGATGATTTTGCAGAGGATCGTCGCAAGCGCGAGGAGAGACGGCGGCCAGAATATTGCCGGCGATTTCCATGACGAGAATGCAAATCCGGATCCGGTTGCGATTGCTGTCAACAGAACCCGGCGCATCGATCGCGTTCGCGAAATGCGGGCCGGTTACGCCGAAAAAATCGCTTACGCGGACAACGCGCCCAAAACCGGTGCCGGTCCGGAAAATGCGCGCGCATCGCGGCCATCCGGACGGCAATCGGGCGGTGACGCCGACATGAGCGCAGCCCGCGGGGCGGCGGCTGAACCGCCAAACCGCAAAGCGCCGGCGGCGGATGCAGAGAGCAATCCGGTGGAAGAGACGAGCCCCGAACCGCCGGAGGCGGCGGATGCAGCGGTCGGTGAGAAAAAAGGCGAGGGGGATGCGGTCGATGCCGGCAATCTGACCGGGATACTCGACCGGCTCAGTGAGGCTCGGAACTCGGCAAGCGTCCCGGCGACGGCTTGACGCGCGTCTTCGAGAAACTCAACAGCAGGCTTTCCGTCAGAGACCCCAGTCTGGCCGAACGCTACATTGAAGGTCGGCTCAATATTGCCGTGCCACTGCGCACCAAGTGTTGTGATCAGGAACACCATGTCATCGTGGGGCCCGGTAAATTCAATGTAATTCTTCCCATCGATAATTCTGAGCTGAGGCGTAAGCGCCTCGACCGGTTGGTGGAGGTCGTATTTCCCCGGCACCGCATCGGGCTTCGGAAGCAGATGCCTCCCGCGAGGCGATCCCACCATCAACAGGAATCCGTCGGTGACTCCGAACTTGTCTGCCCTGATGAACTGCATGCCAATCTTGGTGGGGATCAAAAGGGGTTGATGTTTGTCGTCCAAGTCCATGTCGTGGACGGCTTGAAGGATATGACCTTTACCGCCGGGGTAAGCTTCGGTTTTCCGCAAAAACTCTATGACATCCCCGGCCAGGTATTCTTCCAGCCGCGTAAGGGCTCGTTTAAATCCCTCAGGGCCTTCCCTGCTCGTGGGGAAGCCGAATCCCCTGTGCCGTTTATCGTCTCTGGGGGCGCGCTTGTCTGCAATTTCTGTGAGCATCTTATCAAGAGGCGTTCTAATATTGTGGATGGCGTCGGCGGCAATGGCCTCAAGGTCTGGTGGGACGCACTTGGGAATGAAGCGCCATGCCTTCCTATCGAAATAGACATTGGTCCCGATTTCATACGGGCGCGATGCGTTGAAGGCTTCGACGCCGACATTCAGCTCGGAGATGAGAGTTTTGGCCCGTTCCAATTTGGTGATACAGAAGGTCAGCGGTTCACGGTTCATGACTTAGAGTCCATCATGGCAAAATCTGATGACCTAAAGGCCACCAAAGCGCTGATGGGCGCCCTTGTGCGCATGAAGCCCAAACAGCATGACGAAATGAAGATTGGCAACTCTAAGGCGAAAAAGGCTAAGAGTCTCGTGAAGAAGCGCGCTTCTTCCAAGCCAAAAACCGCTTAGCTGCCTGCTTTTTATGGGCGATTTTCGTTAGTGCTGCGGTACGTCAGGCGCTTGCCCTCGATACCCTTGAGAGCAGTCACCGTCCGTTCCCCGTCAGAAATTTTAAGACCGGAACGATTGTTATAGCGGAATTGAAATTCCGAAAGGTAGCGCTGCAAGTGCTGCTCACCGCAGAACGTATATGTCCCGCGCATGCCGCGCTTGAAGATGCCAAAGAAGTTTTCCACGTTGTTCGTGGTGAAGCCTGCGGGGTTCACGTATTCGCGGCCATAGTGGTTCATGGTTTGGTGGTCGCCAAACTCTTTGCCCAGCAGTTGATAGAGTTTGCTTTCGTCAGTAACTAGCGTGGCCTTGCGGTGAACGTTGGTGAACAGGATTTTTTCAAGCTTCTCCGCTGTCGCGGTCTTGTCGATATGGAACGTGCGAACGGTACCGGTGTTTTCGTCCACTAGCGCAAAAATGGATGCTTTGTTCTTGAGGCCTTTCTTGTAGCCCTTGGCGCGCTTGGACGTATTGAGGTGATAGGTTTCGTCAGCCTGCACCGCGCCGTTAAGCGTTCCCATGGGGCCGGGCTTGGCGTCGGTCATGGCTTCGCGCAAGCGGTGCATCATGAACCACGCGGTCTTGTAGGTCACGCCAATGGTCCTGTGGATTTCGTGAGCGGACACGCCGTTCTTGCCAGAGTTCATTAGGCGCGCCGCCATCCACCATTTGGTCAGGGGCACTTTGGAGCGCTCGAATACGGTTCCGACCGTCACGGTGAACTGGCCTTTGCATTCGTTGCAATAGTACAGGCCGGGACGATGCGATTGCTTCTTGCCTTCCACCTTGGCAAGCTTCTCTTGATCGGAGTTACCGCAATGAGGGCAGATAGGACCGAGAGGCCATCGCACGGCCTCAAGGGCTTCGCGGGCCTTGTCCTCATCGTGGAACATGGGGTCTTGAAAAACGGCTGTTTTGGCTTTGGGCACTGGTTTTCTCCAATGTCCCCGTTTTACAGGCCCAATTTACTTTTGTCAAGTATATAAGTGCGATTGATCCCCAAGACCAAATAGCGGACGGCGAAACCGGCGCGGCCTGTCCGAAACCCGTCACCATCGTTGGCGCGAAATCATTGCAGCGTTTCATGCACCGCGTGAACAGGCACATCCGGGGTTTTAACGATCTCGGTGACGACACTGTAGGCGATGTCGAGCGAGCCGGGCTTCCGCCGGCTTGGGCTGATGCCTTTGATCTGAAGCGAAGCGCGGACCAGCCTGCCATCGCTCAGGATGATTTCGGTTACGCCTTGCCGGACGGTCGTGACCTTGGCTGGGTTTCCCCCGAGTTGGAAGTGGAAGGGCTGGACATAACCGAATGTCATATTTTTGCTCCCTTTCCTCTAAAGCTCTCAGCGCTCGTTCCCGGATTGCTCGGAACAAGACAGCGCAATAACGATTGTTAGCCGGGTTGGTTCCGAATTTCGGAACGCTGGCCGGGAGGCGCGCGGTGCGTCTGGGAATCAGGGCGGTCGCTTTGATGGCGCTCGGCTTTTTAGCTTGGGGCGTGGTTATGCGCGCCGTCGCGGGGTGCCGGGCTAAACCGTACTGACGACCGTGCTGCTTTGTGCAGCTCTGGTCGCCTCGGCCGCTAACGCGGAGCCGCTCCCCCCTGACGCCAACGCGCCGACTGAACCTCCGCCGGTTGCAGCGCCGGTGTTGGGACAGCCGCAAAACGCGGCCCCCGATGCCAATTCGCCCAAGGCTGAGCAGTCATCGCCGCCTTCGACTGCTGCGCCTTCCGTCTCAATCAATCCGCAATCGGCCAGCTCCGGTCAAAATTGCCTGGGACTGGCGAAAGCCGCGGCGGCGCACGACCTGCCGCTCGATTTTTTTGTGCGATTGATCAGGCAGGAAAGCAATTTCGATCCGAATTCGGTAAGCCATGCCGGCGCCCAGGGCATTGCGCAATTCATGCCGGGCACCGCGCGCTGGCGCGGCCTGGCCGACCCGTTCGAGCCGCTCCAGGCTCTCGATGAATCGGCGCGTTGGCTGCGCGAGCTGCGTGAGCAATTCGGCAATCTCGGATTGGCGGCCGCGGCCTATAACGCCGGCCCGAGACGCGTTCAGGACTGGCTCGCCGGCCGCGGAGGGTTGCCCGGCGAAACACGCGCCTATGTTCGCATCATTACCGGGAGGGAAGCCGAAGATTGGGCGCGCGGCCCGGTTGAGGATCGTGTGGGTCCCCAGCAATGGTTGACCTGCACCGAACTGGCCAGGACCGCTTCCTTGGCGCCGCTGCGCAAGGCGGCGGGCGTCGAAACGAAGACCGAGTGGGGGCCGTGGGGACTTCAGCTCACCGGCAACTGGTCGGCGCCGATGATCATCAGGAGCCGGATGCTGGGCCACGGCTCAGCGCCCTGGTACCTGATACGGGTGGCCGAATCGACCCGCGATCGCGCCAAACAGCTTTGCTCGCGGCTGGAGTCGGCCGGCGGCAGCTGCCTGGTGTATCGGAACTGACGCTATCCCGTCAGAGCTTTGAAATTGAAACTTGCTCAGAGCATCTACGGCACGACGTAGACGTTCGCGCCGACCTGAACCCTTTTTGGGGGGCGAGATCAACCCGAGCCATTGCTTCCCCCTGTGAAACCCAGATTGGGTTCGTTCTGCCAGATCCGGCGTGGTTATCATCGGAGTGAGTGGTTCGCGCAACAAGAGGGCGAAGGCGGTGGCTGACACTCACGCGCAAATCAAATTCGATGCGCCTGCCGTTCTGTGGAAATGGCCTTCACGCGATGAGAAACACATCAGCAACGCAACTCCCCACTTCGTTGCTGAGGGCACACTCGACGAATGCATAAAGCTATTCACGTCCGAGCCCATGTCTCTGCTGCATTTGTATGAGATTCATACCATTCCGCAGGGTGAATTGATCACCGCTGTTTTGTCGGCAATGCAAATCATTGAACTCGCCCAGCTGCGGGGTTTTCTTTAGCGAGTCTCTCTGCGCCGATCGCAGCACAGACCACCGGACTTTGACAGCCAGAAATGGCTCGCCGCAGCGGGGCCGCCGGAATCGGCGGAAGCCGGCGGTCCCTGTCGCAACCCCGAGCACAAGGGTTACTTGCTCGGAGTGCGCGCGGCGGAGCTGGTTCCTAGCGCATGCGATAGGCGTCGAATGCGTGGGCGAAGAAAATGCTGGTGCTCACAAGCACGCACAAGCCCGCGAGAACTTCGGTCATCGCTTTACCCCTCGGCTTGCAATGCCCGGGAGGCTGGCCGTCAGAAACTGGCGGTAAATCGCGTTGAGGACGAGGGCCAACATGATCGAACCCCCTTGCTGGTATGAATTTGGAGGAGGTTAGGCCCCCCTTGTTTCAGTACGTCTTTGTCCGCCTAGGAAAATGGTTTCGTTGGCGCTGCGGAATTGTTTCGTCAGGAACCGGTGGGAGCTGTTCCCCAAAAGGGGGGACGTGAAGGCCCCCGCAACGCCAACGGCTGGGGATTGAGGGCCCGGCCACGGGAATACCGATGCCGCCACGCGATCCTACTCCGCTCGCGGCGTCGTTTTAATTCTGAGCGAGGTTTACGCCCAATGCTTGCTGGCGGGCAGACAGTCCTGCTTTTCAACCGAGCGACACATCGGTATGTGACGCCACGCCGAGCAAATCGTTACTTCTGAACAGATGCAGCAGCACCGGAAGCGTGAAGTGAGGGTTGATGGGGAAGGGGATCGGGAATCGACTTGTATCATGCGAACCGGAGCATCGATCACCCCGGGGCCAATGTGGGTTCAATCCGCTAGCCAAGGCTTCAAGTGCTCCGTCACTCGCTGCAATTGATTCTGAATATGGTTTTGGTCTGCGCCCCTTGAGCGCAGATATTCATCAACTTGTGTCTTAGCAGCGGCAAGTCCAATGCCTCTCTCTCTTAAGAGAGATCAACCATTTGAAGGCGCTGACTTCGGCAAGAGGATGTCCCGCGAAGATCAGATCGCTTTCCCCAAAACAATCCCGTAGTTGGGAATCAAACGCCATTTTGCTCTCCTCCTCTCTTCTACAAGACAATCGGGAACTGCCCGCGGGGCATGCGCCATTGAAGCGCAGCAGGGCCGGGCAATCGCGCCAGCAAAAGAAAAATGGCCCCAGCCGGGGAGGCTAAGGCCATGCCGGAACATTACTTGGTCTTTGGAGTATCACTACGCTTGGCCCTTCTATCCTCGCCGGATCGCCGATCAACTTGGGATCGGCGTTCGCCAGTTAATCGCTTTTCTTCTTCCGAGCGCGTATCTTTTCCGGACCGTCTTTCCTTGGTTGTTCGTCTGTCACCCGACCGCTTCCGCTCGTCACCCATTGCGTGTCTCCGCCGGTTGTCGAGAATCAAACCTGGATGGTGCAAGACTATCGCCGGGTGCGGATGCGCGAAAGAGCGGCGAGAGGGTTGAAAATCGGGCTCTCTGAGCGCCAATTGTATCAGTCCCCACCGTTCTCAACCGCTTCACTGAGCCGGTCGACTGGCCGGTTCCAGTTTGACCACCTTGCCGCAGTACCGCAAGAAACTCGGCGACGTTGTGCTCGACCAGAGCAGCGCCAATGCGATGGCAGTCCGCTATCTGTTGCCGCGCCCCGGGTTAAGTAAAACTCCACCAGAGAAGGCAGCAGCCTGGATTGTTCCGCGCCGGCCAAGCGATACGTTCACCTGGCGCGTCGTTTTGCAAGACCTCCCATCGCCCCCAAACTGATTTGGCCATTAACCAGATGAGAACTGTTGACGACCTAGGGTTCTTTTCGGGGAAGCCGATGAGTAAGCGCAGCGTCATCCGGAATCGCGTTTTGAAGTCCGCAACAATTGAGTTTGGTGGCGGCGCGCTCACCTGCACTGTTCGCAACTGGTCGGACACCGGCGCGATGCTCGACATTAGCCCAATTGGAATCCCAGAGCATTTCACCCTGTTGGGACCAGGAGGCCGCCGAAGGCCGTGTCGCCTTGTATGGCAGAAGGAGAAACGGATCGGCGTCTTATTCGAATAAGGCCGCCGCAGTTGTAGTGTGCCAATTCAAGACATGGACCTTGGCATGGTCTGTGCAGACACAATGCTGCTGGGGGATTTGAGGGCCCAGTAGTTAAACCGGCGCCGCCGAGCGATCATACTCCGCTCAGGCGGCGTTGTGCTTTTGAGACAACTCATCAGACACGAGCTATCGAGCGCCGCGTTTCTGCCCGGTGGGTGCTGGCGGGGGTGCCGAGGGGGGAGAAGTCTGCTGGTGAGCACTGGCGAAAGATTGCTGGAGGGCGTCCAGTTTGGCGTTTAGCGCGGTGACCTCGTCGGATAGTCGCTTCACGCCGGCACGGTCGGATGAGACCTTTTCTTGAAGGGCTTTCAGCTGGTCGATGACCTGTTGTTGCGACGCCTGCAGGTCACGGATCGCAAGGGAAGTCGCGTCCGGAGCCGCCGTAATCCGGTTCTGTTTCATGGGAATGGATGCGAGGACGCCAATTGTCGCAGCTGCGGCAATAGCTATGAGCGCCAATACGATTCGCGGCGAAAGGCTTCGGTTCGATTGTGCGGTCATGAAAGTTCGCTCAGGCTTGAGGACTACGGCCACTCTATACGCGCAAGCTCGTGAAATCGAGAATGGCCGGCACGTTCATCTCTTCGCGTGCCGTCACGCGGTTCGGGTTCAATGCATTGCCCAAGGATGCGCCGGGCGTCCTCCAAGGTGCGAATGGAGCGTATCCTGGTCCTAAAGCACGCAGCCACAGCGGGCCGCGTTTGCGTAACTGACAAGGCGCGTGTCGAGGTCCGGGTTGGCTTCGAGGAAGCCGTCGATAATTGCGCTCACCTGACGATCATGGCCCCGCTGCCAATGCCCGAGCCCGTGCAAGGCGCTCTCCTGACAGGCGAGCGAATTGAAGCCAAGGATGCGCGCCATCGTTCGCAGCGCGGTTTCCTGCATCTTGGGCAAATTCGGATCGCCGGCTAGCGCTAGGCACGGAAATCCGTCCCACCACATATGGCAAACGCCATTGAGTGACCCCGCTTCGGTTTCGCTCAGATGCGACAGATGCGGGGTGCAGCGTGGCACGAAAAGTTGCGCGAACAATGATGCCACCGCTTCGACGCAGCGAACGCGGTCCGCGATCGGCACCTCAGTTGAGTAGAGCCACCCGTTGTCGCCGGTGGCATTGGTGCTGACCAGATAGGTCAGCCCTTGCGCGATCTGGCTATCCGAATACCAGCGCAGCGCCGGCTCGGGATGCTCAAACAATTTCGTAAGGTAAGGTACCACCACGGCCGGTTCCGGATCCCACCAATCGCAATCGTGGTCAAAGAACCAGGCGGCCTGCTGTATACGCACCTCATGGCCGAAGGCGTGTTCGAGCCAGTCCTCGTAGGTGAGATTGGCGAGGCGCATCCCTTTATCCGGTTGGCGAGGCCCTCTAGGGTCTAGGGCTATGCCTTTGTAAAACAATATAAAATGCGATTGGGTTCGTTCTGCAGAAAATCCGTTTCATTGAAGCTCAATCGCGCCCGATTTGCAAAATTGCAACCATGTCGTGCGGGTTCAAATAATGCTCTTTTATGACGTATCCGGGGTCTAAAGCCGATGCTATGGCGGAAATCATCTCTCTTATGGCGGATAGACGGTCTCACCGCCGGGAAGCTTCTTCTTCTCCGTGGCGAGCATATCCTTGAAGGCTTTGTTGATCATCGGTCGTAACAAGGGCGCCTTCGCCGGGGAAGATCCGCTCGAAATCGGGATCGGGGACCAGTGCCGCCGGCAAATCGTCTCGCGGCGTGAAATCCAGCTCTGCCCGCGTTTGCGCCATCATCGCCACACTCATGGCATCGCTCAACATTGCTTTCGCCATTCGCAAGCCGATGTGCCGCATCCCCATCGTGTAAACTGGGGATTGCATGGCTGCCCGGTAGGACTGTGTGGTCGGATCACTCATCGCCACCTGGCGGACCTGTTCCATGATCTCCCGCTGATGGATAAAAAAGCGGCCGCCCTGGATGCGCGCGAGGGACTGCAGCAGCGCGCCACGATCGGCCGCTCCGAGCGTGGCGAAGCAGTCGAGGAATTTGATCGTGTAGGAACTCGGACACAGGCTCAGCCTGGGAAAGCCGGCATCGGCTTCCTCGGTGAGGTACGTCTTGACCAACGCAACGACTTCATCGAGCTTCTGGGGCGAAATCACCGCGTGCTCCATGTCGCCTAGCATTGCACGGATGCACCACAAAGCGATACATCAGCCTGGCGAATTTTGAGCTGTCTTGTAGCCAGCGCAACAGCCCGCCGATTCGCGCCGCACTTCACATTCGAGCGTCCGCCTCATGGGCAATACACGATCACCTTTGATCGTTGTGATGCCGAAAGGGAGCCCTAAGATGCGTCTCAAAACGATAGCCAAAATTGCTTGTGGTTTCGATCGTCATATTGACCGGTTCTTTGCCTTCATCCCTCGATGTGCGGGCGCCCAACATCGTACAGCCGCTTTAATCGCTCCGTGATAATGTCACAAAAACTATGCAGATCGGTTTTGTTGGGAACGGGGCCGGCGTCGACGCCAAAGGTCAGCATAGAATTCCAGGGGTTGAGGCCGTAGACGGTCACCTTGACGCCCTGCTTCGGACAGTCCTCGAGTTGTCTCAAGTCTTGGTGGATCATTGCCGCCAATTCTTCGACGGTCTTCGTTTGTTTGACAGGATTTGCGGGTGCCGGATGCTGCGCTAATTGGTTGACGGTGGACGCTCCGCGGTCTTCCCGGGTGGCGTCGTTTGCCTCGCGGCCTCCAAGAAATTTAAAAATCGCGCGCTCTGCGGCGATGATGCTGGGGTCGGTGCTTTCGTCTTCGTCGGTCATCTCTCCTTCGCCTTTAGCGCTTCAATCGCCTCGACCCGTGCAATCCTCTCGGCGAGAACCAGCCAAGCCTGAGCCGTCGATCTAAGCTCTTTGCCATGTCTGCGGTCGCCTACGGCCTCTCCCATTTTGCGGTCGGCGATTTCCAGGCATTCGGCCGCAGTCAATATCTTCCCCTTCAGCCGCTCGGGGATCTCCGTGCTGTTTGCAGGCGCGCTATTTCCCATCGCACGTGCTCCCTAGGTGGGAATCATCGGGGGCACGATACGACTAGAAAGACGGGGGCGCGAGAAAGAGCCGGCTGATTTCCCCGCTATACACTCGCGCGAAAGCCGCCCCGCGGGGGCTTGGCAAATCGCTGGGTGAGGACAGCGCTCCCGAGTGGGCGGTGGAGAGCCACTGGTGGAAGTGCATACAGCCAAAGCACCTGATCTGGCCAGGCGCGAGAGCGTAAAGACGGCCTGACGAACAAATCCAGCCTGTGCACAGATGAGTACAGGCGGGTTTTTGCCACGAAGTTCGCTTACATTTTGATTCGGCTAGGCCGACGGGTTGCGCTGGTGGCTTGGCCGGGACCTGACGTGTGTCGTCGGAAAACGTTGCACGTCGGGTCGCTCTAGATCATGGCTGCTTGCCGGTTAATCCCGCATTAAGGCCTAGGTTTTTTTCGAGGCTTTTTCGAAAACCGTGCACGTTTACCCCGGCGGGATTTTTCATTTCACCCGCGCAGCCCGTGACCTTTCTCAATTCGCTCAATGGCGAGGGCCACGTCTTGGTCTTGTCCGGCGGCTGGGCCCTCACAGCATCATGGATCGCGGGGCATCAATCGTCAGCGGGTTATCGAGCGGCTTTTCCGCCTATTCCCACGAGATCGAATGCGTCTTTGCTTTCGTTGTCGTTCCTGAGAACGATTCCCGCGCGTGCTCGATCCGCGCCGTTCGTCCCACTTTGCCCCGAGGTTACTGATCTGCTTGAAATTCAGCATCGCTGGTTTGCCGTCTCGGACGATTGTCGCGCGCTTACGCTCCTTGGCAGACAATATCATCGCTCTCACTACTGCCGAGCGCAGTTTCATCGTCCCGTGATTTGTCAGGGTCGCAAGTTCGATCCCTCGCCAGTTTCCGCCGCCCCCAATAACGTGCTGGGGCCACTTCCGCTTGTCCCGGATTCCGGATGGCACGACGAGCAAAATCCTGTGGCGCTAGTCAACGGCTCGCTTCGCTTGCTCCGCGATTTTCATCCATGCTTTGCCCATGGCAATTATGGCTTCGCGATACTCCGGAATAGAAGTTCTCTCCAGCAGTGCCGCACACTCGTCAATGTGGCGCTTGCATTCTTCGAGCGTTTTTTCTCTGTTCGTTGAAATGGCCATCCGCCATTGAAGCGCAGTGGGGGCGGGC
>WNFO01007427.1_pt1 | contig 13197 bp, 5 predicted proteins | sample 5400251 | NCBI WGS metagenome assembly WNFO01 (sample SAMN13153354, study PRJNA577476) | soil metagenome | isolation source: 100 cm saprolite under Madrone tree | place: USA:California | collected 2016-06-14 | reverse complement strand
ATGATCCCAGCGTGACCGAGCGCTTTGAAATCTACGTTGCCGGAATGGAGATTGCGAACGGCTTTTCGGAATTGAACGATCCCGTAGAGCAGGAGCGCCGCTTTCAAGCGCAAGTCGCGCAAGGCGGAGACGAAGCGCCTAAGCAGGTCGACTGGGACTATATCCGCGCGCTTTGCCACGGCATGCCGCCCACCGCGGGCGAAGGCATCGGCATCGATCGCTTGACGATGCTCTTCACGGACTCGCCGTCCATTCGCGACGTCATCTTATTCCCGCAATTGCGGCCGGAAGCGGCATCGAATCCGGAACAGGGGAATCCGAAACAAGGCACGAAACCCTGAAGGGTTCAACATGAAATTTGAATGGTTCGTAGCCAGGCGGTACCTGCGGTCGCCGTACCGCCCAGCGGTGCTGCGTCTGGTGACGGCCTTCTCGGTCATTGGAGTCGCCGCCGGGGTCGCAACGCTTGTTGTGGCTTTGGCGATGAACACCGGGTTTCGCGAAACACTGCAGGATCGTTTGCTGGGCGTGACGGCGCACGTGTCGCTCACGCGGCCGGGCGTGGGGGGCATCCGCGATTACGAAGCGCTCGCGTCCAAATTTTCCGCAATGCCCGGTGTGCGCTCGGCGACCCCTGCCGTATATCAAACCGTATTGTTCACGTTTGCACGCGAAGCACGCGGCGTTGTGACAAAAGGAATCGACCTGGAACGCGAGCGCCGCAGCGACGAAGCGCTGCAGCGAATTATCGCCGGAAGCCTGGATTTTTCCCGTGATAACGACGGCATCGACGCAGTGATCGTCGGGAAACAGCTCGCTCAAGAGTGGAAGCTCTCGCCGGGCGATTACGTGACGCTTACCAGTCCGCAAGGGCGATTGACGCCATTCGGTATGCTGCCGCGCAGTCGTCGCTTCCGCGTAGCCGGAGTTTTTGATTCCGGCTTCTATGATTACGATGAGAATTGGTGTTTCTTGAGCTTGCCTGCCGCGCAAGCCCTCTCCGGCGTCGGCGACAGAGTGAGCGTTCTCGAATTCCGATTGTATAAACCGGAACAAGCCGCGGACATAGCGCGCAAATTGGAACAAGTCGCCGGCCCGGGATTCGCAGCAACGACGTGGATGGAAGAAAATCGCGCGCTGTTCCGCGCCTTGCGCCTGGAAAAGCTGGTCACCGCCATCTTTATCGGACTGATCACCTTCGTCGCGGGATTGAACGTTCTCGTAGTGCTGTCCATGACGGTTACGGACAAAGCGCGCGACGTCGCGGTCTTGATGTCGATGGGTTCCCGGCGTCAGCAGATTCGTCGCATTTTTTTGTGGCAGGGAATTGCCATCGGCGCTACGGGCACTTTCGCCGGCCTATGTATCGGATATGCCTTTGCCTGGATCGCGGGCGCGTACCATCTGATTCCACTCGATCCGCAGGTGTACGCCGTTCCGTACGTGCCCTTCCACCCCAGCGTGCTCGATGGGCTGTGGATCGCCGTCGTAGCTATGGGCATATCGGTGGGCGCAACGCTTTTGCCTGCCCGTGCAGCGGCACAACTGCTGCCCGTCGAGATCCTGCGCTATGAATGAAGGAAAACCGTGGAGCAGCCGCGCGCAAATACCCGAGAAGAACGATTTTTCTGCAGGAATGCAGGCTTTGGAGGACGGGTTGCTTCAATCTCTCTCCATAAGTGGATTGCAGAGTGCAAGATTCTCGTGTTCAGCGTGACATGTGGAAAGCTGGCGGCCATAAGCGTCTGAATTGAAAGCAATTAAGCGTTTAACGAATTGCCCATTTTGGCCCATTTTGCCGGCGGGGCAAAGCGCGGCCACAAATGGGAAACAGATGGGCCGCATGTGGCACGAGGATTGACCGATAAATGGCCAAGGTTCGGCACTGTACTTGCACTTTGTGCATCTAAATAGGGGGAAGCCAAGGGGACCTTGCGGCGAGTAAGGGAAATGTGGACTCGGGATGAATTCTGAAGGCAATTCGGGGTCGGCCGCAGGGGCAGCGAACCAAAGCGGCGCGGTTGACGCACACATCGTGCTGGAAGCGCGTAGCTTGCGGAAAATTTACGGCGTCGGCGCGCGATCTCTGACCGTTTTAGCCGACGCGAACCTGAGTTTGCGGCGCGGAGAGATGGTGGCGATTGTCGCCCCGTCTGGAGCGGGAAAAAGCACGCTGTTACATTTGTTGGCCGCGCTAGACACGCCAACGAGCGGTGCAGTATACTTCGCTTCCAAGCCCATTGAATCGAATCAAGACACCACGGTCGCCGAGTTTAGAAATCGCGCCGTGGGATTTTTGTGGCAGCGGCACCAATTGTTGCCTGATTTCACTGCCACAGAAAATGTTGCCATGCCGCTGCTCCTGCGAGGCGAGTCCTTCTCGCCCTCGATGAGCACAGCGCGCAAGTGGCTCGCGGAAGTCGGCCTGCAAGATCGGACCGAGCACCGCGCAGGGGAGCTTTCGGGCGGGGAACAGCAGCGCGTCGCTATTGCCAGGGCGCTCGTCACCAGGCCTGCCGTGCTGCTGGCTGATGAACCGACCGGAGACTTGGACGAGCAGAATGCTTGGGCCGTGTTCGAGTTGGTGCAGCGATTGCATCGCGCGTACCAGTTGACGTCGTTGATCGCGACGCACAATTTGGCGCTCGCCGCGCGTTGCGACCGCGTGCTGACTTTAGAGCACGGCGTTCTGCGTACTCGCGTGGCTTCGGCCAGCGCGATGGGGACCCCCGGGGGAGAAGCGAGCTAATCGTGTTTGAACGGTATACAGAGAAAGCGCGACGCGTCATTTTCTTTGCGAGGTATGAAGCCAGCCAGTACGGCAGCCCATACATTGAGACCGAGCATCTTCTGCTCGGCTTGATGCGCGAGGACAAAGCCCTGGCCAATCGCTTCCTGCGGCAACAGGGCTCGATTGAATCCATCCGCAAGGAAATTGAGGCGCGCATTACGATCCGTGAGCGGATTTCAACATCTGTTGAAGTGCCGCTGAGCGCCGAATGCAAGCGCATTTTGAATATGGCCGGCGAAGAAGCCGAGCGCCTCGGCGTAAAGCATGTCGGCACCGAGCATCTGCTGCTGGGCATTCTGCGCGAAGAAAAATGTTTCGGCGCCGAAATCCTGATGGAGCGCGGCCTGCGTCTCTCCACTCTGCGTGAAGAGCTCGCCCGTACCTCCGGCGAAAAAACCACCGCTGCGCGTCCCAAAGAAACTTCGCTGCTCGCCGAATTCAGCCGCGACCTCACGCAAGCCGCTTCCGAAGGTTCTCTCGATCCGCTCGTCGGCCGCGAAGGCGAAGTCGAGCGCGTTATCCAAATCCTCTGCCGCCGCACAAAAAATAATCCCGTTCTCATCGGCGAGCCCGGCGTAGGCAAAACCGCCATCGTCGAGGGCCTCGCCCAGCGCATTTCCGATGGCGACGTTCCGCCGTTCCTTGCCGACAAGCGCATCCTTTCTCTCGACCTCTGTCTCTCATCGTCGCCGGCACAAAATATCGCGGCCAATTCGAAGAGCGCCTTAAAACCATCATGAAAGAATTGATGGAGAGCCAGAACGCCATCGTGTTCATCGACGAGTTGCACACGCTCGTCGGCGCCGGCTCTGCCGAAGGTTCGCTGGACGCCGCCAACATTCTCAAGCCCGCGCTTTCCCGCGGCGAAATTCAATGCATTGGCGCCACCACGCCGGGGGAATATCGCAAGTCCGTCGAGAAAGACCGCTTCCTCGAGCGCCGCTTCCAATCAGTAAAAGTTCCTGCGCCCAACGAAGAGGAAGCCGTCCAGGTCATCAGCGGCGTGCGCGAGCGCTACGAAAAATTCCACGCGGTCAGCTATACCGATGAAGCGCTCAAATATTCCGTCTATCTTTCGAACCGCTACATTCCCGACCGCTTCCTTCCAGATAAGGCTATCGACCTGATCGACGAAGCCGGCGCGCGCGTCAAGCTCCGCCAGGCCAGCGTCCCCGAAGAAGTCGGCGAAGTGCAAAAGCGCGTGAAGTTCATCACCCACCGCATGGAAAGCGCCATCGCCGCCCACGAATTCGAAAAAGCTCGCTTCTACTCCGAAGAAGAGCGCAAGGAAAAGGAGAATCTCCGCGGCCTGCGCGAGCGCTACAAGCTCGACGACGCCTCCACCGGCATCGTCACCCGCGAAGACATCGAAGAAGTCGTTTCCCGCTGGACCGGCATCGCCGTCACATCCATAAAAGAGGACGAGCAGCAGAAGCTTCTGCGCATTGAGCCCGAGCTGCACAAGCGCGTCATCAGCCAGGACAAAGCCATCACCGCCCTCGCGCGCGCCATTCGCCGCAGCCGCGCCGGACTCAAGAATCCCGCGCGTCCCGTCGGCTGCTTCTTCTTCCTCGGTCCCACCGGCGTCGGCAAAACGGAAGTTGCGCGCCGCCTCGCGGAATTTTTGTTCGGTTCGGAGAAGTCGCTGGTTCGCTTCGATATGTCGGAGTTCATGGAAAAGCATTCCGTCTCGAAGCTCATCGGCGCCCCTCCAGGGTACGTTGGTTATGAAGAAGGCGGTCAGTTGACGGAGCGCGTTCGCCGCACGCCCTACTCGGTCATCCTGCTGGATGAAATCGAGAAGGCGCATCCGGACGTTTTCAACATCCTGTTGCAAGTGTTTGAAGATGGCCAGTTGACGGACGGGCTCGGCAATACCGTGGATTTTCGCAACACCATCATCATCATGACTTCCAACTTGGGTGCGCGCCATTTGCAGAAGCGCACTTCCATCGGCTTCCAGTCCGGCATCGATGAAGCCGGCCTGAAAAGCATGGAAGATATGGTGATGAATGAAGTAAAGCGGGCGTTCAATCCGGAGTTTCTCAACCGCTTGGACGAAGTCATTATCTTCAACCCGCTCGGCGACGACGACCTGTTGCGCATTATCGATCTGCTTGTGGGTCAGATGAACGACACGCTCATCCACCGGCAAGTCCAGGTAGTCGTTTCTCCGGAAGCACGCCAGTGGATCCTCGAAAAAACGTGTGCAGACCGCAGTTACGGGGCACGGCCTCTGCGGCGGGCTTTACAGAAGTATGTGGAAGACCCGCTGTCCGAGGCGCTCATTCAGGGTGGAATCCAAAGGCCAGCGACGTTGCAAATTTACGTCGCAGGGGAAGGTCTTTCGTTCCGTCCTGTCGGTGAGGCAACCCCGGTCGTCCACTAGGGAATCTGAGACCAACATGTGTGATCCCGGTATGTACCGGGTCAACGCACGGCCGACCTGTATCGGGTTCGGCGGGAGAAGAACATCTTGGGTTTGGGGGCGCGGCCTTGACCACCTCTATGGCCGCTCACACGAGAATTTCTTTGCCGTTTGGGTATGTGCGCGTGGCGCTATCGGCTGCGGCAATTGGGTTATTGCTCGCGTCCTCTGTTTTTGCCGCTGCGCAACACCATCCTGATGCGGCTGCATCGCCGTCTTCAGTCTCTGCTCCATTTGATTCATCGGAATTCGCAAAAGTTACGGCCGAATCCGCCGCGGAGACCGAGTCCGAGCATCCTTTCCAGAATCCTCCTCCGCAGGCCCCCGGAACCATAATCGATCGCATCCTTTTCATCGGCAATCGCCGCGTCCGCAGCGACACGCTGAAAGCGCGAATTTTCAGCCGCGACGGTGATCCTTATAATGAAGAAACGCTGCGCCGCGACTTCCAGGCTCTGTGGAACACACAATTCTTCGAAGATGTTAAGTTGCGCGTCGAAGACTCTCCCGAAGGTCCCAATCACAAGACTGTCATCTTCGAAGTCAAAGAGCGCCCGGTCATTCGCCGCATTCGCTACGACAACATTCATTCCGTTTCCGAGTCGGACATTCTCGATCGTTTTAAAGAGCGCAAGGTCGGCCTCACTGTCGAAAGCCAGTTCGACCCCACGCGCATCAAGAAAGCGGAAGTCGTCCTGAAGGAATTGCTGGGCGAGCACGGCCGCCAATTTGCCAAAGTCACGCCGCAATACGAGCGCATCGCCGCCAGCAACGCGGTCATCCTCGTTTTCAAAGTCGACGAAGGTCCCAAGGTAAAGGTCGGCAAGATTAAATTCACCGGCAATCACGCGTTCAGCGATCGCAAGCTCATCCGCGCCATGCGCCACGATCGCCCCTACGCCATTCCCCTCTACTTCTGGTACATTCCCGTACTCACCAAAACGTACGACCGAGAAAAACTCAACGAAGATCTCGAAGTTGGCGTCCGCGGCCTGTACCAGGACAATGGCTACTTCAAAGTTGTCGTGAAGGATCCGGTTCTCGAGAATATCGATACGACCAGCTTCCGCATGGGCGTCCCGGTAGCTGGACGCACTCACGGCAAAGCCGTCAATATCACCATTCCCATCGAAGAGGGCGATCGCTACAAGATGGGCACGCTGAAAATTGTCAGCGCCGATCCGGATAAAGCTCTCTCGTTGAAGGTCGATGCGCTCAAGGCTATTTTCCCCCTTAAGGAAGGCGACATCTTCTCCGCGGCCAAAATTCGCAAAGCCCTGGATGACTACCGCAAAGCGTATGGCCAGTATGGTTTCATCGATTTCACCGCGGAGCCTCAGACCGATATCGACGAGGCCGCCAAGCGCATTGACATCACCATGCGCTTCAACGAAGAAAAGCAATATTACGTCCGCCGCATCGATTTCGTCGGCAACACCACCACGCGCGACAAAGTTATCCGCCGCGAACTCCTTCTCGACGAAGGTCAGCTCTTCAACAAGCGCGCCTGGGAGATCAGCATCCTGCGCTTGAATCAGCTCGATTACTTCGACCGCATCGAGGAAGACAAGGCCGTCGAGATCAAGCGCAATCAAAAAGAAGGTACGGTCGATCTCACCCTGAAGCTCAAGGAAAAGGGCAAGCAGTCCATCGGTCTGCAAGGCGGCGTCAGCGGCTTGGCTGGCACCTTCATCGGACTCACCTATCAGACCAACAATTTCCTCGGCCTTGGCGAAACTCTCACCTTCTCCGCGCAATTCGGCGACATTCAGCGCAGCTTCATGTTCGGCTTCACCGAGCCGTACCTTTTCGATCGACCCATCTCTACCGGCTTTACGCTCTTCTCCAGCCGCTACAGTTTCGATCAGGCCCGCCAGGAGGCACTCCTCCTTGGCCAGTCCGTCAGCATCAATCCGCAGTTCGTTCAAAATTACAATCAGAACAGCACCGGGTTCACGCTCTTCGCAAGCTACCCCGTGAAGAAGCTCTCGTTCACTCGACTGGGCATCACCTACGGACTTACGCGCACCAGCATCACCACTTTCAACGACGCGTCCAAATTCCTGTTTGAAGACCTGCAGTTCCGGAGCATCTCCGGTCCCAGCGCTCTCCAGGGCATCGTGTCTAGCACCATCACGCCCACCATCACCTACAACACGATCGACAATCCCACCAATGAGCACACCGGAAAGAGCTACTTCTATTCCATGGGCTTCACCGGGGGACCGCTTGGCGGCAACGTCAAGACGGTTACCAATGTTTTCGATTTTAAGTACTTCCATCCCATTCAGAAACGCCGCAATGTCATAGGCTTCCATGCCTCTGCCGCTTACACCACTGGCTATGGCGGCGGAGAAGTGCCGCCCTTCAGTCGTTTCTATATGGGCGGTGAAAACGACCTTCGCGGATTCGATATCCGCTCGATTTCACCGGTCACGTTTATCCCGCAAGCCTCGGCGCAGCCCATCTTCTTTCACGATCCTACGGCCGGCGGAGCAATTCGTTCCTTCTCGGTTCCGGTGCTGACCTACACGGCCACTTTGCCCGGGGGCGACATTCAGACCGCCGGCAACGTCGAATACCGCATTCCCATCGTCGGTCCCGTTACCGCCGCGCTCTTCTTCGACGGCGGCACCGACGGCATTGCCCGTCCAAGCGCGCTCAAGCTGAATCTCCCAGGCTTCCAGCAGCTTACCCAGCAGTTTCCGACGGCAAACCTGCAGCAGCAGCTCTCCATCGCGCCACACACGAATTTCCGCCTGCGAGGCTCTGCCGGCATCGAGTTTGTCGTGCAACTGCCCATCGTCCAGGCCCCGTTCCGTATCTACTACGCGTACAACGTAAACCGTCTGCACGAACAGATCATTGCCCCGCAGCCGTTCCTGAATCCGGGTGACGTCAATTTCCTGAAAAACGCGTTCAACAGCATCGATCCGACGATTTTCCCGCTGCAGATTCAGCCGCAGCTCAACAACATTCTGAACAATCCTGGGCGGCTCGACTATTTCGAGCCGAAGACGACATTTCGCTTTACGGTTAGCCGGACTTTCTGATGCCGGCCATTGGAAAATCGCTTGAGGTGGGTAAAGTCTATGCTACGGACCGCGCGCACATTCCTGCATGGCGTGTCTGCTTGGGAGGCAGTGGGATGAGGTTGCGAACGATTCTAACGTGCGTGGCTGCCGCAATCGTCGCGGCATCCCTGGCCGCAGGCTGCGGCAGCAAGAGTTCCACCAATACCGTGACCGTCAGCGTCACCTCATCGGTGGGCAACATCATTATCGTCGGCCAGTCCACCACCCTCACCGCGACGGTAACCGGAGGCACCACCACCAACACCGCGGTGAATTGGCAGCCCTGTCAGTTCACAACCACAACGGTTTCCGGGACCACTACCACCACTTCCACTGCCGCCAACTGCCCGACCGACGGCACTCTCGGTACAATTTCCAATCAAGAAACGACTGGGACCGCAACGTACACCGCGCCCACCAAGGTGCCCGACCAAACTAAATTTCCCAACCTGCAAATCATCATCACATCGCAATCTCAACAAGACACCACCAAGACCGGGAACGTGAAGCTCGTGCTGAATTCGGGTATCGGCCTCACTTTGACGCCGACTACCGCTACTGTCCCAACCAACGAGTTGCAGCAATTCAACGTTGTTCTCAGCAATGACTTACAGAATCAAGGCGTGACCTGGCTGGTTACTCAGTCGACCGCCACGACCACCATCACCGAGCCCAATGTCGCCACCTGCAGCCCCACCTGCGGCACCATCACTTCCAGCGGTCTGACTGGCGCCATCTACACGGCCCCGGCCACGATCCCCACCGCTTCGACTCCTGCCGGAGTTAGCACCACGCCCGCCGACGTCACCGTCGTTGCCACCTCCAAGGCCGACAACACGCGCTTCGTCACCGGAACCATCACCATCATCCAGGGCGGACCCATCACCTTTAACGGCATTTCTCCCACCATCGCTCCTCAAGGCGCCGCGCTATGGGACATCTATCTCGACGCCCCGAATATTTCCTCGGCGTCAAAAATTACACTTACCGACCAGAACGGCGGCACGAAAACGTTCGACTCTAGCAGCGGCCAGGTCAAAGTAATTTTCCCGATACCCAACTCCACGACCGCGACTCCGCCTTCTAGTGGCGCCCGCCTGCGCCTGCTGGAGGCCGACCTCGGTGTTGTGAATACCGGTAATCCGGGAACGCCACTTACGTACACGGTTTCCGTCACCGACCCCGCTGAGCCCGTTACGCCAACCACCGGCGGGCAATTTACATTTACCCTCATGCCCGTGAGGCCCACCATGGTTGCCGCTTCTCCGAGCGGAGTTGTTCAAGGCGCTGACCCTAATGAATTCCCTATTTCTATTGATGGCGGATATTTCGGGCCCCATGGGACTTTCGCGCCTATTTTTTTTCAGGGCAATCAGGTGGCCCAGAGTCCTTCATCGAACTCGCGCTTTCTCGCCGCCAATTTTTCCGGCAGCGCTATTGCCTCTGTCTCCCCTGGGCTCTATCCGCTCTCGGTTTCGCGCACAACTCCGCCGCTGCCCACGCCAAATAATTCGGCGGTAACAAATCTGGCCGTATTCCCAAATTATTCCGGCGGGCCTCCGGCAACGCCGACGGCCGCGGCCGCGATTGCCGCAGGCACTAATCCCAGCGCCATCGATGTTGATCCTGTGCTCGGTATTGTTGCCGTTGCGGAAACCGGCTCAAACGCCGTCCAGTTTTACACTATTGGCAGTGGAACACTTTCTCCCTTGGGCGCTCCAGTAGCCGTCGGGCAGGTTCCTTCGGGAATTTCTGTCAATCGCACCAATCACTCCGTGGCCGTGGTCAATTATGGAAGTCAGAGCGTTTCTATTCTGCCCATTCCAGGTGCGCCGAATCCCGTTCCTCCCGCGACGGTCGATCTTTCCGGCGTGCTGCAGGGGCAAGTCACACCATCACCGTTACCCTATGCGATTGGTGTTGACCCGGACACAAATCTTGCTCTTGTGGCCTACTCTTCCACTTCCACTTCTTCGGCCGCCAACCTCGGCTTCGTCGTGAATTTGAATCAAGGCGCGAACCCTCCGTTCGGTTGCTTCAACGATACGGCTGCGACAAAGAATAATGGGCCTTGCGTTTTCTCGCAGGTCACGCTCAACACCGGTGCATTCCCGCAGGTCGCCGTCGCTCCCCACGGTCACATTGCATATGTATCGCCGGGCGGTTCCGGTATCGTCAGCGCTGTCGACGTGACCCAACCTTCCACCTCCGCTGCGCTCAGCTCTCTAACTCTCACCGCCGGAACGGTCACCGCTACCGTGGCTTCCGGGAGCACACTTACTGGGCTCATCCCCGGAATCCCCTCCACGGTCCTGATCAGTGGCGTTCCCGCTCCCAATACCAGCGGCAATCCCACGGGCATTAACCTGAATGGCGTGTTCACTGTCAACGTCACCAGCAGCACGACCTTTGTTTACTTTTTGGGTTCAAACGTCACCGGCAGCGGCACCGTCAGCAGCAACGGCGGCACCATCGGAACCGTCTTCTTTGGAAGCCCCAACGTAATTTTCGGCGGCGTCTCCTCAACCACGCAGGGCATCGCCATCAATCCCATCACCCACACCGCCGCGTTAGCGGATGCGAACGCAACCGGTCAGAACGGCCCGCAGATCGACATCCTGAATCAGCTCGATTCCTCGGTTTCTTCCATCAGTTTCTTTTCCAACTGCACCGCGTTTACCGTTGGCTGCACCAATGCCCCTGAGTTCCTGCACAGTGCCAACGTCGCTTGGCAGCCGTACACGAATTCCATCGTTTCCTATAACCCGGATCAGCAGCAGGTCTCCATCTCCGATCCGGTTACGCAAAAGAGATACGCCATCGTTCCCGTAAACGGGCCGAGCACGGCCACTCTTACCGTTCAGAACGGTACAACCGGCTCTCTCCGTCTCTTCGGCGGCATCGCCGTCGACCCGGCAACGAATCAGGCGTTCGTAGTCGAATCCGGCAGTTCCACCGCTGGCAGCACGAGTAACGGCCAGATCGAAGTCATCAACCTCGGCGCCTTGAAGCCCGCCGAAATCACGGAAATCGTTGTGCCCAGCCCCAATCCCGGTCCGGGCGTCATCGGCGGCATTCCCAATGCTTCTGTTCCGCAGGCCGCGCTTGCTTCCGCAATCGATCTGCCTGGCGTACAGATTTTTGGCGCTGGCTTCATCGCGGGTGCGCAAGTACGCCTCGATGGCACGCCCATTCCATCCGGAAACGTGCAAGTGGTCAGCGATAGAGAGATCATCGCCACCATTCCGGCGTCCTTCCTTTCGCTGCCGCATAAATTCGCTCTGGACGTTGTGAGCAACGGCGTGCAATCCAACGCTTCCGATTTCTTTGTCGTCAAATCTGTGGACATGAGCATCGCTTGCACCACCGGACCCGCGATTCCCAGCTCCGTTGCCATTGCCGACCAGCTCAAAAATGGTCCGTTCTCGCCGATCGCCGTGGTTACCAACAGCGGTTGCAACAACATTTCGACGATCGACCTCAACCCTGCCAGCCCGACCTTCGGCTCCGTGCTGCGCAGCATCTCCATCGGCGCGCAACCCCAGGGCGTAGCCATTAGCTCGCATCTCGGGCTGGCCGTTATTGCCAACAATGGCGCCGGCACCGCATCCGTCGTGAATCTCCTGACCAACGCCGAAGCCGTTCCAGACGTCGCGGTCGGCACCAGTCCCATCGGAGTCGCCGTCAACGAATCCACCGGCGTTGCTCTCGTCGCCAATTTCGGTTCCAACACTGTTTCGCAAATCAATCTCGGTCTCTTGCTCGGATCTGCGCCCGCGACCACTCTCACCGCCTCGTCAATTGGCGGTGTGCAGGCGCCCATCGCCGTAGCCATCGATCCCGATCGCGGCACAAACAATCAGGGTCTCGCCGTCGTTACCGGCCTGCAACTCATCTCCGGGTCGGCGCCGATTGGCGCGCTCTATCCGGTGGACATCGGATTGGCTAGTCCGACGCTGAGCACCACCGTATCGCTCGGCAGCGTTACTTCCACTCCCACCGGAATTGTTTTCAATCCGGCCGTGGCTACGGGCACAGGAAATCCTGGGCTCTTCTACGTGAATTCGAGCGGCGGGAATGTGATTTCGTCTTTCAACCCCGATACCGGCGGCTCCAGCCAGACTCGCGTTGGCATCAATCCGACGGCGCTTGGCGTCAATCCGCAGACGGGCGCGATTCTCACTTCCAACTTTGCCGGGAAATCCGCATCCATCGTGGATACGGTTTCGCAGGTGAAAACGGTTCAGACGCTTGGTTTGCCGGGCTCGGCGCAGTTTGGCGTGGCCATCGACCAGTTCACGAATCTTGCCGTGATTGTGGATCAGGGCCACAATCGCGTGTTGATTTTCCCGATGCCCAATTAATTTTGGCCGACGTAGATTTTGCTGCGTAGTTGTAGGGGCGTGCTTCAGCGCGTCCCAGCTCGAGCGCGAGCGAGAGAACTTCCGGTCTCCGGTTGCGAGCCGTTCGGGGCTCGGCTATACTGCCAAGTTTGTGTGGGGCCCGCGGAGCCCGCAGAGACTGCGGAGAGAGTTTTAAGCCGGCGGTTGCCGGCTTAGAGTTTGAGCGTCAGAAATAAGGAGAAAAAAGTGAATTCCAGAATTTTGACCCTGCCCCAGACGGGGTCCCTGAGAAAAAAATTGAGAAAGAAAATCCAGGTTGCCGTCGTTATGGCGATCGTTGCGGCGGCTTGCGCTTTTGGCGCGAGCGGGCTGCGCGCGCAGAGCACCGCGCCGGGGTCCGCCACCGGAACCAAGCTCGGCGTCATCAATGTGCGCCAGGCGATTGCCAGCACGTCCGAAGGCAAGCAGGCCGGCGCGGAACTGCAATCGCAGTTTGCGCCGCGCCAGAGCGAGCTGGAAGGGCTGAACAAGCAGATCAACGATTTGCGCCAGCGCATGGAC
>WNFO01003883.1_pt1 | contig 13197 bp, 14 predicted proteins | sample 5400251 | NCBI WGS metagenome assembly WNFO01 (sample SAMN13153354, study PRJNA577476) | soil metagenome | isolation source: 100 cm saprolite under Madrone tree | place: USA:California | collected 2016-06-14 | reverse complement strand
CAGCGAAGCGCTGACGGCCCAGTGGACCGAGTTCGACCGGCAGGCGCGGACCTGGACCATCCCGGCCGCGAAGATGAAGTGTCGCGAGCGGCACGTGGTGTATCTGAACGGTCTTCCACCGTTACACCGACGAGAATGTATTTTCCGACCAGCGTCGCCGCGAAGTCTGGGTCGAAATCAAGCGAACCGTGATCCTCGGGGGAGTCCATTTCTTAAATCGTACTCGTCCGAGACTTCATGGATATTATGGCGTCTCGCCGTACATGGCCTTCAGCCGGCCGTGCGCGTAGGCGAGGGCCGGCGGCATGTCCATTTTGCCGCCGATGATTTCGATATAGGCTCCGGATTTGCTGGCGCGGGCCGACTTCATCGCTTCATCGAGCTCGCCAAGCGTGGTCACCCGCGCTGTATACCAATCCGCGCATCCGAGCGCCTTCGGCAGTTCAGCGTAGTTCCAAGGTGCGAGATCGTTGTAGGTCCAGTTCGGGTTTTCTTCCAGCGCTCGCTCAATGAGATAGCCACTGTTATTGAGAACGAAGACAATGACGTTGGCGTCGAACCGTCCCATGGCGCCGATCTCGTTCGCCGTCAGCTGATGCGAGCCTTCGCCGGTGATCAGCACGGTGCGCCGCTCGGGATCGGCAAGCGCGACGCCGAACGCAGCAGGCGTCGCCCAACCGATCGATCCCCACAGAACCTGCGCCTCGACGCGCACGCCGTCGGGGAGGATCATGGGCGTAACGCCCGAACTAGTGCTGCCGGTTTCAAGGACGACAGTATCGCCCGCACGCAGGAACGCCGCATAACGGGGATAAAGCGCGGCCATTGTGATCTTGTCGGATGGCTTGCCGATCACCGGCGCAAGACTTTGCGGTGTTCCCCGATAGGGCGCCGATGATGGCTTGAGCTTGGCCAATTCCGCTAGCACGTCGGCAAGCAGCACACCGGCAATGACATCATCTCCGATCCTGACATCGTTGAGACCGACGGCAATGAAGCGGGACGGATCAAGCTTGGCGGAATATGCCGCCGTGGTGATGTCGTTCAAATTGACGCCGCCCAGATCGAGCACGAGGTCGGCGCCTTCGACGAGTTGCCGCGTTTTCGGATCCGACGCCGCGCCGGCATAGATGCCGGCAAACTGTGGGTGGCTCTCGTCGATGACGCATTTTTCCATGAGCGTTGTGGCGAACGGACAGCCCAGCGCTTCGATCGCCCTCTGGACCTCTTTCTGCAAGCCGAGCCGCAGAACTGTGAAGGCTGGAAGTGCGACAACGGACTTCGCCTTGTTAATGCGTTCAGCGATGACCGCCATCGCCTTTTGCAGCGCCGCCTCGTTTGATCGGGCCACGATCGGCTTGACGTCGGCGGGCACCACTGGCGACAACGCGTAGTCCGACGGCACGGCGATATAGGCCGGCCGATGCTGGCGGCGCGCCTCGGCGATGACGCGCTCCATTTCGACGACGCAGTTCTCTGGGGTGATCACCGCATGACAGCACGCGGCACCGGCGGACAGGTCGACGAAATTGCCGAAAACGCCATCGCCGAGTGTGTGGTGGGTGATCTTGCGCACACGCTGGTGCTGATAGGAGGGCATGCCGACGACGTGAAAGACCAGTGATCGCTCAGCCTTTGCGCCCATCACCCCGTTCAAGGCCGAGAGCTCGCCGACACCATACGTCGTCGCCAGCATCGCCGCGCCCCGAATGCGCGCATAGCCGTCCGCGGCGTAAGACGCATTCAGCTCGTTGGCACAACCGATCCACTGCAACTTCGCGCTGCTGTCGACTGCATCGCAGATCGGAAACAGATAATCGCCGGCGACGCCAAAGCAGTGGCTGATTCCTTCTCCAGCCAGGCGCTCGACGATATAGTCGGCGACGCTTACTGCCTTCACTTTTCCTGATGTCTCGGTTTGTCGGACTTCTTGGGTCATAACGGTCTCTTTTTCAGCTTGTGGATGTGCCCCCTGCGGCCTATCCCTTGCGTCCGCATTCGAACAGGAACCAGACGCGCCGTTTTGCTTCGCTCCATACCTTTATCTATTGATCATGATTTGTGTTTCGCAAGATGCGAACTGGAACGGACTTCGAGGTTGGATCACGGATGGGTTCGCTTGCCATATCATTTCTCCTTTACGGTTGTAACAGGAAAGACTTTTGTCCCGTCACGCATCACGGCGTAACCCGGTCGACACTCAATGTCCGACCGCAAGGGCAGTTGTTCTGGACCCACCTGCATATCGCGACCCGCACGAGAGCTTATGCAGGCGGCGGGACACGTTCTTCCCTAATCCTGCGCAAGCTGCGGCTTCCTGCTGCCGTCGGGACTGTGCTCCGCAAATATTCGAAAGCGCGGAGCCCGCGACGTAGCAAGAAGGCCTGTGGCATCATGATTTCATGATCTTGTTGGTGCGACTCGTTCTGAGGTTGCTGGCCGACGTGGGTCGGTTCACGCCCCTCCTTTTCAAGCCACGCGACGCCATAGCAGCGGGGAACCTGATCCTGCGCCGGCAGATCGCACTTTTCTAAGAACGGGGCATGAAGCCCTGCCGCGTCGATGCGGCAACGCGCCTCAGCCTGGCGATATGGACCAGCCTGTGCGACTGGAGATCCTGCTGGCTTCTGGCCAGGTAACGATGCGTTCCCGCGCGCGGCTTTCTTCTCCTATGCGTATCCCGGACCGCCGGGCTTCCGTGATAGACCCGTACCACCTGGCGCTTACTTCGATACAAACCTGGGGAAGTTCATTCTGCCTTACGACGCAGTCCGTACCGGCGGCGAGCCCGATGCGTTGCCGCTCAAGTTCCTGTCGAGCACCTACGAAGCGGCCGCCGACACCGAGGGCTGGGATCGGGCGGCGCTGGAGTGCGAGCTGGGTGTTCCGGGGCGAGTGCGCTCGGTTATGAATCACGAGCTGCACATGCCACGGACACTGACGCGCACGTGTGTGCACTGCTGGTTATGTTATGAGACGAGGTGGTCCATCTCCGTTGTGGAAAACCTGTGGACAAGGGGAAGAACGGGCGGAAGCGGAATTGGTGCATCGCATTTCGCCAGCAGTGGCGCGGCTTGACGGAAGAGTCCGTCTCCGCCACCCAAGGTGCCCTCCGAAGCGCGAAGGAGGGCTGCATAATTCTCGGAATCCCCTTCATTTAGGGGCCGGAAGATTCGCACCCCGGATGCGATCGGAGTGCCTACTCTACGTGAGTGCATTACGTCTATCTGCTGGTAAGTGCGCGCAGCAAGAGCCGGCGCTACGTCGGCGTCACGACAGATCTGGAACAGCGCCTGGCCGAGCACAATTCCGGTAAGTCCGCGCACACGGCAGAATTCAAACCGTGGCGCCTCGTCACCTACGTAGCCTTCTCCGATGCCCGCAAGGCCGCCAAATTCGAGCACTATCTGAAATCCGGCTCCGGCCACGCCTTCGCGAATCGACGTCTGTGGTAGAGCCTACATCGGTGGAACCGATCGGAGCGGCATCGAGGCAGCGGGCGCGCGCTTGACGCGCGTACGTAAGCTGGCAGACGAAGCGCGCGATCGACTGGACCACAGCATCCTCCGATCGCGGGATCATCAACAAATGCTTGCTCGAGCGTCTCTCACAATCTAGCGCCGGTCGTTGAGTTGCTCTAGTAAGACGTATTCAATTCCGCGCCTGCTTCAAATGCGGCGAATGGCGCACTACTTGCCGTGTAATCAGTGGCGCCAAGCCGATGACGAACAGAAGCCGCACCGACTGCAATGCGAGCACGAACGGCAAATCCACCCGCGGCGTTGAGGCGGCCACTATGGCGACAGAGTCGATGCCGCCCGGACTGGTGGCCAGGTAAGCGGTGAGCATGTCGACGTGGGCCCAGCGGGTCAGGCACCACGCGAGCAGGCCGCAGAATCCGATCAAGCACAGGGCGGCGCCAGCTACGACTGGCAAGGCCCGCCAGACGTTGAGCAGCACATCGCGTCGGAAGCTCAGACCGATGTGCCAGCCGAGCAGGGCATAGGCACCCGCCAACAGCCAGCGCGGCAGCTCGATGTTGAGCCAGCCGCCGGCGTGGAGCGTCGATAGCACCAGCATCGGCCCGAGCAGCGCCCACGCCTGCAGGCGAAGCAGCCGCGCGACTTGCTGACCGAGCGCAGCGAGCAGCAGAACCGCTGCCAGATTGCCCCAGTGCAGCGGTGCGAGCCCGGGCGCGCCGGTCACGTGTGCGCCGCCGGCGCCGGCCCAGAAACGCGCCACCAGCGCGGCAGCCAACGCCACCAGCACGACTCTGAAGTACTGCATGAAGGCCACCAGGCGAGCGTCCGCCCCGTGCGCCTCGCCCTGAAGCACCATTGCACTGGCGGCCCCGGGCGAGATGCCGTAGACCGCGGTGACGCCGGGGATGAGGCCGGAACGGCTGATGAGCCACCCCAGCACAGCGGCGCCAAGGAGCGTGGCAGCAACGACGGCGCCGAACAGCAGCCAATCATGGCCGAGCGTGACGATGATCGCGGGCGTGATGCCAGCTGAAACCAGCGCGCCCACCAGCGCTTGCGCGCCGAGGTACGGCCACCGCGGCACGGCCAGCTGCAGGTTGTTCACGCCAAACACGATGCCCGCGATCATCGGCCCCAGCAACAGGACCGCCGGCAGGCCCGCCATCCACAGCATCAACGAGACCACGACCGACAGCATCAGCAGGGTCGCCCACTGCGCCACCGCGGGCCACGAGGCGAGCCGGCGCCAGGCCGCTGCAGCAATGCCGCTTCCGGCGCTCATCCCAGCGTGATCGCTTCTGAAGTGGTGATGCGGGCCAGACGCGGCAGGATGTGCTTGAAGCTGAACGCGTGCATCTCGGCACTACTGGCGCTGCACAGGTCCTCGGCGACGACCAACTCGTAACCGTGCTCCGCGGCGCTGCGCGCGGTCGACTCGACGCCGATGTTGGTGGAGATGCCGCCCAGGATGATGCGGCGTATGCCGCGGCGGCGCAGCTGCAGGTCCAGCTCGGTGCCGTAGAAGGCGCCCCAGTGGTGCTTGGCGATGATCAAGTCCGATGCATGTGGCGGCTCCGGAAACTCGTCCCAGCCGGGCGGCAGGGCGGCGTAGTTGGTCGGCTGGTCGACCGGTGACCGCAGCGCGTCAGCCATATCCGCAGAGAAGGACACCCGAACCCGCACCACAGGCGCGCCACTGGCGCGGCAGCGCTGCGCCAGCTGCATCGCGCGCTCATAAACCGCCGCAGCGGGGTGCGGTGCCACGGGCATGGCGAGCACGCCCCTCTGCAGGTCGATCAATACGAGCGCCGTGGTTTCTGCATCCAGCTTCATGGGGCCTCCGGGAATGGGGTATGGCAACGCGTACAATCATGAGGATAGGCTCATATATAATTGTACTATGAGGATAGGCTCATAAATGTCGGCCGAGGCTGAAAACTCCATCGCTCGTGCGCCCAAGCGCGAGCGCGGCAAGCAACGCGTGGCCGAGCTGCTGCAGGCCGCCGCCGCAGTGTTCGCCGAAAAGGGCTACGAGGCGGCGACGATGACCGAGATCGCCGCCCGCGCCGGCGCGCCGATCGGTTCGCTCTACCAGTTTTTTCCTGCCAAGGAAGCGTTGGCCGATACCCTGGTGCAGAACTACGCCGCGCTCTTGGCTGCCGATCTGAGGGCGCTGGCGGCGCGCGCCAGCGACATGGACACCAAGACGCTGGTCGAAGCCCTATTCGGTCTGGTGTGCGGGCGCCCGCGCGAACGCGCCGCGGTGCTGCCGCTGGCGGAAGCGCGGATGGACGAGAGGACGCGACGGATCAGCTTCCGTCATATGCTGCGCAGACACATCGCGACGATCTTGCGCGCTCGTTTTCCCGCGCTGTCGCCTGGTGCCGCGCGCGAAATGGCCGTGGTGGTGCTGCAGTTGATCAAGGCCGCCAACACGCTCAGCGACGAACAAGGCCTGGCAGGCCGCGCGACAGCGCTGCGCGAACTGCGCGCATTGGCGACGCAGTATCTGGAGCAGCGCTTGCGGTAAGTCCCTTCAGCATTTCATACAAAGTATGGAGGCGATGGTGAATCGAACGGGCCCTTACGGAAAGGCATACGCTCGAATCTTTGGGTTGGATGACGCTCGGTCGAACGTCAGCGACCACATAGTCGGCTTTTCAGGTAGCGGATCATGAAGTGGGACAGAGCCGCTTGGGACCAGCGTGGCGGCAGAATGAACTCGATACGGTTTCGCGAGTTCCGGCTCGATCTGGCCAACCAGTGCCTGTGGCGGCGAGGCGATTCGGGGCAGGAGGCGCGCGTTGCGCTGACACCGAAGGCGTTCGACGTTCTCCGATACCTGGTGCAGCATGCCGGGCAGCTGGTGACTCAGGATGAGTTACTTGACGCACTGTGGCTCCGGGCCTGCGTTCAGCCGGAGGTGCTAAAGCACCAGGTGCTGAAGCTGCGCAAGGCGCTCGGTGATGACCGCAGGCATCCACGTTACATCGAGACGCTGCCGCGCCGCGGCTATTGGTTCATCGCATCGACGAGCAGCGAGGTTGCGGAGACGGACAGCAACCGGCACGTGCACCGTGAGGCAACCGCTCTGTTGCGGCGCGCCCTCGAGCTGACGCGCAGACTGCCTGACGCTCAACGCGCCCCCCTCGAAACCGACATTCTGGAGAGGCTCGCCACAAGCTACACCGCGGATCGATCAGGTGGCCCGTGACGCAGCTCTCCGGATGCCTACAGGCCGACTGTATTGTCCTTGTTGCCAGCCCTGCCGAAACTCGATGCGATGATGACATTGGCCGCACTAGGTTACTCGGTCCGCCTACCGCAATGGGTCGGCAAGGAAGGAGGGCGGCGCTCCGCGCTACCTGTCCCGGGGTAAGCAATGCCTGCGTTGCCAGATTGATATCTCGGGGGTTGCTCCACAGCATTCTCGGCATGTACATGCACCTACGAGCACTGGATTGCACGAAACGCTCGATAGTCCTCGGGGGAAAGGGCACATGGGTGCACGTGGCAGACCCGGTGTCGGGGGAAAAACGGGGGTAGCGGCGCGAAAGACCTGGAGAATGAGTGTTGGCGCGGGTTATTGACTCGTCCGTCTCCGCCACCCTTCATAGCGCGTCCTGCGGACGCGCTATGAAGGGTGCCCTCCGAAGCGCGAAGCGCGAAGGAGGGCTGCATATATTCCGGGAATCTGCAACTCTGCAACGACGCTTTCGGTCCCGATAGCTGACCAGGCGACATCGCCTCGATAGCCGACCGGATCTTGAAGAATCGACCCTCAGGGAGCGTTCGCGATTGCTGAAAGCGGACTTTCCCCTAGACCTCGCGCCAAGTGATTCGCGTGGGACGAGTGCCCGTCTCAAGGAACTCTTTGGCGGCGTCGGTCGCTGCCTCCAGCGAGATAACGCTCCATCTCGGAAACTCGGTATGGTGGTGAAGGTCTAGGTAAGTTGTAAGTACAGGTTCATCAGCGCTCGCTGGCTCGCTGGGGCCGAAGGCCGCCCCGTGTTGATTTCGGGCTCCTCTACTGCGTGCAGATCTTCCAGATGACGCCCGTGCCAGGAATCTGCACGAGCGGACCATTGCCGGTGCCCACGAACTTTACGTCCGGGTCAGACTGGCCAAAGTCCCGCACCGCACCGTAGTCCACGATCCAAGCACAGCCGTCGGGACCCACCTTGACGTTCGTCGGGCGGTTGAAGCCGCGAATGCCGGAGACGAACGCCTGCTCGAACGTCGTGTTGTGGGCAAACCGCATGATCTTGAGGGCGAGCGGCTGGTTTTGCCGGTCCTCGCCTTGCTCGCTCGAGTCTGGGCCGAAGTTAAGCAGCTTGACCTCATGCCCCACCTCCGGAGCGGGCGGGGTGGCATTTGCCGCCGAGAAGCCGAAGTCTCCCTCAAGGGTGTACAGCGCAGCACCGCGCTGGACAGGCCCACCGACGAAGGAGTCGGGAACGAAGTCGATCCCAGTGAACGACGAGTCGGCCGCCTCAAGGGCCAGTGGTGCGGTGATCTGCTGCGGTGGAAACGCCAAGACGTCCCGCATCGGTCGATCCGCGCTCAGAATCTGGGCGAGGCTCGCCGGTGCGCACATACTCGGCAGGTTTGCAGCGTCCGGAACGCAGAGATCATCGCCCGGCCCGCCGACCGGGTTGAATACCGCCTGCCTGGTTCGTCGGCAGGAAGCCATAGCGATCCGGCCAGCCGTGATAGTCTGGACTGCCATCAGGATTCTGGGCGGCCAACTGCAGCGGGTCTGGGGCGTTGTTTGACGGCCGCGCGCCCCGCTCGTCTGCACCGTCCTCGCCCACGAGCAACCCGCCTTTTAGGGGATGATCGTTGGGTGCGAAGCGGATGGCGTAACCGTTCCGATACCCCCACGAGTATGGCTCTATCGTCTCCCCGGGACGCGCCGCGTCGAGCCGCGCGCGCAAGATAGCACCATCGCAAACTCCATGATGGTGCGCACTCTCGAACGCCTTCACGGTCGTTCCGGGGCGTTGCACGCCGAAGGCGGAGTACCCGCTGGTCTTTTTCCCACCGCCGGAGTCAAACACGTTGTTGCTCAACACAATGTCCTGGCAGGGGATATCTTGCTGGTTTGTGCCGCCGCCGTTATCACGACCCACCACGCCGCTGTTGGTTGTGGACCCCTGCGACCAATAGATCCAGTTGGCTTTGAAGGCCAACTGTTCCGTTGGGTGGTCGCCGGTCGGCAGCTCGGTAATGAAGGGGGTAACTTTCCCACTGTCTGGGTCGACGATCACGATGCGTGAGCTATTGTTTTGCCCAGCGGCGTGGGTCGCTTGGTTCGAGTCCGTCGCGAACAGCCGCCCACCCTGCAGGCCGCCCTCGAACGCAATATCGACCGCAGGCCCTTCCGCCTGGAGTCCCCCGGTCGCGGTGGGCTTGGCCAATGTACGGCGCAAGTTGCCGCCACTGTCGAACACGAGGATGTCAGGCGTGAACGGATTCGTCGGGTCAAAGTCACCAGTCCCGAATTTCGATTGGTCATTACACACGCTCGGCAAGCCGTGCCCCGACTCCAGTACGTAGACTTCAAGGTATATGCGGTTGAATCTTCCTATTCTCGTAGAGGACCATTACCCAGAATCCGCCATGCGATCTTTGAACCGCTCCTGTATTTCGGGGCACCTACTGAACCTACCCGTAGGGAGGAGTTCCTCGATGAACCGCATCGTTGGCAAGCTTGCACCTGCCGCAATCATGGCTATTTCGACCCTTTTCACAACCGCCGTGCGTGCCGACGGCGATCATCGCAATTCGTATGTCGTCACTCCCCTCGTTTCGGATATCGCTGGGGCGGCTGCACATCAAGACACGGTCCTTCAGAATGCCTGGGGAGTCGCGTTTTCGCCCGCCGGCAGCCCCTTTTGGGTCAACGACAATGCCACGGGTTGTTCGACGCTATACGACGGGACCGGCGCCGCAGTTGCGCTGCAAGTGAAGATCCCCTTGCCCGGAAACATCGTGCCGGCGGCCGCGTGCACCCACGTCGATCCGAACAACCCCCCGAGTCCAAGTCCCGCCGCGCCGACGGGCATCGTGTGGAACCCCTCCGCGAGATTCCTCGTTCCAGGAACCACCATTCAGGCCGCGTTCATTTTCGCCACCGAAGACGGAACCATTTCAGCCTGGGGCGGGGGTCTCACGCCCCCCAATGCCGCGGTCATTGCCGCCGACAACTCGGCCAACCCAATGGCGGGCGCAGGGGCCGTGTACAAGGCCCTGGTCTTCGCCGTCAATGCCAAGGGCGCATTTCTTTTCGCGACCAATTTCCGCGCCGGCACGATCGACGTGTTTGCGCCAACCGGCCCTGGGGGCACCTATGTGCTGACAACCACCGATGGCGGGTTCGCCGACCCCGCTATTCCGGCGGGATATGCGCCGTTCGGGATGCAGAACATCGATGGCGATCTGTTCGTGACTTTCGCAAAGCAGAACGCCGAGAAGCATGATGACGTGGCGGGCGCCGGCAACGGCTTCGTGGATGTGTTTGATACGGACGGCCACCTGCTGCGGCGGTTTGCAAGCCACGGGCATCTGAACTCGCCTTGGGCGGTCACACCGGCTTCCTTCAACTTCGGCCCATTCAGCGGTGCGATTCTGATCGGCAACTTCGGGGATGGGCGGATCAATGCGTACGACAGGAACGGGCGCTTTCTCGACGCACTCGAGGACGAGAACGGCAAAGCGATCGCGATCGACGGCCTTTGGACTGTGTCGCTGGGTGGCGGCCGGAACTCCAGCCCGGACACGCTTTTCTTCACCGCAGGCCCGAACGGCGAGAAGGATGGCGTATTCGGGACGATTACGCCGTCGAATCACGACTGATTGCCGCGCACACTGAATGGGCGCATCGAGCGCGGAGTCCGCTCGCGGACTCCGCCGATGTGCCCGTTGGGTCAGCGACCGGTGCTTCGTTGGGACTTCCAGTGCTACCGCAGCGGCCGCTGCTAGGCTGGAAAGGATTGCAAGAGAGCCCGGGATGGTCCCAAGATGTCGTCTGTGGGGAGCTTCGCATGACGATAGGTGCTTCCGCGCTTTCTGTGGTGGCCGCGTCAACCGCGATTGGAGTGCGGGCCGTTGTTCGCGTTTGTCGATGCCGACGTGTGATTTCTTGTACACACAACAGCGAACGCTGCACCGCGCCTTACGCGTGCAGCTCGACGATGTCGCCATCCGCGACGCGATGCTCGTGCCCGACCTGCTGTCCTTCGAATCCGGATTGACCCCAGATGCGTGCGTATCGAAGTGAGCGCTCCAGATCCTGGTGCACCAGTCGCGCGAGGTCGCCCACGGTCTGGCCACGGCGAAGCGTGAACGGCCGGTGTTTGTCGGCAGGATGCCCCGGCGCCTTGGTATAGACGCGCACGATGCCGAGGTTCCGGAAAAGCCAGGGCCCGATCTCCCCCAGACCTCGACCTGTGGTCGCGGAAACGGCGAACACGGGATATCGCATCCCCGTCAGCTCGCGAACCGCCTGGAGTTCGGCGTCGAAGTTGGCGATGCCTTCGGCCTTGTTCGCGAGCATCAACGTTGGCAGCCGCAGTGCGAATGGGTCGTCGTCGGCTCTAGCCGCGCTGCCGTCTGATGCTCCCGTCGCCTCCCAATGCTCGGTGAGCGTCACGCGCTTCTTCTCCAGCACCGACTGTACGGCCTGCAGCTGCTCGAGACACGAGAGCTCACCGAGATCCACCACGAGTAGGGCCGCATCGGCCGTCTGCAAGGTGCTTACAAGCCACGGCACGGGATGCTCGGGTGCTATCGCTGGCAGGTCGATAAGCTGAAAGTGCACGTCCTCGTGCGGCATCATGCCTGCGTGGGGGTACTGGGTCGTAAACGGATACGGCGCGACACGCGCCCCCGATCCCGTGAGCCGCGCATGCAGCGAGGACTTGCCCGCATTCGGCGGTCCGATCAGCCCGATCTGCGCTGCGCCTTCGGGGCGGATCACCAGCGCCGGGCCGCCATGTCCTCCGCCCTTCCTGGCACCCTCGAGTTCTTCGCCAAGGTCCTTGATGCGCGCCTTGATATCTGCCTGGAGGTGCTCGGTCCCTTTGTGCTTGGGGATGGCACGCAGCATCTCCCGCAGCCGCTCAAGGCGCTCCCGCGGGTCGCGGCACTTACGGAAGGCGGCCTCAGCCGCCTTGTATTCGGGCGAGAGATTGGCGGGCACGACTATTACCGTAGTAAAGAACGGATCTCGCGTCCCTACGTCGCCTTCGAAGGCGACCTCCCCTCAGTGCACGGTGTGCCTGCGAAGGTGGATGCCAACGGGAACAGCCGGTGCATTAGCAGCCTGACTCGCTGTCCGCATGGCTAAAACCACAATTAGCAACAACCACGTTTACGTAATTCGCTTCGCTTCCTAATCGGCACGCCGATACAAAACGCTGCGCGAGTCGTGGCTTCCGTTTTCACTCTTGTGGACAGCGAATACCTTCGAAACTGTCAGTGGTCTCGAAGCGGTTGCCTTGCTCGTCGTACCAATAGAGTTTGCTGGGGTCTTCCTCGCGAGAACTCTTATGGGTGCCGTTGCAAAAGGGCTGGGTGTTCGATAGCCCGCAGCCGCAAATGTATTTAGTTTCACCGCCTATTGTCACTGGGTATGGGCCGCTCCGCGATCTTTTTACGATTCTTGCCATGTTGCCTCCGTTCAAATTACGCTGCCGCCAGCGCTTTGAGCCTCCGGTCCTGCAGTTTGGAGAGCTCTATGCCGGCGCGCCGCCCGAATAAGCGACCAGCTGCCCGTCGCGGCGTCTAGCGCGCGGCTTGTACTGTGCCTGGCGTCGCTTGGCTCAGCCCGATCAGCGCCACCACAGCCCCTACAACGTAAATGATCGTCCCAAGGTAAATCGGCCCGAGGTGGCTCACCCAGTCGTAGTTGAAACGCCCCATGTAGTGCAGTGGCAACGCCACGGCCAATCCCAAGACGGGCACGATCACGCCCGTTATCCATGCCCACCATAAGCCGCTGCGGACGCCGTACCAGGCCAGGCCGCCGACGGCGACCGCTGTGGCCGCGATGAATCCGGCTATCGCCACGTGGAGGTGCATGATGTAGCCCATGATCGCCGGATTAAGCCCGTCGAGTTGCTGCGGCGTAACGCCATTCAGCGTCTCGACACCGACCTCGAATCCACCGCTCGCGAACGCTCGAAAGAAGAACACGACCGCGTACACGAAGAATATCAGAGCACCTAACACCATAAGGGCTGCGCCATTGCGCAAGGATTGCTCTCTGGACATTGTTTACTCCTACGACCGCGTACACGAAGAATATCAGAGCACCTAACACCATAAGGGCTGCGCCATTGCGCAAGGATTGCTCTCTGGACATTGTTTACTCCTTGGTTTTGACGACGTTGCGAGGCGTAGGCCTTCAGGTACACCTCCTCGCACTTGACCGTGCGCCACAGCCGCTCAATGAACACGTTGTCGATCCGACGCCGCTTGCCATCCATGCTGATCGCTACGCCGTGCGCCTTGAGCCGCTCGGTGAAGTTCGAGTCGGTGAACTGCGCCCCCTGGTCGCTATTGAAGATCTCCGGCGCTCCGAATCGCGTCAGCGCCTCCTCGAGCGCCCACGCACGCGAAGAAGATTCCGCGGGAGGTGGGCGTTCGGCGAAAGCGGGGCGGTCAGAGAGCGTCGGCATCGTCAGCAGTACCTTCCGCAAATCGATGCATG
>WNFO01003600.1_pt1 | contig 13198 bp, 11 predicted proteins | sample 5400251 | NCBI WGS metagenome assembly WNFO01 (sample SAMN13153354, study PRJNA577476) | soil metagenome | isolation source: 100 cm saprolite under Madrone tree | place: USA:California | collected 2016-06-14 | reverse complement strand
CAGCAGAGGCGTGATCGTGCTGGTCCTTCCGCCGGCCGGATTTATGACTCTCGGCGTTGCGCTGGCGTATCGTTACGGAAAGAAACGCGATCTGGAAAACTGCTAAGCAACCTGCTTTCAGATTTTAACCACGAGAATCCCTCTCAGCGGTAAGCGACAGAAGTAAACTCCAACAAACTCAGCGCAGGCCCGAATGCTGCGGCGGGAAATCAGTTGAGCCAACCTCTAGAAGCCGGGAAAGACCGCATGGGCGATCCTTCCCTGCAGCTGTCTAGCAAAACCAAATCGCCATCACGAAATGCGAGAGCACGGGAAGCGCTCGCCGATTTTCGAATGATAGTAGCCCTCTTTGGAGGGGGCGCTCATAAATTCATCGAATACTGTTGAAGGCACATTGAAAAATTGATAGACCCCGCCCTTCACAAACTGGATTTCGAGCGTCTCCGAATCTTCCTGATAGCCTACCTGGGTGATTTCCGTCGAGGGAATGGGGAACCGATGCATTTTTGAGAGCCCCCTTTCTGGTGAGAGACGCTTCCAGTTGATGGCGCAGGGATGAGCCATCGTGTCACGGCCTTGGGTGGAAACCTATCGGTGGTCTAGTCTAAATTAGACTAGTTTTCCTCCTGGCCGTGGCCCTGATTGTCCCTCGTTGGTTGTGGCTCAACGGCGGGATTCTAGCATAAACAAAACTGATTCATAGCAGCTTTTCTGCTGATAGATAGCCCGACCTGCGTTCGACCTCGCCCACTCCCGCCACAATCTCGGCCTCGGCTCTCTCGCGTAGTTTCAGCCGGGCCGACTCCAGAAAACGGAAAACTGGCTTGGCCGATGGCCGAACACCAAAATTGCTTGACCCAAATCGTCCTCGCCTATACGATTTCCCCACCGAAGTAGGTCACTCCTCGCGGTGCCGAGGGGAAGCCGCCCTTTAGGGGGATTTTGGATGACTTGGTGTTTCCTACGACGGGCCAGCGGAAGAGTAACCGGGTACGCTTTTTTCGGTTTGTCTCGACCTCCACGCGCTGTTGTTGATCCACTGAAACATCCGCAACCTCTGATACGTCAATGGTTTCCCGTGGATTCCCAGGTATTGTTACAGGATATTCACATTCGATTGACGTAGTTGTAAGACGGGGCCTTTACCTTTTGCCGCGGGTGGTTCGCATTATTTCGGTAGCACTTAGAATTTTGCTCCAAAGAGAGAGGAAATGAAAAAACTAGCAGCACTCACACTATCGATGTTCCTCGTTTCCGGAACTGCCATTGCAGATACGCCCAAGAACGCCGATTCACAACCTGCCACAGCGGCTCAGCCGGCGAAACCCAAGGCGGCCAAGAAGGCTGAGAGCTCCAATGCAGCCATCGCGGCGCAACTCGAAGAGCTTCGCCAGACTCTGCAGTCGCAGCAGGAGCAGCTTCAGATGCTGAAGGAGGAACTCGCCAAGCGCGACCGCCAGATCGACGAAGCTCGCGAAGCGGCGGCGGCGGCTAACGCTCGCGCAACCGAAGCGAGCACCAGAGCCACCGAGGCCGTAAGTAGCACTGCCGAAGTGAAGTCCACTGCGGTTTCGCTCAACTCTACGGTCAGTGACTTGAAGGCCAGCAACGAAGTCCTCAAAACCACGGTGGCCAAGGAACAGGCTGACGCCAAGAAAGCGGAAGAAACCGGCCCCTCAACGATCAAATATAAGGGCATCAACATCATCCCGGTCGGGTTCATCGCGGCAGAGACGGTTTTCCGCCAGCGGGCCACCAGCGCGGACATTCCCACTCCGATGAGCGGCATCCCGTACCCCGGAAACGCGCTAAGTAGAGTTACTGAAGCCAACTTCTCAGGTCGTCAATCCCGAATCGGGCTGTTCGCTGATACGAAGGTCGGAAACGCCAAAGTAAGCGCCTACTACGAGGCGGACTTCTTCGGCGCCGGCACGACCTCCAACAACCGGCAGACCAATAGCTACGTGCTCCGCCAGCGCCAGTTGTGGGGACAGGCCGCATTTGATAACGGCTGGCAGTTTACCGGCGGGCAAATGTGGACACTAGCGACTGAGACGCGCAAGGGCATCCAGAACCGCCAGGAAGTTCTGCCGATGACCATCGACGTCAACTACACGGTGGGCTTCACTTACGCGCGAGGGTACGGCTTTCGCGTTGTCAAGGATTTCGGTGGCAAATACGCGTTTGGCGTTTCCGTGGAAGCCTCGCAGGAGACATTTGGCGGGCGCGGCTTCTCTGCCAACTCGACGGCCGGCGTTGTCACGTCCCAGAACTTCTTCGTCAACGCCCCAGGCGCGAATGGTGGTCTGTATAACGCGTTCGATCCGACCGGCTATACAGTTAACAAAACTCCGGATTTTGTCTTCAAGGCAGCAGCGGATCCCGGGTACGGACATTATGAGCTGTTCGGAATCCTCAGCACTTTCCGGAACCGTATTTATCCCTGTGCTGTAATTAGCTACTCGCTGAATGGGACGGTGATAACCGCCACGAACGGTAACACTACCACTTTCACGGGTAACCCAATTACCTGCGCGGCCTTGACTGCTGGGGACGCGCCCAGCGTTGCTGGCGCATTCAATGATTCACGCACAGGAGGAGGATTCGGAGCGGTTATGCGAGTCCCGCTGTTTTCAAAGAAGCTGGACTTCGGTGTAAAGGGCCTTGCCGGAGACGGCGTCGGTCGTTACGGCGCCGCACAACTGGCGGACATGACCTTCCGTCCAGACGGCACAGCAGCTTTGCTCCGCACAGCACATGGCCTCGGCACGCTCGAGTTCCATCCAAGTCCGAAGTTGGATATTTATTTCAACTACGGCGGAGAATACGCCTGGCGAGCTGCCTATACCGGATACAGCAGCGTTAACATCACCTCGACCCTCCTTACAGGCAGCGGGGCGAACGCGCCAGTACTAACCGCCACAACGGTGACGCGGTCCACACGAGCGGGGGGCTATGGTGGACCGACTGCCAATAACAGCGGCTGCGCGAACGAGGCTGTGCCCGCCGGCTCTTCAGCACCCGGGTCCGGCTCCTGCGCGGGCGACATCCGCTTCATCCAAGAAGGCACCCTGGGCTTCTGGCATAAGATGTACCAGGGCCCCAAGGGTGGAGTCCGTTGGGGTCTCCAGTACTCGTACATAACCAAGAGCGGCTGGTCCGGGGCGGGAGGCATTCAGCCCAAGGCCGTCGACAACATGGTGTTCACCTCTTTCCGCTATTACCTGCCGTAGTTCCGGCCAGGCAATTGGCGGCCCGCCCCTCCCCTGGGGACGGAAAAAGGGCAGCTCTTCACCGAGCTGCCCTTTTTGTTGTACGCCGTGCATGTTCGGCAGCTAGCGGGTGAGAGTCCCGTCCCAACCTGATGGAGGTGAAGGGCAGCGAAACGCAAGGGCGTCACCGTGAGGTGGGGTCTGAAGGAAGCGTGGAGCAAAGATACGGGCTGATGGACAAGAACTGGATTTGAGGCCTACGGCGTCGGACGAGCGAGCTGCTCACCGATGTCGTAACGCCTGAAATGAGTGGGCCCGAACTGGCCCGCCAGATCGCGGCACTCCGTCCAGAGGTCAGAGTAATTTTCACGTCCGGCTACGCGAACGATGCCATTGCTCGACAAGGCGTTCTTGATCCGTCCGTGGCGTTCATTCAGAAACCCTATCGCCCTAAAGCGCTGGCGCGAAGGATTCAAGAAGTGCTTACTGAGCCTGCCCCCCAAGGTGGCAACCACAATCCGTCTGGCCTGAAGACAACAATCGATTGATGGTGAATCAGAGCACGGAGAAGAAACATCTTTTGTGGGCAACAACTTCGATGCAAATGGCAAGACGCAGGAAAAAAGCGGGCTAGTTCAGTGAGTTAGTGGTCGGGGCGCCCGGATTTGAACCGGGGGCCTCCTGCGCCCAAGGTAAGAGCAGAAACGCTAAGTAGTTGGTTCGTCTAGCATTTTCCTATGTCATGCATCACGGTTTTGCACGGTATTCGTCAATGTTTGTTCCCAAGTTGTTCCCAAGTTTTGGGGTGAACCCCTGTTATGAGGCAATGAATTGGGCACACTTGCGGTGCCCTCAGGTACTACCCATAACCCCGTTTCGGGATAACTTCCGGCTTGCCGCCTCGGGAGTCGACGGGATATTCGCAAACACTAGGGCGTTTATCGGGAGTTGCCCTACAGCTCCGAAGCCGCCAACCTGGCTGTTAGGTTCGGTTCCACTTGGGTTACTGATGCAGTAGAGCACAGGAGCCATCCTGCGAGGGCGCCGAAGACCAAGTTGAAGCCCAACGTCTCCCAAAAATGACTGCGCGCAACACTGGCAGGCATCAACGGATTAGGCAACAGCAAGACGGTTGTCCAGCAAGCCAAAAAAAGCGCCGCAGCCAAGGCCGACTCGCGCCGGGAAGTATGGAGCATCCGAACGAGTGGGAACAGACACACGATGTGGAGGAGAGCGCGGAAGACGGCAAGAGCGTAAATCCAACGGGAGCTTGTCCAGTTGTGCCGCCATGCCGCCCACAAGGTCGCCAGTTCCGGCCCCCCGTAGAAGCGCCGCAGTTCAGGGTTTCTCCAAGCGACGTAGTAGCCGAAGAACATGTACAGGAAGACGAAGGCCACGACAAGGATCGCAACCCGCAGCAGGATCGAAGCCAGCTTCCGCGGGGCAGCAGGCGACATAGGTGCGCGAAGCGAAGGCCACTTGCCGAGCGCCAGGACCGCCAGAGGCGCGAACAAAGCCGCAGCAATCCCACCTTGGACGAAAATGGCCCGAATCATTCCTTGAGGCAATTTGTCTGAGAGGAAGGCAACGGTTTCGACCTGACTGGCGACGGTCGAGATGCCATACATGCTCACGAAGATAGCGCCGACGAGCATCCAGCCATGCCAGCGAGACCTGAGGATAAGGTATGAGACAGTGCCCCCAGCAGAGAGAGTAAAAACAAGAAAGCCGCCAAGAAAATTTTCAGGCATCTGGGGAGCCTGCTGGTTGGCAAGCGGACCGGACTGGGACGCGATCGATTGCTGAGCGACCTTGTCGATTCCGGAAAGCACACCGCCTACAGTAAAGCAGACCGCAAGCAGAAGACACACCGCCAAGATTCTCAGCGCGGTGAGGAAAATTGTGCGGGTCGCCATGGTGTCTCCTAGAGCGCGTGAGAAAGTCGCGCCTGCATGATCGATCACGCAGAGCTTTATACCATAACGCGCGGGATTGCAGCAGTTAGCTGTTCACGGTCTGGGGAACCGGCTAAGTTCAAGATGCCTGGTAGTTTGAATGCATAGGTCGAAGGAGGAGCTCTTGGTGTACAAAAGCTGAACTCAGCGACCGAACTGATTCAGAGACACCAAGGAGGCTCCCCATGCAGACTATGTATTACATCGGAATGGATGTTCACAAGAGGACGATCAGCTACTGCGTGAAGGATGGCAGTGCACGATTCACGCCGAAGGCACTATCGCTGCCACGCGCTTTGACCTGGACCGGTGGATGAAAACTCTGCCGCGGCCGTGGAGTGCAGCGATAAAAGTCACGGTTTTCACCGGGTGGTAATGTGGCGTCCTTGCCGTTCAGCGTCCAGTTCGTGCCGTCATTCATATTGAAGGTCGCCAACGCAGGAGCCGAAAAACGAAATAGGCGCTTGTAGACGAATTCAGAGCCTTCCTTGAGCATGGAGCGTTCGGCATTGTTGTTGTCAACCGAAAGATTCGATCCATGTTCAACGGAACTTAGTCCCTTTATTGGAAAAATCATCAAGCGAGGGTAATTTCAGGTATCGTGGATTCTCTAGCGCCGAAACTTGAAGTTTCCGGGAGACCTTTCTAGTGGCAGTTAAGGTACGGTTTTGCAGGCTCCTTTTTTTCGTGAGAGCCGTGACGTGGGCGACGTTGCTCACTGTCGCAGTTTTCGTTGCCAGTCCCGCTCAGGCCCAGAAATCCACCGCTGAACATCTGGAAGAACCTGGGTGGTGGCCCAGAAAGGCCAGCCAATCCGCGGAGGAATACGCAGGGACTCGTGCGTGCTGGAGCTGCCACAAGGAAATAACCGCCGAACAAGAAAACACCCCCATGGCACGGACTCTTCTCCGTGCCGAGGATTCAGGTGTTCTGCGTTCTCATAGGCAACTGAAATTCCAGAGCGGCAATTTCCTCTACAGGATGGGTATAAAGGGAGGCAAACCCGAATTGTCCGTTACGGACGGGCGTGACACGATTACTGCCTTGCTGCAGTGGGCTTTTGGCACCGGCGAGGTCGGGCAATCGTACCTATTTCAGAGAAAGGGAATCTACTTCGAAAGTCGCGTCTCTTATTTCGGTTCTTTAGAGAATCTTAGTGTCACGCCCTTGAAGGTGTTCCGCCCGCTGTACGATCTCAAAGACGCGATGGCGCGTCCTGTCCAAATGGATGAAATCAAACGCTGCTTCTCTTGCCACAGTACGGGTTCCGCGATCGGAGGCAGGTTCGAGCCGGACAAGGTCGCTACCGGTATCGGTTGCGAAGCTTGTCACGGCCCTGGAGGAGAACATGTCAATGTCATGCAAGCCAGCGTGATTCAAGAAGGGGCCGGAGGTGAACACGCACCGGTTGTCATATTCAACCCCGGCAAGCTCAGGCCGGCTGATTCAGTGGACTTTTGCGGAGCTTGCCATGGGACGTGGCCGGATACGGTGCGCGCCGGACTGAATGGCTTGTTCAGCATTCGCCAACAACCGTACCGCCTGCAAAACAGCAAGTGCTGGGGAAAAAGCCAGGGGGACGCGAGGATTACCTGCGTTGCTTGTCACGACCCGCACGGCGCGCTAGTGCAAGAACCTTCCTTCTATGACGCGAAGTGTCTGAATTGTCATGTCGCAACCCCCGGCGTGAAACCTGCGGGCGATCATCCTGGCGCGTGGTGTCCAGTAGGCATGAGGGACTGCGTGAGCTGTCATATGCCGAAAATTGAAATTCCGGTGATGCATCGCGCTTTCGCCGACCACCAAATTCGAATCGTCCGCCCGGGCCAACCGCTACCAAATTAATGGTCGTGCCGACCTTGTCATCGACCACAATGGCCAGAAAATGTTCCTCTGTCTCATTGTCGAAAGGTCGAACGAGGGATTCAGGTTACGCGGTAACTTCAAGTTGAAGCGCGGACAAATCGTGGAACTCATCGCAGATGATCCCACGGATTCCGTGCGGTGCGAAGTTATATGGTTTGGCAAACCAGGGTCACAGCAGTTAGGGGAGGCGGGTTTGCAAATGAGGCCAGGAAAAGGAACATCACCGCGATGGTAGCAAGGCTCCATAAGGTTGCGGTCGAGAGAATGCTGGAGGAATGTAATGGAACGAAGCTCAATCAAACAAGAGGTCTTTGGAGCGCATCAATTGACGCGCTAGTGCGAATTCATGGCGCGGTATAAGGTTGGTCGTCCCGTGCTTTTCTTTGTCTTGGCCCATCAGGGGATGGGCAAGCCGAACGATTCCAAGATAAGAGCAGTTGAAAATATCTTCGACATTCGGTTTGGCCTTTGGCCTGTTTAGCGCTTCAGAGTTGTAGTATTTCCATCACAATTTCAGCGGCTATCCAAGAACTATTTGGCTAGATAGCCTCCTTGCGAGGGTTGAGTGCTAGCCGAGAAGTGCCGTGACTGAAGGGCGGCAGCGAGGCCCGTTGACTGGCGAATCAAGAACTCAGGCTCGATGGCTATTTCGGGAACGTATTCGCCGCGCCCCTCGATGAGATCGACAACGGTTTGCGCGGCGATTTGCCCCATCTTTACGAGTGGCTGCCTTACCGTGGTTAGGCCGGGATTGGCGTAAGCGGCTCCGGGAATATCATCGAAACCGACAACGGAAATATCTTCCGGCACACGCAAGCCTGCTTCATGGAACGCCCAAATCGCGCCGATGGCCGCAATGTCGTTGTAGGCAAAAAGCGCTGTGAACGGATGCTTCCTGGCCAGTAGTTGCTTGGTGAACGTATATCCAAGGCCGGGCGTCGAATCGAAGCCCTCAAGTTGGATGGTCAGCTCGGGACGAATGTGAATGCCAAGTTGCTGCGCCACCTCACAGATCGCGTCCCAACGCACGCTGGAATCCGAACTCATGGTCTGCCCTCTAATGAAGGCGATTTCCTGGTGACCGAGATCGCGTAGATGTTCGAGGGCCAGATGCGCGGCGCGCGTGTGGTCCAGGATAATGTTGGTCAAGCCTTCGACGCGCCGATGGCCTGCGACGGCGACAGTAGGCAGGGCAAGTTCTTCACTGAGAGATGTGTCGGTGGTGATGAAGCCCTCGACGCCACGCGTCAAAAGCATTTGCGCGTAGGTTTGCAGGAGCTTCGGATCGTGGCGATGGATCACGGTGAGGAAGAAATAATTGTTCTTGCGCAAATATTCTTCGATGCCGCTAATCACCATTGAGCCGTAGGCGTCGCCAATTTCTTCGGCGATCACGCCAATGGTGTAGGTACGTTTCAGGCGCAGAGTGCGGGCAAAAAAGTTCGGCCGATAGTTGAGCGTTTGCGCCGCTTCGATGATGCGATTCTTTGTATGCTCGGGAATGGAGCGCGCGGCGGGAGAGTTGTTCAGGGCGGCTGAGACCGTCCCCGGGGTAAGCCCGAGATGATGGGCAATAGTCTTGAGGGTGACCTTGGCCTCGCTGCGTGGGACGGTCTTCTTTCTCGGCGGGCACGTCATTCTTATTCGGTTCTCCACAGATCTACGAAAATTGGGATATTGGGAATGGCGTGTCCAATAGGCAGAGGCAACCTGCCAAGTGCACTCGACTTCACAACTCGGCACAACACCACATTTATCTGGATACAGCGCGTGTCTTAAAACAGTGCCCAAACTGGAGGCTCGCGATCCTCCACTCTTCGTAGCGGAAGAATATCATTATTTTTCTTCAGAATATCCATATTTTTGCTTGACAAGCCTCTGAAATTATTCTAAATACGCCGCTAGTACAAAAGCATTATGTCCCGTAATGCTTTAGAGGTTGGGTCTTTTCACGAACCTGTGGTGGGTAAATGCAGATATGAATACGTTGCTAGTTGGTGCGCAGCGTGGATTTCATTTTTGCTTACCGTGGAAAAACTTCCTCGAGGGGTGTGCGAATGAAGATCCATCGTTTGAATTCGAATGATGTATTTGGCAAATTGCGCTCGACCGGCTCGCTGCTGGCCGTCATGGCGCTGATACTCGGCGCAGTCTCTTTTGCAGCCCTGCTTGTTCTCACGCCGACTGCTTCGGCGCAGAAAACTTCGGGCACGATCACCGGCACGGTGACAGATCCTAGCGGCGCCGCCGTTCCGGGCGCGACAGTCAGTGCGGTCAACGAGCGCACAGGAGCTGCTCGCCAGGCAGTGACCAATGAGCAAGGCAGCTTCTCCTTTCCCGAACTCGACCCCGGGATGTACACCCTGACCGTGAGTAAGGGCGGCTTCAGGAAACTGACCGAAAGGAATGTGGAACTGCACGTTGGCGATGTGACCTCCGTCACCTTAAAGATGGAGGTAGGCACCGCGTCGGAAACCGTCACCGTGGAAGCTGCCCCCGTCGCCGTCAATACGTCGACGGGCGATGTTTCCAACATCCTGATCGGCGAACAGGTTCGCGAACTCCCCATGAACGGCCGCAGCTTCGTGCAGTTGACTACGCTTGTCCCGGGCGCGGCTGTGGGCGAAAGCTTCGACAACAAGAATAAGGGCTTATTCTCCGGCGTGGATATTTCCTTTAGTGGCTCGCCTGCGGTCGACAACCAGTGGACGGTGGACGGCGCGGGTAACAACGATATCGGATCGCAGCGCACGATTCTTACCTACCCGTCCATTGATGGCATTGAGGAATTCAAAATTCAACGCAACAGCTATGGACCCGAATACGGCGGCGCATCTGGCGCGCAAATCAACCTCGTAACCAAGGGCGGTAGCAACCAGTACCATGGCGACGTCTACTACTTCGGCCGGAACGATAAGCTGAACGCCAAGGACTTCTTCCTCCTGCCAGTGAGCAGCTGCAGCTCGCCTAATGATCCGAGTTGCCGCAAAAACATGCTGCGCCGCAACGATTTTGGTGAGACCTTTGGCGGTCCAATCAAAAAGGACAAAGTGTATTTCTTCTGGTCGCAAGAATGGAACCGCGAACGCCGTGGCAGGGTTCATAGGCACTGGGTCCCGACGGCAGCGGAGTTGGGCGGAGACTTCAGTGACCTGGCAGCAGCTCACGCCGCTGCGACAAACCCTGTAACGGGGGTCGATAACTGCCAAGGTCTACCCATTCCTCTTGACCCTGCGACCGGAAAGCGCTTTGTCGATCCCGCGACTGGCTTGACAAATGACAAAATCCCTGCAAGTCGCCTGAGCCCGGGCGGACAGGCATATCTTGCGCCCTTCCCGGCCCCGAACGTTATTGATCCGGTTACGAAGAAGCTGAATCTCTGCGCTCCGAATAACTGGGTAGATCAGGTCCGCATACCGGTTGACTGGCGCGAAGAGAGTATCCGCGGCGACTGGAACATTACGAAGAAGACGACACTAATGCTCAAGTATACGCAAGACGCTTGGGTTAACCCCCTGCACGCGGATGAGGCGGCAGGACTTTGGGGCGACAGCGATTTCCCGGCCCTCTCCGACACCTGGAACCAGCCGGGCAAAATATCCGTCGCGAAACTCACCACTACCATCAGCAACACTGCGGTCAATGACTTTCAGTTCTCCTGGTCGGGAAACCGCATTACGGTTAGCCGTGCTGGCGATACTCCCGCTTTGAACGACCAGATCAACGCGGCGATGCCGCGTCTGTTCCCCTTCACCGACAAGCTTCACGCGAACCAGGCGGCGGAGCCGGTCATGTGGACGGGCGCCACGCCCTCCGGCTTACTGGGGATTCTTTCGCCATGGCATAACCGGCAGGACCTGTTTGCCTGGAAGGACGATTTTTCCAAGGTTGCCGGGAAGCATACGTTTAAGGTCGGCTTCCTCTACAGCCGCAACGCTAAGGACGAAGAGGTTGGCGACGAAGGCGGTGAGCTGTGGGGGGGCGGGGACGCGAACGGGCCGGCTGTGGACTATCAAGGAGGGGGTTGGGCGAATCCGGGATTCAACGGTTGTGGCGCCAGTGTCGCAAGCGGTGGAGCCGGGTGGAATGGAAGCGACGGAAGGTGCAAGGCGGCCATAGGCACAACCAATTATTATGCCGATTACCTCCTAAGGGGTGAGACCTTCGGCTATGACGAGACTCAAAGAGATAAATTGGCTCTGGTACGGTGGCGGGATTATGAATTCTATGGGGGCGACACTTTCAAAGTTAGCCGCCGCGTGACACTGAACTATGGGGCGCGTTGGTCTATCATTCGCGCACCGTACCTGGACGACAATAGGCTTGCAGGTTTCTCGCAGGCCGTTTACGCTGCTGAAACCGGATTTGCAGCCAACGACTCCTGTCGCGGCATGATCCTGGCCAAAGGGGCACAGAACACCTGCGCCGCCATCGGTTCCAGCATTACGCCACCGTTTTTCGAGAACCGCTCATTAATTCACAACAACAATCACATGATTATGCCTCGCTTCGGCATCGCATGGGATGTGTTTGGCACAGGACGGTTCGCGATTCGCGCAGGAGTGGGCCAATTCGAATCGCGTGACCGGCTGTTGGCCATCAGCATGCGCGCGAACAGTCCACCTTACGGAGTGGGTACCGGAGCTACGAGGACTCTGGACGGGCCTGGACCACTTCTTCAGTCTCCTGCAAACGATTTTGCCAGCGGTGCTCCAGGTAATCAAAGCATCTGTTCCACATCCGGATGCGAATTCGGAGCTTCCCTAGGTGGGTTGCCGCACCAGGGGCTGGACCCCAGTTCTAAGCAAGCCAATAGTTGGCAATGGAACCTGACGACCGAAACAGCCCTTTGGAGAAACAGCAAGTTGGAAGTCGGCTGGGTGGCGAACCGGGGAATTCACTTGCAGAACGCAGTCGACGCCAATCAGATTCCTCTTGCAGACCGGCTTTTTGCAGCACAACTTGCAGTCACGCCGGACGGGTCGGGCGGCGTCGGAAATCATGCCAACGCAATAACTGCCATGCGGCCCTTTCCGTTTCCTAGCCCAATCGGGCAAATAACGGAATGGAGCCACACGGGCGATTCCATCTACCACTCGCTGCAAACCATGTTCAGCAGTAAATTCCAGAACAACTCAATGCTTCAGGTCGCCTACACTTTTTCTAAGAATTTGGGCGACACGACGTTCGGCTACGTGAACGCGCAGACTGTCTTCGCGGACAACACCAACCATCGGATCAATCGAGGTCCTGTGGACTTCGACCGCAGGCATGTACTCAGCGCCACGCTGATCTATAATTTGCCTGGGTTGACACACGCGAATGCCCTTGTGCGGCAAGTCGCGGGCGGCTGGGAATCCAATACTATCGTGAACTACGCCAGCGGGAATGCGCTGACCATCCAGGGTAACAGTGGCATAGGAGATGTAACAGGTACTGGAACCCAAGGGACGTTTACGAGCAGGCCTCTGCGCGTCTACAGTCAACCTTGCCATCTCAGCAACTCCCCTCGGGACCAGTGGCTGAATCCAAAAGCCTTTACATGGGACGGCTATAAATTAGGCACCTTTGGGAACAGCGGACCGGGCCAGTGCCCTGGGCCTCCGGTCGACAACGTGGACTTCGCCATCGACAAAAATTGGCGGGTGACAGAAGGGACAAAACTGCAATTCCGGTTGGAGTTCTTTAACCTCTTCAATCACCCGCAGTTTCGCTTCAACGGTCAGAACCTCTCACTCAACTGGAGTAGCGCTACGCCTGTGAATGCCGCGGGAACGGATTGCAGACTAGGCGCTAACGATCCAACAACTTGTGTAGCCCTTTCTGGCGGCAGTGCGCAAGTGAACGGCTTCGGGCAACCTCAATTCCGAAGCCAAAGTGGCAACCGGGAGATTCAGTACGCACTGAAATTCATCTTCTAGGTAGCCTAAACTTGATGACCTTCCCCGGGCCTGACGAGAGTCAGGCCCGGTTTCTTTGGTACGCCGCGCATGTTCGACAGCTTGGAGGTGTAAGTCCTCTTCACGACCTGATAGAGGTGAAGTGATAGCGAAGCGCAAGGGCGTCGCTGCGAGGCGGGGTCTGAAGGAAGCGTGGAGCAAAAACGCGAGCCAATGTACAAGAACCGGATCTGAGGCGTGAGCGTCGGGCGAGCGGGCCAATGGT
>WNFO01016426.1_pt1 | contig 13204 bp, 9 predicted proteins | sample 5400251 | NCBI WGS metagenome assembly WNFO01 (sample SAMN13153354, study PRJNA577476) | soil metagenome | isolation source: 100 cm saprolite under Madrone tree | place: USA:California | collected 2016-06-14 | reverse complement strand
GATCTGTATCGGAAGCTGAAGATCTGCTTCGAAGTCTTTACCTGGTGACCGCGAAACAGCTCACCGAGGCGGCCTTCGGTTCCCCAAAGCGCGGGTGACTTGATCCCGGCCGGCGGCGCAACGTGCTTGCCGATGATCTTGAAGAGCTGGCCGACCATCGGGCGTCCAATTAGCGAGACCGATACGCCCACCCTTGCGAACGACGCGGGAGAGTTCGGCCGCTGCCGTCTCCTGATTTGGCGCGAACATCACACCAAAAGTCGATAACGCCACATCGAAGCATCCATCCGCGAATGGAAGCGCTTCGGCGTCCGCCTGCTTGAAGGTGACCGGCAAACGCTCGGCGGCGGCGCGCTGCTTGCCCCGCTCGAGAAGCGCCTCGACGTAGTCGGTCGAGGTGACCTCCGCAAATTGGCGCGCAGCCGCAAGCGTGGCGTTGCCATTGCCGGCGGCGACATCGATCACGCGCTCATCGGCGCGCAAATTGATCGCTTCGCAGAGGCGCTCACCGACGAGCTGCAGTGTGATGCCGATCACGGCATAATCGCCCGCGGACCACGTGGCCTGCTGACGCTTCTTGATCGCCGCAAAGTCGGGTGCAGCGACGGGAGAAGTCGTTTTGCTTAAGTCCAGCATAGTGTTACCTTTCGCCGAAAGCATCAACCCACTGACGGCCAGAGAAGCGAGCCAACGGCGGTCGGTTGGCCGCCGTGTTTGTGGGACGATACATAGAGCGAGCCACCGCGGAGGCGAATGATCGTCCGACCGGAATACTTGACCGCCCGTCCAAACCGAAGGAAGCCGCAATAATGGATCCACTTTCGGACGTGCTGCGGTCGTTTCGACTGACGGGAGGCGTCTTCCTTGACGCTCATTTCACGGCACCCTGGTGCGTGATCTCCAGGCTCTCCGCAGAGGACCTCGGACCGTTCGTGGCGACGCCCTCGCTCCTGATCGCCTATCACTTCGTCATCGCCGGCAGGTTTCGTCTCACGATTGAAGGCGAGCCCACCATCGAGGTGCGCGCCGGCGAAGTTGTGCTGTTGCCCCGCAACGACGTTCACACACTGGCCAGCGGCTCGGGTCTCGCGCCGGTGAACGCGTTTGATCTCGTGCAGCCATCCGCGGGCGGTGGAATAGCGCAAATATCCCACGGCGGCGGTGGCGAAACGACGCATCTTGTGTGCGGCTTCCTGAGCAGCGAGGATCTTTACAATCCCCTGATTGCCGCCTTGCCACGAATGCTCAAACTTGACGTCGCGCAGGGCACATCGCGTGACTGGGTCGATGCCTCCGTGAGATTCGCGGCCAACGAGTTGACGGAAGGCCGATTTGCCTCGTCAAGTGTCATGTCACGGCTCTCTGAATTGCTGTTCGTGGAGGCGGTGCGCCAATATTCAGCGACGCCCGGCGATCAGGACGCCGGATGGCTGAAGGGTCTCGAAGATCCACGTGTGGGGCGAGCCTTGGCCCTCATACACCGCAGCATCAGCTGCCCCTGGTCGGCAGAGGCGCTTGCAAAGGAGGTCTCCATGTCGCGCAGCGCATTCGTGGAGCGCTTCACAAAACTGATGGGCATGCCCCCGATCCGATATCTGACCCTCTGGCGACTTCAAACCGCAAAATTGCATCTGCGAGAGACCCAAAAAACCATCGCCCAGTTGGCACATTCGATCGGCTACGAGTCCGAGCAGGCGTTCAGCCGGGCGTTCAAACGGGAATTCGGACTGCCGCCCGCACGGTGGAGAGATCAACAGTCAACGCAATGATCCGAATGTTCTAGCGCGGGATGGTTTTTGATTGAATCGGCCTGTCCGCGGATTCTGTTCACCTCTCCCGCTTGCGGGGGAGGTCGACGCGCTCGATAGAGCGCGGCGGGTGGGGGAAAACTGCCTGCCAACGACATCCACTTCCGATGCGGCACCCCCACCCCGACCCTCCCCCGCAAGCGGGAGAGGGAGCGCACTTCGGTTGTTGCCGCCACTCGTTTCTAATCTCATCCCGCTCTATGCCGCTTCAAACACAGCCGTAATGGCGGCCTGGGCCTGTTGCTGAATCTGCCGCAGATGCTGCTGGCTCTTGAAACTTTCCGCGTAAATCTTGTAGACATCCTCGGTGCCGGAGGGTCTCGCGGCAAACCAGCCGTTTTCCGCCGTCACCTTGATCCCGCCGAACGACTGACCATTGCCGGGAGCAGCGGTCAGCGTCGCCCGAACCGGCTCGCCGGCAAGTTCTTTCATGGCGAGCCGCTCGGGCGAAAGCGCCTTCAGCACGTTCTTTTGCGCAACCGTCGCGGGCGCGTCGATCCGCTCGTAGAACGGCGCACCCAGTTCATCGGTCAGATTACCGAACAGTTGACTGGGGTCCTTGCCGGTTCGCGCCGCGATCTCGGCGGCCAGCAGGCCGAGAATGATGCCGTCCTTGTCGGTGGTCCAGACTGTTCCATCGCGCCTCAAGAATGAAGCGCCGGCGCTTTCCTCCCCGGCGAAACCGAACGACCCGTCGCCGAGCCCATCGACGAACCATTTGAAGCCCACCGGGGTCTCAACCAGCTTGCGGCCGAGTTTTGCCGCCACGCGATCGATGATCGCACTGCTGACGATGGTCTTGCCCACCGCGCTGCCCTTGTTCCAGCCCGGGCGATGCTCGAACAGATACGCAACGGCGGCGGCGAGGTAATGGTTCGGATTCATCAGCCCGTTCGAGCCGGTGACGATGCCATGCCGGTCGGCATCGGTATCGTTGGCAAAGGCGACATCGAACTTGTCGCGCATGCCGATCAGTCGCGCCATCGCATAGGGCGACGAGCAATCCATCCGGATCTTGCCGTCCCAATCGACTGTCATGAACCGAAACGTCGGATCCACGGTATCGCTGACGATGGTCGCGGCAATGCCGTATCGCTCGATGATCGGTTGCCAGAAATGGACACCCGCACCGCCTAGGGGATCGATCCCGATTTTCACGCCCGAGGCGCGGATCGCCTCCATGTCGATGACATTGGCAAGATCAGCCACGTAGGGACCGACGTAGTCGTAGCGGTGAACGCAGGCGGCCTTGTGCGCGCGGTGATACGAAATCCGCTGCAGGCCCCTCAATCCGTCTTCCAGAAATGCGTTTGCGGCGCGCTCGATTCCGGTGGTGATATCGGTGTCGGCCGGTCCGCCATTTGGCGGGTTATATTTGAAGCCGCCGTCCTCGGGAGGATTATGTGAAGGGGTAATCACCACGCCATCGGCAAGACCGCTGGTCCGGTTCCTGTTGTAGGTCAGGATCGCATGCGAGATCGCGGGCGTCGGGGTATATCCGTCGCGCTCGTCGATCATCACGGTGACATCGTTGGCCGCGAATACCTCAAGCGCGCTCGCGAAGGCCGATTCCGCCAGCGCATGGGTGTCGATGCCGATGAATAGCGGGCCGTCGATACCGGCGCGGCGTCTATAGTCACAGAGCGCCTGGCTGATCGCCAGAATATGCGCCTCGTTGAAGGCGTTGTTAAAGGCGGAGCCGCGATGCCCGGAGGTTCCGAACGCCACGCGCTGCGAAGGCACCGCGGGATCCGGCTTGCCTGAGAAATAGGCCGTCACCAGCCGCGGCACGTTGACCAGCATCGAGGCTGGTGCGGGTTTGCCAGCAAGCGGACTTACTTCGACAGCCATTGATCTCTCCTTCCATGCCGGCCCCATCGGTGCGCGGCCTCAAAAAAATAACGCTGGAGTCTGGTTCAACAGAGTTGAGTCAGACTCTAGCCCGGTAAAAACAAGGCGAACGGCTCATCGGTGGTGCGGCGCAGGTGCTCGCGATAGACGGCATAATTGGCGTCATCAGACGAAACCCGCCCCAGGCTTGGAGCCGGGATATTCTTGATCGGCAAAAACACGATCGGCGCCGCGATCGGCGTTAGCAGCGAGCCGCGGCCCGCCAGCAGCGTCGTGATGATGCCGTACATTTCGCCTGAAATTCTCGGACGCGATACCGTGATCAGGCGATGCTGGCCGTGCCGGTTGGTGACGAGGTAAATGTGGCCCGATTGGTTCGGCACCGCGACTTCGCCGAACTGGGTGTATGCCGCGTCCTGCCTTTCGCCTTCGCGAAACACCAGGGATGAAACCGCGGCTTCCCAGGCGATCTCGGTCCGGTAGGCGTAGATCACATCCTTGTCGCCACCGAAAGACGGCCGCACCGTAACGTAGATCCCTTCGAGCCACGCAACCGAGCGGCGCGAATAGGCGCCGAGGCCGTCGGGAGATATGTCTCCATTGGTCGGACCCGCAGCCGGCGGGACATCCTGCCCCTTGCGCAAGGAGACGCCGAGTGCCTGTTCGAGCCGCACCGTGGTCGCCAGCGTAAAAGGGCGGCGGCCACCGAGCACCTTTTCCAGCGTCGATAGGCTGAGCTTTGCCTGTTCGGCAAGCGACTGCCGGGACATACGGCGGCGCGCGATTTCCTCGCGAACGGTCTCCGCCACCTGCCGGCTTTGCTCGGCGGAAAGCTGCTTGTCCGACGTCTGCATCGTCACCCCTTTCGAATTCCCCCATCCTAGCAGACGCACATTTCAGCACAAAGCCGCACAATTCCGCCTCGGCCGCGGCGCGCCGAAGCGGCCTGCGGCTGAACAATGCCGATCATTATGCTCGCGCCAAGACACGCGGTTCCGCACAACCGGCAGGTGATGAAAATGCCTCACGGGAGTTAAGCGAAATGACGACGTGCGATGAAATTAAGACCAGCGGCGGCTCAAGCCTGTCGCGCATGGTGAGACTGCTGTTGTTTTGCATGATGCAAGGCGCCGCCGTCATCCTGGTCGGATTTGCGGCATTATTTTTGAGCTTTGAGCCGGTATGGCCGGCGGAGAGTCCGTCCGCAACCCTTGCCGGACCTAGCGACGCGCGCTCCGGCTCGCTGCTGCTGAAAACCGATGACGGCTACGCCGACGCGACAAGGCTCGGCATCGATGTCGATCTCACCGTATCGGGTCCAACGGTCCGCGCCCGCGTCACCCAGATTTTCCGAAATCCGACGCCAAACTGGGTGGAGGCGAGCTACGTCTATCCGCTGCCGGCGGGCGGCGCGGTCGACACCCTCAAAATGGTGATCGGCGACCGCGTCGTGGTCGGCGAGATCAGGGAACGGCAACAGGCCCGCATCATCTACGAGCAGGCGCAGCGGAACGGACAAAAGGCTGCGCTGACCGAACAGGAGCGGCCGAACATCTTCACCAACTCGGTCGCCAATATCGGCCCCGGCGAAACCATTCTGGTGCAGATCGAATATCAGGAGCCGGTTCAGCAGTCGGGAAATGAATTCTCGCTACGGGTGCCGATGGTGGTCGGCCCGCGTTACAATCCCGCGCCCGTGGTGCAAAACGTCGACATCAGGCCCGACGGTGGCGGCTGGGGATCCAGTTCCACCGATCCGGTACCGGACCGCAACCGCATTTCACCTGAAGTGCTGGACCCCGCGGCACATGCGCCGGTGAATCCAGCCGCCATCACGGTTCGCCTGCAGGCAGGTTTCCCGCTCGGCGAGGTCAGGAGTCATCATCATCCGGTCAAGATGGAAAGCCCTGACAGCAGCACGCGCGTTATCCGGCTTGCCGAAGGCCCGGTGCCGGCGGATCGCGACTTCGAGCTGACCTGGACACCGGCGGCCGTCAAGGCGCCGTCGGTCGGGCTGTTCCGCGAGCACGTCGGCGATGCCGACTATCTGCTGGCGTTCGTCACGCCGCCTGCGATCGAGCGGACCGAGCAAAAGCCGCTGCCGCGCGAGGTGATCTTCGTGATCGACAATTCCGGATCGATGGGTGGCACCTCGATCGTGCAGGCCAAGGCGAGCCTGCTTTATGCGCTCGGCCGTTTGCAGCCGGGCGACCGCTTCAATGTGATCCGTTTCGATCACACCATGGATCTGCTGTTCCCCAATTCCGTGCCCGCCGACCGAGAGCATATCGGAAACGCCAGGTCGTTCGTCGGCGCACTGCAAGCCGAAGGTGGCACCGAGATGGTGCCGGCGATGCGCGCGGCCCTGACGGATAACACCACCGGCGAGACAAATTACGTTCGCCAGGTGGTGTTCCTGACCGACGGCGCGATCGGCAATGAGCAGCAACTGTTCGACACGCTGACGGCGATGCGCGGCCGCTCCCGCGTGTTCATGGTCGGCATCGGTTCGGCGCCGAACACCTTCCTGATGACTCGCGCCGCCGAACTCGGCCGCGGATCCTTTACGCATATCGGTTCGGTCGAACAGGTCGAGGAGCGGATGCGCGGCCTGTTCGCCAAGCTTGAAAATCCCGCGGTAACCGGCCTCACCGCGAAATTCTCCGATGCCACCGCCGACCTGACGCCGGGCTCGGTCGAAATCAAGGGACGGATCGGCGACCGGCCTTGGGTCGTGACGCTTCCGCTGGCGAACGCCGCCGAAGGCAAGGGCCTGTCCAAACTGTGGGCGCGGCGCAAGATCGACGATGCCGAGATCGCCCGCACCATGCGAGAGGCGACGCCATCGGAGGCCGACAAGACCATATTGGCACTCGGGCTGGAGCATCAGCTCGTGACCCGCCTGACGAGCCTGGTCGCGGTCGACAAGACGCCGAGTCGTCCCGAAGGGGAAACACTCAAACTCACCGAACTGCCGCTCAACCTGCCGGCAGGCTGGGAGTTTGCCAAGGTATTCGGCGAGCGGCCGAAGCCTGCGTCGCCGCCGGTGGAACGACGCGCCGAAGGCGACGCACGCGTGCAGCTCGCCGCCGTCAAACGCCCGCTCCCTGCGGTCACGGCGGCGCCCAACACGATCAAGCTGCCGAAGACGGCGACCGACGCCGAACTGAAGATGATCGCGGGCTCGATCCTGCTGGCGCTCGGCCTGATCCTGTTCGTGTTCAACCGGCGTCGGACATTCGCACGCTGACGCCGGATGAAAGGAGGAGCAGCCCCCTCTCCTCCTCAAGGCGCGCGCGGCTTCCCACCCAAGGCCGCGCGCGTTTTTAGTCCTCGCCGTCATTCCGGGATGGTCCGAAGGACCAGACCTCAGACGTGCAATGCACATCGGAGAATCTCGAGATTCCGGGTTCGATGCGGAGCCTGTCATCGGGCCGCGCTTTGCGCGGACCCGTTGGCATCGCCCCGGAATGATGGACGCAAATTTGAGATCACAATGACCCGCTTCGTTGCATCCTTGTTTCTTGCGCTCGCCGGCCTCGTGCTGTTCGGTCAGGGGGCCTACATCCACGCCAAGGCGCTGCTGGCGCAGGTTCTGCTGGAGCGCGCCTTCAGCGAGACCATCGCCAGCGGCCGCGAGGTAAAACCCTGGTCATGGGCGGACACCTGGCCGGTCGCGCGTATCGAGGTGAAGCGGCTCCACGCCAGCGCCATCGTGCTGGCCGGAAGCAGCGGCCAGGCGCTTGCCTTCGGGCCGGGTCACGTCGAGCTTACCCCTGATGCCGGTGAACGCGGCGTAGCGGTCTATTCCGCGCACCGCGATACGCATTTCCGTTTTCTGAAAGATATCGCCATCGGTGATGAAATCGATATCACGCGAAGCGACGGCACCATTTTCCGTTATCGCGCGGACGGCGCTTCGGTGGTGCGTTTCGACGCCTCGGGCATCGATCCCTTGACCGACGGATATGAGCTGGTGCTGTCGACCTGCTGGCCGTTCGATGCGCTGACGCCAGGGCCGGCGCGCTACGTCCTGCACGCCACCATGATGGGGCCCTCCGGCGCTACCGGCGAACATCGGCCGAATGGTGCAATCCCGGATGCTTCCCCAAATTAATCCGCGGCGGACAGGATCGGCCGGGATGCTGCCGCATGTAGGCCGTTATGCCAATTCACGAACCATCCAATCCATGCTTGAAAGATGTTCGGCGGCACTCTTGCCGCGGGACGGAAAATCAATAATTGAAAAGAGAACCAACCGAGATTGAATCACCAAGACGATGAGTTCCCAAGTCCACTATTTACCCCTGACGCCGGGATTGTTTTCAATCCTGGTCTTCCTGTTCCTGGGGCTGCTCGTCCTGATCCAGCTTCGCATTCTCAGATACGCCTATATGCGGCTCGGCGTAGGTCCTGGCGTCGCCCTTGTGCTGCTGTTCGGTTCACTGATCGGCAGCTATTTCAATATTCCGATCACGGTGCTTTCCGGCCCGCCCGTGAGGTCGGGGCAGGTCGTTGAGTTCTTCGGCATGCGTTATATCGTGCCCTTCGTCACCTCGTCTGGAACGGTTCTCGCGGTGAATGTCGGCGGCGCCGTTATTCCAACATTAATGTCCGCGTATCTCATGATACGATATCAATTCTGGCTCAAGGCGACGATTGCCACCGCGGCCATCGCTGTCGTTATGCATTCGCTGGCGACGCCGGTGCCGGGAATTGGCATCGCCGTGCCGGTATTTGCGCCGGTCGTGACCACGGCAATCCTTGCATTTATCCTCTCCCGGGAATACGCGCCGCCGCTTGCCTATATCGGCGGCTCAATGGGGACTCTCATTGGCGCCGATCTTCTCAATCTCGACAAGATCACCGGTCTTGGCGCTCCGGTCGCCTCGATCGGCGGCGCGGGGACCTTCGACGGCATTTTTCTCACCGGCATTCTTGCCGTCCTGCTCGCAGGTGTCGCCACACCATCGCAGCCACGACCGGCGTGGTAAGTCCGTAGAGCGGGATGACTTTTCTTCGAATCGTCATCCCGCTCTATCTTTTTGTTTGAGCATGATCTCCGGGCAAACGCTTCGCGTTTGTCCCGAGGGAAAACTGGTACCCACCCCGCATCAAGTGCGGGGCAGGCTTTTTCCGGATCATGCTCGAGAGCGGGCGGCCCCGCGGATATTGCCCGGTTGCGCGAGTTGCCACCCTCCCCGACTATCAATAATAAGAAATGAAAAGCATGGGGAGTGGCGATCTCCTGTCGATCGTCATCCTCGGACAAGAAACGAAGGGATAAGGGTTACGCCCATGGAAGCTCAGGCAAGCATCGCGTCAGATTCGGCCGTGAAATGGTCGCCTTCGTCTGAGGCCAGCGACATCGTCAAAAGCATTCATGCGATGCTGCATCCGCGCAACATCGTGCTGGTCGGAGCAACCGACAAGCCGGGCAACTACGCCGAGCGCATCTGGAACAATCTGATCAAGTATCAGTATCAAGGCGGTCTCTATCCGGTCAATGCCAAGCGCGAAGCGATCTGGGGCGTTCCCTGCTACAAGGATTTCGCCAGCCTGCCGGACAAGCCCGATCACGTGCTGGTGCTGGTGCCGGCGCGTTTCGCCGTGCAGGTCGTGCGCGACGCCGCGGCGGCGGGCGCCCGCTCGGCTACCATCGTCACCTCCGGCTTCAGTGAATTGCAGGACGATGAAAGCCAGAGGCTCGCCGCCGAACTGCAGCAGGCCATTCGCGAGACCGGGCTTGCGGTCACCGGCCCGAATTGCCTTGGCAATCTGAGTGCCGGCGAACGGCTGTTTACCAACATCGACGACCGCGTCGTCACGATGGAAGCCGGACCGGTAGCGATTGCCGGTCAGTCCGGTGCGATCGTCATGGCGATCCGCCAGGCCCTGGAGGATCGCGGCGTCGGCGTCGGCTACATGGTCACCACCGGAAACGAGGCCGGCCTCGAAACCCCGGACCTGATGGCCTATTTCGCGGCCGACCCCTCTATCCGCGTGATCGTGGTTTATCTTGAAGGCGTGCGCAACACCAAGGTCTTCCGCGCGGCCTGCAAGGCCGCGCGCGCGGCCGGCAAGCCGGTGATCGCCCTCAAGCTCGGGGCGTCCGAAGGCGGACGCGCCGCCGCCATGGCGCACACCGGCGCGCTCGCCGGCTCGATCGAGACCTTCGACGCCATCTCGACACGGGAAGGCGTGATCCGCGTGCGGGGTCTCGACGAACTGATCGAAACCACCGAATGCTTTGTCCATGCCGATCTACCGAAAGCCGATCGTCTCGCCGCGGTTTCCTTGTCCGGTGGAAAACGCGGCCTTCTGATCGACGCATTTTCGTCGGCGGGCCTGAATTTCAGTCCGCTAAGCCAGAATGCCAGCGACAAGCTGGCAAAGATGCTCGGCCCCGGCAGCATCGTCGGCAATCCGCTCGACGCAGGCTTCGCGGCGGTGGTCGATCCTTCGGTCTATATGCAGTCGATCAAGACCATGATCGACGATCCCGACACCGACATCGTCATCATCGACGCTGAATTGCCGAAGGCGCCGCACGAATTGCGCGAACGGAATTTGCGCATTGTCAATGCAATGGCCCAGGCCGCCAGCAAGCCGGTCATTTATATCAGCGCGATGTCGATCGGGTTTACGGAATTCACCAAGGGCTTGCGCAAGTCGCTGCCGCATATCGCGGTCATGCAGGGGCTGGATCGCGCGGTGGGCGCGATCAAGTCGCTGATCGATTACGCATCCTTGCGCAAGGAAGTGCCGGAGGTGGTATCGAGCTCCAGCGCTTCGGCGCGCGCGATGCTGGAGCGGATGCTCAAAAACGCCAAGGGTGCCGCGCTCGACGAGGTCGCGTCGAAAAAATTGTTCAAGGCGTATGGCATTCCCGTTTCAAAGGAAGAGATCGCGCAGACTGCGGCGGAAGCCGTGAAGATCGCCAAAAAAATCGGCTTTCCCGTTGTCGCCAAAGTTGTCAGCGCGGACATCCTGCACAAATCCGACATCGGCGGCGTGGTGCTGAACATCAACAGCACCGCCGACGTCAAGAAAGCCTTCAATGACATCACCGCGCGGGTGAAGAAGCTCAAGAACAAACCAAAACTCGAGGGCATCCTGATCGCGCAGCAGGTCAAGGCCGAGCTCGAGCTGGTGGTCGGCGCTTCGCTTGACGCCGAGATGGGCCCGGTGGTGCTGTTCGGCACCGGCGGCGTCGATATCGAACTCATGAAGGATGTCGCCCTGGCCGGCGCTCCGCTCGACGAAGCCGACGCAAAAGAATTGATCAGCCGGACCAAAGCCGGCGTGAAGCTGAAGGGTTATCGCGGCAAGTCGGCGCTGCATGAGGCCTCGGCGGTGAAGGCTATCGTCGGCCTGTCCAACCTGATGGCGGACGCCGGCACCCGCATCGCGTCGATCGACGTCAATCCGTTCCTGATCAATACCAAGACCGGAGTCGCCGTTGATGGTCTGATCGTTCTCAACAACGCCGCGGCCAAAAGCGCCGCCGAACATTGATGGCGCGCGATTGGCCGGCCGTGACCCCATAGACACCGGGTGAAGAGTCGTTATGCAGGGACCGTCGGCGCATTATCGCGCCGCGGTTACCATGATTTCGACGCCATATTGGGGCGCCGCGAGTCCCGCCTCGACGGTGGCGCGTGCCGGTGTGTTGCCGGGTGACACCCAGCCGTCCCACACCGCGTTCATCTCTGCGAAGGTTTTCATATCCGTAAGATAGATGGTGGCGGTCAGGAGCTTTGACTTGTCGCTGCCGGCCTTGGTCAGATGGCCATCGATGATCGAGAGAATCTCCTGCGTCTGCCTTGTCACGCTTTCGCCGGCCGCTGCTTTCGCCACGATGCCCGCGAGATAGACGGTGTCGCCATGCACGACGACCTGGCTCATGCGAGGCCCGGCTTCGAAACGCTGGATGGTCATGCCATTCTCCAAATATGTGCCGCCGTTACTTAGCGCGCTGACGCCTCATTCGCCACTGATTGCATTCCCGGTCAGTCTCCAAGCTGCGTCTGGCCGCTCGCCATGAATGTCCGCCGCCGGGCTTACAACTGCACGGCTGCCCATGGCGCCGATCCGGCCGCCGTGCCCGAACTGGGTATCCTGGGAACTTTTTGCGCGAGCCGGAACAAATGTCCGGCTTTGGGATTGAGGTTATCCGGCCGAATTTTGCAGCGCCGCAATCTTCGGAACTAGTCTATCTTATTGCTTGATTTGACATTTTGGAGGCGCTTCTATGGCGCTAATTCGGTTGCGCGCGTTCGGATTCGGCCAAGCACTGTCTTTAAGGGAACGCCATGAGCGATATCGATCCTGCACCACAACCAACCCTTGGTCGTGTCGCAAAGCGCAAATCAGCCCCGAACGGAACACCCGATTCATTGCAGGATCTGCTGCATGCGCTTCAGGCGATGCGAGGCGGAGATTTTTCGGTGCGGATGACCGGCGATCACCTCGGCATCGAGGGCAAGATCGCCGACACGTTCAATGAAATCGTAGCCGCCAATCAGAGAATGGCGCAGCAGTTGGAGCATGTCGGCCAAGTCGTCGGCAGAGAAGGAAAAACCCGGCAACGCGTCAAGTTCGACCTTGCCAGCGGTTCATGGGCGGACATGGAAGGCTCGGTCAACACGCTGATCGACGATCTGCTGTGGCCGACGCGTGAAGTGACCCGGGCCGTTGCCGCCGTTGCCCAGGGAGACCTGCTGCAGACCGTCAAACTGGATGTCGACGGCCGCCCATTGGGCGGCGAGTTCCTGCAGTCGGCCAACATCGTCAATACGATGATCAAGCAGCTCAGCGTGTTCACCTCCGAGGTGACGCGCGTGGCGCGCGAAGTGGGAACCGAGGGCAAGCTCGGAGGCCAGGCGCAGGTTCCCGAGGTGACGGGGGTCTGGAAGGACCTGACCGAAAGCGTGAACTCGATGGCCAACAACCTTACCGGCCAGGTTCGCAACATCGCCGAAGTGACCATCGCGGTTGCCAACGGCGACTTGTCCAAAAAGATCACCGTCGACGTGCGCGGTGAAATTCTGCAGTTGAAGGAAGCCATCAACACCATGGTGGACCAGCTGCGCTCTTTCGCATCCGAAGTCACCCGCGTCGCCCGTGAAGTCGGCACCGATGGCAAGCTGGGTGGCCAGGCGATCGTTCCCGGCGTCGCCGGAACCTGGAAAGACCTGACCGATTCCGTGAATGCGATGTGCGGCAACCTGACCGCGCAGGTCCGCAATATCGCCAACGTCACGACGGCGGTCGCGCGCGGCGACCTTTCGCGAAAAATTACCGTGGATGTCCGAGGCGAAATTCTGGAGTTGAAGGACACCAGCAACACGATGGTAGACCAGCTCAATTCCTTTGCCTCCGAAGTGACGCGCGTGGCGCGCGAAGTAGGAACCGAGGGCAAGCTGGGCGGTCAGGCCCAGGTCCCCGGCGTCGCCGGAACCTGGAAGGATCTCACCGACAACGTCAACTTCATGGCCTCTAACCTGACCGCGCAGGTGCGCAACATCGCCGACGTCGCCACC